>OHCS01000083.1_pt1 | contig 56690 bp, 39 predicted proteins | sample 1566741 | NCBI WGS metagenome assembly OHCS01 (sample SAMEA3879604, study PRJEB24766) | human gut metagenome | biome: human-associated habitat; feature: feces | place: USA | collected 1985/1987 | reverse complement strand
GAATTATAAAACTCTTTCTTACCAAGCATCAGTGGTCTCCAGAGCAAATCGTAGGACACTGCAAGAATAAGGCTATCCCAATGGTCTCAGTCGAACGTATATACCAGTTTATCCGCGAAGATAAAGAGTGCGACGGCTCTCTTTACAAACACTGTCGCCACAGCCTGAAGCATCGGAAACGCTCTGTCGGAAAGAACGCCGGACCTATCAAAGACAGGACCTTCATAGATGACAGACCTAAAGAAGCCAATGGCGATCGCTTCGGTGACTGGGAGCTTGACCTGATCGTGGGGTCAAACAACCAAGGAGCAATGGTTACCCTTGTAGAGAGAAATACGCTAATGACTCTGATTCGGAAACTGCCCAATGGTAAAAAAGCAGAAGACGTAGCAAATGCCGTCTACTTGATGCTAGCTCCATACAGGAAACACAACGCCGTGTTAACCATAACCACAGACAATGGCTCTGAATTCGCTCTACACAAAGAGATTGCCAAAGCTCTCAACGTAGACATCTACTTCGCACACCCATACTGCTCTTGGGAAAAGGGCTGCATAGAAAACACCAACAAGCTCATAAGACAATACATTAAGAAGAAAGTCGCTTTCAACAACTACTCCACAGAGGAGGTCCGAAGAGTACAAAAGCTCCTTAATAACAGACCTCGAAAGAAACTAAACTTCCTAACTCCTGGGCAGCTTTTTTATCAAAAGCTCGACGAAACCAATTCAGTTGCATTTGATAGTTGAATCTACGGAAAGTTAGTCGTGTGCGCTGTTTATCTGATTCTGTGTACCTTTGCGTAACTATTGGAGTGTCTCGTCAGAGCGATGTGCACTCCCATCTGTTTGGCTCCCCTAAGTGGGGGCTGACCTTCTACTTCTAACTACACGTATGGATAGTCTGCGAGCTTTTCTCAACGAACTCTTCGTCATACCGTCGGTGCCTCAATCGATTATTGTGATCTCACTGGTCTCTCTAGTGGGGTTGCTCTTGGCTCGTATCCGTATAGCTCGTATTTCACTGGGGGTGACCTTCGTCTTCTTCGTCGGCATCCTACTCTCCTACTGGGGTATCACGCTAGAGGCGAGGACGCTAGACTTTGGGATGAACTTTGGGTTGATCCTCTTTATCTATGCGCTGGGTCTTCAGGTGGGTCCTGCTTTCTTTCCCTCACTCAAGAAGGGTGGCATACGGGACAATCTCGACTCGCTCCTCATCGTGGTGGTCGACCTGGCGCTCGTCGTGGGTCTCTTCTTCGTCTCTGAGCTACCCATCAGCCAGTGGGTCGGCATCCTATCGGGTGCTACGACCAATACACCAGCACTAGCTGCAGCGCAGAGTAGCTTGCCGAGCGTCGGTGCCGAGGGGCAGAGCATGCTGGCGGAGATGGCACTGGCATGTGCGATCACCTACCCCTTTGGTGTGGTGGGGGTCATACTAGCGCTCTACGTGCTAGCTCCCTTAGCAAAGAAACGTGACAAGGGGCAGTCTGACGAGGAGGAGCGCGCTGCCTTCTTTAGCGAGTACGAAGTAAAAAATATGGGGGTGGTCGGCAAAACCATCTCGGAGGTCTCACGGGTTGCTGAGACACCCTTTGTGATCAGTCGTATATGGCGTGACGGCAAGGCTCTGTCTCCCGAATCCTCGACAGAATTACAAGAGGGTGATCGCCTGCTGATCGTTTCGGACGAGCGGGAGGTGCCTAGGCTGGAGCTATTCTTTGGTAAGAAGGTGGCAAAGGACTGGAACCGCTCCGACATTGACTGGGATAATGTGGACCAGAGTCTCGTATCGAGGCGACTCGTCCTCACACGCAAGGAGTACAACGGCGTGCGCCTCAGCGCCTTGCACCTACGCAATGACTACGGAGTCAATGTGACGCGCATCGATCGTGCGGGTATCGAGCTCCTCACCTCGCCCGACTTGCACCTGCAGCTGGGAGACCGTATGACCGTGGTGGGGACCAAAGATGCTACCGATGCGGTCGCTGCAAAGATCGGCAACGAGATCAAGGACTTGGATGCTCCCAACCTGCTGGGGCTTTTCATCGGTCTCTTCATCAGCGTTTTCGTCGGTATGATACCTTTCTATATCCCTGGCGTGAGTATGCCTATTCGGCTTGGGCTGGCTGGTGGCGGTATCATCATCGGTATCCTCATGGGAGCTTTCGGCCCTCGTATGCATGTGACTACTTACATCACCAATAGTGCCAGTCTACTGGTACGACAGCTGGGACTGATCCTCTACCTGGGCTGTCTGGGGCTCTCGTCGGGCGCTGGCTTCTTTGATATTCTCTTTAGTACTCAAGGGTTGGTGTGGCTCGGCTATGGCGCCTTGCTGACGGTGCTACCTATCCTACTGGTCGGCTGGTATATGCTACGTCGCAAGCGGGGGGACTACGCTACTATGTGCGGGGTGGTGTGTGGTAGTATGGCGAACCCGATGGCTCTGGAGGTGGTCGGCGACAGACTCAAAGGGAGCAAGCACACGGTCGCCTATGCCACGGTTTACCCGCTCGGTATGTTCGTCCGTATCATCTCCGCACAGCTACTCATCTTACTCTTTGTATAGCTTATGGCAGACACTATAGATACCACTGAGGCACTCTCTCCTGATCGCCACAAAGGTGAGACGGGGCTCTTGCGTACGGAGCATCTGGTGAAGCGTTACCGTAGTCGTACCGTGGTCAACGATGTCTCTATCGAGCTACGCCAAGGGGAGATCGTCGGACTACTAGGTCCTAATGGTGCGGGCAAGACGACCACTTTCTATATGACGGTGGGACTGGTCGTTCCTAATGGGGGCAAGATATTCCTCAATGAGCAGGACATCACGAAGCTCCCAGTCTATCAGCGCGCTCGCCTTGGGATCGGCTATCTAGCGCAGGAGGCGTCGGTCTTTAGAAAGCTCTCGGTAGAGGACAATATCAAGGCGGTGCTAGAGATGACCCCGCTCACACCAGACCAGCAACGGGAAAGATTGGAGACACTGCTCGATGAGTTTGGTCTTCATAAGGTACGCACCAACCAGGGTAACAGACTCTCGGGAGGTGAGCGTAGGCGTGTCGAGATAGCTCGTTGTCTTGCCATCGATCCTAAGTTTATCATGCTCGACGAGCCCTTCGCAGGTGTCGACCCGATCGCTGTGCAGGATATACAGTCTATCGTTGCCAAGCTCAAGCAGCGCAACATCGGCATCCTGATCACCGACCACAATGTCAATGAGACGCTCAGCATCACCGATCGAGCCTATCTGCTCTTCGAGGGCAAGGTGCTCTTTCAGGGTACGGCGGAGCAGCTCGCTGAGAACGCTCTCGTGCGTGAGAAGTACCTCGGACGCGACTTCGTCCTGCGTCGTAAGAGCTTCGAAGGTCTCTAGTCTTTGGCACTATTGTCGTGATGATAACAGCGTTGGTAACGCTCTATTGAATAGAAATAGTTATCTTTGCGGGTAGCAACATAGTCGACTAGCTCCTATTCGATAGGAGAGAGTCCTCATTGTTGCACCTTTGCGTAATCAATTCACACAACACACACATATACGATATGGCAAATAAAAGAGAACGGCTCTTTGGGGACTTCCCCCCCGTAAGCAAAGAGCAGTGGCTGGAGAAAGTCACAGTCGATCTCAAGGGTGCCTCCTTTGACAAGCGGCTCGTATGGCGTACGCCTGAAGGCTTTAACCTACAGCCTATGTACAGACGCGAAGACATCGCTCAATATGCCTCACGTCTAGCACTACCTGGTGAATACCCCTACGTGCGATCGACGAAGCTAAACAATGAGTGGCTCGTACGCCAAGACATTAAGGTTAAGGATCCCGCCGAGGCAAACGCTAAGGCGCTAGATATACTCAACAAGGGAGTCACCTCCTTGGGGTTCCACATCGCTAAGGAGACTCTCTCTGCCGAAACCCTAGAGACACTCTTCAAGGGAATAGATCTGACGGCTGTAGAGATCAATCTCTCGACCTGTGTATCTTGTACTGTCAAGCTGGCAGAGCTCTTTGTCGCCTACGTGCAGCAGCATCAGATCGACGGAGCTGCCGTAAGAGGTGCTATCGAGTACAATCCCTTCAAGCGAGAGCTTATGAAGGGTGTCGTCGATGACAAGCGCTACGACACGCTAGAGCAGCTCTACAACATTGCCAAGCCTATCCCACAGATGCGCCTTTATATCGTAGAGGCCTCGATGCTGAGCAACGCTGGTGCGGGCATCGTCAAGGAGCTCGCCTATGCACTCGCTTGGGGTGCGGAGGTGCTAGACCAGATGGTGGCTCGTGGTCACGATGTCGAGGAGATCGCTCGGAGGATCAAGTTCCACTTCGGCATCAGCTCGAGCTACTTTATGGAGATGGCCAAGTTCCGTGCTGCACGCTGGCTATGGGCCGAGATCATCGGTGCACATGGTGACCAGTACAAGGGCGATGCCGCTAAGATTTGCCAGCACGCTACCACCTCGCAGTGGAATATGACCATCTATGACGCCTATGTCAACCTGCTCCGCTCGCAGACGGAGACGATGTCAGCAGCGCTGGGCGGTGTCGACTCGATCACGGTCCTACCCTTCAACATTGCTTACGAGGAGAGTACCGACTTCTCCGAGCGTATCGCACGCAATCAGCAGCTCCTCCTGAGCGAGGAGAGTCACTTCGACAAGGTTGTCGACCCCGCTGCTGGTTCGTACTACATAGAGACGCTGACCAATGTGATTGCCGAGCAAGCTTGGCAGCTCTTTGGTGAGATCAGCGCTAGCGAGGGTGGCTTCGAAAGCTTTGTCACCACGGGAGTACTACAGCGTGACCTCCAGGAGACCAATACAGAGCGTCATACAGCGGTTGCCAAGCGCAAGGAGACCCTACTGGGTACCAACGAGTTCCCGAACTTCACAGAGACAGCTCACGAAAAGCTCGCGACACCCGCAGTCATCACGACGGGGTGCGGTTGCTCTGCTGGAGAAAAGCAGCAGGAGGGACTACAGCCCCTCAACTTCGACCGTGGCGCTAATCAGTTTGAGGAGCTACGCTTGACGACAGAGCGTGGCAAGCAGCCTGTCGTCTTCATGCTGACGATCGGCAATCTAGCGATGAGACTCGCTCGCTCACAGTTCTCGGGCAACTTCTTCGGCTGTGCTGGCTACAAGCTCATCGACAACCTCGGCTTTGAGACAGTCCAAGAGGGTATCGACGCAGCTGCCGCTGCTAAGGCAGACATCGTGGTGCTCTGCTCTAGTGACGATGAGTATGAGACTTACGCTCCTGAGGCGTATCGTCTACTCGACGGCAGAGCGCAGTTTGTCGTAGCGGGCAATCCCGCCTGCACGGAGCAGCTGCAGGCTCTCGGCATCGAGCACTTTATCCATGTCCGTAGTAACGTGTTGGAGACTCTGCAGCACTTCAACGAGCTCTTTGGACTAGCGTAGTAACCCTCTAAGAAACACACACAAATGACAAAGCCATTATATAAAGAGATTGACCTGAGTCACTCTCAGTTTGGACGCACCGATGCCGCTAAGTGGGGCAAGGAGCATGCTCTAGAGGCGAACTGGACTACGCCAGAGCAGATCAAAGTCAAGCCAGTCTACACGGCTGACGATATAGAGGAGCTAGAGCACCTCGACTACGTGTCAGGTCTGCCCCCCTTCCTCCGTGGTCCGTATAGCTTGATGTACCCGTTCCGTCCGTGGACGATACGTCAGTACGCTGGCTTCTCAACGGCTGAGGAGAGTAACGCCTTCTACCGTCGTAACCTAGCGAGTGGTCAGAAGGGTCTATCAGTCGCTTTCGACCTCCCGACACACCGTGGTTACGATGCTGACCACCCACGTGTCGTGGGCGATGTGGGTAAGGCGGGTGTCTCTATCTGCTCGCTGGAGGATATGAAGGTACTCTTCGACGGTATCCCCCTAGCCAAGATGTCTGTCTCCATGACGATGAATGGAGCCGTACTGCCGATCCTCGCTTTCTACATCAATGCAGGACTAGAGCAGGGCGCTAAGCTCGAGGAGATGGCTGGCACCATTCAGAACGATATCCTCAAGGAGTTTATGGTGCGCAACACCTACATCTATCCGCCTGAATTCTCGATGAAGATCATCGCTGACATCTTTGAGTACACCTCGCAGAAGATGCCTAAGTTCAACTCCATCTCCATCTCCGGCTACCATATGCAGGAGGCTGGTGCTACGGCCGACATCGAGATCGCCTTTACCATCGCCGACGGTATCGAGTACCTTCGTGCTGGTATCAACGCAGGCATCCCTGTGGATAAGTTTGCGCCACGTCTCTCCTTCTTCTGGGGTATCGGCGTCAACCACTTTATGGAGATCGCCAAGATGCGTGCTGCACGTATGCTCTGGGCTAAGGTGGTCAAGAGCTTTGGCGCTGAAAATCCTAAGTCGCTCATGCTCCGTACGCACTGCCAGACCTCTGGTTGGTCACTCACCGAGCAGGATCCCTACAACAACGTAGGGCGTACCTGTATCGAAGCTATGGCAGCAGCCCTCGGTCACACGCAGTCGCTACACACCAATGCACTCGATGAGGCGATCGCCTTGCCGACCGACTTCTCAGCACGTATCGCTCGTAATACGCAGATCTATATCCAGAAGGAGACGCAGGTCTGTCGCTCTATCGATCCATGGGGTGGCTCTTATTATATAGAGACCCTCACGGACGAGATCGCTCACAGAGCTTGGGAGCATATCCAAGAGGTCGAGAAGATCGGTGGTATGGCCAAGGCTATCGAGACAGGCCTTCCCAAGATGCGTATCGAGGAGGCAGCTGCACGTACGCAGGCTCGTATCGACTCGAACCAGCAGGTGATCATTGGTATCAATAAGTACCGCCTAGATCACGAGGATCCGATCGAGATCCTAGAGATCGACAATACCTCCGTACGTCAGAGCCAGGTGGCTCGTCTAGAGGACCTACGCGCTCATCGCGACGAGCAGGCTGTACAGGCTGCTCTCAAGGAGATCACCGAGTGCGTACGTACCAAGCAGGGCAACCTCCTCGAGCTAGCGGTCAAGGCAGCAGGTCTGCGTGCCTCGCTAGGCGAAATATCCGACGCTTGCGAGGCGGTCGTCGGACGATATAGTGCAGTAATTAGAACGATCAGTGGCGTGTATTCAAAAGAGTCAGGACAGGACAAGCAGCTGGAGTATGCCAAGCAGCTTGCCGAGGAATTTGCACAGCGTGAGGGGCGTCAGCCTCGTATTATGATTGCCAAGATGGGACAAGACGGTCACGACCGTGGTGCCAAGGTAGTAGCTACTGGCTATGCCGACTGCGGCTTTGATGTCGATATGGGTCCTCTCTTTCAGACCCCTGAGGAGAGTGCTCGTCAGGCTGTCGAGAACGACGTCAATATCCTTGGCGTCAGCTCACTGGCCGCAGGGCACAAGACGCTCATCCCACAGGTCATCGAGGAGCTACGCAAGCTCGGACGTCCCGACATCATCGTCACCGCTGGTGGTGTCATCCCAGCTCAGGACTACGACTTCCTCTACAAGGCAGGTGTCGCAGCTATCTTTGGCCCAGGTACACCTGTCGCCTACTCAGCTGCCAAGTGCCTCGAGATACTCCTCGGCAAGGAAGCGTAATGCGGCGATGAGATAGTCACTATACGAGACTAATGTATCGTCACTAGTCTCCTCATCAATACAAAGAGAGAGGGTAGGTCTGTATAGATGCTTCCTCTCTCTTTTTGTATTCATAGGGTTGGTCAGTCTAGCTGTAGGACACCGTCTCCATAATTCAAACGCCACGGGCCGTGACCAGCAATCATTTCATAATCCCTCTCGTGAAGCTAGGTATAAGTGAATAGGATTCGGCGCTGTATGGTGAAAAACTCTGCGTAAGAAGTGTGGGGAGCGGTTTTTCTGCTGTTCGAGTTTATTCGTACCTTTGAGAGAATATCTTTCGGACTATCCCTATGAATAGACTCGATACGGCTCTCGTGACGGTAGCTTTGCGTTGGTTTAAGACTCCTTCCTGCGCTAGGCTGCTCTCTTACGGCAGGTGCGCATCTCTCTCTCTCGTTGCGCTCCTAGTGGCTCTGCCTGCGATGGCGCAGCTCTCGACGCCTCTCCCCACGACCATCGTGACGGACCTGGGGGAGCGCCATACTACGCTACGTCACGCCTCAGGGGCTTACCAGCTACAAGCTACCTCTCGCACGGAGCCTGCTAGCACACTACGACAGCAGGAGGAGCCGGCTTCATCGAGCCTGCGACTCCTCGAGCTACCTGCGATAGAGTATCGTCAGCTGCCCGAGAGCCAGCTGTGGGGCGACTGGATCACGACCGCTTCGGGCGAGCGTGCTTGGCAGGGGATCTTGCAGCTTGAGGAGGCTGGCTGGAATACGCTCTACTTTGATCAGTACCAGCTGAGCCACGGCGATATGCTTGTCATTGCAAATGAGGAGGGTGAGGTGCGAGGCGCTTTTACCGAGACAAACAATGTCTCGTCTCATAGCCTTACCACTGCTCCACTGTATGGCGAGCGACTCATAGTCTACTACTATCCCGCCAGTGGTAAGCGCAGTGATCTCCCGTGGCGACTGTCGTCCATTACGACCGCACTGCTCACAGCCGTAGGGGAGGAGCTACCGCCTACAGTTGGAGGGCATAAAGGCCCCGGCTCTCCCTGGTTTGTCGTCAAGGGGCTTGACTGCGCCGAGGCTACGGTGCGGCACCCCGAGGTGGAGCGCATCGCTCGTAGCGAACTCCTGCTAGTCGTGCGAGGGCGCTTCTTCTCGTCAGGTACGCTGATCAACAATAGTCGCCTAGATGGAGATCCGCTCGTCTTGACAGCAGCCCACTGTCTCAACAATAGCTATAATTGCAGAGACCTCGACTATGTACGTCAGAGTGCAGAGCAGTCGGTCTTTTACTTCAACTACTTTAGTCCCACGGGCGATCCGCTCATCAATGGCATCGAGGAGCAAACGCTAGCTGGTGCCGAGCTGGTCGCTTATAATGAGGAGCACGACATGTGTCTGCTCCGCATCACAGGCGTTAGACCAGATGTACCACAGGGGCAGTGCCCTATCCCTCAGAGCTACCGACCCTACCTAGCGGGGTGGAATGCTGAGCGCGACTTCCCCGCACCAGTCATCGGCATTCACCATCCGCAAGCCTCCGTGCGACGCTACAATAGAGCTGACGAAAAGCCCCCCATAGAGAGCTACGATATGGTCTCGGTGCCAGTCCAATGGATCAATTCGCACCTACACATTAAGAGGTGGGACGTCGGGACGACAGCAGGAGGCTCATCGGGGTCAGGGCTTTTTGACAAGAACCATCACCTCATCGGGGCGCTCACTGGTGGCAGCTCTTATTGTGACACGCCCTACAACGACTATTACTACGCTCTGAGCGAAGTCTTCACGGGTTACGCTGATGAAGCATGCCTGAAGCCTCACCTCGCACCGACGAGTGATCAGACCACCTTGGAGGGGCTAGATCCTTTTGCCACGATGCCCTCCGTACGTCTCTCGCATCAGCTCTACAATCTGATGCGTGATAGTGTAGCCATTAGCACCCTCGATGCAGCTGTCGAGGGCATCGCTGTGCGCTACGACATAGACACTTCCGTGCAGTACCTAGGCTCCGTACTGGTCCTAGGAGCTATGCAAAAGTGGACGCCCGTGACCCTCGCTATCTATGGCGATGAGGGGGGCAAGCCTGGCAAGAAGCTCTACGAGCAGACGCTACCGAGACCCGCATATCTACTACTCAATGATGCGGGACAAAGTCCACAGGCACGCATACTCTCGGATGCCTTCCAAGCCTTCTTCCCTGCAAAAGAAGACACACCACTGACACTCCCCGCAGGCTCTTACTACATAGCACTAGAGGGGAGTGAGGGCAAGTCCCTATCAGCGCCACTGCTCATGAGCAAAGCACAGCCACACGCCACTCCCTATGCGTGGCACCTAGTCGGCTCTAACTGGGAGCCAGCAAAGGCTGGGGGGACTCCTTACCTAGGTCACTACTGGATAGACCCCATCGTCTTGGGTAAGCTCAAGGCGGGTGGCACATCTGCCCTAGAGACTGCAGACGAGCCGCGTGTGATGCTCGTCGGGGAGCGTCTCTACCTCCTACTACCAGACTCATGGTTCGCTGGGGATGCCTCAGCAGAGGTAGAGCTATACAGTGCTGCTGGGCAGCGCATCTTGTCGCTTCCGCTGACAGGCACTCGCTCGTCGCTATCCCTTGCCGACTATGCGCTACAGTCTGGTGTCTACATCGTACATCTCAGCGGATCTGGTGAGCGGTACAGCTGCAAGCTCATTCGTCCATAATTACTTAACAAGACAGTTTACTTACACACTTAATATATGCGTACAATATCCTCTACAGCCATCACAGACTTGGTGGAGAAACTTTGCATAGAGGCTTGTGTCAATCTATCGCCCGACATCGAGGCTGCTATGCAGCAGGGCGCAGAGCGAGACCGCTCGCCTCTAGCACGAAATGTACTTAGTACTATCATCGAAAACGTCCACATAGCGCGCAGTGAGCGTGCCCCAATGTGTCAAGATACGGGTATGACCGTCATCTTCGTCGATATGGGACAGGATCTGCACGTCGAGGGGGATCTGATCGAAGACGCCATCAACGAGGGCGTCCGCAGAGGCTACACCCACGGCTACCTGCGCAAGTCTGTCGTGAGCGATCCGATACATCGACAGAACACAGGCGACAATACCCCCGCCGTCATCCACTACCGCATCGTGCCCGGAGACCAAATGCACATCACGGTAGCGCCCAAGGGCTTCGGCAGTGAAAATAAGAGTACGCTCTCGATGCTCACCCCCAGCCAAGGGGTAGCTGGCATCAAGCAGTTTGTCCTCGACACCATCTCCCACGCTGGGGGCAATCCCTGTCCGCCGATCATCGTCGGCATCGGCATCGGAGGCACGATGGAGCGCTCTGCTGAGCTTGCTAAGCGTGCTCTACTACGTCCCATCGGTGAGCGTCATCCCGATCCCGCAGTGGCTGAGATCGAGGAGGAGCTACTCCAAGAGATCAATAAGATGGGCATCGGGCCAGCGGGCTTCGGTGGAGACACCACCGCCCTAGCTGTCGCCATCAATACGGGTGCGACACATATCGCCGGACTACCCGTAGCGGTCAATATCAGTTGCCACGCTACACGCCACGCAGAGGGTGTACTATAAATACATAGAGAGACATGGAAGAGAAGAAGATACTCAGAGCCCCCTTTACGACAGAGATGATTACTCCGCTCAGAGCGGGAGATATGTGCTACATCTCGGGGACTATCTATACAGCACGTGACGCAGCGCATCTGCGTCTTGTCGAGATGCTCGAGCGAGGCGAGGAGATGCCCTTTGACTTCGCCGGGCAGGTCGTTTACTATGCGGGTCCTTGCCCCGCTAAGCCTGGACAGCCTATAGGCTCCGTGGGTCCCACTACGGGAGGACGTATGGACGCTTATTCGCCAACGCTCATAGCGCATGGTCTGCGTGTGATGATCGGCAAGGGCTTGCGTAGCCCAGAGGTTGTTGACGCGATCAAGCAGTACAAGGGCGTGTACTTTGCCGCCATCGGTGGAGCTGCTGCTCTGATGGGCAAGTGCGTCAAGGAGGCCGAGGTCATTGCCTTCGACGACTTAGGCCCTGAAGCAATTCGCAAGCTACGTGTCGAGGAGCTTCCCGTCATCGTAGCCGTCGACAGCCTCGGAGGCGACGTCTACTCGCTCGGTCGCTCGCAGTACGCCCGCCGATAATCAGCAAGAGACTACACACTTACCACAGCAACAGACCTAAATACAACAAGTTTATGACGAAAAGACTAACACCTTTACTACTGCTGCTCTTGGCTCTCTGTCTCCCTGCTATGGGGCATGCGAGCAAGAGCCCTTTTGCCTCAAGCGATGGCTTGAGAGAGCTAGGCGAACCAACGATACGCCTGACCACCTCCACAGAGATTGGAGCGGACTGCTCATTCAGATTCTCCGGAGCTGCCACATCTATCCAAGTGGACTGGGGCGATGGTACGCTCGCTACCATCTCTCCTATTGCACCAAGGATCAAAGGCAAGAAGGCTGGCGAGGAGATCAAGATCTACGGAGAGTGCGAAATTTTTCTAGCTCCGGAAGCTCATATCACCTCCATATCGATCAATTCGCAAAAGCTTGGTGTGCTCTCCCTAGAGAATAATGAGCTTACGACGCTAGACCACGTCAATGCGCCAAAGCTTGTAACCCTTAAGATAAAAAACAACAAGCTGACGAGCTTCCACTACAAGGAGCTAAAGTCGCTCTCCACGGTTGATCTGAGACGCAACGATCTAGCGTCTATCAACCTCACGGGCTTAGATAATCTCAAGAACTTGGATGTCTCATACAACGCACGCTTAAGTGCCATAGACGGCTCCGCAATGCCTAGTCTAACCTCTATAAAAGCTGATAGCTGTGCCTTAGAGCAGGTCGCTCTCCCAGAGCAGATCGCTGAGTTCTACGCAATGGGTAACAAGCTCACTAAACTCGGTGAAGGGGATGTCGCTTACCCCAAGCTACAACGTCTGAGACTACAGGGTAACGACTTCGCAGAGCTCACGTTCGGTGAGTGTCCGCTCCTCTATGATCTCGAGCTAGAGGGCAATAAGCTCACATCTCTCACGCTTGGTTCACTGTCAGCTCTGAAGACGCTATACCTCCAGGAGAACCTCCTCGAGGCGGACGCTCTCAACAAGATCTACAAAGATCTACCTACGATCGCAGGAACGATCAATGTAGCCGACAACCCCGGTGCAGAGCAGGCTTATGGCTATATAGCAAAGGACAAGGGCTGGACGATAGACATCCTTGGTCAGGAGAATAAACTAGGTGAACCAACGATACGCCTGACCACCTCCACAGAGATTGGAGCGGACTGCTCATTTAGAATCATGGGTGATGGTAGCACGCCCATCCAGATTGACTGGGGCGATGGTACACTCACAACCGTCTCTCCTACTTCACCAGGGGCCAAGGGTAAGAAGGCTGGCGACGAGATCAAGGTCTACGGAAACTGCTCAGTCCTTATGGCTCCAGGAGCTAATATCACCTCCATAGCGATCAATTCGGAACAGCTTGGTATGCTCTCCCTAGAGAACAATGAGCTTACGACGCTAGACCACGTCAATGCGCCAAACCTTGGAATCCTTAAGATACAAAATAACAAACTGACGAGCTTCCACTACAAGGAGCTAAAGTCGCTCTCCACGGTTGATCTGAGACGCAACGATCTAGCGTCTATCAACCTCACGGGCTTAGATAATCTCAAGAACTTGGATGTCTCATACAACGCACGCTTAAGTGCCATAGACGGCTCCGCAATGCCTAGTCTAACCTCTATAAAAGCTGATAGCTGTGCCTTAGAGCAGGTCGCTCTCCCAGAGCAGATCGCTGAGTTCTACGCAATGGGTAACAAGCTCACTAAACTCGGTGAAGGGGATGTCGCTTACCCCAAGCTACAACGTCTGAGACTACAGGGTAACGACTTCGCAGAGCTCACGTTCGGTGAGTGTCCGCTCCTTAACGATCTCGAGCTAGAGGGCAATAAGCTCACGGCTCTTACACTAGGCACACTACCTAGTCTGAGGACGCTACTCCTCCAGGGGAACCTCCTCGAGGCGGACGCTCTCAACAAGGTTTACAATGCCTTACCGACCCTCTCTGGGACTATCAAGGTGGCCGATAACCCTGGCGCAGAGAAGGCCCTCGGTTATATAGCTACGGACAAGGGCTGGGAGATAGACATTCCAGGTCAAAAGAGTCAAGACCCAGATCCCGTAATTACGATAAAGACAAAGCCCGACAAGGAGATCAACTTGGGCCTGTCTGGCTTTGCAGCCGAGAGTAAGGTGCAGATAGAGACAGACGAAGGCGTAGTCGTAGAGGAGACGATCACGAGTGGCACGCCTCCTATCAAGAAGTACAAGTCGACGAGAGGCCTTGTCCGAATCACTGGATTGGTACATACGATAGACTGCTCCGAAAACGGCTCTATCGCATACGATATTGACGCCTCACAGAGTCCTAAGCTGGTCAAGTTCTATGCTCTGCACAACACGATGACCTCTGTCAACGTCAAGGGTTGCGCTGACCTTACCTTTATCAACTGTGCGGGTAGTGAGCTCCCTGAGATTGATCTCTCAGACTGCAAGCAACTAGAGACCGTATGGCTGCCAGGTAATAAGATGACAAGCATCGACCTGACTGGGCTGACGAACCTCCAAGAGCTTAGCCTAGAGCGCAACCTACTGACCGAGATACATGGTCTCTCAGACTGCACTAAGCTGACAGAGCTCAATGTCGCTGAAAACGAACTCACGACGCTCGCGCTCACGGGGCTGTCTAGCCTGAACAAGCTTGACTGTCGCGAGAACAAGCTAACCGCTCTCGACCTCAGCTCTTGTACGGCTCTGACGGAGGCATTCTGCTACAAGAACGCTATCAAAGAGCCTGCTATGAAGCAACTCTTCGAGAGCCTCCCCACAAGAAGCACTAGTGAGCGTGGTGAGCTCTATGCTATTAACTCTTCTGATCGGGACGAGGAAAACAAAGTAAACGATGCCGATGTCAAGATCGCTAGTGACAAGTTCTGGCTCGTCTATGACTACAAGAACTACGACAATGGTGGCAAGAATCCTCTTGCTAACGATCCTGTCGTCTCGGCAGATCACTACCGCCTCATGGTCACAGGAGACTACATCGAGATCGCTCAGGCTACTCCTCACGCTGTCGTGGAGCTATATGCGCTAGATGGTACGCTCCTACAGAGCGCACGTGCTGACCAGAGCGGTGACCTGCGACTCAGCATCGCAGAGCTACCCGCGGGGAGCTACCTACTCTCCGTCGACGGTGAGGCAACCAAGGTAATCCTCTAGCGACTGCCACCTCACAATCTTGCATGCAAGATTGTCCAGACTTTGCAGAAAGGATGAAGCGCAAGATGCTGAGGGTGAGGTCTGAAGGGAGCATACCTCCGTATGTGACCGAAGCCGAATCCCGAAAGCAACACAGCGATTCGCCTTTATACAACAGTCTCATATAATACTAAGAGGACTCTCCCAGCAGCAGGTCGTCAGGCCTAACGCTGAGGGAGTCCTCTTATTTGCTATCGTATGCTTACGACGACGCCACAGCGGAGGAGCATCAGACCTCCCCTCTAACTTCTAACCTCTAGCCTCTAATCTCTATTTACATATCTTTACGGGGAGATTTGATCGATCCCATCCTTTCTCGAATAGCCACGTGGGAAATCTCAAATCCCCACGTGGCTATTTTTTATTCTCCACGTAGGCGCGAAAAAATTCTTCGGACATATCATTTGATTCCTCCGAAGTTTCATTTCGTCTCCACGTGGAGAATTTTTTATCTTCACGTGGATATTTCGAAATTCCCACGTGGAAACGCACGGTTGTATCAAAGCAAGACGTTGCCGTGTAGGGACGCACGATCTGTGCGTCCGTTGTATCAAAGGTTACAGCATCGTGGGTTTAACGGGGACGGACGCACAGATCGTGCGTCCCTACAACGGGTTACACGTCTTGTGCGTCCCTGCAAATGTTATTCGTCTCGTACATTGGTTTCAAAATTTATTGTACCTTTGCCTTCACAATCCGAGGAGGGTGATATGCGGAAATAGCTCAGTTGGTAGAGCATCAGCTTCCCAAGCTGAGGGTCGCGAGTTCGAGCCTCGTTTTCCGCTCTGTAATGAATAGGACGGTGCTTAGGTGCCGTCCTATTTTTGTTATCCCATAGCCACGTTTGGGGGCTTTTGCAGTGTGGCGCCGAATAGTTTTTTGGACGATCGGAGCGGTATCTGTTTGTCAATAGTATATTTTAGCGTAACTTTGTGGCAATCTAGACTACGTGAAATAATAACGATATATCAAATATACTCATGCAGAACAAAGGATTTGTGATCCTCTTCGCCTCTCTACTGACGATCATCTGCGCTTTCTACATCTCCTTTACCCCTGTGGTAAGGCACTATGATCAGAAGGCACTGGCGATGACCGCAGCTGGCGAGGATGGCAAAGCGTATCTCGACTCAATGGCCAACGAGAAGGTGTGGTTTGGCTACACGCTCAAGAAAGCCCGCAACCAGCAGATAGGTCTCGGACTAGACCTCAAGGGCGGTATGAACGTCGTCCTCAAGGTCAATGGACGTGATCTTCTACGCAACCTCTCAGGACATAACCAGTCTCCTGCTTTCATCGAGGCTATCGATAGAGCTGCTAAGGAGGGTGGTAATGACTTCGTCGGGACTTTCGTAAAGGCTTACAAAGAGCTCGAGCCCTCAGGATCGCTCGCAGTCATCTTTAGCAACGGTCCTCTCCGTGATGTCATCTCCCCTAAGTCTAGCGATCAGGAGGTTATCAAGGTGCTTCAGGAGAAGTACAGCAGTGCTATTGACGCTGCCATCAACGTCCTCAAGACGCGTATCGACCGCTTTGGTGTGGTCGCACCAAACGTACAGCGCATCGAAGGACAGGGACGTATCCTTGTCGAGCTGCCTGGTGTCACAGAGCCGCAACGTGTCCGTGAGCTACTACAGCGTAGCGCTAACCTACAGTTCTGGCGCACCTATACATACGATGAGGTCGCTAGCGATCTCGTCGATGCTAACAATCGTCTCTCCGCTATGGCAAATGGCAACGACCAGATGCCTGCTGATACGACCGCTAACGAGGCTGACTCGACAGCAGTACAGACGCCAGCTAACGCAGCTGTAGAGGATGTCCTCTTTAGCAAGCTCAACCTGACCAATCGTGGTACCATCGTCGGCTACGCTCGTCGCGCTGATCTAGACAAGATCGATGCGATGCTCGAGGAGGCGCACAAGCAGAAGGTGATCCGTGAGGATCTCATGCTACTATGGGGCAACTCACCTATCAAGAACCCACAGACAGGTAAGGAGACAGACATCTACGAGCTATACGCTATCCGTGGTAACCGCAATGCGCTCCCCGATCTAGGTGGTGAAGTGGTCACCTCGGCACGTAGTGAGGTACGCAACGACCTAGGTCAGAACCGTCCCGTCGTCACGATGACTATGAACGATGAGGGGGCTCGTAAGTGGGCTCGCCTGACGGGTGACAACATAGGCCGAAACATCGCTATCGTCCTCGATGGTGTCGTCTACTCGGCACCTAATGTCAATAACGAGATCACGGGCGGTCGCTCTGAGATCTCTGGAGCCTTTACTGTCGATGAGACGACCGACCTTGCTAACGTCCTCAACTCGGGACGTATGGAGGCTTCTGTCGAGATCGAGCAGGAGAGTGTCGTCGGACCAACGCTCGGTAGCGAGTCTATCAAGGCTGGTATCATCTCCTTTATCATTGCGATCATCCTGCTGATGATCTATATGTGCCTCGCCTACGGTCTCATCCCAGGTCTCATCGCCGATGGTGCTCTGATCCTCAATAGCTTCTTCACGCTCGGTGTCCTTGCCTCATTCCACAGTGTCTTGACGCTGTCTGGTATTGCGGGACTTGTGCTGACACTCGGTATGGCGGTGGACGCTAACATTCTGATCTTCGAGCGTATCAAGGAGGAGCTACGTGCAGGCAAGTCTATGACGCGTGCTATACAGGACGGTTACGGCAATGCCTTCTCAGCAATCTTTGACTCCAACCTCACGACCGTCATCACGGGCGGTGTACTCTATGCCTTTGGTACAGGTCCTATCCGTGGCTTCGCTACGACGCTCATCATCGGTGTCATAGCTTCCTTTATCACGGCTGTCTTCCTGACACGTATCGTGGTCGAGTCGCTCGATAAGAAGGGACGCATGGACAAGGTCACCTATACGACCCCCCTCACACGCAACCTGCTAAACAACCCCACGTACAAGATCCTCGAGAACCGCAACAAGGGCTTCATCATCTTTGGTTCTATCCTCGTACTTGGTCTCATTGGCTCGTTCGTATGGGGTCTCAATAGAGGTATCGAGTTCTCAGGCGGTCGTAACTATATCGTCGCTTTCGAGCAGCAAGTCACTTCGGCTGAGGTACGTGAGGCGCTTACGCAGCCCCTAGAGGAGCGTGTCCTCGTGACCTCTATCGGTACGGAAGGCAATCAGGTACGTATCTCGACCAACTATGGTCTCGGTATGGCTCAGGAGAGTGAGGATGAGGAGCTACTCGTCATAGGTAAGATCTTCGAGGGAGTACAGAAGTTCCTCCCACAGGGCACGACCCAGCAGGAGTTTGTCGACAACTATGTTGTCAGCTCACAGCGTGTCAGCCCGAGTATGTCTAAGGACATCTCTCGTCAGGCTATCATCGCGGTGATCCTCTCCCTGATCTTCATGGGACTCTACATCTTGCTCCGCTTCCGCAACTGGGCTTTCTCGCTAGGTGCCTTTGCTTCTGTGGCTACCACCACGCTACTCATCGTGGCGAGCTACATATTGCTCTGGCAGATCATGCCCTTCACGATGGAGCTGGATCAAAACTTCATCGCAGCGCTACTAGCGATCATCGGATACTCGATCAACGACGTGGTCGTTGTCTTCGATCGTGTTCGCGAGACACTACACAACTATCCAAACCGCGATGAGAAGCTGGTGATGAATGAGGCACTCAATAGCACGCTAGCTCGTACCGTACAGACGACCTTCTCGACCTTCCTAGTGGTATTCATCATCTTTATCCTCGGTGGAGCCTCTATGCGTAGCTTTACCTTTGCGCTACTCATCGGTATCGTGTATGGTATCTTCTGTACGCTCTTCGTCGCATCGCCTATTGCTTACCTAGTACGCAACAAGCAGCATCAGAAGAAGCTCGCAGCAGCTAAGAAGTAAGCACACCTCTGCTCACCCTCAAGGTAGAGCAAGGTAAAAATCAACGTCGGAGCCTACCCACACGATCGTGGATAGGCTCCGACTGCTTTTGAAGCGGTGTGCAGATAGCACTCCCTCTAATCTCTAAAGTCTAACCTCTAATCTCCAACATCTAACCTCTAAATTCGTACCTTTGTGGCACATCTAAGATACTTATCCTCTTATGACATCAAAAGTTTCAGATCAGAAGTGCACTATCGCGCAGTCGGTAGCTCATCGTTTGCTCGCTATCCAGGCTGTCGAGCTTCGTCCAGACGCACCCTTTACGTGGGCTTCTGGGTGGCTTAGCCCCATTTACTGTGACAACCGCAAGACGCTCTCTTATCCTGAGCATCGCAGCTATATCAAGCAAGCCTTTGCGCTCCAGGTGAGCGACCGTTACCCCGATGTTGAGGTGGTAGCAGGGGTTGCCACGGGAGCTATCTCGTGGGGAGCCTTGGTGGCAGACGAACTGGGACTGCCCTTCGTCTATGTACGCTCCTCGGCTAAGGATCATGGTAAGCAAAACCTCATCGAGGGCTATCTACCCGAGGGCGCTCGTGTCGTAGTCATCGAGGATCTGATCTCTACGGGTGGTAGCAGTATGAAGGCTGTCGAGGCGCTACAAGCAGCAGGTGCACAGGTCGAGGGACTCATGGCGGTCTATACGCATGGCTTCGCTGATGCCGAGGAGCTCTTCGCCAAGGCTGGCGTAGAGATGCGCACCTTGACCGATTACAACGAAGTGATTCGTCAAGCTGTCTCTGCGGGTTACGTCTCTGAGCGTGACCTAGAGATGCTTGCTCAGTGGCGCGAGAACCCGAGCCAGTGGGGACGCTAGCATCGACCATAACTTAGCTTACACATCTCATTCCTATGACGATACAAAGCCAACCCATCGCCTCTACTTACAGCTGTGAGGCGATCTATCGAAAGATCAGCGATCTGACCAATCTCGAGGAGGTACAACAGCTCCTCGAGGAGAAGCAGGTCAAGGTTGTTTCACTCAGTAGCGATCGCTGCGAGGTGCAGGCGCAGGTGATGAAGTTCTCCGCAGATATCGCGCTCGTTGTCTCAGAGCGTATCCCCACCGAGGAGGTGCGCTATCAGGTAGAGCACGAGATGATGCCCGCCAATGTCTCCATACGGATCACTCCCCAGGAGACGGGAGGTAGCACCTTAGTTGTCTCACTAGATGCCGAGCTCAACCCCTTTGTCGCGGGTATGGTAAAGCCTCACCTCAAGGAGGCTGTGCAGTACATCGCCGATATGCTGGGGCAGATGCGCTACGACGCATAGTCTAAAGCTAGGATCAGAACAAGGATGAAGGGTCTCCGCATAATGCTTCTATCGCTCCTGACGCTCCTACTACTGGGGTGTCAAGGCGAGGTGCAGTACGCCACGCCCCTGCGTCCTATACACTATCCGATATACTTCGCCAGTGCCGAGGGGCGTGCGCTCGTACCCGCTGGGGGCTACCTGCGTATCACCAAGCCCTCCACTGCGACCTCAGCCGTCGGCTTCGGAGGCATCTTGGTCATTCACGGCTTCGCAGGAAGTAGTGGTATGGCCGATTACTACTACGCCTACGACCTCGCTTGCCCTAAAGAGCTGGACCCTACAAACTCTCTGGTGGTCAATGAGAAGCTCGAGGCGGTCTGTCCGAAGTGTCATAGTCGCTTTAGCATCGTTTACGGCGGGGGGACGCCTGTCCAAGGGCCTGCTCAAAGCCCCCTCCTGCCTTACCGTGTGCTGCCCATCGATGGGGGTATACTGATCACCGCACCTGAGCTATGAGCAAGCTAGTCCGACACCTTCTCAGCCTCCTCGTCTTGTGGAGTCTCTTGGCGACAGCCGTCAGGGCGCAGTCGCGCTACGATTACGACATACCGCTACCAGCCTTTGACAAAGATCCCAACGAGCTGATCTATCGTGGCGAGACGCTCCACAGCTATCTGATCAATCCCTACACGGGAGCGCTCTATGCGGCACGTCCCGACACGCTCAGCACGCTCTTTCACGATCAGGTCAAAGCGGAGAGCCGCTCCATTGTGATGGCTTACCTAGGGAACTTGCGTTCTCCGTGGGTCGATATGGACTACTTCAACCGTCTGCGCCCGCAGCATCGCTTCCTCTACGATCAGACGCTCTCGGGCTTCGTATGGGACGAGTCTAATAGGCTTTTCTATCGCACGAAGACCCCCTTCTCCAAGCTCTTCTATCAGCGCAATGGAGATGCCCAGAGACGCGAAGAGCAGTTTGATGCGACGATCGCCTTCAACCTCAGCAAGCGCCTAGCGATGGGGGCCGACTTCAACTACACCTACTCGCCTGGCTACTACATAGGCAACCGCACCAAGAGCTGTGACTATCGTCTCTTTGCGACGCTGACTCTAGACCGCTACGAGGCGTACCTCACGGGCGGAGGCAACTTCGCACGGATCACGGAGAATGGCGGTGTCCTCGAGGACGCCTATGTCAATGACCCTACACGGGGCAACTCTGCTCGGCGCAATCTGGAGAGCCACGAGATACCCGTTCGTCAGGCAGAGCACGTCTGGAATGGTGTCGACGATGCTCACTTCTTCCTCTCGCATCGCTACAACTTCGGCTCCTATCGTCCTCGCAGTGCCAGTGACTCGCTGACCATCTTTGGCGAGCGCCGTGCCGAGACCGATACGACACGCTTCGTGCCGATAGCTAGTGTAGGGCATATCTTGAGCTTCAGACAGGGCATCCACCAGTATGTGAACCGCAACCAAGCCACCTGGGAGCAGTACCCCAACCATTACTCCTATATGCACAAAGGGCCTTCGGGTGCGCTCGACTCGCTCTACGTCTTGCCCGAGGATAGCACCCGACGATGGCAGCTGGACAATAGCTTCGTCCTCTCGCTCCGTGAGGGCTTCAGACCATGGGTCAAGTTTGGTCTAGAGGCTTATGTGCGGCTGGAAAACAAATACTACTACAACCCCGACTCGATCTATCAGGAGCACCCCGGACATAGCACTATGGACCTAGTCGTGGGGGGACGCATAGCACGTACCTCGGGACAGTTGCTCAACTTCGATGCGCAACTCGAGAGTACCCTCCTAGGCGAAAACATCGGCTCCGTACTGGCGCAGGGCGGTATCAGCACTTCGTTCCGTCTCTGGAGCTTCCCCGTAGGACTGCGTGCCTGGGGCAACTTTGAGAATCGCCGCCCGGACTACTTCATACGGCACTTTCACGGCACCTTCCATCGCTGGGACATAGACTTCGGCTATGAGCGTCGGCTGGCCTTCGGAGGGCGACTCACGCTCGACAAGCTAGGCACCTCGCTGAGTGTCGAGACCGCCACCCTGCAGAACCAGCTCTACTGGACTTCGCAAGGGCTCGTCGAGCAGTGCGCTGACCCGATACAGATCCTCTCGGCACGCCTGCAGCACGGCTATAAGTGGGGGTGGCTAGCCTGGAGACTGCAGGCCCTCTACCAGCTCTCCACACGTCAGGAAGTGATGCCTCTGCCTACGCTGAGCCTCTACGGAACTGTCTACACAGACTTCTTCTACGCTCATGTCTTACGGGTCATGCTGGGTGTGGATTGCCGCTGGCATACGCGATACTACGCTCCTTACTATGAGCCTGCGGTCATGCAGTTTGTCAATCAGACGGAGACGAAGTATGGCAACTTCCCTCACCTGAACGCTTTCGTCAGCTTTCAGCTCAAGCGTGCACGCTTCTTTGTCGAGTACTACAATCTCGGCGACCTCTTTATCTCTCCCTCTGAGCGCTTCTCGGCAGCGCACTACCCGATCAATCCGCCCGTCGTCCGCCTCGGCATCTCGCTCGATCTGAATAAGTGATATCCACGTAAAGAATCGAGACGACGCCCTGCTTTGTATCGTGCTCTCTTTGTAGTAGATACGAGTTTCAAAGTTGGTTCCTCTCTTGGAACTTTTCGGTTCCAAGGGAGGGGCCATTCATCGGACAGCTCTGTTTTCGTATCTTTGTTCCACAAGACGGAGACTGCTCGTGTGGTCTTGTCGCTACATTTACTGCATAACGAAATAGGCGTATCCTAAATGAATACACATCAACGACAGCTAGCGTGGTGGGTCTACGGCGGGCTAATGCTCATCTTTGTGGCGCTCTTGTGGTGGGTCGCTGCTACTGACCAGGCTATGAGTGGCTCCTCGGAGGCTCTCGTCACGGCTCCTGTAGCTACGACTGAGTCCCTGAGCGAACTTCCTGAGGGGACTTCACTACCCCAGGGGGCTACGACCCTTTCGCCTGCGGGAGGGACTTCACCGTGGCAATCGTTTGTCGTTTCGGTACGCACTCATGCCGCCTCAGACATAGGGATGCTGCTGATCCAGTTGGTCGTCATCCTGCTCGTGGTACGTGTCGTGGGGTGGCTCTTCGCACGACTGCACCAGCCGACGGTCATCGGGGAGATACTTGCCGGTATATTGCTCGGCCCGAGCTTGTTGGGAGCCGTATGGCCAGAAGCGATGGAGACACTCTTCCCTGTGCACAGCTTGGGCAATCTAGAGCTGCTCAGTCAGTTCGGACTGATCCTCTTTATGTTTACCATCGGTATGGAGCTGCGTATGAAAGATCTCAAGGGTCAGGCGCAGCAAGCTTTTATCATCAGTCAGTCGGGGATCATCTTTCCCTTTATCCTGGGCATCGTCCTTACTTATGGGCTCTACAGTCGCCCTGAGCTGCTGAGTGAGGGGAGTAGCTTCTTGTCGCTTTCCCTCTTTGTGGGCATCTCGCTTAGCATCACCGCCTTCCCCGTCTTGGCGCGTATCATCCAGGAGCGCTCGCTCTCGCATAGTCACCTAGGACGCTTGGCGCTCTCGACCGCAGCTATGGGAGACATCGTGGCGTGGCTCATGCTGGCGGCCATTATGGCGGTCAGCCAAGGGGGGAGCTTCACGAGTGCCCTCTACAATATGCTCTTCCTCGCGCTCTATCTGGCGGTCATCTTTGGTATCCTGCGACCACTCTTCGGGCTCCTCGGGCGACGCGTGAGACATCGTGAGGTACTCTCCAAGTCGCTTATGGGACTCATCTTCATCCTCCTTATGGCGAGCGCCTACTTCACCGAGATCATGAGTATGCACGCCCTCTTTGGTGCCTTCATGCTGGGGCTTGTCATGCCAGAGAACCTAGACTTCCGCGTGATTGTCAAGGAGAAAGTCGAGGATGTCGCCCTCCTGCTGCTCCTGCCACTCTTCTTCGTTAGCTCAGGCTTGCGCACAGAGCTGGGCTTGGTCAATACGCCTCAGCTGTGGGGGCTCTTCCTGATCTGTACGCTTGTAGCGGTTGTGGGCAAAATGGGTGGCACCTACCTAGCAGCGCGAAGCTGTGGCATACAGCGCCGCGAAAGCCTTTACCTAGGGGCTTATATGAACACCCGAGGGCTGATGGAGCTGGTCGTACTGCGCATCGGACTGGACCTGGGAGTCCTCTCGCCGGTCCTCTTCACGATCCTCGTGATGATGACGCTCGTGACGACGATCATGACCGCTCCGACACTACAGCTGATCGACTGGCTCCTCAAAAAGAAGAAAACACCGCAAAGCCAGGAGTATACGACAGGTCAAGTGCTCATCTCGTTCGGTCGTGCCGAGACGGGCGTGACGCTCTTAGAGTTCTTCCATAGGCTCTGTGGTGGCACCTCTCCACAGGTGGCTTGTACGCTGATGCACGTCACTACCGATACGGATATTAGCACCATCGATGCAGATCACTACTACGCCGGTAGCTTTGCAGCACCGATGGAGATGGCTAAGCAGCTAGACCTCTCTGTGGAGCGTAAGTATGAGATTGCGGAGTCGGTCCCTGAGGCGGTTCTCTCGCACGCTAATCATATCCAGAGCAATCTGCTCCTCCTCGGGGCGAGTGTCAACCTCTCACAAGACAAGAAAGACCGCGACCTGGTCGCTTATAGCGATAAGCTAACCCGTCGGTGGAAAGTTGTGACTGGACGTCGCCGCCAAGCGAAGAAAGAGCAGAGCTCGCACTCCTTTGAGGAGATTATCGACACCTTTGCTCATGAGGCGCCTTGCTCAGTGGGTATCTATGTGGACAATGGTCAGACGCCGATAGCGCATCCGCTCGTACTGATGCAGCGCCCTGAGGATCAAGAGCTACTACTCGTCGCTGAGCAGGTGACGGAGCATGCCGATAGTCCGATCACGCTGATGCCACTCTCGTCACATATTGCCAAGCTTACGACAGAGCTGGCGGATCGTGTGTCGTGGGTCGGAGAGCCTTTTGCAGAGCAGGTCGATCTGAGCGCTTACGACTTTGCCTTCATCGCTTACGATGCGTGGGCAACCCTCACGCCAGCACAGCATGAGTTGCTTCAGCAGCTACCCTCTTACTTCATTCTAGACATTGACGAGGCGACCATCGAGTTGCCGACGATACATCGTCCCACTACGGGAGCCGTCTCTTACCTAGGTAAAACATCTGAACTATGAAACGTGAGAAAGGCACTCCTCGCCAAGCGAAGCTAAAGCTGAACACGCCGCTCTGGGCGCAGCAAGACCCGTGGCTCGCGCCCTACTATAAGACGATCGCCGCGTGGCAAAGCTACATCGCAGCGCGTCGGCAGCTCTTCGTTGGCTCGCAAAGCCTCTCGAGCTGGGCGTGCGGACACCTTTACTTTGGGTTGCACCATACAGAAACGGGCTGGACTTTGCGCGAATATGCGCCAGCGGCTCAGGCGGTCTACCTACTCTGCGATGCGAATCAGTGGCGTCAAGATCCGAACTATCGATATGTTGCTAATGAGGAGCGACCAGGTGAGTGGCTCCTCGAGCTACCCGCCACAGCGCTACACCATCTAGACTACTACAAGCTACTCTTCTGCACCGATGATGAGGAGCTAGAGCGCATCCCAGCCTACGCCCATTATGTGGTGCAGGACCCGCATGACTACAGCTTCTGCGCTCGTGTCTGGGCGCCCGAAGAGCCGTACCTAATGCAGGCGCCAGCACCTGAGCGTCCCGATACCTTGCTCATCTATGAGTGCCACATAGGGATGAGTGGCGAGGAGATGGGCGTGGCGAGCTACGAGCAGTTTCGCACGGAGCGACTGCCTTACATCGTCTCGGCGGGTTACAACACGCTCCAGATTATGGCGGTGCAGGAGCACCCGTACTATGGCTCGTACGGCTACCACGTCTCCAACTTCTTCGCACCATCCAGTCGCTTCGGTACGCCCGACGACCTCAAGCGCCTGGTCGATGAGGCGCACGCTTTGGGGCTTTACGTCATTATGGACTTAGTTCACTCGCATGCCGTGCGCAACGAAGCTGAGGGCTTGGCTCGCTACGACGGCACGCGGACGCTCTTCTTTCACGAAGGGAGCCGAGGGGAGCACCCGCAGTGGGACTCGCTCTGCTTCGACTACGGCCGTGGCGAGGTGGTCCACTACCTCCTCTCCAATTGCCACTACTGGCTTACGGAGTATGGCTTCGATGGCTTCCGCTTCGACGGGGTCACCTCGATGCTTTACGAGGATCACGGCTTGGGGAGACCTTTCCTCACTTATGCGGACTACTACGATGGTAATGTAGACCGAGATGCGCTGACCTATCTGACGCTCGCCAACGAACTGATCCACGCTGTCAAGCCCGCAGCGACTACCATCGCCGAGGAGGTGAGCGGACTGCCAGGACTGTGCGAGGGCCAAGCCTTCGGCGGGTACGGCTTTGACTACCGCCTGGCGATGAATGTGCCAGACTACTGGATCAAGCTAATCAAAGAGCAACCCGACGAAGCGTGGAATCCAGAGAATATGTGGTACGAACTGCGCAATCACCGTCCTACGGAGCGAACGGTCTCCTACGCTGAGAGCCATGATCAGGCACTCGTCGGAGACAAGACCATCATCTTCCGACTCATCGACAGCGACATGTACTGGCACATGCAGCAGAGCGACTACAACGATCGGGTGATGCGTGGCATAGCGCTCTGCAATATGATCCGTCTGATGACCTTCGCCACCATGTGCGGTGGTTATCTCACCTTTATGGGCAATGAGTTTGGTCACCCCGAGTGGATCGACTTCCCTCGTGAGGGCAATGGTTACTCTTACCAGTACGCTCGTCGTCAGTGGTCACTGCGGGACAATGACTTACTGCGCTACAAGCAGCTAGCGCACTTTGACAAAGGGATGCTCTCGCTCTGCAGCCTGACGCCCCGCTTTGCAGAACTCTCGGACTACTGCTACCACAGCCACACGGAGCGACAGGTTATCGTCTTTATGCGAGGAGATGGGTACCTCTTTGCCTTCAACTTTAGCCCCACGGAGAGCTACGTCGACTACCCCATCGAGGGCGTGCCAGCGGGGCAGTATGCGCTGCTCCTCGACAGCGATGCGGTCGCCTGCGGTGGCTTCGGACGTATCGATGCCAGCGTCACGCACCACACCCGCACCGCTGCCGAGGGTGGCACCGAGCTACGACTCTATCTGCCCTCCCGCTCAGCGCAAGTCTACCAGCGCAAGCGGTAGTAGCCCTTTCGTAAAAACAGCAAAGGCGCATAGTTCACGAAGAGCTATGCGCCTTTGTTTTGCTTAGATATGAGCTTTACTTCTCGAACTCGATGTCGATGTCGAAGGACTCATGCCAGGGCAGTCCCTGACGAGCTACCTCCTCGAGGAAGGGATCTGGGTCAAACTGCTCGACGTTGAAAACGCCAGCGCCACCCCACAGCCCCTTGGCGAGCATCAGAGCGCCCGTCGTAGCGGGGACACCCGTCGTGTAGCTGACACCCTGCGTGCCGGTCTCACGATAGGCTGCTTGGTGGGAGCAGTTGTTCCATATATAGTAGGTGCGCTCCTTGCCGTCTTTGACGCCACGGATGCGGCAGCCGATAGAGGTCTCGCCCGTATAGTTCTCGCCCAGCTCCTTAGGATTGGGTAGGACAGCCTTGAGGAATTGGATCGGCACGATCTCCTGTCCGTTGTAGTTGATCGGCTCGATGCTAGCCATACCAATGTTTTGGATCACCTCGAGGTACTTGAGATACTCCTCACCGAAGGTCATCCAGAAGCGCGCCCGACGTATCGCGGGGAAGTGCTTGACGAGCGACTCCAGCTCCTCATGGTAGAGGAGGTAAGACTCGCGTACGCCGATGCCCGGGTAGTGCAGCGGACGATGTATCTCCTGAGGCTCCGTCTCGACCCACTCGCCCTCGTGGTAGTACTTACCCTTTTGGGTGATCTCACGGATATTGATCTCTGGGTTGAAGTTGGTTGCAAACGCCTTGTGGTGGTCACCTCCATTGCAGTCCACGATGTCGAGGTAATGTATCTCGTCAAAGTGGTGCTTAGCAGCGTAAGCGGTGAAGATACTGGTCACGCCTGGGTCAAAGCCACACCCTAGGACGGCGGTCAGTCCAGCCTCCTTAAAGCGGTCGTGGTAAGCCCACTGCCAGCTGTACTGATACTTAGCCTCGTCGAGGGGCTCGTAGTTTGCCGTGTCGAGGTAGTTGACGCCTGCCTTGAGACACGCCTCCATGATGGTGAGATCTTGGTAGGGAAGTGCGACGTTGATGCAGATGTCTGGGCGGAAGCTCTCGAAGAGCTTCACAAGCTGCTCTACGTCGTCCGCATCCACCTGTGCGGTCTGGATCTTGACGTTTTGTATCTGTGCTGCGATAGCGTCACACTTAGACTTAGTGCGGCTCGCCAGCATAATATCGGTAAAGGTCTCAGCATTCTGAGCCACCTTGTGAGCTACTACGGTGCCTACGCCACCAGCTCCGATGATGATCACTCTTGTCATAGAGGTAGTATAGTTAAAAGCGTTAGAGATTCATGAGGTCTAAGGTAGCTACGCTGGCACCCTTTGCGGCTGCTTATGCGTCATAGCTACTTTGTCTTGCCAAAGATACGAAAAAGAAGTTAGAGGTTAGAGATTAGAGGTTAGAAGTTAGAGATTAGAGTTTCGATTGTTTCGATTCTTTCCGATGATTCCGATAGCTCCGATTCATTTGCTACGTGGCGATTCTCAAATCTCCACGTGGAAAAAGAAAATTCTCCACGTAGGCGAGAAATAAAACTTCGGAGGAATCAAATGAAACTTCGGAGGAATCGTTTCGCCGCCACGTGGAGAATAAAAAATAGTCACGTGGGAATTTCAAATTCTCCACGTGGCTATCCCTCAAGGCTCTCACGATGATCTGTCGGTCTGTCTGCTCTTCGCCACTTTGCTGTGGGGAGAGTTTTTATTATCTTTGTGGTATAATCAGCAGATAGGAATCACATATGAAGTTTACCGTCAATAGCAACGAGCTCTCCACGCTCTTGCAAAATGTAGGGCGCCTTGTCCCTGCGAGCAATATCTCTATGCCAGCGCTGGCCAACTACCTCTTTGAGGTGACTCCTGAGCGGATCTCCGTGACGGGAGGCGATACGATGATGCGTTCGGCTGGTGTGATCGCTCCGCTGGAGTGTGATGGCGGGATGCGCTTTCTGATAGCTCCCACACCACTACTGGACTATATCAAGTCGCTGCCCGTACAGCCCCTGACGATGGAGATGCAGACGACGGAGGAGGGTGCACGCTTTATCCATCTGATTCACTCGACAGGATACCTAGACATACCCATTGGCGATGCGGATCTCTACGTCTCTAGAGAGTCTCCTGAGGATACAGAGGGGGCGGCTATGATGAGTATGAATAGCTCTAGCCTCCTGGCTGGTATCTCGGCTGTCCTGCCGGCCGCCTATCCCGACACATCACGTGAGCAGCTGCATGGCGTGCACTTTGTCATGCTTACGGATCGTCTGGAGCTCTGCGCAACGGACAATGTACAGCTCGTACGCTACATAGACTACGATGCACGGATCGTCGAGAAGGAGGGCGAGGTAGCACAAGCTTCGCTGAGGGATCCGAGCTTCACACTCCCGATCAAGGTCTCTAGCTTCCTACAGTCTATCCTACCGAACTTTGCCAATGAGGAGGCGCTTGTGATCTTCAACAATAAGCAGGTGGAGGTGCGCTTTGGCACTTACAATGTGGTCTCGCAGGTGAGTGTGCTAGACTTCCCCAACTACAACGGGCTACTCCCTGATGCGATGACCTATATGATTGAGATCGACGGACAAGTCTTGCAGCGTGCCACGACTCGTGTCAACTATCTGAGCAATATCGTGGGGCTGGGTGCTGACTCGAGCCTGCTCTGTATCACCTTCGAGGAGCATGCGATGGTGATGAAGGGAGGCTTCTACGCACAGGGCGCTAATACGCCTGGGGTCGATGTCGAGGAGCGTATCCCCGTGGACTATCCCGAGCAGATGGAGGGGATGCAGATTACCTTCAAGACGAACACCTTCATCAAGTTCCTCAAGGCGTTCAATGCGGAGAGCTTGCAGCTACACATTACCAATGCTACGCAGCCGATCATGATCACACCGACCAAGGTGGCTGATCAAACGGACCTGCGAGGTATCACAGCTCCCGTACGTATCTAAGAACACCGAATCGATAAGTTATGACGCTACAACTGGATCGTCCGCTAGTGGTCTTTGACATAGAGGCTACGGGACTGGATATTACGAATGACCGCATCGTCGAGCTGACCATTCTGAAGCTGATGCCCGATGGAGAGCGGATCGTACGGACACGACGCTTCAACCCGGAGATGCCTATCCCAGCCGAGAGTACGGCGATACATGGCATCACGGACGAGGATGTGCGTGACTGTCCTCCCTTTAGAGCTTGTGCTAAGAGCTTAGCGGAGCTGATCGATGGGTGCGACCTGGCGGGCTACAATTCGCAGCGCTTTGACCTACCGATGCTGGGGGAGGAGTTCCTCCGTGCTGGCGTGGAGGTGGATCTGCTCTCTAGGCAGCACATAGACGTGCAGACGATCTTTCACAAGATGGAGCCACGGACGCTCGAGGGGGCTGTGCGCTTCTACTGTCATCGTGAGCATATCGGAGCGCACGGAGCTGAGGCGGACACGATCGCTACGCTCGATGTGCTACTGGCTCAGCTGGAGAAGTATGGCGATGCACTGCCACACAGTGTCAAGGATCTGTCTGACCTAACCACTTATCATCGCAATGTAGACCTTGCGGGGCGCATTGTGCTAGACGATAACGATGTGCCAGTTTTTAACTTTGGCAAGCACAAGGGGCGCTCTGTCGAGACAGTCTTGCGAGAAGAGCCAGGCTACCTCAGCTGGCTATTGCAAGCGGACTTCTCGCGAGACACAAAGCGTCAGTTCCTCCTGATCAAGGAGCAGATGAAGCCTTAGAGCCGTCACGCCACACGATAGATAGCCATGCGCTTACAGGACAAACATATAGTTGTAGGGATCACCGGCGGGATAGCCGCCTACAAGAGTGCCTCGCTCGTACGTCTGCTGATCAAGGAAGGTGCCGAGGTGCAGGTGGTTATGACGCCTGCTGCTAAGGAGTTCATCACGCCACTGACGCTCGCCACGCTTTCGCAGCATGCGGTGGTCTCAGACTTCTTCGATCGTCGTGACGGCTCGTGGCATAGTCACGTGACGCTGGGTACTTGGGCCGATCTGATGATCATAGCTCCCGCCACGGCTAGCACGATCGGCAAGATGGCGCACGGCATTGCCGACAATATCCTCGTGACCACTTACCTAGCGATGCGCGCCCCCGTGCTGATCGCCCCTGCGATGGATCTAGACATGTGGTCTCACCCGACGACCGCCCGCAATCTGGAGATACTGGCGCAAGACGGTGTGGCACAAGCGCTACCCGCTGAGGGCTTTCTCGCTAGTGGACTGACTGGGCGGGGACGTATGCAGGAGCCAGAGGAGATCTTAGAGCAGGCGGTCGCAATGCTCACCGCTACAACGGAGGAGTTGCCCTTAGCGGGGGAGTGCGTCACCATCACAGCTGGGCCTACCTACGAGCCGATCGACGATGTGCGCTTCATAGGCAACCATTCGTCGGGACTGATGGGCATCTCGCTGGCGGAAGCTTTGGCACGTCAGGGCGCCGAGGTACATTTGGTCTTGGGGCCAACGCATCTCCGTCCCACCAATCCGCACATTGTCGTACACCCCGTGATGACAGCCGAAGAGATGCTGGAGGCAGCTCAGGAGACCTTCGGGCGTAGCTCGATAGCGATCTTTGCAGCAGCGGTGGCTGACTACCGACCCGAGGAGCGTGTGTCAGGGAAGATCAAGAAGGAGCGTCGTGGCGGTGAGCAGATGCAGCTCACGCTGACGCAAAATCCCGATATAGCTGCGACTCTTGGGGCGCAGCGCCGGGCAGGACAGTACTTAGTTGGCTTTGCTCTGGAGACTTCTGTGGATACCTCCGCAGCCGAGAGCAAGCTACACAACAAGCATCTCGATGCGATTGTGCTTAACTCGACGAGCGATGCGGGTGCGGGCTTTGGAGTTCCGACCAATAAGGTGCTAATACTAGACAAAGCGGGCACTCGATGCGACCTGCCGCTAGAGAGCAAGGCGGTCGTGGCGGAGCAGATCGTAGACTTCGTACTCAAGCATCGCACACAGCTCGTTTAGTCTTATGAAGCTTGATCTTATGAAGCGTTTTCTCCTAGCTTTAGTGGCACTACTCCTATGGCTCCCTGCGCAGAGCCTAGCGCAGGAGCTGAATGCACGTGTCACGGTCAATGTGGATCGTCTCGGCTCCTCTGCCGATCAGGCGATCGTCTCCGACTTGACCCAGCAGTTGACCGAGATGATCAATCAGACGCGATGGACGAACGCCACCTTCTCGCCGATGGAGCGGATCGAGTGCGCCTGGGGTCTGAACCTCGTGAGCGTCTCTGACGACGGACTCTACACGGCGGAGCTAAGCATATCCGCACAGCGCCCCGTCTACGGAGCCTCCTATACGACCCCGCTGCTGGTGCATCTAGACCGTGAGCTAAACTTCCAGTACGCTCCCTACCAACCACTCGTCTATGCGCCCACACAGATAGACAATAACCTTGTGGCGACGGTCGCTTTCTACGCTTATCTCATCTTAGCTCTAGACTTTGACTCCTTTGCGCCTCTCGGGGGCGACTACGCTGCGCGACAGATGCAGCAGCTGGTGGCGACAGCTCAGCAGATGATGGACTGGTCGGGCTGGAAAGCTTACGCCAGCGACAACAACCGCTACGCTATCAGCCAAGCTTACAACGATCCGGCACACCAGCCGTGGCGCAACTACTGGTATCAGTACCATCGCCAGGGACTAGACCTCCTCACGAGCAACTTACGTCGTGGCTACACCAATATATTAGAGCAGCTCTCCCTCCTGGAGGAGACCTGGCAGGCCAATAGTTTGTCGCCGCTCCTACAGATCTTCGCACAGACCAAGCTAGACGAGCTACCTCTTCTGGTCGAAGGCGCTCCACAGGAGAGCCGCATGGCAGCTTACAAGACGCTCTCGAAGATCTATCCAACGGAAGATAGCAAGCTCTCAGCCCTGAAGAAGTAACTATACTCCATGCTGCATAGCTTATACATACGGGACTACATCCTCATCGAGGAGCTTAGCTGCACCTTCCCCACGGGACTCATAGCGGTCACGGGCGAGACGGGAGCGGGCAAGAGTATCTTTGTCTCAGCCCTACAGCTGCTCGCAGGAGGGCGTGCCGACATATCGACCGTTCGTCAAGGCTGCCAGAAGGCGGTCATCGAGGGGGAGTTTACTCAGCTCAGTCCTCAGGTCATCGAATGGATGCAAGCGCAGGAGCTAGAGACCGAGGAGAGCTGTCTCGTACGTCGTGAGATACGACAGACGGGACGTAGTCGCATCTTCGTCAATGATACGCCTGTGACCCTTGCTCAGCTGGAAGAGCTGGGCGCACTCCTTCTGGACGTTCACTCACAGCATCGCAACCTTTTGCTCCGTGAGGGCGCTTACCAGATCGCACTGATCGACTCGCAGCTAGGAGCTGAGGCGCAGCTTGTCGAGGCGTACCACAGCGCTTATCAGCAGTATCACGACAACGCCATACGACTCAAGAAGCTACGCACAGAGGCGCAGCAAGCCGAGGCCGAGTATGAGCTGAACAGTCGAGCCTACGAGGAGATCGCTGCGCTCAAGCTCGAGCAGTACTCGCTCACCGACCTTACCGACGAGGCGGAGCGACTCACCCACACGCAGGAGATACAGGAAGGCTTGCAGAGCATCCTAGCGCTACTCAATAGACCGCACAGCATCGTCGATCAGCTCACGACAGCGCAGGAGCAGATGGAGCAGACTGCCGCTTATCTCCCCGAGCTCAGCAACTACACCGAGCGTATGCGGAGCCTCGTCATCGAGCTAGACGACATCGAGAGCGACTTGAGCCGTCTGCAGGGCGAGGTCGCCTACAATCCGGCGCGCCTCGAGGAGATCAATACGATCCTAGGTGGCGTCAATGCTTTGCTCAAAAAGCATAACCTCCTATCCCCCGAAGAGCTCATCGAGTACAGCCAAGAGCTTGGCACCAAGCTCGCTCACACCGCTCAGTATGAGCAAGAACTAGCCGCACTACGCACCGCAGTGCTCCAGCAGCGCACCGCAGTCCTCACCTTAGGCAAGCAGCTCCACGAGGCTCGTGCTAAGGTTGCTAAGACGATCGCACGGAGTGTCACCAAGACGCTCTGCCAGCTAGAGATGCCGCACGCACGCTTTGACATAGCGCTGCAGCTTCTAGACAAGCCGACCGAGCGAGGTATGGATCAGGTCGACTTCCTGCTCTCAGCCAACAGCGATCAGCCACTCCGCCCCGTCACAGACGTCGCTTCGGGCGGTGAGATAGCCCGACTGATGCTAGCACTCAAGGCACTCCGCAGTCAAGCCGCCACGAGCCTCGCCGAGCTGGCCACATCGCCCGCTATCGTCTTTGACGAGATCGACACCGGCACCTCAGGCATCGCAGCCTCCCGCATAGGCGATATGCTTCATACGATGGGCGAGCGCCAGCAGATCTTCGTCATCACCCACCTACCGCAGATCGCTTCGGCAGCCACCCAGCACATACTTATTTATAAGGAGGAGACCAACGGCGAGACCCACTCGCACCTGCGCCTTCTCATGCCCGAAGAGCGCATCAACGAGATAGCACGCCTCCAGAGTGGCGACCAGATCACCCCCGAGGCCATCGCTGCCGCACACACATTACTTACAGCACATGATTAAGCAAAAACTCATCTACGGCATCCACGCTCTCAATGAGAGCCTCGCCTCTCATAGCGACATAGACAAGATCTATATGAAGAAAGGAGCCGTCACTGGCGAACTCCTAGAGATCAAGCGCACCGCACGCGCTCAGGGCATACCCGTCATGGAGGTTCCCGCCGAGCGTCTCAACCGCTTCACACGGGGTGCTCACCAAGGGGTCGTAGCGCTCATCTCGCCGATCACCTACACCCGTCTAGAGTCGCTCATACCGATGCTTTATGACGAAGGGCAGATGCCCTTTATCGTACTGCTCGACGGAGTTACCGACGTGCGCAACTTTGGCGCCATCGCTCGTACTTGCGAATGCGCAGGCGTCCATGCTATCGTCATCCCCGAGCGAGATAGCGTCTCCGTCACGGCCGATGCGGTCAATGCCTCCGCAGGAGCGCTCATGCGCATCCCCGTCTGTCGTGAGCGTGACCTCGTGACCGCCTGCCGCTTCCTACGGGATAGCGGTCTGCAGCTCGTCGGAGCCGATGTAGACGCCACGACAAACTACACCTCCCTCCCGATGACGCCACCCCTCGGCATCGTCATGGGGTCGGAGCAAAAAGGTATCTCCACGGGCGTCCTCAAGCAACTCACCGACCGCGTCTCGATACCTCAGCTGGGACAAATCTCCTCGCTCAACGTATCGGTCGCTACCGGCATCATGCTCTACGAGGTCGTTCGTCAGCACAACGCAAACCTATAAAAGTTCACAATACAATCAGAAGTATACTATGAAAAAAGTAATCTCCACCCCAAACGCTCCCGCAGCTATCGGACCTTACAGCCAGGCAATAGCCTTCGGCGACATGCTCATCACCTCTGGTCAGCTAGGCCTGGATCCCAAGTCTGGTGCTTTCGTATCAGAGGATGTCTCAGCGCAGACGGAGCAAGTCTTTCGCAATCTGAAGGCTATCCTCGACGAGGCTGGCTTTACCTTCGATCAGGTCGTCAAGACCACCTGCTTTCTCGCTGATATGAGCGACTTTGCTGCAATGAATGCAGTCTATGAGAAGCACTTCTCAGGAGCCTTCCCAGCACGCTCAGCCGTAGCTGTCAAGACCCTCCCCAAGGGCGGACTCGTCGAGATCGAAGTGATCGCACACAAGTAGTGACTGTGTACAGTCTTAAGTAGCCTCCCTACATAATAGCAGAGCAGCACCTTGACCGCAGTCAAGGTGCTGTTCTTTTTTTTGTTTGTAGCGAGAGAGGGGCACGATCCCTCGACCTCCGGATTATGAATCCGACGCTCTAACCAGCTGAGCTACCTCGCCATCCACAGAGGGGCTATCCCCTTAGACGATGCAAAGGTACACAATATTTCCGAACAAACCAACGCTTCGGCAAAAATCTGCAATGATTTCTAGGGACGCCCTTGACGAGTAACCCGCTGTAGGGACGCACGGCTCGTGCGTCCGTTGTATCAAAGCGAGATGTTGCCGTGTAGGGACGCACGATCTGTGCGTCCGTTCCCGTCAAAGGTTACAGAGTCAAGTGTTGCATCAAACATTGCAACGTCGTGATTTTAACGACAACGGACGCACAGATCGTGCGTCCCTACAGCGGGTTACACGTATCATCGTTACTCGTCTCGCTGTGACGCAACCGTCGCTTCGCCGACCGATGGCGGTAGCGTCATAGCGCCGTAGCTCTGTAGGAGCGTACGCCCTACGGGACATAGCCAGCAGCGACGTGGCTCACAGTAGTTCCCGTAGAGCTGCAGCAGTGCCTGCGTGTCATAAGCACTGCGGGGACGCAACCCCTCGTGGACGAAGCGACGCACCACACTATTGCGCTCTGCGGGGAGGTCGTGGGCACTCATCAGCGAGTCGCTCGCTGAGGAGAGACCCAGCAGGTCACGCTCCTGCGTGAGGTAGTACTGGAGCGGTATGACCACATTGATCGCAATGCTCTCGATGGTAGCACGTCCTATGGTGCCGAGCTGTGCATGCGACTCGCTCCCCCAGTGGTAGTGTCGCTGCCAGTAGTCGGAGGGCGTCACGGTGAGCAGCTGCTCGAGATGGGCCAACGACGATGTGCGGAGCAGCTCCCCTGGCAGGTTGTCACTATGGTAGTACAGCGCTGCTAGATAGGCCAGTCGACGATGCGGGAAGGCACTCGGGCGCAGTCGTAGCATACGGATGGTGCCTGGCGGTAGGGGTGACAGGTGGTACTTATGTGCTAGGAAGGTAAACTCCTCACTCAGTCGCTCCCTATACTGATCTACCTCGGGCGATATCGGGTCATTCTCTAGCAGTCCGCCCATACCTAGGAGGAGCGCTTCGAGGGCTAGAGGCGAGCTTTTGTGCTTGAGTAGGATCGAGGGGGAGAGCTGGCGGGCGATCTGCTCGAATGCGTCGTGGTTTACCTTAGCTCCTAGGTAACGCATTAGGAAGAGGTGCGTTACCGCTGCCAGATCTCCCTTGAAAAAGCTCATCGCCGCCTCTATCTGCTGACGCTTCTTGTCCAGTCGCTCATGTGTAAGCTGTGCAAACCAGTCGGCCTGCACCTCCTCTGCTAGCTGGCTGCAAGCCTCCCCACAGCGAGGTATCTGTGGAGCCTCGGTGAGTTGCTGCGCTATGGCGAGCAAGTCAGGATTGATCTGCATACGGCAGGTGATAGGCGGTGTGCCAGCCTGTAGCGATATGGGGCCATCGTCCTGCAGGACAATGTGTAGCAGTACACTATTGTAAGCTGGGTCCAGCTGATGCCCATGTCGTAGCCAGTCTGTCGTATGGCAATGTATCTCGCCATTGCCCGCCCAGGTCAGAGAGCCTATACGCAGCTTGAGATTGCTAAAGTCAGGCCCGCCATTGGTGTTGTATCGTCCTGGGTCGATGACGATCGGTGTCACCCCCTCGGGGATGCAGGGGTGTGGCTCGAAGGTGAGCGACTCGTAGAGCCTATTGCCCCATATCTGGTGTAGCCACGTCTCCTGCATCGTCTCTGTGGTCAGGTCAGATGTAGTCCTCTCCAGACTCTATCTCCACATCGGTGACATAGTTCTTGATGCTCTGCTCAGCCTCCCGCTTGCAGATCAGCAGCACGTTGCCATGCTTAGCGATGATACAGTCGTCGACCCCCTGCACGACCGCCAGCAGGTCGGGGTCATCGATGTAGAGGATATTATTCATCGACTCGTAAAATCGGGTCTTCTCGTGATTTGTCACATTGCCCGTCTGATCCTTGGTGCTCTGGTCATAGAGCGCCCCCCAGGTGCCTAGGTCAGCCCAGCCAAAAGTGGCGGGAGTGACCAGTACGTTGTCCGCTTTTTCCAAGACTCCGTAGTCGATCGAGATACTGGGGCAGTAGGGGTATATCTCCTCGATCGCCTTCTGCTCACGCTCGGTGCCGAAGTCGCTAGCCCGCTCGGTAAAGAGCCGGCTCACCTCGGGCATATACTTGGCAAAAGCATCTAGGATCGTCTTGACATGCCAGACGAACATACCGCTGTTCCAGAGGAACTCGCCACAGGAGACGAAGATCTCGGCCATCTCACGATTAGGCTTTTCGGTAAAGACCTTGACCTTGTGATACTGTCCGTCGAGAGCTCTCTCGCTAGAGTCCACCTGTATGTAACCGTATCCCGTCTCGGGCGCTGTGGGCTTGATGCCTAGCGTCAGGAGGTAAGGGTGTAGCGATGCAAAGCGAAGTGACTGGCTGACCGTCTGGACGAAGCTATCCTCGTTCATAATGATATGGTCCGAAGCTGCCACAACGATCGACGCCTTAGGGTCTCGCTGCTGGATATGGTAGCAGGCGTAGGCGATACATGGGGCTGTGTTGCGTCGTAGAGGCTCGGTAAGGATCTGCTCCCGCTTGAGTGCTGGGAGCTGCTCGAGAGTCAGGTCGACATAGTCAGCATGGGTGACGATGTAGATGTGATCCTCTGGGACGATCCGCAGGAACCGCCGGTAGGTATCCTGTAGGAGTGAACTCCCCGTGCCGAAGAAGTCTAGAAATTGCTTAGGTCGTGACTGACGTGAGATAGGCCAAAAGCGACTTCCCACCCCGCCACTCATGATGACACAATAGTAATGCTCCATGAGAGTTGAGTTGTATTGAGTTTGCTGTTACAAAGCTACTAATAAAAAGGGTGCCACGCAATGAGTATGAACACCGAGACGTGCCACGTTACACGTTTCGAGCGTCCCTACGTGGAGATTCTCGATTCTCCACGTGGAAAAGAAAAATTCTCCACGTAGGCGTGATATAAAACTTCGGAGGAATCAAATGATATGTCCGAGGAATCGTTTCTCGCCTACGTGGAGAATAAAAAATAGCCACGTGGGGATTTGATATTTTCCACGTGGCCATTGGTCTGTTGGGCCGTTTGGCGTAAAGGTTGGACTTTTGTCTAGCGCTTGCCCGAGGCGTCGATCTTGAGGAAGAGTGCGAGCATCAGTGAGAAGCCCCAGAGCGAGGAGCCTCCATAGCTGAAGAAGGGGAGCGGGATACCGATGACGGGCACCAACCCCAGCACCATACCTACATTGACCATAAGGTGAAAGAGTAGGACGCACGCCAGGCAGTACCCATAGACTCGCCCGAAGGTGGAGGGGTGTCGCTCCGCTCGCCACATAATGCGTAGGATCATAGCGAGGAAGAGTAGGAGTAACCCGACGGAGCCCACAAAGCCTTGCTCCTCACCGATGGTGCAGAAGATGAAGTCGGTGTCTTGCTCGGGGACATACTTGAGCTTCGTCTGGGTACCCTGGAGGAATCCCTTGCCGGTGAGGCCTCCTGAGCCAATAGCGATCTTTGCTTGGTTCACATTGTATCCAGCTCCGCGTGGGTCTTGCTCGATGCCGAGAGAGACTGCTATACGCATCTGCTGGTGCGGTGCGAGGATGTCGTTGTAGACGTACTCTACGGAGAGCGAGAAGATGAGCAACCCTAAGCTGGCTAAGCCGACCAAGAGGTAGTCACGGGAGTAATGTAGCAAAGCGCGAACGAAGCAAAAGAGGATGATGCAGCTCATCACTGCTAGTGCGACATAGCTGTAGTCAATCTGCAGCCAGCGCAGAGAGATATACATGCCAACGAAGTATACGGCGGTAACGATCCATAAGATGCGACGCTCACGTTGCCTCCACCGCACGACGCTACTGAGGTAGAGGATCGTAGCTACTGAGATGATGCTGCAGATGAGGAGCCGACTAGCATCGGTAGCGCCCCAGCTAATGTCAGCGAGCATGAGTGCTACCACAAAGAGTATCACCGCTAGTGAGGCGAGTAGGAGGAAGGCTCCTGAGAGTCCCTCACGATAGAGGGCTAGGAAGAAGGCGCAGAAGACGAGTGCCGACCCTGTCTCGCTCTGTAGGATAATGATCGCCATGGGCAAGAGGATGATCGCAAAGACCTCTAGATAGCCGCGCAGGGTGGTGAGCTTAAACTCGGGGCGATTGAGCCAGTAGGCGAGCATGAGTGCGGTACCGAGCTTGGCAAACTCTGCGGGCTGTACCCTGACGGGCCCTATGACGAGCCATGAGCGGGAGCCTTTGATGTCAGGTGCTACGATCGCTGTCACGATGAGCAGGAGTATAAAGAAGATGTATAAGTAGGGCGCTCCAGACTCAAAGAGATCTTCGTCGATGAGGAGCACGATCCCGCCTAGTACCAGTGCTAAGGAGATCCATATGAGCTGCTGCATAGGTCGTCCTCCCATCTCTAGGAGATGACCTGGTGTGAAGTCGTACGTAGCTCCACAGATCGCAAGCCACCCTCCAGCTACCATCAGGAGATAGAGGATGATGAGTGGCCAGTCGAGGCGCATCAGGAGGTTGCTACGTCGTTGCTTACTAAGGTGTGGCATGCTGCTCGTTGGTTCTTATAGGTCGTGTGTGTAGAGTAACTTTTGTCGGCTGATCTGCTCTACGATAGCTTGGGAAGCTCCTGAGAGCTCGCCATCACGCAGGTAGTACTCCATCATGACGCGTCCGATGGGTACGCCGTAGACGGCTCCGAAACCACCATTCTCGACATAGACGCTGACTGCAACTTGGGGGTTTTCGAGAGGAGCGAAGCCGATGAAGGCGGAGTGGTCTTTGCCAAAGCGGTTTTCGGCTGTACCAGTCTTACCGCAGACGTTGATTTCGCCTGGAGCGAAGTTTGCCCGACGACAGGTACCTGCTAGGACAGCGCCGTGCATCCCCTGAGCGATCTCCTCCCAGTAACCAGGCGAGACGACCGTATGGTGCGGCGTCCTGTAGAGGGAGTCTAGTGGGGTATGCTCGATCTTGTGGACGACGTGGGGCGTGTAGTAGTAACCTCTATTGGCGATGGTGGCAGCGAGGTTTGCCATCTGAAGGGGAGTGAGTAGCACCTCGCCCTGACCGATGGAGAGGGAGATGATGGTGGAAGAGTTCCAGCGACGGTAGACGCGATCGTAGACGGAGCTATTGGGTATGAAGCCACGGTTCTCGCCCGCTAGGTCGATGCCGAGCTTGTATCCGAAGCCAAAGTCTACCATATAGTCTCGCCACTTATTGAGCGCATCCTGCACACTGGGGTAGCGTGTGCGATCGTCTAGTAGGAAGTGCAGTCCCCAGCAGAAGTAAGCGTTGCAAGAGGTGGTCAGGGCGCTGCGCAGGTTGAGCGGAGAGGGGTGCCCGTGGCAAGCGGGTCGTCCTCGCATACGAGGATAGCCACGAGCGCAGGAGAGGAGTGTGGAGGGGGTGACGAGGTGCTCCTGAAGCATCAAGGCGCCCATGGCGGGTTTGAAGGTAGAGCCAGGGGGATAGGTGCCCATGATGGCACGGTTGAAGAGAGGCTTGCCCTCCTGTAGGACCAGCTGCTGATGTGCTTTGCCTAAACCCTTGCCCTGTAGCAAGCGCACGTCGTAAGTGGGCGAGGAGACGAGACAGAGCACTTCGCCACTCTTGGGCTCGATCATGACGATGGCGCCACGCTTGCCCTGGAGGAGCTTTTCGCCTAGGCTCTGCAACCCTATGTCGATGCTGAGGGTTAGATCTTCGCCAGGTATCGCCTCGATGTCGTCGGCTCCGTCGTTGTAGCTTCCTTGGATCCTACCACGGGCGTCTCTGAGCAAGAGATTGACACCATTGCGCCCTCGTAAGATGCGATCGTAGGTGCGCTCGACGCCACTCTTGCCGACATATTGTCCGAGAGCGAGGGTGCTGTCGGCTTTGAGCTCCTCGGGACTGGACTCGCCTAGGTAACCGAGTAGCAGTGCGGCATGGGGCTGGTCGGAGCGACGCACAGCGCGGGGGCGGAGTGTGAAGCCTGGTAGGCGGAAGAGCTGCTCCTGTATGAAGCCCGCCTCTTCGCTGGTGAGCTGTGACCAGAAGAGCTGCGGGGTAAAGGGCGAGTAGCCGGGATTGATGGAGCGGTCACGCAAAGCTGTCATACGCTCCTGTAATTCTGTCTCAGAGGTGTGTAGGAGGCTGGCTAGCAGGGGGGTGTCGAGGGTGTCGGCGAGCTCTTTGGTAGTGACGAGGAGGTCGTAGGCAGGCTCGTTGTAGACGAGTAGTGTCCCTTTGCGATCATAGATGACGCCTCGGTCGGGGAAGGTGACTTCTTCATAAAGGGCATTGCGCATGGCACGCTCTTTGTACTCTGTGCTAACGAGCTGCAGGTAGCCGAGCCGTATGATGTATAGCACCACGATGCTTATAGCGATCATCGGGAGGACGGCGATGCGTAGTCGATGGCGTGGGCGCTCCATAATTTATCCGCTAGCTCTGACGCCGTGGCAGGTGCTCGAGGAAGAGCATCTGCAGGATCATCACGATGAGATAGGTCAGCAGCATACTGCTACCCATCCGAAGGAAGTAATAGCCCCAGTCGAAGCCACCTAGTGAGTCTAGCGTGAAGAGAATAAACTGATGGATCGCAACCATCTCTAGGATGACGAGCCAGATGCCCCAGCCATGTATGCGCATGGAGGGTGCGCGGCGGAGGTTGCTCTCGACATCTACAACGGGCGCTAGGAGGTAGTTGCGTAGGAAGCCGACGAGTGTCAAGGAGGCCATGTGTAGCCCTGGGGTGCCACTGAGGAGGTCGACGGAGAGCCCGACGAGGGCCCCAACGAGCGTGAGCCACTCTCTCGGTGTATCTACGCTAAAGAGTAGCAGCGCAAAGAGATAGACCGAGGGGGTCGCATAGCGAAAGAGCTGTATGTAGTTAAAGACCTCGACCTGTAGCAGTACCAGCAGTACGATGCCTAGGGTGGTCCATATCATCTGTAGTCTCATAGATCTTCTTGGCTCTTGGGCTCTTCTAGGCTTTGGGGGGGCTCTAGGCTTTGGGGTTTCTCTAGATTGATCGTATAGCCTCCCGTTATCACATAGACGTGGTGTAGCTGCCCGAAGTCTGTCGCTAGGAGCACTGGTAGCTCCTTACGATAGGTGAGTGGCGTGCCCTCGGCGCCTTCGCCCTCTAGTCTGCCGATCGTCATACCTGGCGGGAAGATGGCGGAGTAGCCACTCGTCACGAGCGTATCGCCGACGGCTAGATGCGCATGCTTCGGCAAGCCTCGCACGATGCTCTCCGTGGGGGAGAGCTTTTGTCGCCACGAGAGATCTCCTACATGTCCTTCGCGGAGTGTCATACAGCTGAGCGTTAGGCTCTCGTTGATGAGCGGTACGACCGTAGCGTAGCGCTGCCCTACCTGAGCGACGATGCCTACGACGCCACTCTGGGAGACGACCCCCATATTGGGCTTGATGCCGTCACGAGCGCCTCGGTCTATGGTCATCATATTGTTTGCCTTGAGATAGGTCAAGCTGACGACTCGTGCCGTCACAAAGGTAAAGCTAGGCTCTTGCCGCACGATCGTGTCTAAGGAGTCTAAGGGCGTCAGCACCTGTGGCACTACGGTGTCTGCGAGGAGGTACTCGAACTGCCGCTGTAGGGAGAGATAGCGTCCTTCGAGCGTCGCCAGCTGTGCCGTGAGCTGTTGGTTCTCCTGCTGTAGCGAGAGGTAGGAGCGCCAGCGTGCGCCCTCAGTGTGAATCCTCCCCACGACAGACGAACTGGCAGCCGCTCCCACGAATGAGTGGTAGAGACTGCCATGAAAGAGTAGGAGCAAGGCGACCGCCTCACACACTACTAGGAGCACCCAGTGCAGGTTAGCACGAAGGAGTTCGAGGAGACGACGCATGGCTATCTCTTATTACTACTATAGCGCCACGTGACTACCCTCTAGTGAATGAGAAAGTTGTAACTATCTACATTCTTGAGCGCCTTGTCGGTACCCATAGCGACTGCGCGTAGTGGATCCTCGGGAACGTTGAACTGGATCGCGAAGCGACGTGTCAATCTATCCGCTAGACCGCGTAGGAGTGCACCACCACCTGTCAGGGAGATGCCGTTTTGCGTCACATCGGAGTAGAGCTCAGGAGGTGTGCTCTCGAGCGTCTTGAGGATAGCGCTCTCGATCTTGACGATAGACTTGTCGAGGCACTGTGCGATCTCCTGATAGGAGACACTGATCTGTCGTGGCAGTGAGTCCATCAGGTCGGCACTGGTGACGACAAAGTCTTCGGGAGCGTTGTCTAGCTCTGCTAGAGCGCTACCTACCTGGATCTTGATCTGCTCTGCTGTGCGCTCGCCGACACGTACATTGTGCTTCTGGCGCATATACTCCATAATGTCGTGGGTGAACTCGTCACCAGCGACACGTATCGACTGCTTGGAGGAGATACCGCCGAGCGAGATGACTGCTATCTCGGTCGTACCACCGCCTATGTCGACTATCATATTGCCCTCAGGGGCTAGGACGTCTATACCGATGCCAATAGCGGCAGCCATTGACTCGTAGAGCATGTAGACATCACGACCGCCAGCGTGCTCGCTCGAGTCCTTGACGGCGCGTATCTCCACTTCCGTACTGCCCGAAGGTACGCTGACGACCATACGTAGCGAGGGGGAGAAGAGCGAGTGCGACTTCTTATTGATCTGCTTGACCATGCCTCGGATCATCTTCTCGGCTGCGTCAAAGTCCGCTATGACGCCATCTCTGAGGGGACGTACGGAGCGAATGTACTCGTGTCCCTTCTCATAGATCTCTCGCGCCTTCGTACCCACGGCGATCACCTCGTCGTTGCGCCGATCGAAGGCGATGACGCTAGGCTCGTCGAAGACGATCTTCCCGTCCTTCATTATAATCGTATTAGCTGTACCGAGGTCTACAGCTAGTTCTTGTCTTAGTTTGAATAGTCCCATATATCGATTGGTTGTGACTAATGATTAATGTCTAAAGTGGCGTACCCCTGTCGTCACCATGGCGATGCCCTGCTCGTTGCACGCATCGATGCTCTCCTGGTCTCGTATCGATCCGCCAGGCTGTACGATCGCAGTGATACCTGCTGCGGCTGCTAGATCCACGCAGTCACGGAAGGGGAAGAAAGCATCGCTCGCCAGGACAGCTCCCTTGAGGTCAAAGCCAAAGGTGTGTGCCTTCTGGATCGCTTGCCTAAGCGCTGAGACACGAGAAGTCTGACCGATGCCCGTCGCCAGCAGTTGGCTGTCACGGACGATAGCCAGTGCATTGCTCTTGCAGTACTTGACGATGCTCTCGGCCATACGTATGTCCGCCATCTCGTCTTCGGTAGGTGTAGCCTCCGTGACAGAGGTGTAGACGACTGGCTCGGAGAGGACGTCAGGAGTCTGTACGAGGTAGCCTCCCGCAGCTGTGCGTATGCTGTCTAGGTCGGGGAGGGGAGCTTTCTGTAGTAGGAGGATACGCTTCGACTTCTGACCCAATATCTGCAAAGCTTCGGTGTCAAAGTCTGGCGCTATGAGTACCTCAAAGAAGATGTGCGAGATCTGCTCTGCCGTCTCTTTGTCGATCGCTCTATTGGCCACTAAGATGCCGCCAAAGGCTGACTCCGTGTCTGCCTCATATGCTGCTTGCCAAGCCTCCGAGATGGTCTCGCGTGAAGCTATACCGCACGGGTTGGTATGCTTGAGTACGGCAAAGGTGGGCGCTTCGAACTCCTGTATGAGATGCACGGCTGCGTCTAGATCTTGCAGGTTGTTGTAGGATAGCTCCTTGCCCTGTAGCTTGTCAAAGTAGTGATCTAGATCGCCATAGTAGAAGCCCATCTGGTGGGGATTCTCGCCATAGCGTAGGACTCGTGGATTACGTCCCGAGATATGCAGTGCCGTGTGAGCGCCCTCGTCGAAGTAGTTGAAGATATCGCTGTCGTAGGTTGCTGTCACCTCAAAAGCTCGTAGCGCATAGCTCCTCCGCTCTGGTAGCGTTGTAGAGCAGCCGTCACGCTCCAGTAGCTCTATGAGTGCGTCGTACTGATCACGATGCGAGCAGATGAGCACGTCGTGATAGTTCTTTGCTGCAGCACGTATGAGAGAGATGCCGCCTATGTCGATCTTCTCAATGATCTCCTCCTCGCTAGCACCACTAGCGACAGTCTCAGCGAAGGGGTATAGATCCACAATGACTAGGTCTATCAGGGGAAGAGCGTACTGGGCGACTTGCTCCTCGTCATGCGCATTGTCTCGCCGTGCTAGGATGCCTCCGAAGATCATCGGGTGAAGCGTCTTGACACGTCCTCCTAGGATCGAGGGCAGAGCGGTCAGCGCCTCCACGGGTGTGCAGGGTATCCCGAGTGACTCGATATACTCTTGAGTGCCTCCTGTGGAGACTATCTCTACCTCGGCAGCATGTAGTATACGTGCGATGCGATCGATGCCCTCCTTGTGGTAGACTGATATGAGGGCTCGCCGGATAGGTCTTGTAGTCATAGTGCTTGTGGCGTGTGGTATAGGGTGAATAGTAGCTCTCCTAGGTAGCCCCTGAGAAGAGCAAGGTATCGGTCATAGCTACAGTAGCTACAAAGGTAGTAAAAAGAGCCGATAAAGAGCGCTTCTTGCTAGCGACTCGTTAGAAAAAACGGTCACATGAAGGTTTTCATCTTCACGTGACCGCTAATTTTTTATCCGCTCCTCTCTAGACGAGAGGATAGAGTCGCCGTCTTGTCAGACAGCCTATACGAAGCTTTATAGGTTTGGATTGACCTTATGCCACTCGGCAACGGGAGGTATGACGCCCATCTCGATGATCTGCTCGCGCATACCCTCTAGATGCTTGTAGCTCTTGTCTAGAGCAGCCTCCTCCTCGGGTAGACCCTCTACCTCCTTGTAGGTTACGCCCTCACGAGTTATGGTCGTCTCGCGCGCCATCATCACGTTCTTGTAGCGATGGTCACTGACGAAGCATCCTGCGGGCCAGCGGAAAGGCTCACCACCCATAGCTGCGCGAATCATCTCGATGGAGACGTAGGCAGGGCTCTGGAAGCTAGAGCGACCACGTAGTGCGATGATGTTTGCACCGCCCTTGATGACACGCTGCTGGAGTGCAGCCCATTGGTCATGCGTGAGGCGATCGGTGCCGATGAGCTCCGTCAGAGGCTTGCCATCGATGCGAGCTGTGCTGGCGAAGACAGCCATCTGCTCTCCGTGACCTCCGTAGGTGCGTGTATTCGTCACCTGACTCTGCTGAAGTCCGAAGTGCTTAGCCAGCTCGCTCTGTAGGCGTGTGCTGTCGAGTGCTGCTAGGGTAGTCACCTGTGAAGGCTTAAGGCCAGAGTGTATCAGCGTGACTAGACCAGTGATGTCTGCGGGGTTGAAGATGATGACCACATGGTTCACATCGGGACAATACTGCTTGATGTTGCGTCCCAGCTCAGCAGCTATCTCGGAGTTCCCCTTGAGCAGGTCTTCACGCGTCATACCCTCCTTGCGAGGTGCGCCGCCAGAAGATACGATATACTTAGCTCCTCGTAGCGCCTCTGCGATGTCAGAGGTAAAGGTTAGATTGATCCCATCGAAGCCACAGTGGCGCATCTCCTCCCAGACTCCCTCGAGACCCTTAGCGTAGGGGTCATAGAGACAGATGTTTGGGGTGAGGCGCATCATGGCAGCCGTCTGTGCCATGTTTGACCCGATCATACCAGCAGCACCGATGATGACCAGCTTGTCTTGTGTTACGAAACTCATAGTGTCTTATACTTGTTGAAGTGATTGATACGCTATCTCTTGTCTAGAATAGGAAAAGATCGAGAGCCGGTCCTCAGACCTACCAAGGTCGTACGCACTAGCTCCCGATCTCTCCACTAGAGTGTTATCTCATTAAGCCTCGTAGCGACGAGCGACCTCCTTCCAGTCGATGATAGACCAGAGATCCTTGACGTGGTCGGCACGGCGGTTCTGATAGCTTAGGTAGTAAGCGTGCTCCCATACGTCGAAGCACATCAGAGGCTTGAGGCCCTTGCGTAGCGGGTTGCCAGCGTTTGGCTCCTTCTCTATCGAGAGCTTGCCCTGGTCGTCACTAGCTAGCCAAGCCCAGCCTGAGCCAAAGAGTGAGGTGCAGGCATCGTTGAAGGCCTTCTGAAACTCCTCAAAGCTGCCGAAGTCACGCTTGATAGCGTCAGCGAGCTTGCCCTCGGGCTGACCACCAGCATTGGGGGCAAACTGCAGGAAGTACATATTGTGGTTCATCACCTGACCAGCCTGATTGTATAGCTTACCCTCAGCCTTGCGGACGAGATCCTCTAGAGAGGCATCCTTAAGGTCAGAGTCAGGGAGTAGCTTATTGAGGGTATCTACGTAGCCCTTGAGGTGCTTGCCGTGGTGATACTGGATCGTCTCAGCGCTGATTACAGGCTCCAAAGCATCGTTTGCATAGGGGAGCTTTATTAGTTCGTGTGTCATGTTGCTTTATCTGTTTATGTTTAGGTGTTACAAATGCGCCTCTAGTCTCGTAGCTCATACTCTAGCTGCTAGCCTAGACCGCATCACAAAGGTATATAAAAAGAGTTACAACTACAAGTCTTCTCCTAGATTCTGCAAATCTGACGACTAACTTGCTGTAGGAACCACGGCTCTAACCTCTAGTATCTTTCTGACCAAAAATCATTTCGAAGCCTTAGCCACACCACATAAAATATAAGAGAGAGCCTACAACCCCTTAGGGACTGTAGGCTCTCTTTGCTAGACGGTCGTGTGTCTACATGCGACTAGACCTCGCCTATAGGGTACTGCTAGAGATTCCTTAGGTACGAGGTCTGATGCACTGAGACGTTACTCAGCGTCCTTGCTCTCTTCGGAGTGCTCGCTGTCCTCCTCGCTCTCCTCAGACTCGGTCTCTGCAACATCCTTGCCACGAGCAGCACGAGTCTGCTTGACAGCGCAGACGACAGCTTGTGGAGCATCCACAAGCTCGAGACCCTCGAAGGATAGCTCGTGAATCTGAATCGTCTTGCCAAGCTTGAGTTTGGTCACATCGATAACTAGATTCTCAGGGATCTTGTCATAGACGGCACGTACGCGTAAATTGCGCTTCTCGCGAACCAGCTTACCACCAGCTCTAACACCAGCAGCGTGACCTTCGAGTACGACAGGTACGCTCATGACGATAGGCTTGTCCTCGCTCACCTCGTAGAGGTCTGCATGGAGCGTCTTGTCGCTTACTGGGTGAAACTGTACATCCTTGAGTACAGCCTTGATCTGCTTGCCCTCGACGTCTAGCTCGATGAGGTAGATGTCTGGCGTGTAGATCAGCTTGTTGATGTCGTCAGCCTTGACAACGAGGTGCTGTGTCTCGCTACCTCCGTAGAGGACTACAGGTACGAACCCCTCACGACGGAGCCCCTTGGTCGCTTTTTTGCCGAGCTGGTCGGCCTTGCGCACGGTGGCGCTGAGATTGAAATGCTTCATAAGTACAAATAGTTAGTGTTACTCAAAATTAGTCTCGCTAATCTCCCATTACACTGTGGTGCACTGCCAGAGCCTTTGTGACAGGAGTCAGATAGTCGTATCAGACGCTGCGCCAGCTCAGCTAGAGACCAAAGATCCCCATCTCGCAAGAGGGGTGTACAATTGGATTCATAGGAAAACCGTCCGCAAAGGTACAAATTTTCTATCGATCAGACGCTAGAAATTTCAGATCTTCGATCACGCAACACGCTATTAGATAAGATTTTTGTACCTTTGCGCCATTGTACAGAGTAACTATACATACAGTTTTACCTATTAAATCACCACAACTTACTAAATGAGTAACAATCCAACGGATCGTATCCAGCCACTCGCAGACTTCGACTGGTCTGGCTACGCACAGGACACTGACATCTCTCCTGAGATGCGCAAAGAGCGCGAGGCGATTTATGACAAGACCCTAACGACGATCAAAGAGAACGAGGTCGTCATGGGTAAGGTTATGTCTATCAGCAAGCGCGAGGTACTAGTCAACATCGGCTACAAGAGTGCAGGTATCATCTCTGCCAACGAGTTTAACTACAACAAGGATCTCAAAGTCGGAGACGAGGTCGAGGTACTTGTCGAGAGCAAGGAGGACCGCTTCGGTCAGCTACAACTTTCTCACCGCAAGGCTCGTGCAGCTCGTGCTTGGGAGAAGATCGCAGCCGCTCAGGAGAATGACGAGGTCATCCTAGGCTACATCAAGAATCGCGTCAACGGCGGTATGATCGTCGACATCTTTGGCATCGAGGCATTCCTGCCAGGATCGCAGATCGACGTACGTCCTATCAAGGACTACGATGCTTTTGTCGATAAGACGATGGAGTTCAAGATCGTCAAGGTTAATCCCGAGTATCGCAACGTAGTCGTATCACACAAGGTCCTCATCGAGGCAGAGCTCGAGCAGCAAAAGAAGGAGATCATCTCCAAGCTCGAGAAGGGTCAGGTCCTCGAGGGTGTCGTCAAGGGTATCACCTCCTATGGTGCCTTCGTCGATCTCGGTGGCGTAGACGGTCTGATCCATATTACCGACCTCTCTTGGGGTCGTATCGGAGATCCTTCTGAGGTGGTTTCTCTCGATGAGAAGATCAACGTGGTCATCCTTGACTTTGATGAGGAGAAGACACGTATCGCTCTCGGTCTCAAGCAGCTTATGCCACACCCATGGGATGCCCTCGATCCTAACCTCAAGGAGGGTGACATCATCCATGGTCGTGTCGTCGTCATCACTGACTACGGCGCATTCGTAGAGGTGATCCCTGGTGTCGAGGGTCTGATTCACGTCAGCGAGATGTCCTGGACACAGCACCTACGCAGCGCTCAGGAGTTCCTCACCGTAGGTCAGGAGGTAGACGCTGTCGTCTTGATGCTCGACCGCGAGGATCGCAAGATGAGCCTCGGTCTCAAGCAGCTCAAGCCCGATCCATGGGAGACCATCGAGCAGCGCTTCCCCGTAGGGTCCAACCACGAGGCTCGCGTACGCAACTTCACCAACTACGGTGTCTTCGTTGAGCTCGACGAGGGTATCGACGGCCTGATCCACATCAGCGACCTCTCTTGGACACGCAAGGTCAAGCACCCCAATGAGTTTGTCAAGGTCGGTCAGATGATCGAGGTACAGGTACTAGAGATCGATAAGGAGAATCGTCGTCTCAGCCTGGGTCACAAGCAGGTTACGGAGAATCCTTGGGACGAGTTCGCTAAGGAGTTCACCATCGGCTCTATCCATGAGGGTACAGTCGTTCGTATGAACGAGAAGGGTGCCACGATCGCACTACCTTACGGTGTCGAGGCTTTTGCTACTCCCAAGCATCTAGTCAAGGAGGACGGTTCAAGCGTCTCTGTAGATGAGAAGCTTCCCTTCAAGATCCTCGACTTCAACCCCGATATGCAGCGCATCATCGTCTCTCACAGCCGTATCCACGAGGATGCTGAGCGTGCCGAGCGTCGTCAGGCTGCTACCGAGGATCGCAACCAGCAGGTACGTGACGCTGCCGCTGTTGCTGCTACACAGCAGAGCGTAGAGCGTGCTACCCTAGGAGACCTCGACGAGCTAGCTGCTCTCAAGGAGCGCCTACAGAGCGAGGAGTAATCCGTGTAAAAGTTGTGCGATCGCTCGGTGAGGCCGCAAAGCCCACTGTGACTGATCGACAGTAGATAATCAGAGAGGTGACGTCCCCTAGGGGTCGTCACCTCTCTTCACATTTAGCTCATACAGCCTCGAGGAAGTCCGTTGCCAACGGCTCTCTCTTCGTAGATTAAGGCTTCGTTTTGACCGTTATCTCAAAAGTTGTTTGTATATTTGCCACTACTACTAGTGACTATACGCTTATGAAGCAACTACTACATACTATATATATTCTCGTCGTCTGCGCTCTACTACTGCCTTGCGGGGCATTCGCCAGTGATCAGTGCGCAGCTGCCGAGCAGCTATCTGACCAATCTCTCACCATGGTAGCAGCGCAAGCCTTCAGCATAGAGCAGTCTGCGCCAAAGGTAGAGGTGCGTGACGGATCGATCATACCGCTCTGCGAGTACGAGCAGATGCAGGTCTTTAACGTTATGGGACAGGAGGTACGCAACGAGCATTTGCCGTCAGGCATCTACCTCGTGCGTCTTGTCGTGCAGGGAGAGACCTACACACTCAAAGTGGTCATACGCTAATCCTACTACTACAGCTATTCATGTAGCCCATTTGTCGAGAGCTATCCGCGTCGTGCTGTGCTATCGCTAGCCAGGCTCACGTGGAGGATAGCTCTCTTGTAATATATCCTATCCTATGCTTGATCAAATCCAGCAACTTCAATCGACACTCTCCGACCTCGCAGCCTCTACACCCGAAGAGGCCGAGCAACTACGCATAGCTTATCTAGGTAAAAAAGGACGCATCACCCAGCTCTTTGAGTCATTTCGTCAGCTCCCCCCCGAGGAGAAGCGACAGCTAGGAGCAGCACTCAATGATCTCAAGCAAGAAGCTACTACACGCATCAAGGAGATCCTAGCCTCTGTGGCTACGCAGTCTGTGCAGCAGACGATCGATCTGACCCGTCCCGCCGTACCTTACCCACAAGGCTCGCGTCATCCGCTCACGCTCATACAGGAGGAGATCTGTAGCATCTTCGAGCGGATGGGCTTTAGCATAGCTGAGGGACCTGAGGTGGAGGATGACTGGCACGTCTTTGAGGCGCTCAACTTCCCGCCAGACCATCCCGCACGAGATATGCAGGACACCTTCTTTGTGGATCACAAGAGCAATATACTCCTCCGCACCCACACCTCCTCGGTGCAGACGCGAGTTATGAAGAGCCAAGAGCCACCCATACGAGTCCTTTGCCCTGGGCGCGTCTATCGCAATGAGGCTATATCTGCTCGTGCACACTGCTTCTTTCACCAGATCGAGGGACTATACATCGACCGCAACGTGAGCTATGCCGACCTAAGAGAGGCATTGCTCTTCTTCGCTCAGTCGCTCTTTGGAGCCGATACGCAAATACGGTTGAGACCCTCCTACTTCCCCTTTACCGAGCCGAGTGCTGAGATGGATATCTCGTGCGGACTGTGCCATGGCGAGGGGTGTGGCTTCTGCAAGCATACTGGATGGGTCGAGATCCTTGGTTGCGGTATGGTCGATCCCAACGTTTTGGACAACTGTGGCATCGATAGCTCCGTCTATAGTGGCTACGCTTTCGGACTAGGCGTAGAGCGCATTGCCAACCTCAAGTACAATGTCAAGGATCTGCGCTACTTCTCGGAAAACAACCTAGACTTCCTCTCGCAGTTTACCGCACACACCACACCACTCTAAAGGCTTCTCTGCAAAATGACGCTCGACGAACGCTATCGCCTGGCGCTGGAAGGGCTTGCACAGCTCTATCCTGATGCCGATACGGAGCTTATCTACCACGACCCCTTCAGTCTACTTGTGGCGGTCGTCCTCTCGGCACAGTGCACCGATAAGCGGGTCAATATGGTGACGCCACAACTTATGGCGCACTACCCGACACCCGAAGCGATGGCGCGTGCCTCGGTGGATGATCTGCTAGCCCTTATGGGGAGCGTCAGCTATCCAAACAATAAGGCGAAGCACCTCCTCGGACTCTCCGAGCGGATCGCTCAGGAGCATCACGGCATCGTCCCCTCGACTCGCGAAGAGCTAGAGGTGCTCCCAGGCGTAGGACGCAAGAGTGCCAGCGTCATGCTAGCCGTCTGCTTTGAGACACCAGCGATGCCTGTCGACACACATGTTTATCGTGTAGCTAAGCGCATTGGTCTTGCCTCTTCACGCGCCACCACACCTCTGGCGGTCGAGCAAGCGCTCGTCAAGCGTATCCCACAGGCGCAGCTCATACGTGCGCATCATCAGCTCATCTTGCTAGGGCGATATATCTGCAAAGCGCGCAAGCCACTCTGCGCAGAGTGTACGCTCCACGACTGCTGTCGCCACTACGCCACAGCTGCCAAAAAAGCATCGGCTGACTAAATCTAGACCGTCTAACGGGTTAGCTTGCTAACTTGACTGAGTCCAAAGCCCATCTAGTCTAGACCTAACCAAGTCTAGACTTCTTTTTTCTGTTTCCCTCGATAGATCCCTCTGTACAGCCAGTAGCACACACACAGGTGTGTGTTGCTGGCTGTTTGTCTGTTTAGAGGGCAGCCTCCTTGAGACGCTCCGTATTCTCAGCGACGATAAGCGCATCGATGATCGGCTGCAGGTCACCGCCGAGCACGCCAGGCAGGTTGTGCACTGTCAGACCGATGCGGTGATCGGTGACACGACCCTGCGGGAAGTTGTAGGTGCGGATCTTAGCTGAGCGGTCGCCCGTCGAGACCATCGTCTTACGACGTGAAGCTATCTCGTCGACATACTTCTGATGCTCCTTATCGTAGATGAAAGTGCGAAGTCGTGACAACGCACGCTCCTTGTTCTTTGGCTGGTCACGCGTCTCGGTACACTCGATCGTTATATCCTCCACGACACCCGTATTGGGGTTGCGCCACGGGTAGTGCAGTCGTACGCCCGACTCCACCTTGTTGACATTCTGACCACCAGCACCACTAGAGCGGAAGGTGTCCCACTTGATCTCCCCCTCGTTGATGTTTACCTCAAACTTGTCCGCCTCAGGCAGTACCGCGACGGTCGCTGCTGAGGTGTGTATACGTCCCTGCGTCTCCGTCTGCGGGACACGTTGTACACGATGCACGCCACTCTCATACTTGAGCGTGCCGTAGACGCCTGTACCAGAGACATTGAGGACGATCTCCTTGTAGCCCCCCGTACCGCCCTCCGTGTAGCTACTGACGGAGACACTCCACCCCTTCGTCTCGCAGTAGCGCGAGTACATACGGAAGAGGTCACCCGCAAAGAGTGCAGCCTCGTCACCGCCCGTGCCAGCGCGTAGCTCGACGATAGCGTTCTTGTCATCCTCTGGATCGTTCGGTAGGAGGAGCAGCTTGATCTCCTCCTCCATCTGGGGGATTTCCTCCTTAGCCTCAGCGAGCAGTTCGCGCGCCATCGCTTTTAGCTCCTCATCGCTGTCGTTGTCTTGGAGCGTCATCTCAGCCTCCTCCTGCTGTGTCAGGAGTTGCTTGTACTGTTCGCCAGCCTTGAGGATCTCCCCCAGGTGGGTGTACTCCTTGCTCAGGGTGGCAAAGCGTCTGCCGTCAGCGATGACATTAGGGTCTGTGATCAAAGTCTCTAGCTCCTCGTGGCGCGCCACCAGAGCCTCTATGCGGTTGAGTAGATTGTTCATATAGATCTGCTAAGTGATGTAAGGGGCCAAGGCTATCGCTCCACCGTGCCAAAGGGGGTAACGAGTGTCAAGCGGTTCTCTTTGGAAGCCTCGACACGGCCGATGATCTGCGCATCGATGTTAAAGTGTCGTGCCACTGCGATAGCCTCTTCCGCCAGCTCTGCGGGCAGGTAAGCCTCTAGGCGGTGTCCCATGTTGAAGACTTGGTATAGCTCCGCAGCGTCGGCACCACTCTCCTCGGCAATCATCTGGAAGAGCGGAGGGACTGGGAGCAGATGGTCCTTGATAATATGTTTGTTGGTGACGAAGTTCATCACCTTGGTCTGTGCGCCCCCTGTACAGTGGATTAGTCCATGTATGGCGGGGCGCATCTCTTTGAGCAACTTCGCTACAAGCGGAGCGTAGGTACGTGTGGGGGAGAGGATCAGTTCGCCGACCGTCAGTCCCGTCCCTGATACCTCCGCAAGTAGCTCACGGCTACCGCTATAAACCAGCTCATCAGGCACAGCGGGGTCGTAGCTCTCGGGATACTTCTCAGCGAGTGCGTGATAGAGTATGTCGTGTCGTGCAGAGGTAAGCCCGTTACTCCCCATACCGCCATTGTAACGCTCCTCGTAGGTAGCCTGTCCATAGGAGGCGAAGCCTACGATCACATCTCCGTCAGCGATGTGCGCATTGTCAATGATGTCGCTCCGATGCATACGGCAGGTCACGGTGCTGTCTACGATGATCGTGCGAACCAGGTCGCCCACGTCTGCGGTCTCGCCACCAGTAAGGTAGATCTCCACCCCGAGATCGCGCATCTGCGCTAAGATCTCTTCGGTCCCGTTGATGACCGCTCCGATCACTTCGCCAGGGATGAGCTGCTTGTTGCGTCCTATGGTCGAGGAGAGGAGCATTCCTGAGGTGGCTCCCACGCAGAGGAGGTCGTCGAGGTTCATCACGATCGCATCCTGAGCTATGCCTCGCCACACCGAGAGGTCGCCGGTCTCTCGCCAGTAGATATAAGCTAGCGAAGACTTCGTGCCCGCCCCATCGGCATGCATGATATTGCAATAGTCTGGATCCCCGCCCAGTATGTCAGGTAGTATCTTGCAAAAGGCTTTCGGGTATAGTCCCTTGTCTATGTGAGCAATAGCCTTGTGTACATCTTCTTTTGCGGCAGAAA
>OHCS01000076.1_pt1 | contig 59820 bp, 59 predicted proteins | sample 1566741 | NCBI WGS metagenome assembly OHCS01 (sample SAMEA3879604, study PRJEB24766) | human gut metagenome | biome: human-associated habitat; feature: feces | place: USA | collected 1985/1987 | reverse complement strand
CCGCGAGGATCCCTCCTACGGCGACCTCGTGCGGACAGCCAACCAACGCGCCTACTCCGAAGACGCGAAACGTCTGCGCAACATGTAAAACCGGGAGAGTCCCACAGAAAAAGACTCCCCGACCATTCGAACAACCACCAAAATCATTTCAACCATGAGTTTCTTAGAAAACGCCAAGCAGTACACCGGTTCCGACCTCGAAAACATCTTCTTCCGCCCGATGCTCACCGGGGAGTCGGCGCAGGACCTCGGCGTGCGCGTACTCTACAACATGCCCCAGCCTACGCACGTCCAGCTCTGGGACGGCCAGCGCAACATCCTCCAGAAATTCACCTCCGCAGGCTGGGCCGGGGGCAAAGCGGCGACCAAGTACGAGAAGACGGTCAATCTTAACCGGGTGAAGGCCGAACTGGGATTCTCGGCCGCCAACTACTTCTCGATGGTCTACGAGAAGGTCTCGTCGCTGGTCAACACCCACATGGACGACCTCTCGGGCACGGAGCTCGAACAGGCCGAAACGGCGCTTTTCAAACAGGCCCTCGCCGAGAATATCCGCGTCACGATGTGGATCGGCGACACCTCCGCGGCGTCGGGTTACAACACCTTCGACGGACTGCTGAAGCGCATCAACGGTCTGGTCGACGACGACGGCGTCTATAACTTTTCCTACCAGGCGGCCGCGCTCGAAGACCCGGCCTATGTGGTCGAGCTGTTCGACAAGCTGTGGGCCGGGGCCGATCCCCGCATCCCGGGCCTCAAGGCCGACGACCGGCTGGCCTACTTCGTCTCGTCGGACATCTACCGCCTCTACATATAGTAATCAATTTTGTCGCAGATTAACAAAAAAACGTTAAATTTGCGCTAAAGATTGATTGACAGCGTTATGGAAAAATCGAAAAGAGTAGTCGGTTACGCCCGTGTTTCGACGGAGGCACAAGACATTACCCGTCAAATTGAACTTATTACGGCCTATTGTAGCGACCGAAATTATCATCTAATCAAAATCATTCAAGAGAAAATTTCGGGAGCCAGAAAGGACAGGAAAAGTCTAAATGAACTTTTAGATGTGGACGATGCGGTCGCCGATATGATTATCGTGTCGGAACTCTCCCGTTTATCGCGTGAAGATGATATTTTATCCGTTCTTTCAACGATAAACGAACTTTTGAAACAAGGTGTCGATATTCTGTTTTTGGATAAGCAAGACCGCATTTATAAGGCTGGAACTATTTTATCCCTTTACGACATCATTACGCTGTCAGTAGAAGCTAAAGCAAGTGCCGACGAACGCTACAAGATTGCAGGACGGATGCAGACGGGTTTACGCTCCAAACTGGCCGAGTTTAGCAATATGTTTGCAGGCGGTACGGTTCCTTTCGGCTACAAAGTCATTCACAATCCCGATTACAAACTGAACCAAACGCCTAAAAACCTGCTTGTCGTCGATGCCAAAGAAGCCGAAGCGGTAAAATACCTTTTTCAGCAGCTAATCGACGGCAATACGATACGGCAGACTGTAAGGGTTTACAATAAATTATACCCTTACAAACTCTCTTATTCGGGCATCTGCCGCATTATCCGCAATCCCAAATACAAAGGGGAGATATACCGACGGGGAAAATTGTACGGCCAAATTCCCGAACTGCAAATCATCACGCCCGAAGATTTCGACAAGGCTAACAAACAAATGCGTGAAAACAGCCTGTTTCAAAGCAATGCCCCGAAATACTATAATCCGCTGAAAGGTTTGCTGTTTTGCCCGTGTGGATGCGGTCTTTACATGAAACCCAACCACAACAGCTATCTAATCTATCGTTGTTCAAGTGCTTATAACGACAAACAGAAATGCGAAAATTACGGCGTCAAATGCGCTTATATCCTATCGTCCGTTTGGACTTGTGTAAAGGAAACCTTGCACACCGAGGAATACAAGCGCTTCAATACCCAGCGGGCAAATGAATTGCAGGGGATAAACAAGCAGATTCGGGAAACAATCACCCGAAAAGTCAATAGCGTCGATGAGCTGAAAACGCAATCGGCATCGTTGATTGCCAAAATCAAGAAACTGAATAATGATGACCTTATCAATGAATTGGAAACCGATTATAACGTGCTTTGCAAACAAATCAAGCAAACCGAGCAGGAAATTTCCGAACTGAACGGACAGATAGCCGAAAACGATGCCGAAATAAAACGGAATGTGGAGCAGAAAGATTTTAGCAAAATGGAGCAGTCGGCCTTATACAAGGAAAAATTGCAAAAGGCCGTCTATCATTCCCAGTCTGCCATGCGTGGCATTTTGGAAATAGTCTTTAAGAACGGCATGACACGTTACGTGCTGATTAAAAAGCACCGAAACGGCGGAACCTACCTTTTGCCCGATACGTTCAAAGGCGACATGGAGCGTAAACAAATTATCGTTCCGTCCTTACGAACCGACAAGGATAATCCCTATTCAGCCCAGCCGATGAATTTGCGCTACACGTTCGACGAATTTTTCAAGGCCATGCCCGTCGAAGAATACGAGATCCCGATAACGGAATGAAAGAAAAAGCATTGCTGGAAAATTCTCCTGCAATGCTTTTTCCCTATTTTTCAAATTAGCCCATTCGCCTCATATTGTTAAGCACCTGCGGAGTTAGCCATATGCTGTTTCGCTTCCCGATTCCTTCCATAAATTCCACAAAATCGGGTGATAGCTTTACATTATGAAGATTAAAATTAGTAGCACCTCCCATATCAAGAAGATTCTTATTTACAAGACTTTCTACGATTGGCGTTATCGTCTGTGCCCCTCTTGCGTCTGTCCACCATTTGATAAACAGACCTGTACCGTCCATTTGCGTTTGACTGTAATAACATAAAAGGAGAAATAATTCTTCATCCGATGTAATGCCGAATCGAGCCATCACATTCAAAAAATCATTCACAAAAATAAGGATGGGTTCTGTTTTCAAGTGCAAGGAATCTTCCATTTCACGAAAAGTTTTAAGGATTTGACAAAATAACATAGCTAACTATGCCATAAACAAATATACTAATTTTCGTCAAATAAGAATCGCTGAAAAGCCCTCATTTCGGCTCCCGATAAAGAATACCCCGATTCATTTGTTTGCTGAAAATAACCTTTGTACCTTTACAGAAGCCAGCAAGAGGGATAAAGGCGATGCCTAAATCTGTCCCCTGCTTCGTGCTTAAAAGTGGCACTTATACCACTACCTACCCAATCAACACCTAATTATAGGCTCTCGGCTCTGGGGAGCCTCAAACCCGATTTTCAGACTATGCTGTACTATGTAACGCAAAACAAATGATTCGACAACCGAAAAGCCGCCAAAGCCGCGTTAGGCTCCGCCTGCTTTCGGAAATTATTAAAAACAAAAGAGATACTATTTACTAATTACGTCGCTAACGATGAATTACACAACGATTCCAAAATCAATTTGCCAGCTTCAGACGGGCAACAGCAAACCGACTGACATTTACGTTTGAGCAACGATTAAATGCAAATCGGACTACAAGACACAAACAAGCCATATAACGGAAGATAGGCTGTCCCAAATAACAGGAGTAAATATCCGTACCGTCAAACGGTCTGTCCAACGATTAAAGGAGTGCGGAGCAATACAGGTTACAACCCGCATAATCGACGGATGCAAACGCCGTAATTCCTATTATATAGCCAATCCCCAAACGGATTTCTTTTTCGTGGATAACCGATTCTTTGCAAAGAACCATCCGCCGAAAATCGCGGGCTTTCTGCTCTTATTAAAGGCTATATGCCTCAATAATACAAATACTATCCTTTGAAATATCGGACAGATTGCCGATGCTGTCGGAATGAACCGCAACACGGTTTCCGCTCTTATTAAAGAGAGTAGCGGATTAGGGCTGATTAAGGCCCTACCGAACGGTTACGAAATAACGGATGATTGCTTTATAAACCCACCGCAAAAAGACACGGCCCACGCCGTCTATAATGAAATATGCCGATTCTGCATAACAAAGGGAACGAATCCGCCGCAATGAAATGAACGGGCAATGAATCGGATTCTTACTAAATACAACATTCCGAATCTGTCGGCTGATAATTCGCTGTCGGTTACTTATGCCCTAAATGAACGGTGCAAGATGATTCCCGAATCCGTGTCGCTGGCTTATTTCGTTAAGGTGCTATGCACCCAAGACCCGATAAAGGCCAATAAGCTACATTTACAATCTTTTCTACTCACATAATATACTTTCGTTCAGACGCCCCGATTTCACAGTTGGGGCGTTTGTTTATTGCATAGTCTTAATTTTAGGCTGAGTCTCTTTTACTGTCAAATAGGTTGTGTACACCTCTCTCGAATAATAATATGCAAATTGGCGACTACGAATATTCAAAATAACAATAGTAATAATGCAAATAACATAGCTCCACCAACAAAAATAAAATTTACTAATTAACAAAGCCGATAAAACAAATGATAGAGTTAGTAAACCACGAGAAAAAGCATACATTCCATTTAAATCTGAAATGCGATTAGTTTCTCCAGCCTTACGTTTAGCTATTGAAAATAAACAATCATTACTCTGTTGTTGTCCTCCATTCCCTACATCGCTTTTTAAATGATTCTTTATGACATCGGCTTGATAAAGTTTTATTCCCGTTAATCGGCTATTGCCATCTAATAACTTATTTGATGGTTTGCCTCCCCAACACCAAAAATACAACGGTTCTATCCAACTACTTAAAGTGTTAATGAAAAATCCCAGAAAGTACGCTATTGCTGTGTAAAATAGAATGGCTTTATCATTAATTTCTATACTAAACATATGAAAAACAACATACAATAGTACAAATCCATGAAGTAACGACGATAAAACATTATATAGGCTGAATTTCATGGTCTTATAATATTAATGTTCCTAAATAATATAAGCCATCCTTTCCCCACCTATGTTTGTTTTCGAGAAAATCTACACTGTAATTTTGATTTGATACATAAACATCTATTTCACCATTATTACAGTCGAATAAAATATCACCTGCCTTGTTTTGTGTAATTCTATTATAACCAGGATAATAGCATAAATGCTCTGCGGGACACTCTCCAATAACAACAATATCGGGATTCATCTGGTCTAACCATTCTCTAATAACTTTCCCTGATTTCCTACCATGATGTGGGGCAAAAAGAACATTAGCTTTGGGAAGATTAATTTCATCTTTTATTTTCTCCATGAAATCACTTTCCATATCCCCCATCCATATAATTGTAGCTCCATTTTGTAAACTATACGTTATAATCGGGGACAGATTATTATATGATTCTCCATTTTTGGCTTTCTGTAATTCTTCTTGAAAATCTTTGTTCGATGTAATTGGCCATAAGATGTTTATGCCAGATGAGCCTCTTTCCTCATCTGACATATTCATCCATTTTCGCGAACATCCTTTAAAAATATAAAATGCTTTCTTTTTTGAATCCCGTAATTCACAATATTTTATAAACCCACTTGTCTCGTCCTCTTTTATCGCTTCGTTTTGTACTACGTAAAAGTTGACAATCCCTAATTTATCATCATAATAATCCAGATTTTGAATATGGTCTTCGTCTGGATGAGTGGAAATAAACCTTGTTATCTCTTTGCCATTAGATTTCTCTCTAATTTCCTGAATTATTTTATCTTTATTATCGTCAGACAGACAACAGTCAATAGTTGTAAAATTATCAGTGTTATGACGAATATAGAACATATCGCCTTCTCCTACTGAAAAAGATTTAATTTCACTCATAGTCAGGTTAGTTAGGTTTTTTACAAAAATACGAAGAACTCGCAAAAAAACGGCAAAATTTGGATAAATAAAGTAAGTGTTTGGTATTGAGGAGAGTTAAGCCAAATTCTTCTATACCTTTCCAAATCGCTAAAATGCAGGATAATGAAAGGTTAAGAGAAAGATTTGCTACTTATCCGTTGCCTTTTTTAGCCCCGGATAATCCGGCAAAATAACGCTTGACCACCTGCGGTTTTACCGTTCACCATGCAAAGAACCCTATATTTTGCCCGTAAAGATAACCGTTTTTTTCCGTTTTTCATGGAAATACAGGTTATGTTACCGGCATCCGGGGTTTTATTCTTTGTTCCGCTATAATTTTCATAACTGTAAATAGCTATATATCAAGTAATTTTGCAACATAAAAAAAATAGAGTTATGAAACAGACGGATGTAACGGTTACGTTCTACCTCAAAAAGAGCGAAATGAATGACGAGGGACATTGCCCGGTCATGGCGAAACTTGTTGTCGGCAAATTTTCAGAAGCGGCTTTTAGTGCGAAAATGTCCGTACCCGCTGCACTGTGGGCATCCGGACGTGCCACGGGTAAAAGTAACGCCGCGCGGGAAATCAACCGGCAACTGGACGATTTGCGAGCTTCAGCCATTTCCATTTATGACGAACTGTCAGCCACCCGTGAGAATGTAACGGCTGAAGAAATAAGGAATCTGTTGTTGGGGACGGCTTTCGGGCAGGAAACCCTGTTGGGTTATTTCCGGACGTTCATCGAACATTTCGAAAAACGTGTCGGCGTGAACCGGGAAAAGGGAACAGCACAATCTTACCGCTATGCTTGTAACTGTGTGGCTGCTTTCATCCAGGAGAAATACAAGTTGTCGGATGTTCCTTTCACGGCCCTGAACCGTTCATTCATCGACAACTATGACCTCTACCTACGCACGGAGCGCCGCTTTGCCCTGGGAACTATCGTGTTGCTTGTCACACGGTTGAACACGATTGTCGGGGAAGCCATCGCGGAAGGGATTATCACTGCCGACCCGTTCGCGGGGTATGAAGCCGAACATCCCGAGCGGGAACAGAAATACCTTACCGCCGCAGAGTTACAACGGCTGATGACCACACCCCTGCACGACCCGAAACTCTACCATATCCGCGACCTGTTCCTCTTCTCCTGCTACACGGGTATCCCTTACGGGGACATGTGCCGCCTGACGACGGAGGATCTGGAAGTGGCCGAGGACGGTGAGGTATGGATCAAGACCGCCCGCAAGAAGACGAAAATCGACTATGAAGTGCCGTTGCTCGACATACCGTTGCTCATCCTCGACAAGTACCGGGATATGGCCCCGGAAGGAAAACTGCTGCCGATGTACAGCAACAACGAACTCAACCGGACGCTGAAACGTATTGCCGCCATTTGCGGGATTGAACGGAAGCTCGTCTTTCACTGCGGACGCCATACCTACGCCACCGAGATCACGCTTTCGCATGGTGTCCCGCTTGAAACCGTCAGTAAAATGCTGGGGCATAGCCGCATTTCCACGACGCAGATTTACGCCAAAGTGACCGATGACAAGATCGACATGGATACCCGGTCTTTAGAGGAAAAGATTGCCGGCCGCTTCTCCGTAGCTATTTAATCTATCATTGACAATCAAATTCACAACGATTATGGAAACGAATAATAAAGAGATAAAACGCCGCAGCACGTTCTCCCTGCTGTTCTACATCAACCGCACGAAAGTCCGCAAGGACGGAACATGTAAATTGTTATGCAAGGTAAGCATCGACGCCAAGTCGGCCCCGATCAATATCAACGCGTTTGTCGATCCATCGCTTTGGAATCCGGAAACCAAAAGGGCGAACGGACGAAGCGAGAACGCCCGAACGGTAAACCAGGCAATAGAGAAACTGACCGAAAAAATCACCGGACATTACCGTCATATTCGTAAAAGCCTCGGTTTCGTGACGGCCGAGCTGGTCAAAAACGCCGTGGAAGGAATCGGGCAGAAACCGTTCACCCTCCTTGCCTTGTTCCGCGAGCATAACGAGGAGTTCCGCAAGCGTGTCGGCGTGGATCGCAAGGAAGAAACTTATGAAAGTTACGAGAACTCCTATAATATTTTAGCCTCCTTCGTGAAAAAAAGGAAGGAAAAGGAGGATGTAGCGTTGCGGAGCCTTGACCGGGAGTTCTACGATGATTTTGAAATATTCCTGCGTACAGATCGTGAAATGAAACCCAAGACAGTACACGAGCATCTTTACCGGTTGAAAAAAATGACCAAGCGGGCTGTCAGTCAGGGTACACTCCGGCGCGACCCTTACGGGAAGCTGCACCCGGAACTGCCCCGGCGCAAGAGCCGCCATTTGAAACTCGAAGACCTCAAAAAACTGATGGAAACTCCCGTCGGTAAACCCAACCTCCAGCGGGTGCGGGACTGGTTTCTCTTCGCTACCTTCACGGGGTTGTCCTACGCCGACCTGAAACGCTTGTCCGAAAAAGACATCACGCAGTCGGACGACGGAACGTACTGGATACACATCCGGCGCCAGAAGACCGAAACGCCCTCGGCCATCCGCCTGCTGAACGTGCCGTTGCAGATCATCGAGAAATACCGCCACGAGCGTAAAAGCGACAGGATTTTCAACCTCTATTGCCGGGGGTATCTCATCAAGCTCACCAGAGAACTGGGACGGACATACGGCTTCGACATGACCTTTCACAAGGCGAGGCACAATTTCGGGACACATATCACGCTCTCGCTGGGTGTGCCTATCGAAACTGTCAGCCGCATGATGGGACACAAGAGCATTTCCACCACGCAGATTTACGCCAAAGTGACCGACCGCAAGGTGGACGAGGACATGAAACGTCTGAAAGAACAGACCAAAGGCCGGAAAATAAATCTCTACGAGGAGGACGAACCGGAAACGGCAGATATTATAACGGTAAACGGTTGAACAGTATAACAAAAATTGATAAATTTGTATGACTATGACGACAAGAGAACCTATCAGCATTGAAAACGGGCGGGTGGAAATCCACACGCCGGAGAACCGTGTATGGCTCACGCGCCACCAGATTGCCGACCTGTTCGGAGTCTTCGTTCCTGCCGTGGGGAGCAACATCCGCTCCATACTCAAAAGCGGCATACTCCGTGAGGAGCGGGTTTACCGCCGGGAGCGCAACCGTGACGGCGGTATTGTCGAGCTGTATTCGCTCGAAATGATCGCCGCGCTGGCTTTCCGCTTAAAATCCGGGAATGCCGAAGCCTTCCGACGGTGGCTTGTCCGAAGGGCCACGACGACCGCCGTCGTCTGGCAGCTCCCCGGCATGAACACGATATTGAACTGAAAAAGAAGAACGGCCGTGATGGCCGTTCTTCTTTTATACCCATTCCTGTCCCCCGATACATTTCTTCCGGGAATCTTCCAGAAATTTCTGTATCTCGGATTCCATGTATAGTACCTTGCCCTGAATCAAATAATAGGGAATGATCCGCGCCGTGCGGTATTCCTGCAATGTACGCCTGCTGATTTTCAGCAGCCGGGACAATTCCTCGTCGGTGACGAACCGCTCTCCCTTGAGTGTCCGGCCTCCGGAGGATTCCAGTTTATCCAGTGCCTTGCCGGCCTTTTCCAAACGCCGGAAGAGATCCGCCACACGCGGATCGTGCTTGTCGATGAAATAATGGCTCATAACGCGGCGGTATTAGGATAGTGCGACGATTGCAGCAGTTTCCCGACATCTTCCGGTTTGTAGAAGATTTTGTGACGGATGCGGCTGAAAGGCAGCAACCCTTTCTCCCGGTAGGTTTGCAGGGTACGTTTCGATATCCCCAGCACGTCACAGACATCCTGGTTGTCCAGCCATTTTTTCAAACTCACGTCCTCCTGCCTGCGGCATAACGCCTCGGCTTTTCTTTCAATGGCTTCCACGTGCCCTGCCAGCGCGTCGAAAGCCTTCACGTCCATACTTATTATTTCCATGTTCTGTTTCATTTTTTGTTTCCCGGATGCCCAAAAGTACACAAATGAACAGTATCTTGTTATCAGCCAGTGGTATATGGACGTATCCGTCTTAAAAGTGGCAGCGAGTGGCGCCACGTCCGGCGGAAACGATCCTCCGCCGATACGGGATCGGCACGCTCCGATACGCCAATCGCCCGTGAAAGGAAATGTTCGCGGGCGATTTATCATTCCATGCAGGGTGAGCCGTGAACCGACTTTCGCGAGCGTTCACGGCATATCGTTTTCTCCCCGTTTCTCTCCCATAACCTTTTCCTCTCTTTTTTTCATGCCGCGGAGCGCGGTATGGAAATCTGTTGTCAGTAGCAAAGGTAGTTACGGGGCTCACGCTGCTGCAAGATCGGGCCGCGGGGCGGTTTGCCGCAAAATCTTCCTCTTTCCCTGCGGGCGAGCGTATTTTCCGACAAAATCTTGCAGCAGCTATCCCCGACACCTTTTGATGCTACCGAAACAGATTCCATCCATACCGGCTCCGCTACGGCATAAAAAAAAAGTCAAAGGTTATGAGAAACGAAGAGAAAAATAAATGGAAACAGAAATCCTCCAACCTTCCACTTGGCATAAAGGCAAAGGTCGGGTTGGCGGTAAAGGTCGGGGCGGTGGCTTTGGGCTTCCACGTGTGGGGTATCGACTTTATTTGGGTCGTTTTGGGCTTCACGTTCTGTTATGACATCCTGCGGGGCATTTTCTCCTGCCTTGTTTCTCTCGTGGCTCTAACCGGCTTTTTCTATTTCCTATTCACTCACATCTTCTAAATTATTACAGGTATGACAAAGTACATTTCATTATTCGGAGCGACTACCACGGACACACGGGTGCAGGTAGTCAAGGAAAACCAGGTAATCATCGGTATCGGTGCGGGTGCGAGCAGAAAGCGTTACGTCGTTTACAAGGTGGAACACACCGCCCGTGGCTACGTGTACCACATGGTCGATACCGAAACAAAGGAAATCAGCCAAACGGACATTCTGCGACCCCTCTCGCAAACATTCGGTATCGGCAGGTACTACGACGACGTGAACCCCGAGTTCATGGACGCTTTCGAGGTGGCTTTGCTCGTGGGGCAGGCGGAAGAGCAAGCCACGGCGCAAGCCATCGCCGCCGCCAAAGAGAAAGCCGAGCATGACCGCATAGCGGAAATAGGAGCGCAGAGGTTACGCCGCATCATGCCCGAAGGGGTGCAGGGCGTAATCATCGCCGAACTCAACGAAACGGAATACACTGACCCCTCTTACGAGTGTTCGACCACCCGAAGCGTGCGTACCGTCATTCTCGGCTTTTCGGCCACCTCCCGCAACGGCTTCGGGGAGTTGAGAAAGGCGGCGGCCAATTTCCCGCAAACGGCGCACCTCTCCGAATACGACCCCAAGAACGAACACCGCTATCCCGTTTTCACGCTCGGCAAAAGTCCGAAATACGGGTGGAGTGTCTGCAAACTGACCCACTACACCCGTGAAGGGTACATCGACAGGCTGGCATATATCGCAGGAAACGAGGAGAATATATGTCTGCCCGAGCCGAAAGACGAAAAACGGGCGGAACGCACTGAAACGAGCGTGCAAGGCGGGTTTATCATCGTGGACTATTCCGAGAAGGCGATAGCCGTATTCGGGGACACCAAGCCCGTCAAGGACGCCCTTCACGCACTCGGGGGACGCTTCAACGCACGGCTGACGCATGACGGGCAGAAGAGAGCGGGATGGATTTTCCAAAAGACCAAAGAGGACGAGGTGCGGCGGCTTCTCGGAAAGGACGAATAAATGTTGAACACGGGGCGGCTCGCCGCCCCACAATACCAAAAAATCATGGCACAAGGAACAGATTATTTCAAACTGACGATACAGAACTATCTCGACGCACGGGCACGGGAGGACGAACTTTTCGCACCCCGATACGCCAACCCGAAAAAGAACATTGACGATTGCTGCACTTTCATCATCAACCAAGTACGGCAGAGCGGTTGCAACGGGTTTGCCGACGAGGAAATATACTCTATGGCACTCCACTATTACGACGAGGAGGACATCGACATCGGCAAACCCGTCAGTTGCAAGGTAGTGGTCAATCACACCGTTGAACTGACCGAGGAGGAAAAAGCCGAGGCACGGCGGAACGCCATACGGAAGGCCGAGAGCGAAGCCTACGCCAAGTTGGCGAAAGCCAAGTCCAAACCCAAGAAAATCGAAGATAACAAACTAATGCCCAGTCTATTTTAGTTATGAAACCGAGAACAAAATTCCAACAGAGCGTTGTGGCGGCAAGCAAACACCTGCCGCCGCTTACCCCCGCACAAATCGAATGGGGGTACAAGAACTGCATCGAGCATATCGGACGCCGCACGCCGAAAGGACTTATCACCTGCACCGAGTGCGGCCACACGTGGCAGAGCGAAAACGGAGAACTCACGGACAATCTGTTAGGGTGCGAGTGTCCGCACTGCCACACCACGCTGAAAGTGGAAACCACCCTGCGCCGCAAGTTCAACGATTACGAGTATTTGTGCATCGTAACCCGCTGCAAGGGTTTTCAAGTCCTGCGCTTCGTCTATATCGAGTGTTGGGCGAAAGTGGGACAGACGCCCGTTTACACCCATATCGAAGCCGTACAGCGGTGGATTGCCCCCGACGGACGCTCCGCAACCTTCGCACGGCTGCGCCCGATGGGCTTCTTCGTTCACGGGTGGAGTTGGTCGAGCGCATTGGAACTGCGGGCGGAGAACGACGGGAAATACAACATCACGCCCACACGCATCTATCCCCGACAACGGCTTATCCCCGAACTGCGCCGAAGCGGCTACGGTAAACAACTCCCCGATGTAACCCCTTTCGACCTTATCCACCTGCTGCTCTCGGAGAACAAGGCCGAAACGCTGCTTAAAGCGGGACAAACGGCACTCGTGCGATTTTTCGCCCGTTCCTCCCGCAATATCGCAGACTATTGGCCGGCCATCCGTATCGCCATCCGTAACGGGTACGCTATCGGGAAACCGACGGAATGGTGCGACTACATCGACCTGCTGCGATTTTTCGGGAAAGACCTGCATAACGCCCATTTCGTGTGTCCCGCAGACCTGCCCGCAGCGCATGACCTCTACATGGCTAAAAAACGGCGGCACATGCAAATGGAACGGCGGCAGGAGGAACGGCGCAAGGCGTTGGAACAGGAAGCCTCGTTTGTCGAAGCCAAAGGGCGGTTTTTCGGAGTGGAGTTTTCCGACGGGGAAATCTGCATCAGGGTATTGGACAGCGTTGAAGCCATACGGCAGGAGGGCGAGGCCATGCACCACTGCGTGTTTACCAACGAATACTATCTGAAAGCCGACTCGCTCATACTCTCGGCCACAATCGACGGCAAACGTATCGAAACGATAGAGGTGTCCCTAAAACGCATGGAGGTCGTGCAGAGCCGTGGCGTGTGTAACAAGAATACCCCATACCACGGGCAAATACTGAAACTGATGAAGGGGAACATGTCCCTTATACGGAAACGAATGACAGCATAAAAATCGGGGCGGCGAAAGCCGCCCGCAAAAACAAAATAGAATGAACCAAATAGCATATAAATTCGTGTCGTGGGACGTTCCCGCACTCGAAAGCCTTGCAGGCTCAAAAGCGTACATATTACGCAAACGGCTCAATGACGGGGGAACGCTCACCCGTGAGGAGAAAGACTGGATTACCCGTGAGGTAAACCATAACACCTATTTCAAGGACTCCATTCCGCTTTTAGGGTATCGTTTCAACTTTGTCGATGTACTGAAAACATTCGTGGTAAAGCAGTACGGGCATTACACGGAATACAAGGGCGTGGACAAGACGAGCATACGCTCCATGTTGTACGGCAGAGTGGAAAGGATTGTCGAATTATAAAATCGGGGCGGCGAAAGCCGCCCTACAAAAAAAAATATAACAATGAAAATCATCTATAAAAGCTACATGGCACGCCCGCTCAAACCCTTCGGGGAGTGGGATTGGGAAGTTCGGGAAGCAGTCAAGACGGCCCTTGCGCTCGTCGAGGGGAAAAACGGGTTCAAAACCCATTCCGAGATATGGCGAAGGTGCAACCTCGTCATTACCGTGGGACACAACATCTACACCACGAGTATCGAGATACGACCACCCGAGCAGGACGTGATACGCCGCAGGAGCAACTGGCATAACGGCTACGCCTACTACTGCAACGGCGTGTTCTGGGCGAACATGAGCAGGGTTAGAGTGGAACTTGTCTGATTAAAAAATTTCGGGGCGGCAAAAGCCGCCCGTAAAAAGCGAGAATATGAAAACGAATGAAGTAAACAAGGAAATCTCCTATGAAACGCTGCTCGTAACCTTCGGCGAGGGTATCGGGCGGCTCAACACCATGTTCGACGACCCGCAGGTGTGGGGCGTTGCCACGCTGAAGCAGTGGATCGACGGGTATGAAACTACGCGCTTCACCGAAATCGACGACCGAACGGCGGTTATCACATCCGAATACAACATGGACAGCGTGAAGGAATGGCTGCAAAAGAACACACCGATTATCAACCTGGAAAAACGATAAAATCATGCGCAAGTACAAATTATTCATCGGCTACCGGCTGCTGGGAGAGTTTTCCGGTATATGGGAAGCCAAAAATTTCGCCGCTGAAAGCGGCATGAGCGGAATTTTCTCGCTCGTGGGAGAAAATTACCGGGACAGTTGGTACGAACCAAAAAAACAGGACAAGAATGGAAACAAAGATTAAAGACATCACGGGAGCGGAAATAACCGTTACCGACTTAAAAGAGGCGGTACGCCAATGCCGGGAGTGCCTCGCAAGTCCCTACCTGATGCCCTCGGGGCATACCGTGGGGGAAAACCATGCCTACATGTTGCGGCAACTGCTCGCCCTGCAAAGGCGGAAACGGGAACACGGCAGGCAACGGCCGTGAAAATACGACGCGAAAAAAATCGGACGATAACAACCGTCCGATTTTTTTGTTTCCCGTCAATCGACCGCCGTATGGTCGCCCAGCTTCCCGTGCAGTTCACGCCCGATATGTCCGGCAATGCCACGGGGAGAAATTTCAGAGATTGAACCCCACCCGCCATGCGTGTATATGCACGTCTTGAGCGGTTCGGTACGGGAAAGGTAGAACAGATAGCCGTTGCGGAGCAGGATGCCCACGAACACCGAGCCGACCTCGATGTCGGCGATCTCGTCAAAACGTATCTTCCCGTCATTGTATAATACTGCCGTGCCATCCGCATCGGGAATGACGAACAGATCGTCTTCCATGACAATCCCGTGCAACTCGATTAGCGACCCCAGGCATTCACTCGCCGATACCCGGTCGTAATCACCCTTTACCTCATTTGTCGATTTCGTTTCCATATCGCTTTTCTTTAGGTTCAGACAAATACCATACGAAAAAGGCGTGAGAATACGTTAAATACCGGCATTGAGGTACAGCCAAGCACCCATCCACTCGATAGATAATTTCTCCCCACGCCGCTATCGCATACGCTTGACGCATATAGACACGACGATGAAGAAGAGAACTACCCATTATTTTGCGAGCGGATTAAAATTTGGCTGTTTTCAATGCCCCACCATAATGTGTTCCTTCCGTATGTAAATCGCCCGGCGGCACGCCGCCGGAGGATTCGATTGCAAATATAACGATTTCATTCGGGTATCGGCGACAACACGTGCGATTTTTAACAACCTTCCTGCCAAAGAACTACCCGCCGTCCTACAATTTCGGCCCCCGGGCGGGTTTGCGGGGCGCGACCTTCGGCTGCGCCTTCTTCTCCCTGGGCGGTTCGACGATCCGCAGTTTGAGTTTCTCCGTCTTACGGTCGTAACGCACCTCGCAGCAGTCAATCTCACCCGCAACCGACGTCCACACGTTGTTCACACGCACCGCGCCGCCCGAGTAGAGGGTCTTGTATTGTTCGTATTCGAGCGGCTGCCGCAATTTCGCGTCCACCTGACGGTGGAACGAGTAGATATTACGTCCCTTTGCTATTTCGTCGGGAACGTAAACCCGCAACTCGGGATGGGCGGCCTCGGCATAGAGGCACAGATCCGCCGTGCGAAGCTCCCTCGGAACCCACTGGATCATCCTCGGGTCGCCCCGCACGGCCGTATCGGCCACGAGCGGCGTGATGGCCCTCTGGGGAATGTCGTACAGCACCCCCGCATCCTTGCGAACGGCCTCCAACGCCACCTCCTCCGTTACAAGCCGGCGGTTCAGGTGCAGGACACTCATCAACCGGTGTATCTTCTGCGGGTCGTCCTGCTCGCGGAACACCTGCAAGACCAGGGCGGGGTCGCTCAACGCGCTGATAACCGAGAAATCGGTTTTGTCCTTCCCGTAGGTACGCTCGAAAGCCTCCCGGCTCATCTCCGGCGTCCGGGCTTCGCGGGGGACGCCTTTCAGGTTTTGCGGGTTCTCCCGCACTAGGCTCATGTATAGATCCGGGCTTTTCATGCTCTCGGGCAGGTGGGCGATGGCATAGGGACTGCGCCGTATGGCCTCCATGCACAACTCCGGCGTTTTCCACTTCTCGGGGACATATTGCAGGTAGCTCCCGTCGTGCCAGACGGCCCGGCGGCACATCTCCTCGTTCTTGGCGTGGTCGGGAAGGTTGTAGAACAGCTCCGGCTCCAGGGCGAAAATTTCCCGGGCCACCCTCGGCGTGAGGAACCAGGGGTTCATGTTCTCCAAAAAATCGAAGGTCTTATCGTAATTCGTGCAATAGAACCCCAACACTTTCAGGTGTATCTCCTCGAAGGGGATATAGCGGAGGACACGCAGGTCGTCGGTACGGGCCAACGCCCGGTTGCAGACCTCCGGCGTGAGCTGTTCGGGGTTGAAAAAGCGGATGGCCAGGGGATCGCGCTCCAGCGCCATCCCGCACAGACGGTCGGTTTTCAGATGTTTCGGAACGTACTCCAGTGCCAGGTAGTTCGAGGACACGGCAGCCTCGCAGACCCGTTCCGTGCGTAATTCCTCCGGCACTTCATGGAGCAGGATGCCGTCCCCGCTGACGGCACGCAGGCAGACTGCCTCCGTGCGCAGTTCCACCGGCACGAGCGAAAGGCAGGACGCGTCCATCCCCACGCCGTGAAGGGCCAGTTCCCCGGTCATGACCTCCGGGGCAATGGAGGCGAAAATCTCGAACTTGTCCACGAACGACATCCCGAATTTTTTCAGCCCTTCCAGGCATATATCGGGATACGGAATGTAAGGGAGTATCTTGTAATCGGCACTGTCCACCGCTTTCAACGCCGCACGGCATATTTGCGGCGTCCTCAATTCCCCGGGGACGGCCTCCAGCACCAGACCGTTGCGCTTCACGGCCGTCATGCACAGTTCGGGGGGCTTCAACCCCTCCGGAACGTAATACAGCGCGTAGCTGTTGCTATCGACGGCGGCACGGCACATTTTCGGTGTCTTCAGACGGTCAGGGACGAATTTCAGTGTTTCGCCCCGGTGGCCGGCCGCGGCAAGACAAAGTTCCGGCGTTTTCATCGCTTCGGGAACGAACTCGATGTTGAAAGCCGATTTCTTGATGGCGAAACGGCAGACTTCCGCCGTTTTCCGATCCTCGGGCAGCGTCTCGAAAAGGTTCTCGCGCCACGGGTTCTCGTACACCCCCGTATCGAGATAGGCTATATCTATTCTCTCTTGCTCTGTCATGGTTTTCAGTATTTATGGAAAGCGCCCGGGTGACGGGCGCTTCTCTTGGTTAGACATATTCCGTTATCGTTCCGTTTCCTCCGTCCCGTTCTCGCTCTGGAACGTGAAGGAGGTCTTCACGACCTGACCCGTGTTGTCCTCGACATAGACGTCGATGGTCTGCTGGTCATCGCTGCGCGATGTGTAATAGAGGCGGAACACCTCACGGTCGAGCGGATAGCGGTCGTTGGGCAGGAACACCGTACCGTCGTCCATCCTCAACTCACCGCGCCCGTCGGGCTGGAAATAGCGGATCGTGTAACGCGCGCCGTCATATCTCCCCTCCCGCACGAGCGTGCAGCGGATTTCAGCGGTTTCACCAACGGAGATTCGCTTCTGAACGGGCATCGTTTCCAGAGAGAACGTGTACGCCTGCTGTATATCCAGCCCGTTGTCGCAGGATGCGCATAAAAGACCCAGGGCGGCGATCCAGACCGCCAGGGCCAATATCTTTTTCATCTTTTTCATGTCGCTTGCAAGTTTAATGGATTATGAATTTCACGCCCAGGCCGAACTGCGCGTGGAAATGTCCCGTTGTAGTGCCCCATAGGATACGCTCACGCCCCGTCAGCGAGAGGATAATCCTGTCGGTCAGGTACGCATCGACCTCCAGCGTGACGGCCCCGCCATAGAGGAAACGGTCGCGGTGGCGGAGCGTAGAGCCGTCATAGAGCCGCCTTTCGCCCCGGTTCACACTCTCGTAACCGGCCAGCGCCGAGCCGCCGAGGTAGAAGAAAAAAGTCCTGGACGGGTCGGCGAGGAACTTGTAATAGTAACCTCCCTCGGCCGTGAACTGCGCCACCGGGATACGTTCCGACTTGTAGGGGTAATAACGGTTCAGGAACTCCGCGCCGAACACCCACTTGTCGGCATTCTTCGCGTAGCGGCTCATGGCCAGCCCGAACCAGTAGCCCGTTTCGCTGCGGCTGTCCCGGGTATAGAAGCCGTCGGCCATGCCTCCCCGTATTTCCAGCCCGCGCATGGCGGGCAGGGCACGCTGGGCGTGCGCCCCGTCCGAAAGGAGGAGGCATAACCCCAGCGTGAGAATGAATATCGCCCGTTTCATATCACTTTACCTTTAACTCGTTGATAACACGTGCGCGCACCAGGTCGGCATTCTCCACCGTGAAAGTCTGGTGTCGCCCGCCCTGCTGCTCGTGCAGTTCCACGACCAGCTGCTTGTCGTCGGCCAGCGTGAACTTCGGGAGCGTGAAGACCATGCGCTCGGTACGCTTGCCGCCGATGACCTGCACGTTGTTGTACGCCCGCACGGGCCATACGACCTGCTCCTGGATGGCCGTGCGTTTGGCCACCTTCTTGTCCGTAATCTTGAACGTCAGGTAGTCCACGTTGAAAGGCACGTTGGAGGAGTTTTTCAGTTGGAGGTGGAAATAAAGCAGGTCGTTATGCACGTAGATACCTTTGAGGAGGTATTGTACCCCGAAACGCTTGCAACCGATATGCTTGATCTCGCGGCGGTCATTCTTGTAAATGGACTGCATGATCAGTTTGACCAGCAGCGGAGATTCGCATCCCAACTCCTGCAAATAGATGTCCAGCGCGTTATTGGGGCGGTTTACCGCCTCCCCGTCATGCAGGAAGTCCGCCATCTCGACCGACAGTTTCACCGGCTCGTCGGCATACTTGACATTGAAGCTGTAATAGGCCCCGTCCTCGGTAATGACCGAAAGGTTGCTCTCGCGCGAGAAATCACGCAGGGCCGCCTTTACACGCAGCACGTTTTCCGTGCCGTCGGCTTTCGCCGCCAGAAGATCCGAAGACCCCAGATCGACGTAACGGATGGCCGAGGGGAAAATCACATGAACGGTCTTGCTGAACGTCACCTCCAGCGCGTAGGGCGGGATAACCCGGTTGAAGGTCAGCGGACGGGTAAGACCGTCGTACAAATCGCCCGTGGAGGGCTTTTCCTGCGCGTGGGCAGCGAACATGCACCCGATAAAAGCGAGTGCCAGAAGAATCTTTTTCATACTCGATAATTTTTTGATTGTTGATAAAAATGGATTTTTTCAGTGGTGTACGGAAGTACGTCGTTTGTACCCTTATTGAAGGGGCGGGAGCAGCAGGACGCTGTAACCGGCCTTGAGCGTGACCTTGACCGAGCGCATCTTCTTGCTCACGTATTGCGACACGCCCTGGATGGCGCTGCGCCCCAGGTCGGAGAGCAGTTGCGAACCGGCATCGTCCGTGATCGTGATACTGCTGCCCATGCCCGCACCCATATTGGCGGCGATCTCCTTCACGGCATTGAGTTCTTCCGACCCCGGCACGGGAATACCCTCGTTGCCGTTCGTGTCATAGACCGACAGATCGACCGGAACGACCGCCCCGCCGTGCTGGACAGCGCTGACCTTGACCGTCAGCCGTTCGCCGTTGATCCTCGCCGCCCCCGTTACGGGCGTACCCGAGGGGATGAGCAGATCTCCCGCCATCATCGGTTCCAGCAGCCGGAAAGTAACCTCCCCGCCATCGGTGAGCGTCACGGTTTGCTGCACGGCGGCACGGATACTGTTGCGCTCGGGCTCGCGAAGGTCGCTCCCCACCGTGTTGAAACCCCAGTTCCGGGGCTTGACGAACTCACGGGCGAAGACCGAATCGGGCAGCGGGGCGGCGAGCAGCGACACGATGTTACGGCGCACCTGGCGCACGGGCTGCACGGAAGCCTTGCCGGAAACGGAGGCTTTCTGACGCGGGGCTTCAGGGGCTTGACCGCCATTCATGTAGCGGGCGGCGATCTCGTAGGACTTCTCCAGCAGCGCCACCTGCTCCTCCTGGGCCGTTTTCTGCGCCTGCTGTTCTTCCAGGCGGCGTTCCAGTTCCTCGATGCGGGCCTGCATCTCGCGCTCTTCCCCCGTTTCACCGGCGGTGTCCTCGTAGAAACTGCCTAACTGGCGGTTGATGTCGGCATAGGCGGCACGGGAAGTCCGGAAAGCTCCCGACGAACCGCCGGCAGGGCCGGAAGACTTATCCGGCACGGCAGCGGGCATGACGGGCTCTTCCTCCTCGTCCTCCATCCCGAACGCGAAATCCTGCAAGGAGCGCATCTTTTCCCGCTCCCTGCGCCGCATCTCCTCCTGCACGTAGGCATCACGCTTGTCCGAGAGGATACCCTCCGATTCCGGGGTCGGCAGCTCCGTGTTGAAACCCGCCGAAGGCTCCTCCCGTTCTTTTTCGCCGGGGGAGAAGATCAGCCACATGCACCCGGCAAAGGCCAGGAAAAAGAGCGGGAAGACCACCATCTTCTTCCGCATCTGTATCTGCCGGGGCGTGAGTTCCTTTTTCCCCGCCTCCGGCTGTTTATTCTGTTTTTCGTTCGTCGTCATAATTGAAATCTTTTAGATGTTTTACACTGTCGGCCTCCTGCCGTTGTCTTAATTCCAGCTCCAGCCGCTCGATATGCCGTATCTGCATCCGTTCCCCGGCTCCCTTGCCGAAGCGGTAGATGGAAGACACGGTAAAGTAGAGCGACAAGACGGAAAAGAACAAGAGCAGCGTGAGGATCACGATAATCCGCTTATCGGGCGAGAGCGCCCCGCAAGCGCGGCGCAGGTGGTCTTCGACCCACTCCCCGAAAGCCTTTATTCTCTTCTTTGCCATAGTCAGCATCATTATTACTTTATTAGGTGTATACTCCAGCATCACGCTTGATACAGAGCGACGTCAGAAAGAAGTTGCTATCCGTAAAGTAAATGGGGCGGATGTTCCGCAAATCATCTTACTGTTTGCACGCCTTTACATCATTCTGTTATTCTGCAGTGCTGTCATTGCATTCCCGCTTGTATACGCCGCGTTGATGCTATGGAAACAAATGTACACGGTGTTCTTTGATTGCGGATTCCTGTTCTGGCTCTGCATATTCCTGATTGTTACTTTTATTACAGCCATTACAATACTTTTCCGTATCTTGCGGATAGCAAGAAGCAATCCGGCGGAAGTCATTAAAAACGAATAAGAACAATGGTATTACATTATTTGAAGATATCGCTCCGAAACCTGTTGAAGTATAAAACTCACAGTCTGATTTCCGCCATTTGCCTGGCGGTGGGAATCGTATGCTACGCTTTGATATGCTTTTTTGTTCAGCAACAGGAAAAGCTTGCCGATTTGCCCAACTGTGAACGGCGACTAAGAATAGAAATCAGCCAAAGCGAAAGTTCCTTTTTTCGCAGTCATGAAGTGAAGCGGATGGAAGAACAAACAGTCGATGGTTTGGAATGTGTTACTATCCACTCTTATGGCAACTCTACAGAGATAGAAGTCATTGATGACGAACAACGCAATTTGCCTTTCCTGATACGCTATAAAGGAATCAATGCCAATTACTTCGCATACAATGACAGGAAATTATTGTATGGTAACCGTTTACCCGAGGCACCAGATGAAGTGGTCCTGTCACAACAATTCGCACGTAAAGCCTATGGTAACAGGAACCCCATCGGCTCCATCATACACCTCTCTAATCCTAAAAACATACCGGAGAACTCGATACAAGACTTCAGGGTGGTGAATGTAGTAAAAGACAATGACTTACGCATCCGGGAAGCAGATTGTTACTTCTCTTATGAAATCTTATCTAATGACGCGATAAACGTAGGCGGCTATTTATCTCCTGAGACAGATATAGAAACCTTGAACAAAAATCTGCAGTCGGTAACGTGGCAGCGGGACGAGCATACGGTGCATCCTCACGCATACTTTACTATGCGGCAAGATAAGGCTTGGGAGAATGCGAAACTGTATATACTGTTTGTTGCTTCGCTTATCTTGGTTTCAGGCCTGATAAACTTCCTCAAATTCATCATTCAGATGTTCTACAACCGCCAACGTGAAGTGGCGTTGCGTAAATGTATGGGTTCGGAGTTAAAAGGACTGTTTCTACTTCTTTTCGCTGAGGTATTTTGGATGATGTCCGTCGCTTTTCTTCTGTCACTGGTGCTGACGGAAGTAGCCATAAATATTGCTGAGACATACATACCGACGTACGACTTACCCAAATTTTCACTGGCTGCAATTTATGCTGTACAGTTCCGGATATATGTCGCACTCCTCCCTGTATGTATGCTGGTGATATGGTTTCCCATCCGCCGATTACGGCAGGTAAGCATTATCAGCCAAGTCAATAACAACCGCAGTCGCCACATCTTCCGTTCGGTCATGATGTGGTTTCAACTCAGTATTTCGATATTTTTCGTAAGCGGCACGCTCGGTATCCATTTGGTATTGGATGAAATTTGGGGACATGCTTATAGCCCGCTTACTTCCCAAGAGGAGGATGACATTATCGCCCTGCATATAAACAGCCAGCGTATGTGGCAACATCTGAATCCGATATTAACCGATATCCAAGCTCTACCGGAGTGCGTCGAGATGCTACCCATGATGGACAATATGCAAAACGGATTTTTCTTCATGCACACCTACAAGAAAGCAGACCAGTCGGAAGCGCGAATTGCCTTTATGGAAGGTTCTCCGAGCTACTTTAAGTTTCTAAATATCCCGATGCAAGGGAAAGAAATAGGCGAAGATGCGGAAGGAAGCATTTACGTTAGCGAAAGCTTTAAACAGCAACTGGATAAAGACAGTGTGCAAGGCATGGTGGAACTTAATGGACAGAGTTATCGCATCATAGGTACCTTCAAAGCGCTCTATAAAGAATCACAGAAAGAAGGAGTCATCGGTTCGGTATTCTTTCCCGGCAACAGTTTCGGAAATTTCTACTTTAAACTTGCACCCGGAACAGGCTCCGACAAAGGTATCCGTCGTATCACTGATATCTGTCGGAAATATGTTCCTGACACTTTGCCACTCGAAATCCGTACGCTGGCTGATAATAAACAAACCACCCAAGGATCTATATATATCACCCAGGTTGCGATGACGGTACTGGCCGTTATCAGCGTCTTATTAGTCGTGCTAAGTATCTATTCAGCCATTTCTATGGATACAGTCAGCCGGCAGAAAGAAATTGCCATACGCAAAATCAATGGAGCTACTCCGTGGATTATCGCCGGAATCTTCGGAAAAGTCTATCTGGTTATCTTCCTGTTGGCCTTTGCAATTGCCTATCCATTGGTCAGAACCATGCTGCTATCAATGGATGGTCCTCCGGTACATTGTATACAAGGATGGGAGTGGGGCATTTCAATCTTCTTCAGTATAGCTTTACTGATATTCCTTACTACAGCATACAAAATTTACCGGATCATGCATATCAATCCGACCGAGATAATAAAAAATGAATAAACAATATTACTAATTAAAATTATCACTATTATGATTAAAACAGTAAACCTGCAGAAAATCTTCAAGACAGAAGAAGTGCAGACATGGGCTTTGAACAATGTAAACATCGAAGTGAAAGAAGGCGAGTTCGTCGCAGTCATGGGACCTTCCGGTTGCGGTAAATCTACATTGCTGAATATCCTCGGCTTGCTCGATAATCCTTCGGGCGGAGAATACTACCTCAATGGAAAGGAAGTATCCAAATACACCGAAGCACAACGTACCAGCCTGCGTAAAGGTGTCATTGGTTTCGTATTCCAGAGCTTCAACCTGATTGATGAACTGAATGTATACGAAAACATCGAACTGCCGTTGCTTTACATGGGTATTCCTTCCGCCGAACGCAAACGTCGCGTGGAAACAGCTATGGAACGCATGGCCATTACACATCGGAGCAAACACTTCCCGCAGCAGCTCTCCGGTGGTCAGCAGCAACGTGTGGCCATTGCCCGTGCCGTAGTAGCCAATCCAAAACTGATCCTTGCCGATGAGCCTACCGGTAATCTGGATTCTAAGAACGGTAAGGAAGTGATGGAACTGCTGAATGAACTGAACAAAGAAGGAACTACCATCGTCATGGTAACCCACTCACAGCACGATGCCGGTTTTGCAGGACGTATCATTAATCTGTTCGACGGACAGGTGGTGACAGAAGTGAGTTTGTAAATAAAACAGATAGTTACATCTCTTTTCATAACTATCTGTACATCAGAAGGTTTCAAAAGGCGTCACTTTGAGGACGTCAATGTAGTACTTCGAGGACGTCAAAGTACTGCATTGACCTCCTCAAAGTAGTACCTTGACAACCCCGAAGTACCCTACTAACATTATAATCAAAAAACATGTACATTCTGAAGTTTATCCTGCGTAGCTGGTGGCGAAATAAATTGTTCGTCACTATTTCTCTTGTCAGTCTGGTTATCGGTATCGCCTGCACCAATCTACTGACAGCCTTCGTCCTATACGAATACAACATCGAATATAACAACCCCAACCGTGACCGCATCCTCCGGCTGACACAAACACTACCTTTCGCGCAACAAGAAATGCAGGGAACATTCGTATACCACGAATCTGTCCCCGAAATCATCTCACAATTCCCAGAGATAGAAGCTTCATTACGCACACAAGCTATCACTCACACAAAAATCCGTGTGGGCGACCAAGAATATTCCGAACTGAACCTGCTATCGGCAGACAGCGCATTGCCCAAGTTTATCCCCATCGAAACCTTTGCAGGAAAAATAGAAGAAGTATTGACTCACCCGGGAACCATTGCCATCAGTCAAGCTTTGGCCGAACGTTGTTTCGGTACCACCGACTGTCTCGGCAAGCTGCTGGAGATCCCCCAATCCAGCGAAAGTGCCTACCGTATTGCCGCCGTCTTCCGTCTGCCATCACAAAGCATGTTGCGGGCAGACTTGCTCAAGCATCTCAAAAGTCCGGAAGGAACTACCTGTTCAATACTGCTCAAAGAAGGAACAGACCTCAACGCCTTTCGCCAACGCTTCGAGACAACCGAGCTTCCTACTTTATTAGGCAAAGGGTATTATCGTACCCAGACTTTACAGGAATCCTATTTTACCACTACCACACAAGATAGCAACCAGTGTATCGAGCATCGGCAGAAGGCCCTGTTAAGCGTCGGCCTGCTATCCGCTTTATTAATCTTGTTCATAGGTTGCTTCAACTATATCAACCTCAGTTTTTCACGCTTATTGAAACAAATACGCACCTTGCACATTGAAAGCCTTTTAGGTGCAAGCCACCGTCAAATCCGTTGGCACCTCTTTGCCGATACTTTCCTGATGGTGATTGCAGCGTTCTTGTTATCCATTCTGTTGATGAGCGACCTGTTGGCAGTATTCAATGCAGCAATATCCGCGCATCTGTCGTTCTCCTATCTTTTCTCCGTTCAGGTATTCCCTGTTATCTTGCTGTTTGTCATCATTCTATCCGTTGTTCCGGCAGAATACATGAGCCGGAAGATACAGACCTTGTCCGAAAGCCGTTACCGCAGCTTCTTTACAGGTCGTAAAAAACAGCGCATTGTAGCGGCACTGGTCACCTTACAATTCATGATTTCTATCGGACTGCTAAGTGCTTTTATGATAATCCGTAGCCAGATGGACCTGATAGAACAGGAGGGAAGCCGCTACAAAGGAATCGTTGAGTTTGGAATCGGCGACTCCCGGCAATCCCCTTTATCTACTTGGATAGAAGACATTAAATCCATCCCCGGAGTGAAGTCTGTTGTATCTTCCCAATCAGGCCTTTATACCATGAGTATGGCCGTTCCCCGCCAAAATGGTGAGAAGAATGACCTTCTGATGCTTGAACTTTATGAAAACTGTCCGGACTTCCTGAATATATACGATTTCGACTTGCTGGATGCCAAACAAACATTCCATTTATTACTCCGTACCTCTGTGCCGGTCATCATCAACGAGTCCTTCATTCGCTATCTTGTGCCCGAAGGAGAAGACCCGGTGGGACAACCTATCTCTAAATACGTGCCCGAAAAGAGTGAGAAAGGTACTATTATCGGTGTCATGAAAGATTTCAAGAAATATTCGCTCACAAACAATGTGTTTCCACTGAGAATGATTCTGCACGAAACGCCACAAGATAACTATACCACATTGACCTTACGGTTTGACGAACAAGATCGCACAGCTGTTATCAATCATCTTCGCGGATTATGGGAGAAGAAATACCCCGGTACTCCATTCAATTATGAAGACCCTTATCAGGTACTGATCTCCAATAATCAGGAAGTCACCGACTTTTCCCGCATCCTGCTGATGTATGCATCAATCAGTTTGTTCCTCACACTGTTCGGATTGTTCGGCATCACCCATTATGCTATCCAGCAACGTATACGCGAAATAGGAATTCGGAAGATTCACGGTGCATCATTCGGGCAAATATTATGGCTTGTCAATCGCCCGTTCCTTTACTACATAGGTATAGCGTTTTTACTCATTGTACCCTTGGTCTGCTATCTGATGAATTATTGGCTGCAACAATTTGCTTACCATGTACACATTGGTATCCTTCATTTCCTGCTTCCATTGTTCTTCACTGTCTGCATCACCCTGCTCACAGTATGCCTGAACAGTTATCGGGCAGCAAGAAATAATCCGGTAGATAGTATCAAGTACGAATAACCGTATCCCGGTTAATCTCCAGAACCAGAGACTGAAAATCAATCATCGCATTAAATAAAGCGATGTGTGAATAGGAAGAAATCTCATCTGACGGAATATCACATTCCGTCAGTACCCCCTGTTCCAACAGCAACGCACGTTTTGTGCCTTTCAATAGGGGAGTCCTCGGTGTATACCAGACTCCCTCTTTTTCTAACGCCACATTAGCAATGGAAGTATCCGTCAAAAGATTATTTCTGATAATCAATACATCATCCTGATTGCCACGCAGGGCATACAATACTTCCAGTTCCTTCCGGTCCGTACTTTTGTAGCGATAATCAATCGTATCCGAACCGACCAACCGGAGTGAACGTACAGTTCTCATTGTATAAGCGGAAAATGCCACTTCACATACTTCTCTGCCATAAACTACCCGGAATTTATAAAAACCGCTTTCAGGGCAATCCCCTGTATAATCCAGAATATCCAGTTGATCCGTCATTCCGAAAACCGCCTGTCTCGTCTCATTCATCCTACGGTTATGATGGGCAAGGTTCTGCAACTTACCGTCACGTACTTGTATCGTTTCAATAAATAGGCACATATATTTTCTGTTTCATTTCTTCATATTCACTGCGGGCGTCACTCTTGAAAGTAATGCCACCACCGCTTTTAAAATACATTCCGTCCGCCTCTTGCTCCACAAAACGTATCATCACGGCACTATCCATATCGTCTCCATCGAAATATCCGGTTATTCCCGTATAGAATCCCCGTTCATATCCTTCAGCCTCACGAATAATCTGCATCGTCTTCTTTTTGGGTGCACCGGTGATAGAACCGGCAGGCAACATACTGAAAAGAATATCACCTAACTGCCGTTTGTAATCTTCTGGAAGTTCACCGCATATTTCCGAACTGGTCTGCAGTATCGGTCCACGATTTGTCTGCAACACATCTATATAGCGATAACGCTCCACCCGGACATGAGATGCCACAATACTCAGATCATTCCTGATCAGATCCACAATCGTAGCATGTTCCGCCGCTTCTTTCCCGTCGCTCATCAAGGTTTGTACGGCATCGGGCAGGGTAGCGTCTATCGTACCTTTCATGGGATAAGAGCTGATAATACCTTTCTTTATCCGAACAAAAATCTCGGGAGAGAAAACTACAAAACGATTCTTTACCCATACTTTATATAAAGCACGGGAGTTACAATATATATCCTTTAAAGTCAGATTGGTTTGTACCGGAGTCCGGCAAGTTAAATTCGTAAGAAAGCTGTTTCCGGCAAGAATATTCTTTTTCACATGTTCGAAAGCACGACTGTATTCCTGGAAAGAAACAGGGTGGGAGATCCATTCTATCTGTTCCGGCAAACTCTCCGGAAGCAATTCTTCCGTTAAACCGACAACCGTTTCATTCGTAAATCCATTCAGGTTATATATCAACTCCTCCGGTGAGACCTCTGCCGTCTCTTCCACATAAACCTGTTCCTGCGAATAATCAATCAGAAAGATAAACGACTTTGAAGAGCCTGCCAGCCTATTCATGCGTGCGATTGCTTCCTGCTTACTATATAGTTTCATACATCTATTTTCGTTTTGCAAGAAGCAAAGGTAATAAAAAAAACTATTTCCGTGCCGCCACTGCCAGCAATACTCCCAGCACAATGCCCAGCAATGCCGCAAACAACACGCGCATATCCGGCGGAAGCATGAAAGTAATGGTGTGTGCAGGATACCAGAAGAACGGGATTGTCTTCTTAAAGACAAAGTTCCATTGAACGTTCCAGTTCAGTCCGGTAATGATTTTTGTCATCGGAATAGGAGTGACAAGACTCTTAATAGAACCGCCGCACATCAAAATATGCGTATCTGTTATTTTATGGAAAGTCATGAATACCGGAGCAAAGATTGTGTTCATCGTTACCGATATGGCCAGCGCCACCAGCACCTTATCGAGAGATATCGCTTCACTTGTAAACGTTGCGGCAGCATTTGCCATTCCCATATACTCCATGAACTGCGGCACACCTTTTGAAAAGATAATCATAGCGGCATTGATACCCATACCGAGTATGCCCCATACCACCATGCGCGGAATAATGCCGAAACCCTTCCGGTTGTACACTCCCGCACTGATTCGTAATCCCAGCACTTCGCCCAACGAAGACAGAATGGCAAACTTCAGAAAGCTCATCACCATGCCGTGCGCGGCATTGAACGACTTATACCAGTCATAAACCGCGTCACTCAAAAAGAAGGGTAGAAAGACTACCACCACCAGAATAATAAACAGGAAATCTTGCTTTTTCATTGAAAAGACGTGTTTTTCATTAATAATGCGGCAAACATACTAAAAAACTTTCAATATCAAAGCAAGATGATAAGAAAAACTGTAAATCCGTAACAAAAGACACACCGTCGATCTATTCTTATTAGCAGAACCACAGTGCTGATGCTATCAGAATATCACTTCTTCTTTAAAAACCGTTTTGCCAAATATTTTCGTATAGGCTCATCATACAGCTTCAAGCACAGGTAAGCCAACACTACATTCAAGGCATAAACGCATAAAGCAACCTGCCAGGTCTCTCCCAAAGTAAAGAGTTGATTTTTAATCAGCCATGCATAGAACAGATACATGAACGGATAATGTATCACATAAACCGGATAAGAGATATCTCCCAGGAACTTACATATCTGAGTTGACTTTTTATCCGTCGTAGTTCCTGACGCTCCTATCCATACAAGGGCGGGGAAAGCCACGATAATACAAAACGCTTCATAAACACCATTCGCGCAGATCGGCTCCGCACCTTCCAGATAGGGCACCGAGAACAGAGCGACCAATGCGATGGCGCATATCCAGAACACGCCTTTCACTTTCATAGGCCTGAAGTTACGCGACATAAGCATACCCGCGGAAAACGGGAACAGCATCCTCAACAGCCCGCCGCCAAAGTTTACACCGTCCAACGTCCAGCCTACACCTATATTTCCATAACCGGAAACATCGAAAACTGCGAATAGCACCAATGCCACTCCCAACAATACAACGAGCGCAGTCAGTGCCTTATTGGATAAGCGACGGATTAACAAGGCATAAAGAACATTACCTATATACTCGAAGAACAACGACCAGCAAGGCCCGTTCAACGGAAACATCTCACCGTTGCCACGAACTTCATAACCTACGCCCGGCATTGCGGGAATAAAGAATATCGTACAAAGCAAGGACAGCATTATCATGGAGATGCCGATATGCGTTCCATCCCATTGCACAGAACCCTGAATACAGTATGTAATAGCACCCAGAACAGCCCCCATTATCACCATAGGATGAAGACGTATCAAACGACGCTTAAAGAAATCTTTCATTGTGAGACTCTTACCCCAACAGTCGTCATAGGCATAGCCGATAACGAAACCTGAAAGGATAAAGAAAAAATCCACGGCCAAATATCCATGATTGAACGTTGTAATCATAGTATCGCTTGCAAAAGCATAGCCTTCGAATATATGATACCATATTACCATAAGAGCCGCTACACCACGAAGTCCGTCCAGAAGATCGTAATGCGCCTTGGTATCTGAAAATGCTGCTGAGGGGGTATTAGACATTTATTTCTTAGTATTAAGTTAATATTTTCAGATGGCAAAGATACACAAAAAAAAGACCGCCTTCATAAAGACAGTCTCTTTTCATTTTATCTGATTTCAGGAAAATCCTTATTCAATCACTCCGAGTTCACGGAAACATTTCGTCAACTTCTCAACAGCATAGTCTACCTGCTCTTTGGTGTGAGTAGCCATCAATGCTACGCGTACCAGCGTATCTTGCGGTGCACAAGCAGGCGGAATAACCGGATTAATGAAGATGCCTTCATCAAACGCCATCTTAGTTACGATAAATGTCTTTTCCGCATCACGCACATACAATGGAATGATAGGAGATTCAGTTTCACCGATTTCGAAACCGGCATCACGGAATTTCTTCAATGCATAGTTGGTGATGTCCCACAAACGTTGCTGACGTTCCGGTTCATTCATAATGATGTGAAGAGCTTCACGGGCAGCCGCCGTAGCAGCAGGCGTGTTACTTGCCTGGAATATATAAGAACGGGCATTGTGGCGCAACCAGTTGATTACCGAAGCATCTCCGGCAACGAAACCACCGATAGAAGCCAGTGACTTGCTGAACGTACCCATAATCAGGTCGATATCATCTGTCACACCGAAATGATCGCAAACACCACGTCCCTGTTTTCCGAATACACCCAATCCGTGTGCTTCGTCCACCATGATGCTGGCATTGTATTTCTTCTTCAAACGTACGATTTCGGGGAGATTGGCAAGGTCGCCTTCCATAGAGAAAACACTATCCACCACAATCAGTTTGATAGCATCCGGCTCGCATTTCTGGAGTTCTTTTTCCAGATCGGCCATATCATTATGTTTGTACTTCAATTGAGTTGAGAAGGAGAGGCGGCGACCATCTACGATGGAAGCGTGCACGCGATCGTCACAGATAATGTAATCGTTACGTCCCGTCAATTGCGGAATGACACCTTCATTTACAGTAAATCCGGTGGAAAAACAGAGTGCATCGTCCTTTCCGACAAACTCAGCCAGTTCTTTTTCCAACTCTACATGTATATCAAGAGTTCCATTTAATAAACGGGAACCTGCACAACCTGTACCATATTTATCTGTGGCAGCTTTTGCGGCTTCTATTATTCTTTTATCGTAAGTCAGTCCTGTATAAGCATTCGAACCGAACATCAGGACTTTTTTACCATCCATCAACACCTCAGTATCCTGATGGCTGTCAATTGTGCGGAAATAGGGGTATACGCCCATTGCCATATATTGCTGTGGCAGGTCGTATTTCGCCAATTTGTCTTGTAGTAATCCCATGAAATGTTTATTATATAATATGAAATATTTAACTCTTAATTACAAGCCTTTTGAAAACAGGGGGCAAAGATAGCAAAATATGTGCTTATCTGTTCTTTTTTTACTAAAAAATATATTTGCCCATGGATTAAAGCCCACTCTATGGTTAAAAATTCAAGTATTTGTATTACTTTTGCCATTTATAAAATTGCATAGTGAAACAACCCTTGCATGGACGAAGAAAAAAAGAAAATATCATTCATTATAAATCCGAAATCCGGTACGCAGAGCAAAGAGCAAATCCTCCATTTGCTCGATGAAAAGCTGGATAAGGCAAAGTATGTTCAAGAGGTAATCTATACCGAATATGCCGGACATGCTGTTGAAATTGCTGCACAAAAAGCAAAGGAGAATGTGCATGCTGTAGTGGCTATTGGCGGTGACGGTACGATCAACGAAATAGCCCGTTCGCTGGTGCATACAAAAACTGCATTGGGCATCATTCCGTGTGGCTCGGGAAACGGACTTGCACGCCACCTGCAAATTTCGATGGAGCCTAAAAAGGCGATAGAAATTATCAACGAAGGAATTATAGACGTCATTGATTACGGAAAAATCAATGAGGTGCCTTTCTTCTGTACCTGCGGTGTGGGTTTTGATGCTTTTGTCAGCTTGAAGTTTGCAAAGGCGGGCAGGAGAGGACCTCTTACCTATTTAGAAAAGACTCTACTGGAGAGCCTGAAGTATCAGCCCGAAACTTACGAACTGGAAACGGAAGACGGTACCTTAAAGTATAAGGCTTTCCTGATAGCCTGCGGTAATGCTTCTCAATACGGAAACAATGCGTACATAGCTCCACAGGCCACTCTGACGGACGGATTACTGGACGTGACCATCCTTGAACCCTTCACGGTGCTGGATGTGCCCTCTCTGTCTTTCCAACTGTTTAATAAGACTATAGACCAAAATAGCCGCATCAAAACTTTCCGTTGCCAGACGCTGCGCATCCACCGTACCAAACCGGGGGTAGTGCACTTTGACGGAGACCCAATGATGATGGGGGAAAACATCGACGTGAAGGTAATCAAAGAAGGATTGCAGGTAATCATCCCCCGGTATGCCGAAAAAGACTCTTCGAATGTATTGCAACGGGCCCAGGATTATATAAATGGTCTGAAGCAGATCAATGAGGAGATTGTGCATAAGAATAAGATGATATTGGATAAGAGTAAAGAGCAGATTAAGAAGTTAACGAAAATCTGAGTTTTTTATAAAATAAATCTGTATTTTTGCACGTCGTAAGCAATTAAGTATGCGCCCTGACAGCGCAGTCAATTTATAATTTATAATTATCAAGATGTTTAGATCACACACCTGCGGAGAACTTCGTATCTCCGATGTCAATAAGCAAGTAACGCTGGCAGGTTGGGTGCAGCGCAGCCGCAAAATGGGAGGCATGACATTTATTGACCTCCGCGACCGTTACGGTATCACCCAGTTAGTTTTTAACGAAGAGGTGGATGCAGCACTTTGCGAGAACGCCAACCGCCTGGGACGCGAATTCGTCATTCAGATTACAGGAACGGTGAACGAACGCTTCAGCAAGAATGCCAATATCCCGACCGGAGATATTGAAATCATCGTATCGGAACTGAATGTGCTGAATGCAGCCCTGACACCTCCGTTCACCATCGAAGATAATACGGATGGTGGCGACGATATCCGCATGAAATACCGTTATCTGGATTTGCGTCGTCCGTCGGTACGTAGAAATCTGGAACTCCGCCATAGAATGACCATTGAGGTACGCCGCTACCTGGACAGCCAAGGCTTCATCGAAGTGGAAACTCCTGTACTGGTAGGCTCTACTCCGGAAGGCGCACGCGACTTCGTGGTGCCCTCACGCATGAATCCGGGACAGTTCTACGCTTTGCCGCAAAGCCCACAGACCTTGAAACAATTGCTGATGGTATCCGGTTTCGACCGTTACTTCCAGATTGCCAAGTGTTTCCGTGACGAGGATCTTCGTGCCGACCGTCAGCCGGAATTTACTCAGATAGACTGTGAAATGTCTTTCGTGGAACAGGACGACATCATCAACCTGTTTGAAGGTATGACGAAATATCTGTTCAAAGAAATCCGCGGTGTGGAATTGGAAGGTCAGTTCCAGCGTATGGCATGGGCGGATGCCATGAAATATTATGGTAGCGACAAACCCGACTTGCGCTTCGGTATGAAGTTTGTGGAGCTGATGGACATACTGAAAGGTCATGGCTTCTCTGTATTTGATAGCGCCGAATATATCGGTGGTATCTGTGCCGAAGGTGCCGCACGCTACACCCGCAAACAACTGGATGCACTGACGGAATTCGTGAAGAGACCGCAGATCGGTGCAAAAGGTATGGTTTATGCCCGTGTAGAGGAAGATGGAAATGTAAAATCAAGCGTTGACAAATTCTATACGCAGGAAGTACTGCAACAGGTGAAAGAAGCTTTCGGTGCCAAACCGGGTGACTTGATTCTGATTTTGAGCGGCGACGACACCATGAAGACACGCAAGCAACTTTGCGAGCTTCGTCTGGAAATGGGTAGCCAGTTGGGACTGCGTGATAAGAATACATTTGCATGCCTGTGGGTGGTAGACTTCCCGATGTTTGAATGGAGCGAACAAGAAAACCGCTTGATGGCTATGCACCATCCGTTCACCCATCCTAAGGATGAAGACATTGCTTTATTGGACACTGATCCGGCAGCTGTACGTGCAGATGCTTATGATATGGTAATCAATGGTGTGGAAGTTGGTGGCGGTTCAATCCGTATCCACGATCCGAAGTTGCAGGCAAAGATGTTCGAAATCCTGGGATTCACTCCTGAAAAAGCAGAAGAACAATTCGGATTCCTGATGAATGCATTCAAATATGGTGCACCTCCTCATGGCGGTCTGGCATATGGTCTTGATCGTTGGGTATCTCTCTTTGCCGGATTGGATAGTATCCGTGACTGCATCGCATTCCCGAAGAATAACAGTGGACGTGACGTGATGCTGGATGCTCCCGCGGCACTTGATCCGTCTCAGTTGGACGAACTGAATCTGATTGTAGATATTAAAGAATAAGAGTAGGTTAGTTTGTTGTGAGAGAGTCGAGACGCATCTTCCGTTTTGCAATAATCGGTACGCTGAATGCCCTGATTATAGCAGCAGTCATCTGGCTGATGATGGATGAACTGGACATTGACTATATGCTCTCTAACATAACTGCTTACGTCATTGCACAGACTCATAATTTTATCTGGTGCAAGCACTGGATATTCCCTTTGGATGATAAAGAAAAGAAGAGCAGCACCTGGAGGCAGGTGTTGCTCTTTTCTATCGCTTTCGGAATGGCGTATCTGGCGCAATTCCTATTCTTGGTAGTGTTGGTCGAGGTACTGAATTGTGATGAATACCTGGCTCAGTTCCTAGGACTATTTATCTACGGAGGCGTGAATTTTATAATGAACAGGAGAATCACATTCCGTTAACACTTTATCAAACTTCGTTTTGCTGCGCTTTATCGCACTTTTATTGAATTGCATTTTAATCGAGGAAACGTTTCGTCAATCCACCGTATTCATCGATACGGCGATCGCGTAGGAAAGGCCACCAACGGCGTACATTTTCCGAGCGTTCCATATCTATTTCCACTACTATATTTTCCGGACGGTCGTTTCCGGCTTGTGCAAGGAATTCTCCTTGCGGACCTGCTACAAAACTATTTCCCCAGAATTGGATGCCATTTGTCTGCATGGACGGATCGGGTTCGTGACCGACACGGTTAACGGAGATAACAGGAAGTCCGTTAGCTACGGCATGGGCACGCTGGGAGATAATCCAAGCGTTGAGCTGGCGTGCCTTTTCATCATCGGCGTCACTGCTTTCCCAACCGATGGCGGTGGGATAGATTAATAATTCGGCACCTTTCAATGCCATCAGGCGGGCAGCTTCAGGGTACCACTGATCCCAGCAAACAAGTACACCCAGCTTTCCGAGAGAAGTTTGGATAGGTTCGAAACCTATATCTCCGGGGGTGAAGTAGAACTTTTCATAATAGGCCGGATCGTCGGGGATATGCATCTTGCGATATTTTCCGGCAATGCTTCCGTCACGATCAAAAACAACGGCGGTGTTATGATAGAGTCCCGGGGCACGTTTCTCAAACAGGGAGGTTACCAATACGATTTTATTGGCAGCGGCCAGTTCGGAATAAAATCCGGTGGAAGGGCCGGGAATGGTTTCCGCCAGATCAAACAGTTGCGTGTTTTCAGTCTGACAGAAATACAGGGAGTTGTGTAGCTCCTGTAATACAACCAATTGCGCACCATGTGCAGCACAGGCTTCTATGCTTTTAGCCAGGTTCATCAGGTTCGTACGAAGATCTGCTGTATTGGCTTGCTGAATAATTCCGACTTTTATTTTTCTCATACTCATATTCGTTTTTTGTTTATTTTCATTTTTTAGAGAGACAACTTGACAAAGAGATCAGTTTTAGTATCATATAATAAGAGAGAGCATTTTATAATAACTTTTTTCAATGTATCAACTTTCAGAAGCTCTGTAGCACAAATTTTGATATAGAAGCACCGTTCTCCCATATTTTTTACTTGCGACAGGATGGCAGTATGGTGGGTAAAGCCTATTACTATTGAAATTCGGCAGTTGTAACTACCAAATTGTTTTCTAACAATTGCCATTCTTCATAGAACGTGCCCATATTCTTTAAGTTACGCTCTGATCAACTGTTCTTTATTTATCAACTTTATAGCTTGATACTGACTTTGCAAGATGGCGGTCTTGATAGTCTGTACGGCTTGGTTATACTTTGTTTCCAATATCTTTTCTGGCTCTTTTTCCATAAGTTACTTTCTTGTATATCTCTGTTGAAGTGCATTATGCATTCATCGTAAATGAAATAGATTCATTTCTTACTATTCTTCTATTCCCTCTACTAGTTTGTCCGCAAGTGGGGTTAACTCTAATTCGAGCACACCAGAAGGTATTTCACAACTCTTAAAAAGGAAATTAAGAATAGAGCGTTTAGTGTTGGTACTTGATGAACTAAGTACATAACATCCTTCCGCAATTTTGGTTCTTTCTTTGCCATCTGCTTCATATATTCAGTAATTTTGGGTTGCTAAATATGCCATAGCAGATAGTGTCGTAATACGTTGTTGACCATCAATAATTAATAAGTCATCTTCTGTCTCGCTTGCTTTTGTTGAAACAATACTTCCAAAAAAATGGCTATGCAAATGATCTCGATGAATTTTTTTTAAGTCTTCAAAAAGTCGCAAGCAGTGTTTTTGTTGCCATGCATATTTCCTCTGGTACAAAGGAATAATAAATAATGTCTTTGCGCCATAGAAGTAATCGTTTATTTTTGTTGCGTCTCTCATTTGTTAGTACTTTTATATCTTATTCTAAATTATTAGGGTACTTAACTTTCGCTTACATCACTCCCACTGGATATTGCATCGTCACGCAATGCAACGATCCATGTTGCTTTATCAATGCACAGCAATCCACGCTCACTATCTCGTGATGCGGGAAAGCTACTTGAAGCATTTCTTTAGCACGTTGGTCATTCTCCGGCTGACGATAAGTAGGATAAAGCACCGCATCATTCATTATCAAGAAATTGGCATACGTTGCGGGGAGGCGTTCGCCCTCTTCCTCAATCTTGTCCACCATAGGTAATGCCAACAGACGATAGGGGTTTCCATTCAAAGTACGGAAGGTTTTCAGTTGCTCTTCCATTTGATGTAGAGCTTCGTAATGTTCATCCTGCGTATCGGTGCATTGCACATAGGCAATAGTATCCGGTGAGCAAAGACGAGCGAGCGTATCGACATGACTATCTGTATCATCTCCTGCCAAATACCCATGATCGAGCCAAAGTACCTGTTTCAGATGAAATACAGAACAGAGATATTCTTCGATTTCATCGCGGCTCATCTGTCCGTTACGATTGGGAGAAAGCAAACACTCAGACGTGGTGAGCAATGTTCCCAAACCATCGCTCTCAATGGAACCACCTTCCAGAATAAAGCCCAGACGATTAACATACCGCCCATTCAGGAAACCGGATTCCACAGCCTGACGGGTAATCAGGTTATCTTTATCTGAAGCGAATTTCAGCCCCCAGCCATTGAACATGAAATCAAGAAGCGAAGCGCCTTCTGAATCCAACATGGTAATTGCACCATGATCACGCGCCCAAGTATCATTCGTTTCACACTCCATGAAACGGACATTCTGCATATTGACGGTAGCTGAAATCTGCTTTTTGACCTCCTCCGGTTCGGGAGTTACAATCAGAAGCAATTCCCGTTGGGCTATTTCGCGTGCGATAGCGGCAAAGCAGGCTTGTACTTCCGTAAGCATATGTGCCCAGTCAGTTCCGGCATGGGGCCAAGTCAGCTGTATTCCGCTTTGCGGCGCCCATTCGGCAGGTAAAACAGCATTGAACTTATCACTCATATTTATCATTCTTTCTTTTCTTCTTTCGGCTTGCGGTCAAAGAACGGATTCTTGGTCGAAGCACTGACCGGAATAGCATACACGGATCTGCATCCCGGCAACCACTCCAATTGCTGCGCAGCAAGTCCGGCAGAGAACATCACACGGGTATCCACACGCAAATCGGCCGCCGTGGCGCAAGCCGAACCGATAGCTATACCTACATCAACCGAATTCACGGCACAAGGCACACCTTCAGGGCGTCCCGCACAAGTGGGATAACCACAATGGCCGCAGTTCAATCCTTGCGCCTGCTCGCGCGTACCTATTATAATTACACATTCAGCCTGCAAAATGTTGGCGGCATCCCGCAAAAAGAACTTCATTCCGTGTTCTTCCACCATAGCAACCATCTTGTCCGACAATACTTTTAAATCGTCTCCGGTGACCATAGCTATTTCAATTATATCTACACCTTTTCCCTTCGGAGCGGTACGGGCAGCAGTCATCATCTGCCTTGCCACGTCCAACACATGTTCGTGGCGGCTTGTACGTTCGTTCTGTATCATAATTCTCACTTTTATTAAAAACTGATAGCAAAGATAATGCAAATTGAGTGCAGAACTTTCATGCTTGCATGAAAAAGTTATGCCGAAATGCAGCTTATCTTATTTAAAGATACTGATTTCAGCTAATAATCCACCGTTTTCTCAGAATTCCTTTCTATATTTGCTTTCAAATGGAGACCAAGATTATACTTCAGATAGACAACGCATGCATCGCTTTCGGAGCAGATACACTTTTTTCCGGTTTTTGCTTACAACTGCACGAAGGGGAAATCGCCTGTATTTCCGGACAATCGGGGCGGGGAAAAACCTCCTTGCTGAATGCAGTTTTAGGATTTGTACCCCTCAAAGCAGGGAGCATCACCGTTAACGGCATTTTACTGGAAAAAGGAACTATCGACCAAATTCGCCGGCAAGTGGCATGGATACCGCAAGAACTGGCTCTTCCATCGGAATGGGTGAAGGAAATGGTGCAACTCCCTTTCAATCTGAAAGCTAACCGGAATACCCCCTTTTCACTGGACAAACTATTTGCCTGCTTCGATGAATTGGGGCTGGAAGAGGAATTGTACGATAAACGTGTAAATGAAATCTCCGGAGGACAACGGCAACGTATCATGATTGCCGTAGCCACCCTGATGCAAAAGCCGCTACTGATTGTGGATGAACCGACTTCCGCACTGGATTCGGACTCTACGGATAAAGTACTTGCTTTCTTCCGGAAACGGATGAGGGAGGGAAGTGCCATCCTCGCCGTCTCTCACGACCAGGGATTTGCGCAAGGATGCAACCAGATGATAACATTGTAACTAAGAGATTAACAAAGTGGGAACTATCGACATATCATATACCAGTTTAGCCATCGGATTGTTGCTGTTGCTCATTCCGCTGTTCTATTTGTGGAAGTTCAGGACAGGGTTATTATGGGTTACCGTGATTGGTATCGCACGGATGATTGTACAACTTTTCTTTATCGGTATCTACCTGAAATACTTGTTTCTGTGGAATAACCCGTGGATCAACTTCCTGTGGGTGATTATTATGATATTCGTCGCCGCACAAACCGCTTTGGCACGCACCCAGTTGAAACGGAAAATACTGTTTATTCCTATCTCCATCGGCTTTTTATGCAGCGTTGTCTGCATCGGCATGTACTTCATTGCGATTGTATTACGGCTGGAAAATGTGTTCAGTGCCCAGTATTTTATTCCGATATTCGGTATCCTGATGGGAAACATGCTATCCAGCAATGTTGTTGCGCTGAATGCCTATTACAGCGGATTGAAACGGGAACAGCAATTGTATCGCTATCTGCTTGGCAATGGTGCCACAAAGGCAGAAGCACAGGCGCCTTTTATCAAACAGGCTATCATAAAATCTTTTAGTCCGTTAATTGCCAATATTGCCGTTATGGGTCTGGTGGCACTGCCCGGCACAATGATCGGACAAATCCTGGGAGGTAGTAGCCCGAATGTTGCCATCAAATATCAGATGATGATTATGGTGATAACCTTCACGGCATCCATGCTTTCACTGATGATTACCATCTCGCTGGCATCGCGTAAGTCGTTCGATGCTAACGGAAAATTGCTGGAAGTTATGGTAGAGAAGAAGGAAAAGAATAAAAAACGTTAATCTTTCATTTTGGACGGAGTGTAACGAAGCTGTACATACTGTATACCCGGCTTAATATAAGCACTATCCATCAGTACTTTCTTTACTTTAAACGTCTCAAGACACCAGTTGATATGCCTTTCTACAGATTTTGTCTGTGACTTCACATAAGAAAGCACCTCAACACTTCCTACCGTATCTATTTCAACTTGCGCCTTTAAGGTACGTATGGGAACCGGTTTTCCAGACATATAACTGGGTAGCTTCTTATTCTTATCTATCCAGAAAATAGCCGTAGCCTTCGGCGTAGTATCCACAAATTCCTCTTGTGCATCCTCTTCGTCGCCATCCTGGGCTTTGGGTGAGGGTTGGCACGAGAAAAGAATGCATAATAAAACGAAAAACGGAAAAAGTAATGCTTTCATGGTATAGAGTTTTACAATTATCCGAACAAATATATAAAAAAAGAGTAAAACGAACAGCTATTCAGTGCATTTTTACTATATTTGCACCGAAATTTTCTATTCACATAATGAGAATTAAGGAGATAGTAAGCGCCCTTGAACGGTTCGCGCCTCTGCCATTGCAAGACGGATTTGATAATGCCGGCCTGCAAATCGGATTGACAGAAGCGGAAGCAACAGGGGCTTTGTTGTGTCTTGACGTTACTGAAGCCGTGCTGGACGAGGCGATTGCGTTAGGGTACAATCTTGTCATATCCCATCATCCGCTGATATTCAAAGGGTATAAATCCATTACGGGCAGGGACTATGTAGAGCGTTGTATCATGAAAGCAATCAAGAATGATATCGTAATCTACTCATCACATACCAACCTGGACAATGCTCCGGGAGGTGTGAACTTCAAGATTGCCGAGAAAATAGGATTGAGTAATGTACGCGTGCTGGAAGCCAAAGAGAATGCCTTGGTAAAATTGGTGACTTTTGTACCCACAGCACAGGCGGAAGATGTTCGTAAGGCTTTGTTTGCAGCCGGATGCGGTTGTATAGGAAACTACGACGCATGCAGCTACAATGTAGAAGGAGAGGGAACTTTCCGCGCCCAAGAGGGTAGCCACCCGTTCTGTGGAAGCATCGGAGAGTTGCATACGGAAAAGGAAGTGCGGATAGAAACCGTATTACCTGCCTACAAGAAATCGGAAGTTATCAAAGCTCTACTGAGTGCCCATCCGTATGAGGAACCTGCATTCGACCTATATCCTTTGCAGAATAGCTGGACACAGGCTGGGGCAGGAGTTATCGGAGAACTGGAAACACCGGAAACGGAGTTGGAGTTCCTGAAACGCATCAAGAAGACCTTTGAAGTAGGCTGCCTGAAGCATAATAAGCTGACCGGACGTGAAATACAGACCGTGGCACTGTGTGGAGGAGCCGGAGCATTCCTGATGCCGCTTGCCATACGCAATGGTGCAGACGTGTTCATCACTGGGGAAATCAAGTATCACGATTACTTCGGACACGATACGGATATTCTGTTGGCAGAGATAGGACATTACGAAAGCGAACAATATACAAAAGAAATATTCTATACAATAATCCGGGAGTTGTTTCCTAACCTTGCGCTGCAACAGTGCAAAGTGAATACCAACCCCATAAAATTTTTATAAGTAAAATGGCTAAAGAAGCAAAAAAAGATCCTCAGGAATTGACCGTGGAGCAGAAGTTGAAAGCCCTGTTCCAGTTGCAGACTATGTTGTCTAAGATTGATGAAATCAAGACTTTAAGAGGTGAACTTCCGCTGGAAGTACAGGACTTGGAAGATGAAATCGCCGGTCTGAGCACTCGTATCGACAGAATTAAGGCAGAAGTAGCCGAACTGAAATCCGCCATCGCTACTAAGAGAGTAGAGATTGAAACTTCAAAAGCTTCTATCGCAAAATACAAGGAACAACAAGAGAATGTACGCAACAACCGTGAGTACGACTTCCTGAGCAAAGAAATCGAATTCCAGACTCTGGAAATGGAGCTTTGCGATAAGAGAATCAAAGAGTTCGCTGCACAGGAACAGGAGAAATCTGCTGAAGCTGCAAAGAGCACAGAAGCGTTGGATGAAAGACAGAAAGACCTGGACGTTAAGAAGAACGAACTGGATGAAATCATCGCTGAAACTAAGCAAGAAGAAGAAAAGCTGAGAGACAAAGCCAAAGAACTTGAAACTAAGATCGAACCGCGCTTGCTCCAATCTTTCAAGCGTATCCGTAAGAACTCTCGCAACGGATTGGGTATCGTATATGTACAACGTGATGCTTGTGGTGGTTGTTTCAACAAAATCCCGCCCCAGAGACAACTGGATATCCGTTCTCGTAAGAAAATCATCGTTTGCGAGTATTGCGGACGTATCATGATTGACCCGGAATTGGCTGGTGTAACCCTCGAACACAAGGAAGAGGTAAAGGAAAAGACAACGAGAAGAAGAAAGACTGCGGAATAATCCATAAGTTACTCAAAAAGAAATGTCTGCCCCTGCAAGTTTTTATTTGCAGGGGCTTTTTATGTTTTCAATATACAAATAAATGATAATTTATTTTCCAATTTATTATTAGCCTATTACTAAATTATTTTTCTCCTATTGGTAAAAAAGAACTTTGCTGTGTCTACTATATCAGCATGACTTCGGAAGAAGTGACTACTGGATCAGTACAATATTCTAAAGAACCGTCTACTGATATCGTTTATAAACAGAAAAAGCGTCTAGCTAAATTAGGAAAAGACACACTATACAAGTACACAATCGTTTCCTTTCATGAAAATTCTGTTTACCCCAAATGGTAACTTTGTTAACCCCGCACGGTAACTCCATTTACATGCCGAGGTAAAGGTCGTTACTATAGGAGGTAAAAGTCGTTACAATAGGCGGTAAAGGTCGTTACATCCTGAAGTAAATGCTTTTACACTCTGTAGTAAATACCCGGTAAATACAATCTATTGATTACCAATAATCTATCAAAAGTCTATCAGCAATCTTTAATTCATTTCTTCAATTATAGATCACTCACACCAACCCACATTCATCTGCCAGAATCCCATTATACCTCCCTAATCTTCTCTAAACAAATAGAGCTCCAGGTTGTTATGAACCCTGTATCACAAAAAACAACCTAAACCTATGAAGATTAAAGCTTGGAGCAGCGTGCTGCTCTTATCGTGCCTATGTTCCGCCGTCACGGCACAGAATGGCAACCATTATTTGGAAAAACCGTTGCCCCGAGGCTGGGGGAATACGGTGGTTCCGAACTCTAAAACGGTCCCTACTTCCGCAGGAACCACTAATTCTACCATGGCATCCGCGAATGACAACTTATTCAGCGGACAAATATTACCGGTAGACGACCAGTGGTGGAAAGCATTCAACGACCCGATGCTGGACTCGCTAATCAGCGTGGCATCCGGCGAAAACTATTCCGTACTTGCAGCTATAGACCGCATGGAACAGGCACGTGCTAGCCTGCGGATGGAGCGCAGTAATTTTTTCCCTTCTATTTCTTTAAATGGTGGATGGCTCCGCCAGCAAAGTAGCGGCAACACCACCGAATTGCCCCAATCCATCACACATTATTATGATGCATCGCTCAATGCCAGTTGGGAACTGGATATATTCGGAAGCATCCGGCAACGGGTAAAGGCGCAACGGGAAACATTCCAAGCCAGCCGTGAAGAGTACATCTCCGTACAGGTATCCCTCTGTGCACAAGTAGCTTCTGCCTACATCAACCTGCGGGAACTGCAACAGGAATTGCAAGTAGTGATGCACAACTGCCGGACTCAGGAGGAAGTACTCAATATAACCGAAGTACGCTACAACACGGGACTTGTATCGAAACTGGATGTAGCACAGGCTAAATCAGTGTATTTCAGCACAAAAGCATCTGTTCCGCAACTGGAATCCGGAATCAACCAATACATCAACTCGCTGGCTATTCTGTTGGGAACTTATCCGCAGGAAATACGCCCCACATTGGAAAGAATCGGGAAATTGCCCGACTACATGGAACCTGTTGGAGTAGGATTACCCGCCGATTTATTGCTCCGTCGTCCCGATGTGCGCCAAGCCGAAAGACTGGTTAATGCACAAGCCGCACTATTGGGAGCCAGCAAAAGCGACTGGCTGCCACAAGTATTCCTGAAAGGATCTGTAGGATATGCCGCCCGGGATCTGAAAGACCTGACCCAACGGAAAAGCATGACATTTGAAATAGCCCCGACCCTCAGTTGGACACTGTTCAGCGGAACAAAGCTGGTGAATGCTACCAAACAGGCACGTGCACAACTGGATGAAGCGGTGCATAACTTCAACGAAACCGTGCTTACCGCTGTACAGGAAACGGACAATGCGATGAATAATTACCGGAATTCCATCAAGCAGATTGTCGCCCTCCGGGAAGTACGAAATCAGGGACAAGAGACGCTGAAACTCTCTCTAGAGCTTTATAAACAGGGGCTTAGTCCTTTCCAGAATGTACTGGATGCACTCCGTTCGCTACTGACGTACGAAAACCAGTTGACGCAGGCGGAGGGTAGTTCACTGCTGTATCTGGTGTCATTGTACCAGGCACTGGGGGGAGGATATAAAGAGAACTGAGTAATAATTCCTAAACCATAACCATATATGAAAAATGAAATGTACATCATCCTCACGCTGATTCCACTGCTGGCGGGATGTGGGGACAAAAAAAAAGCAGCGCGCGAAGCGATGCCCGTTCCGGAGATAAGCGTAGCCAGCCCGGTGGTGAAAGACATCACACTGACTAAAGAGTATCCGGGTTATCTGAGTTCGGAAAAGACCGTTGACCTGGTGGCACGGGTGAACGGGACCCTGCAAACCATCGCCTATACTCCGGGAAGCAGAGTTCGGAAAGGACAGGTGTTGTTCGTCATCGAACCCACTATTTACCAGGACAATGTAGAACAGGCGGAAGCGGAACTGAACACCGCCCGAGCCAATCTGGAATATGCCCGGAACAACTATGCCCGTATGCTGGAAGCTGTGAAAAGCGATGCTGTAAGCCAGATACAGGTGTTACAGTCGAAATCGAATGTTGCCACTTCGCAAGCGGCAGTCAGCAATGCCGAAGCTGCGCTGAATACAGCACGCACGAACCTGGGTTACTGCACAGTCCGGGCGCCGTTTGACGGAACTGTCAGCCGGAATCAAGTCGATGTGGGCAGTTATGTAGGAGGAAGTCTGCAGCCAGTTACCCTTGCCACGATCTATAAAGATGACCTGTTATATACATACTTCAATATCACTGATAACCAGTGGCTTGCCATGCTGATGCAACAAGGAACCGCACAACAGAAAGATACACTACCCCGGCAAATCACTGTTAACTTAGGGGAAGACGGCATACAACCGTATCCTGCCACACTCGATTACTTCGCACCAAATGTAGACCTAAGCACCGGAACTCTGAATCTGCGTGCCCGCCTGGACAACCCGAAAGGTTTACTGAAAAGCGGACTTTATGTCAGCATCACCTTGCCATACGGCAAAGAATCGCAGGCAATACTGATACCGGACGCGTCCATCGGGACCGATCAATTGGGAAAATATGTATATGTAGTGAACGATTCCGATATGGTGCGATATCGCCACATCGAGGTAGGACAGTTGATAGACGACAGTCTGCGGCAAATAACCGGCGGACTCTCGCCACAGGAACGCTACGTCACCCGGGCACTGATGAAAGTGCGGGAAGGGATGAAAGTAAAGCCCATCAGCAAATAACCAATCGTAAATAACTAAATACTAAGCTCATGTTCTCAAAATTCTTCATAAACCGTCCTATATTTGCTACCGTGCTTGCACTGCTGATCGTGGTGGCGGGACTGGTCACACTGGGCATACTCCCCATTGCGCAGTATCCGGACATTACGCCGCCTACCGTCCAGGTCAGCGCCGTCTACCCGGGTGCCAACGCACAGACAGTGGCCCAAACCGTGGGTATACCCATCGAGCAGCAAGTAAACGGAGTGGACGGCATGCTTTATATGTCCTCCAATTCCTCCTCATCGGGTGCCTACTCGCTTACCATTACTTTTGCCGTCGGAACAGATATCGACATGGCAACCGTACAAGTCCAAAACCGTGTCAGCGTGGCACAGGCTTCATTGCCAACCCCGGTAGTGATACAGGGAGTAACCGTTCAAAAGCAGTCGTCGAACATTGTGATGTTCCTCACCATGACTTCCGAAAACAAGGAATATGACGGACTATACCTCAGCAACTACGCCACCCTGAACCTTACCGACCAGTTGACACGCGTGCCGGGCGTAGGCGCTGTCAATGTGATGGGAGCGGGAGACTACTCCATGCGTATCTGGCTGGACCCGGCAGCACTGCGTATCCGTAATCTTTCGGCAGCCGATGTCTACCAAGCCATTCAATCACAAAATGTAGAAGTCAGTGCCGGAACCGTGGGACAACCCCTGCCGGGAAATCCGGCTCCAGGTAACACCAACATTGGCAATATCTCTTCCGGCAACGATGCCCCTGCCTATCAATACAGTCTGACGGTGAAAGGGCGACTTTCGTCTCCCGAAGAGTTCGGCAATATCATCTTGCGAACAGAAGCGGGCGGGAGAGTGCTTCGCCTCCGTGATGTGGCTCACATCGACCTTGGCTCCGCATCCTACAGCGTCGTATCCCGGCTGAACGGCCAACCTACCGCCGCCATCGCCATCTATCAGCAACCGGGTTCCAATTCGCTGGATGTATCCAAAGGTGTGAAAGAGAAGATGCAGGAACTGTCAGAATCGTTCCCCAGCGGTATCCATTATAGCGTAACCTTGGATACGACGGACGTCATCCACGCTTCAGTAGACGAAGTGCTGGTAACTTTCCTGGAAACAACCCTGCTTGTGGTACTCGTCATCTTCCTTTTCCTGCAGAACTGGCGGGCGGTTATCATCCCGTGTATCACCATTCCCGTATCACTCATCGGTACTCTGGCAGTGATGGCGCTCTTCGGATTCTCCATCAATACACTGACACTGTTCGGATTGATACTTGCCGTGGCCATTGTGGTGGATGACGCCATTGTGGTAGTAGAAAACTCCACGCGCTTGCTTGATACGGGACAGTACAGTGCCCGGCAGGCGGTCATTCAGGCGATGGGAGAGATCACCGGTCCGATTGTGGGCGTAGTGCTGGTGTTGCTTGCCGTATTTATTCCTACAATGCTCGTCAGCGGTATCTCCGGACAGCTTTATAAACAGTTTGCGCTGACTATTGCTGCCAGCACCGTGCTAAGCGGTTTCAACTCGCTGACACTGACTCCGGCATTGTGCGCCTTGATATTACAACCCACGAAGCCTGCGCAGTCGCCACTTTTCCGGGGCTTCAACTTCGTGTACGACAAGACACAAGGGATATATGATAAAACCGTGGGCTGGCTGCTCCGGCGTCCTGCTGCTGCACTGTTGTCTTATGCCGGGTTTACGGCACTCGCTGTGATCCTGTTTATAAAGTGGCCCAGCACCTTTATTCCCGAAGAAGATGACGGGTATTTTCTTGCTGTGGTGCAATTGCCGCCCGCTTCAAGTCTGGAACGCACAGAAGCTGTCGGACGTGAGATCAATGAAATCCTCAACAGCTATCCCGAAGTGAAAAATTATATCGGCATATCCGGCTTCTCTGTCATGGGAGGCGGGGAACAGAGTAATTCCGGCACCTATTTCGTTATCTTGAAGAACTGGGACGAGCGTAAAGGAAGGGAACATACGGCCCAGTCTGTAGTAAATCGTTTCAATGCGCAGGCTTATGGAATTCAGGAAGCAGAAGTTTTTGCCATGGTGCCCCCTGCCATTCCCGGACTCGGTGCTACGGGCGGTCTACAGCTACAAGTGGAGGATCGTAACAACCTCGGCGCCACAGAAATGCAGCATGCTGTAGAGACGCTGATGGCAACCTACCACACCAAACCTGCATTGGCATCCGTCAGCAGTCAGTACCAGGCTAATGTACCCCAGTATTTCCTGAACATCGACCGGGATAAAGTACAATTGATGGGTATTCCGCTGAATAGTGTCTTTACTTCCTTAGGTTACTACATGGGAGCTGCTTATGTGAACGATTTCGTTGAGTTCGGCCGTATTTATCAGGTAAAACTCGGTGCACGGGATCGTGCCCAACGGATCATTGACGATGTACTGAAGTTGAGTGTACAGAATGCATCGGGAGAGATGGTACCGTTTTCAGCCTTTATGCGGGTAGAGGAACAGTTGGGAATGAACCAGATCAACCGTTACAATATGTATTCCACTGCCTCCGTCACTTGCAACGTAGCCTCGGGAAGCAGTTCCGGAGAGGCGATACAGCAAATGGAGGCACTCTTTAAGGAGCAACTGGGTGATGAATTTGGTTATGAATGGACGTCAGTAGCCTATCAGGAGACACAGGCAGGAACAACGACAACCGTTGTGTTTGTAATGGCGTTACTTGTTGCCTTCCTGGTACTTGCAGCACAGTACGAGAGTTGGACGAGCCCGGTAGCTGCGGTCATCGGACTTCCGGTAGCATTGTTGGGAGCGATGATTGGCTGTCTCATTATGGGAACACCTGTCAGCATCTATACACAAATCGGCATTATCCTGCTTGTGGCACTGTCGGCAAAAAATGGTATTCTGATTGTAGAGTCCGCCCGCGATTTCCGTGCGCAAGGCAACTCCATTCGTGATGCGGCGTTCCAGGCAGGGCATATCCGCTTGCGGCCTATCCTGATGACATCCCTGGCATTTGTATTCGGTGTGATGCCATTGCTGTTTGCTACGGGTGCAGGAGCGGAAAGCCGTATTGCACTAGGAGCTGCCGTCGTGTTTGGTATGGCATTGAATACATTGCTTGCCACAGTCTATATCCCTAATTTCTATGAGTTGATGCAGAAGATACAGGAAAAATTGGGAAAGAAGCAGATAGAAGAAAAGACTGAGAAGGTTTAGACCCTGATTAGTCTCATTGAAAAGGGCTACACCCTTTGCCTCAGATGGCTACACCATATCCCCCAAAGGGTGTAGCCATCCGGGGTAAAGGGTGTAGCCCTTTTTAATGGATATTATAACGTCTGATAATCAGGAATATCCGGAAGAAAAGTATAGCTATTCCGCTCATAATCCATCCGGCAGCAATAGTGTTGCATTCCATTACTCACTACCAAGTAATCTACTTTCAGCACCATATTGTAGCGCGTAATCTGATTGAACACCGCTTGCGTAATCTCTATGTCCGGCGCTTTATACTCCACAATCATCCGTGCCGTGAGGTCACGACGGTAAAGCACTGTGTCACAACGTTTCTTCGTTCCGTTGAGCTGTACCTGTACCTCGTTCGCCATCAATGTCTGCGGATATCCTTTATGGTTCAGCAGAAAATGTACGAAATGCTGGCGTACCCATTCTTCGGGCGTCAGTGCTACAAATCGGCGCCGTATCACGTCGAAAATAGCAGGTTTCCCTTCACGGTTCACGACTTTAGCATCAAATACAGGTAAGTTTAACGATAACATATTGATATGTGATAAGTGATTAACAAATTTCCGAATTCTACTTTTTTATTGTACTTTTGTGAGTTAAATAATCGCTCCCTGAAAGTATTTAGGGAACAAATTTAATGAAATCTTATGAAAACAAAGCAAGAAATCGTAGCTAACTGGCTACCTCGTTACACAAAACGTAAGCTTGAGGACTTTGGAGAGTATATTCTGTTGACTAACTTCAACAAGTATGTGGATATTTTTGCGGAGAAGTTCAATGTGCCCGTTCTTGGTAAAGACGCTAATATGACGTCTGCTTCAGCAGAAGGCATAACCATCATCAACTTTGGTATGGGAAGCCCTAACGCTGCAATTATCATGGATTTACTAAGCGCTATACAGCCCAAAGCCTGCCTGTTCCTGGGCAAGTGCGGTGGTATTGATAAGAAAAACAGAATAGGGGATCTTATCCTTCCTATCGCCGCCATCCGTGGCGAAGGAACTTCTAATGACTACTTCCCGCCCGAAGTACCGGCACTGCCGGCATTTATGTTGCAACGTGCCGTTTCTTCATCCATCCGTGACCATGCCCGCGACTATTGGACAGGTACCGTATACACTACCAACCGCCGTATTTGGGAGCATGACGAGGAATTCAAGGAATATCTGAAGAAAACCCGTGCCATGGCCGTCGATATGGAAACAGCAACTCTGTTCAGTTGCGGTTTCGCCAATCACATCCCAACCGGAGCCATCTTACTGGTTTCTGACCAGCCTATGATTCCTGAAGGAGTAAAAACTGATAAAAGCGATAATCTGGTTACCCAAAATTACGTAACCGAGCACGTTGAAATCGGCATCGCATCCCTGCGTATGATTATCGACGAGAAGAAAACCGTAAAACATCTGAAATTCGACTGGTAAAAACGAATATGGCAAAACAGGAAATCACGTGTGATGACATCTTAAAGGAACTGAGAACGAAACAATACCGTCCCGTCTATTATCTCATGGGCGAGGAACCCTATTACATTGACCTCATTGCCGACTACATAACAGACAATATTCTGACCGAAACGGAAAAGGAGTTCAATCTGACTGTTGTCTACGGGGCAGATGTGGATATAGCTACCGTTATTAATGCCGCCAAGCGCTATCCGATGATGTCCGAGCATCAGGTTGTGGTGGTAAAGGAAGCGCAGAATATCCGTAATATGGAGGAACTTTCTTATTACCTACAAAAACCACTGCTTTCCACCATATTAGTAATATGCCATAAACATGGCGTATTGGACCGAAGAAAGAAGCTGGCTGCCGAAATCGAAAAGACTGGTGTCCTGTTTGAATCTAAAAAAGTGAAGGATGCGCAACTGCCTGCATTCATCACTTCTTATATGAAACGCAAAGGTATTGACGTGGAACCTAAAGCCACTGCCATGCTGGCCGATTTCGTAGGTACTGATCTCAGTCGCCTCACAGGAGAGTTGGAAAAACTGATCATTACACTTCCAAAAGGTCATACACGCGTTACCCCCGAACAGATAGAAAAGAACATTGGTATCAGTAAGGATTATAACAACTTTGAATTACGCAGTGCCCTTGTTGAAAAGGATGTCCTAAAAGCTAATAAGATAATAAAATATTTTGAAGAAAATCCGAAAACAAACCCAATTCAAATGACTTTATCTTTACTTTTTGGATTCTTTTCTAACTTAATGTTGGCCTATTATGCCCCTGAAAAATCGGAGCAAGGCATAGCCAACATGTTGGGACTACGCACCCCTTGGCAGGCCAAAGACTATCTTGCAGCTATGCGTCGATATAATGGAGTAAAGACCATGCAAATTATCGGAGAAATACGGTATGCGGATGCAAAATCTAAAGGAGTGGGAAATCCATCCTTAAGTGACGGAGATATTCTTCGCGAACTAGTCTTCAAGATTCTGCATTAACAGCTTTTTTCTTCTATACACTCTTCATTAAACAAGAAATTTAGCTTTTCCTTCCCCCCTTCCACCGTTCCCAAACGTACTGTTCATAGGTAATAGAGTGTGGAAGGGTATCTGAAATACATACAACGTATTCGCAGAAATAAATGGTCTATATACAGCGAACAGACCATTTATCTGATATAAGCATATAGTCTGTTTAATGTAAATAGACCATATGTTTTTATATAATATAATCTCCTGTCCCGAGTAAAGCAGGCATATTTTTATAGGAAAACAATATACTTTTTCTAAGAAAAAGAAAAATTATATTTAGAAAGTAGTCAGCATATCAATGGAAATAGATCGCTCATTTCTTATTTTAGAAGAGATTATACTTGTTAACTATATCAGCAGTAATAGAGAAGAAAATGCTATTTTCATTATCATTATGTCATTTCTCACTTAAGAAAGGGTTATTTTTCTAGAATGAGAGAATTTTAGAACTAAAAATCAGGGTATAATATACTGTATTACAACCAAATACACTTCAAATAAGCTCCTGAGAATTAAGAAATTCCAAGTTCCCGATCATTTATACAGAAATAAAGCAAGGATTTACAATTACGAAGACTTTAGAACATATCAATTGAACTCTCCTTATTTTAGTGTAACAAATTCTTTCTGTAATATCGAATCTATCATCAAGAATAAATGCAATTAGAAAAGGAAATAGTTGCTATTTCAACTATGAAATATTAAAAACGTAATATCACTATGTTTACAATTGAATATATAACAATTATACATATAACAAACGTAATCAAAAGTTATAATACACAATTGTAATAAGACTCTTTTTAATAAAGTAATTATAGAATAACAACGGTGATGGGATAGGGGGTTAACGAGGAATAAAAAATAGTTAAATAACTAATAATCAGTATATATATAACACTTATATAATCTAATAGTTCATAAACAGAGAAATCAATGAGAAAACAATTGTAATATGGGATATACCACAGAAAGAACTTAAACTTATATACATAATAACCAATAATATACATGGTTTTATTAAAGTAAAAATATGGGCTTAAAATCTAGGTAATATATATCATCACATTTGTATAAATAACATTTGAAATAATAAACATACAATTGTAATATCTAAGAAATTACATTTTTAATTTGCTTTTGTAATTTCATTTTTTTACTTTTGTAATCCAAAAGAGAAACAATACAATTGTAAATATCACTATATCGCAACAGTTATGAGCATAAAAGATAGGTTCAAAATGATTATGGATCGGGAAAAATTAACTGCGGGGGCATTTGCCGAAAGTATCGGCGTAGCTCAGGCTACTATCTCGCATATTCTAGGTTCGCGTAACAAATATCCAAGCATGGAAGTAATTCTTCGTCTGCAACAAAAATATAGTGATATTAATCTGAACTGGCTACTTACCGGAGAAGGCGAAATGAGTAAAATGTCCTTTGACTCCGATTCTTCTATTGAGGGTGGATTTGACTATCCATTATTCGCTGAGAATTCCGTAAATCCGTCCAAAGAGACAGGCCCGGCCGAAAATCGCAAGGAAATCGCATTAGAAACGCCTATAAACACCACTAAAGATATTGTAAAACAGGAGATTATCTATAAAGAAAGGCCTCCCAGAAAAATCACTGAAATAAGAATTTTCTTCGACGATAATACGTACGAGACGTTTAAACCCGAAAAGTAAGACTCATAAACGACTATTTGCACAATTTCCTGTATCTTTGGATAAGATAAGCATCTCAGCAGAACTTTTTCATGCAAGCATGAAAGTTCTGCATTCGATTTGCATTATCTTTGTGCCCTGAAGATAAAATTCACCTCTTTATATAGGATAATGAAAAAATACATTTTAGATTTGACAGTGACTGAGAACGTCCGACTGCACGCTAATTATGTGCTATTGAAACTGACGTCTCCGTCTCCGCTTCCGGATATGCTTCCGGGACAATTTGCGGAAATACGTGTGGACGGATCTCCAACTACTTTCTTGCGCCGCCCCATTTCCATTAATTATGTAGATAGACAACGCAATGAAGTATGGTTTCTGATCCAACTGATTGGAGACGGAACTAGGCAATTAGGCGAAGCAAAAGCCGGCGATACGGTCAACGTAGTACTTCCTTTGGGAAATGGCTTCACAATGCCTGAAAAGGCTTCTGATAAGCTTCTGTTAGTAGGTGGAGGTGTTGGTACAGCTCCCATGCTTTATCTGGGCGAGCAATTAGCTAAAAACGGCAGTAAACCGACGTTCCTTCTGGGAGCAAGGAGTGATAAGGACTTGCTGCAACTGGAGCAGTTTGCAGCTTATGGTGATGTATATACGACTACCGAGGACGGCAGTCATGGCGAAAAGGGATATGTGACACAACATTCCATATTGAATAAGGTGCAATTCGAGCAGATTTACACTTGTGGTCCTAAGCCTATGATGATGGCGGTGGCTAAATATGCCAAAAGTAAAGATATAGCTTGTGAAGTATCATTGGAAAATACAATGGCGTGTGGTATAGGCGCTTGCCTCTGTTGCGTAGAAAATACAACGGAAGGGCATTTATGTGTATGTAAAGAAGGTCCGGTTTTTAATATAAACAAACTATTATGGCAGATTTAAGTGTAAACATTGGAGAATTACAAATGAACAATCCGGTGATGACGGCTTCCGGTACATTTGGGTATGGTGAAGAGTTTGCCGATTTCATTGATATTACGCGAATAGGTGGTATAATTGTAAAGGGTACGACTCTTCACAAACGTGAAGGTAACCCATATCCGCGTATGGCGGAAACTCCGTCAGGTATGTTAAACGCTGTGGGACTGCAAAATAAGGGAGTAAATTACTTTGTTGAACAGATATATCCGCGTATTAAGGACATTGAAACTAATATGATTGTAAATGTTTCGGGTTCTGCCATAGAAGATTATGTAAAAACAGCGGAAGCCATTAACGAACTTGACAAAATTCCTGCCATTGAATTGAACATCTCTTGTCCCAATGTAAAGCAAGGTGGAATGGCTTTTGGTGTCACTACAAAAGGAGCCGAAGAAGTGGTAAAAGCTGTGCGCGCAGCTTACAAAAAGACACTTATCGTAAAGCTGTCTCCTAACGTGACAAGCATCGCTGAAATAGCCCGTGCAGTAGAAAATGGCGGCGCAGACAGCGTTTCATTAATTAATACACTGCTTGGAATGGCTATAGACGCAGAACGCAGGCGTCCTATACTCTCCACTGTAACAGGTGGTATGTCCGGTGCAGCAGTAAAACCAATCGCACTCCGCATGGTATGGCAAGTTGCCCAGGCGGTAAAAATACCTGTCATCGGTTTAGGAGGTATCATGAACTGGAAAGACGCAGTGGAATTTATGCTTGCCGGAGCTTCAGCCATCCAAATCGGTACGGCAAATTTCATTGATCCGACAGTTACAATTAAAGTAGCGGAAGGTATAAACGACTATCTCGATAGGCATGGATATAAGTCCGCAAAAGAAATTATCGGTGCGCTTGAGGTATAACTAATAACAAGTGAATATCATTCGCACCCGTTTTACATAAAAAAGGACATTCGTTATGAATGTCCTTTTTCTATTTTTATACAACTGTTTCAATCCTCTCCCAGCAAATCCGGGCGGAGTCTGCGCGTCCGTTCCAAAGACTGTTGCAACTCCCATTCTTTAATCTTAGCCTCATGCCCGGACAATAAAATTTCCGGAACTTTCCAACCATTGTAATCGGCAGGTCTTGTATAAACCGGAGCAGCCAAAAGATTATCCTGGAATGAGTCGGACAAGGCTGATTGCTCATCGGAAATAACACCGGGGATGATGCGGACAATAGCATCAGCCATCACTGCCGCTGCCAGTTCTCCACCCGTCAGTACATAGTCCCCAATACTGATTTCTTTAGTGATCAGATGCTCGCGAATGCGATAATCGATACCTTTAAAATGCCCGCAAAGGATAATAAGGTTCTGGGTAAGTGAAAGTGTATTGGCCATTGGCTGATTGAACTGCTCACCATCAGGAGTCGTAAAAATGACTTCATCATACTCCCGTTCTGCCTTCAAGGCATTGATACAGCGCTCTATAGGCTCTATTTTCATCACCATTCCGGCAAAACCGCCAAAAGGATAATCATCCACCCGTCGATATTTATCTTCAGTATAATCACGTAAATTATGAATATGTATTTCTGCAAGCCCTTTATTCTGAGCACGTTTCATAATGGAGCAATTGAAAAAGCCTTCAATCATCTCCGGTAGAACTGTTATTATATCAATGCGCATATTAATTTTAATTTTCTGCAAAAGTACAAATATTAGAGGAGAAACCTGTATTTTTGCGTTCAAACAATCTGAAATAGCTATGACTGCAAAAGAAAAGATAGATCAGCTCCGTGCCGAACTACATCGGCACAACTACAATTATTACGTGTTGAATGCTCCCGAAATCTCCGACAAAGAGTTCGACGACATGATGCGAGAATTGCAGGATATGGAGCGAGAGCACCCTGAATATCAGGACAAAACTTCGCCAACTATGCGCGTAGGAAGCGATTTGAATAAGAATTTCACGCAAGTGACACACAAATATCCAATGCTTTCATTGGGTAATACCTATTCTGAAGGTGAAGTATCTGATTTTTATGATCGCACTCAAAAAGCCCTGAACGAAGATTTTGAAATCTGTGCCGAACTTAAATATGACGGTACTTCCATCTCACTGACATACGAAAACGGTAAATTAATACGTGCCGTAACCCGTGGCGACGGTGAAAAAGGCGATGATGTAACGGATAATGTGAAGACAATCCGTACTATCCCCCTTGTTTTGCATGGTGATTATCCCCAATTATTTGAGATCAGAGGGGAAATACTAATGCCGTGGGAAGTCTTTGAGGAACTAAACCGCGAAAAAGAGGCACGCGAAGAATCTCTTTTCGCTAATCCGCGTAATGCTGCATCAGGCACTTTGAAATTACAAAACTCTGCTATAGTTGCTTCCCGCAAACTGGATGCCTACCTTTATTATTTATTAGGAGAAGAACTTCCTTGCGACGGACATTATGAAAACCTGCAGAAAGCTGCACAATGGGGATTCAAAATCTCCGACCATATGAAGAAGTGCCACAGCCTGCAGGAAGTGTTCGATTACATCCATTATTGGGATACAGAACGGAAGAATTTACCTGTAGCCACGGATGGCATTGTTTTGAAAGTTAATAGCCTGAAACAACAGAAAAACCTCGGTTTCACCGCAAAATCTCCTCGTTGGGCCATCGCATACAAGTTCCAGGCAGAGCGTGCATTGACCCGCTTAAACAAGGTGACTTACCAGGTGGGAAGAACCGGAGCAGTAACCCCTGTTGCCAACCTGGATCCGGTACAATTATCGGGTACAATCGTAAAACGCGCCTCTCTGCATAATGCGGATATCATTGAAGGGCTCGACTTGCATGTCGGCGATATGGTTTATGTAGAAAAAGGCGGTGAAATCATACCCAAAATTACCGGAGTAGACAAAGATGCCCGGAGTATGATGGTAGGTGAAAAAGTGAAGTTCATCACTCATTGCCCTGAATGTGGCAGCAAATTAATCCGTTACGAGGGAGAAGCTGCGCATTATTGCCCCAACGAAACAGCTTGTCCGCCTCAGATAAAAGGAAAGATCGAGCATTTCATCAGCCGGAAGGCTATGAACATTGACGGATTAGGCCCGGAAACTGTGGATATGTTCTACCGGTTAGGGCTTATTAAGGATACAGCAGATCTGTACAAGTTGACTGTAGATGATATCAAGAATCTGGAGCGTATGGGAGATAAGTCGGCGGAAAATATCGTCAAGGGTATTGCCCAAAGTAAGGAAGTGCCTTTTGAGCGAGCGTTGTTCGCCTTGGGTATCCGCTTTGTTGGTGAAACTGTAGCAAAAAAAATAGCTAAGTCCTTCTCTGACATAGAAGAACTGGAAAATGCAGATCTTGAAAGATTGATAAATATCGATGAAATCGGTGAGAAAATAGCGCAAAGCATCATTTCCTACTTCGCTAATCCCCTGAATAGAGAATTAATAGAGCGACTGAAAGTTGCCGGATTACAGTTTAACCGGAAGGAAGAAGATCTGAGCGGCTATACTGATAAGCTTGCTGGACAGTCTATTGTAATCAGCGGTGTGTTCACCCATCACTCCAGAGACGAATATAAAGATTTGATAGAGAAGAATGGAGGAAAAAATGTAGGTAGCATTTCTGCCAAGACCAGTTTTATCTTAGCAGGAGAAAATATGGGACCCGCCAAATTGGAAAAAGCGCAAAAGCTGGGTGTGCAGATAATGAGCGAAGATGAGTTTTTAGCGCTCATTTCGTAACATTTTTCCAGTGAAATCTTTTTTATAGCTTATATTTGCTGTAGAAATCGAAAATATTCGTACTTTTGCGAGTCATTTAATTAGAGATTACTTAAATTTCACTCATGATACAGACTAAATTGAAAGGAATGGGGGTAGCGCTGATTACTCCTTTTAAAGAGGATGAAAGCGTTGATTACGATGCATTGATACGTTTGGTGGACTATCAACTTCAAAACAATACTGATTTTTTTTGTGTGCTGGGCACCACAGCAGAAACTCCGACACTGACGGAAGAAGAAAAAAAGAAAATCAAGAAAATGGTCATCGAACGCGTAAATGGTCGGATACCTATCCTGCTCGGTGTTGGTGGAAATAATACGCGTGCCATTGTGGATACGCTTCAAAACGACGATTTTACCGGAGTAGATGCCATTTTGTCTGTTGTTCCCTATTATAATAAACCCTCTCAAGAAGGTATTTATCAACATTATAAAGCAATTGCAGAGGCTACAGAGCTCCCAATTGTACTCTATAATGTCCCCGGTCGTACCGGTGTAAATATGAAAGCAGAAACTACGCTGCGCATTGCCCATGACTTCAAAAATGTTATTGCTGTCAAGGAAGCTTCCGGCGACATTACTCAAATGGATGATATCATCAAGAATAAACCGGCCAATTTTGACGTTATTTCGGGAGATGATGGCATTACCTTCCCTTTGATTACTTTGGGAGCTGTTGGAATCATATCAGTCATCGGAAATGCATTTCCACGCGAATTTAGCCGCATGGTAAGACTGGCATTGCGAGGAGATTATGCAAATGCATTGACTATCCACCATAAATTTGCCGAGTTATTCAAGCTTCTTTTTGTGGATGGCAATCCGGCAGGCGTAAAAGCAATGTTGAACGTTATGGGAATGATTGAGAATAAACTTCGCCTCCCACTTGTGCCTACCAGGATTACTACTTTTGAAGCCATGCGGAAGATTTTGGATGAGTTAAACATTAAGTGCTAAGAAAAAAAAGAAGATACTTCTTTGTAAAACATCCCCTGAGATAGATTTCATCTCAGGGGATGTTTTTTCGTCTCAGAAAAGAAATTAATGCTTATATCTGCATAAGCACGCGGTTATTTCGGACTGACCTGATATAGCTGTTACCTTACGGTGGTATATCATAAAAAAACCTCTGCAAAGTAATTTGCAGAGGTTTTTTGTTATACACCGTAGGGTAACAGTTATATCTGTGTAGACTCATGCAAATATGTGTGTGAGTTGATACAGATATAACTGTGTGCTTGTGCAGATATAAGTATTAATTTCTTTCCTGAGATGAATACATCCGTCTCATGAGACAGTAAAAATCAGCTTGTGAGGCGAAAGAAAACATCCCCTGAGATGAAATAATCTATCTCAGGGGATGTTTTACAAAGAAGTATCTTTGTTTTTTTAG
>OHCS01000068.1_pt1 | contig 64078 bp, 41 predicted proteins | sample 1566741 | NCBI WGS metagenome assembly OHCS01 (sample SAMEA3879604, study PRJEB24766) | human gut metagenome | biome: human-associated habitat; feature: feces | place: USA | collected 1985/1987 | reverse complement strand
GACTGCCCTTCGGCAACAGGGCTTATAAGAAAGAAGATGGTAGCCGTAGTTACACTGAACAGGGTCGTTATCAGGAAACTTTTCAGTGAACGTTTCATCAGTTCGAAGTCATTCAGACCGACAGAGAGTCCCACACCCATGATAGGTCCCATCAATGGGGAAATCAACATGGCACCGATGATTACGGCTGTGGAGTTGACATTCAGTCCCAATGATGCCATAAAGATGGCAAAGATCAAAATCCACAGATTGGCCCCTTTAAACTCCACTCCTTTGCGGATGGAGTCTACTGTTTCCAGCTCATTATCTTTGTCTTTCCTCAGATCAAGATACTCGCTCAGGAACTTTTTGACGGCAAAAACATTCCGGTTTTGGTTCTGTTCAGGTGTTTCCATAAGCATAATTATTTTCGAATGAAACGGTTCAGGATTGATATTTGGCTAAGCGGCAAATCACGCTTCACGACATAAGCGACAAACAGCAGCAGCAGAACTGTACGGTATGCCATACGCAAGTAGATATTGTCTATCGGTACATATTCAGCGGCCACATAAAGCACAGCCGCCAGAAGCACATACATACCTATCGCCTTCAGGTCGTATTGTATCGGATATTTCTTCTGGCCCACAAAGTAAGAAAGCAGCATAGCAACGCCATATCCGGTAAATCCCGCCCAGGCACAAGCGATGTAACCATACTTCGGGATCAAGAAGACGTTCATCAATATCAGGATAGTGCAACCTGTCAACGAGAAGTAGGCCCCCCAACGTGTCTCATCAATCAATTTGTACCAAAAGGACAGGTTGAAGTAAATGCCCATAAAGATTTCAGCTGCCATGACAATAGGCACCACCCGTAATCCATCCCAGTAATCACGTCCGATGACATGGCGCAGGATGTCCAGATAGAACATTACAGCCAGAAAGGCAAGCAAAGTAAAGATAATGAAAAATTTCATAGCCTGGGCATACATCTCACGACTATCTTTCTCCTTGCTCTTACCGAACACGAAAGGTTCATAAGCGAAGCGGAATGCCTGGGTAAACATAGCCATAATCATGGCAATCTTACTGGCAGCTCCGTAAATGCCAAGTTGTACGGTAGCCTCAGCCTCGTCGGGATAGACGAAAGGAAAAATAATCTTATCAGCCACCTGATTCAAGATGCCTGCCACACCCAATATCACCAATGGCAGGGAGTAACGAAGCATCCGCTTCAATAGCTCTCTATCCAGCACATAGGTAAATCCTCTCAGTTCCGGTATCATACACAACATGACAACAGAGGTACATATCAGATTGAAGAGGAAAGCATAACCTACGTCATTCCCTTTCAATATGACATAATAGAAAAGATTGAGTGCAATATTGAGGAAGATAAACAGCAACTTCAGTGCAGCAAACTTGATAGGGCGTTTTTTATAGCGCAGATAAGCGAACGGAATACTCTGAATGGCATCCATTGCTACCACAATCATCATCATACCTACATACCAGGGATGTTCTCCGTATTCCAACCATCCGGCAATAGGTTCCAGAAATAACAATCCCAAAGCAACGAATACCAATGAGCCGATACTTACGCTCAACAAGGTGGTAGAGTATACCCGCATCGGGTCATCCTGCCCTTTATTGGCAAAACGGAAAAACCCCGTCTCCATGCCGCACGTCAGCAATACCAGTATCAATGCCACCCAGGCGTATATATTCGTAACCACACCATAGCCACCCGACGATGCAGGCAAAGCTATCGTGTAAACGGGCACCAGCAGATAATTGAGGAAACGCCCTACAATACTACTCACCCCATAAATAGCAGTTTCTTTTGCTAAACTTTTTAATCCCGCCATGTTTTCTTTAATTAATGAACAAAACTATCTTTATTCTCAGTCCGGGAAGAGAATAAAGATAGTATCTGTTCTTAGTCGTTAAATAAGGTACGCTGACTATTGTAAAGGCTACGTCCTAAATGTTTATAAGCCAATTCTGTCACTTCACGTCCACGCGGAGTACGTTTCAAGAAACCCTCTTTGATCAGGAAAGGCTCATACACCTCTTCTATAGTTCCGGCATCTTCACCCAATGCCGTAGCAATAGTAGTAAGCCCTACCGGACCGCCCTTAAACTTATCGATAATGGTACAGAGTATCTTATTATCGATTTCATCGAGTCCGTACTTGTCTATATTCAATGCTTCAAGAGCGAAGTTGGCAATCTCCGTATCAATGCTCCCCGAACCTTTCACCTGTGCAAAATCTCGCACACGACGCAACAATGCATTTGCAATACGCGGCGTTCCACGGCTACGGGAAGCGATCTCAGACGCTGCCCTTGTAGAGCAAGGTACATTCAATATCCCTGCCGAACGACGAATAATACCGCTCAATACATCATCATCGTAATACTCCAGATGCAGATTAATACCAAAACGTGCACGTAAAGGCGCGGTCAGCAAGCCGCTACGGGTAGTAGCTCCCACCATCGTAAACGGATTCAGATCAATCTGGATGCTCCGTGCAGACGGGCCTTTATCTATCATGATGTCAATGCGGTAATCCTCCATTGCAGAGTACAGATACTCTTCCACCACTGGAGAAAGCCGGTGAATTTCATCGATAAACAGCACATCATTCGGTTCCAGACTGGTAAGCACCCCCGCCAAATCGCCCGGCTTATCAAGCACCGGACCGGAAGTAACCTTAAAACCAACTCCCAGTTCATTCGCAATAATATTGGAAAGTGTCGTTTTTCCCAATCCCGGAGGTCCATGCAGCAATACATGATCCAACGCCTCGCCACGCAGGCGGGCTGCCTTAACGAAGATACGCAGATTATCCACCACCTTATCTTGTCCGCTGAAATCTTCAAAGGACAACGGACGAAGCGCGTTTTCAAAATCGCGTTCCCGACTGGTCAACTGATTATCGCGTATGTCAAAATCTTCTCGTTCCATTCTATATTTATTTCTTTTCTTATCTTTTTAGAAAAAGAATAGAAAACAAAAACAAAGCTGTAAATCAATCACTTAAACCTTTTCTCTTTCTATTTCTTTTTTATTTCTTTTCTTTTTTACCACCTATTTCAGTATATAACGTCTATCAGTACGAACCCCTTCTGTTATCAATTCCACATCCACCATCGAATAAACCATCTTCCTCAACTCCTGTAAATCGACTTCCGGTAACCGACCCGCAATCTCCTAAATCTTACTTTTAGGATGTGCTCTCAAGTCTTCCATGATTAGAGTTCTCAGCACATTGCCGTATTTGTTTACGAAACAAACCATTCGGAAACTCATACGAATAAGTCAACTCAACAGCCTTCTGTTCTATATCAAGAAGCAGCTCTTTAGGATAGTTCTCTGCCAACTCTGCATCATCCATCTGCTTGACATGCTGACGCACACGGGATGATTTACGAATATCATCAATACATATTTTGGTTCTATTGAGCAAAGATAGTACAAACTGATGAACCCTATCTATTTTTTCACTTAATTTCTTTTCTCACTTCATCATTCCGTCATTCTCCGCTTGCTTATGCAGAAAAGGAACCCTACCTCTGAGGCTCACATGCAATCACAAATCATGAAAAAAGACTGCACAAAGAATACTTTCCCATGCAGTCTTTATCCCCAATGAGGCTTAGTTTATTTTACTTAAGTTTCTTGTAGTTTTTGATGTACAGTGACTTCATACCACAATTTTTTTGTTTTCTGCAAAATAACTAATTTATTTTGAGATAATCCCTATAAGTTAACTCTTTTCACAAACAGCCTTCTTACTCCCTTTTTCGGCATAGCTTAATATACAGCAAAAGAAAGAGTGTACCGGAAGCAAGTAATCCTCAACTTCCAGTACACTCTAATTTATGGCAAACGTTCCACATCTACCCAACAATAAGTCCACTATTACCTTACTCTCACAAATTGAGCTGAAGCATTAAACGAAGGAAATATTGACATAGAAATCTGTACCACAGCATCACACGGTTTACCACCTTTTGTTGCCGGAGTCCACCCTCTTAACATGTTTACTAAACGCAACACTTCTTTATCAACACGTTCATTGCAACGCCTTTTATAATCCGCACCGACAACCTCACCATTACGTGTTACAATAAACTGGACTGTAGTTGTGCCATATCCTGCCGTTTCTATTGCAATCTGAGGTTTACGCATGTTTTTGTGTAAAAAGGAATAAAGCGCTTGAGTACCTCCCGGATATTTAGGAGCTGTTATCACCCGTGCAGCACGCTCTACTTCTTCTTTTTCCAACTCAATCACAACGAAAAGAGAATCGCCTTCAGCACCCAAGTTCTTCAATACTTTCAAGGCATAATCATAATTAACCGTTGTACCCAATCCTCTGTGATACATTTCAGCTAAGCGCATCAGAGCTTTCGAAGAATAATTATAATTTTCTTTAGTATAACAAGTAAAAGCTTCCGGATAATTCACATTAGTACCGATTCCTTCATAGTACATATCACCCAACGTTTCCCAACCATATCCCGCAGTGGTACCGCGCTTTAAATATTCAAAGGCCAATGCCGTGTCTTCCTGTGTACCATACCCTACTTTATAGCATAGTCCTGTTTGATATTCCCCTTCTGCACACCCCATATCAGCAGCCTTTTTATAATAGGAAAATGCCTTTTCAGAACTCTTTGGAACTCCTAAGCCTTTTTCGTACAATCGGCCTATACTAACAATACCCGGTCCATAATTAGCGCTCTCCGCCTTTTTATAAAGGTTTAATGCTATCTGATAATTCTTATCGACACCAAGTCCACATTCATACATATATCCCAAATAATCTTGCGCACGTGCACTACCCTCTTTAGCTGCGCGTTGCAGATAGGGTACAGCAACACTGTATTGCTTATTTTTAAAACACCTTATCCCTGTTTCTTCGTCATAACTCTGCGCCATACAAAATGAGGCAGTACATACAAAACATATTAATACAGCAATAACTCTTCTCATACGATACATTTTTTTATTTTCACACCAAATATTATTAAAAACATTGTTTTCTCCCAGGCTTTTTATTGAAAAGGAATTCTTATTTATAGTTATAGGAATAGAAAATATCTATCTCATTTCCATCTAAAGCTTTATTTTTGAAATAGCACAAATCACCTATTCTAAGATCATAAAGTCCTGCACAAAATACAAGTTTCATAAATTGGAGTTCTTTAATATCTATAAAAAACTCATTCCCTTTCCAACAACCATCTATATAAATCTCTGCCTTTTTAATGGCCTTACTGTACGTCAGCACAATGTGATGCCACTGTACGTCAAAAATGTTTTTTTCAGTATCCGCAAATTGCTTAAAAGCGTGAAATTCATAATTCTCCTTTCCCATTCTTAGGATAAGAAGCTTGTTAGCTATTGAGGCAATAGGATAATTTTGTTTATTTATATCACTTCCTACATAATCATTATATCCATAAAAGAGACATCCTCCGTTAGCACCTATGCCCATTGATTTCATAAAGAAAGAAATCGTAAAACTGCTCCCAAATATCCCATTTGTACCTAATGCTTTCTTCTGATGATAAGGGATATTCACAAAATTCACCTTGCGCCCGGAAGGCAATGTCGCTACCTCAGGATACGCAATCTCCGGACTAATGCAAATCCGCAACAATTCATTATACTGTTGTTCCTTTTGCTCTGCATATTTAACTTTTTGAGCAGAATCCCACAAGATACGCTCATATTTCTGTTTAAGCTCATTCACTTTATCCGGATATCCCTGAACGGAATTCAAAATTTCTCCGGCTTTCACCACATTCTCGTCATAATTCTTGCTATAGTAAAGAGCACTCTTATCACAAAGCATATCGACTAAAGCCACCAAAGCTTTTTCTGTCAAAACAGAGTTTTGGTAGGCCTTCATATATTGTTCATAAGCCTTTCTTTTTTCATCCAGCATTTCAAAAACAGATCCCAAATTACTATAAGCACGTTTTTCTCCACAATCTGCAGCACAAGAATAGGCAATAACGGCTTGATTCAAGTCTATACTGTCACCAAAACCATGCTTATAATAGTCACCAAGAAGAGTATACGCCGGACCATATTTCAACTGGGCCGCTTTCTTCCACCATTTAACAGCTTTCTCATTGTCATTGCCAAGATAGTAAAATCCCAAGCTAACCATTGACGGCGCATAACCTTCCTGAATAGCCCTATTATACATATTCATCATGATAGTCTCGCTCTTTTCCACTCCCAGGCCATCGGCATACATCTGCCCTAAACAATCCAGAGCCTTTAAACTACTTTCTTTAGCAGCCCGCTGTAAATAAGGTAAAGCCTGTGAATAAGACTGTTCATAAAATAGTCGTAAACCAGTATCTTCATCAGAATTTCCTTGGGCAAAAGTAAAAGCCGCTACAACCAACAGCATTTGTATAAATAAAAATCGTCTTCCCATAATAGTTTTTTATCCTTTAGACAAACTAGAAACTTCTACTCAATAATTGCTCCATCCTAAATTATCATTAAGAATATCCTTAATCTGCTTATCGCTCACATAGATAGTTACAATGCCCGGAGAGGCCTTTACTTTTACATATTGCCCGGAACCGCGTTTACCATTATTTCCTCCCAATGCATTAATCACAGCATCATACAATGGACGGGTATTTTCATTATCCTTTAACTTCAACTGTATGGTTACATAGTCAAGGCGTGCATTGGGAAGCTGCTTGGTTGTCGTTCCCCACCAGCCGTCAGATACATTCTCATAAAAAGTTCCATTAGCATAAATCTCATAAGACATGTCACGTGAATATTTCTTTTCAACGCTAACGCCTTTTTCTCCCAGATTGTACTTCTTCCGAAAGCCAGATATAGTTGTTTGCGTCACCGTCATGCCATCTACCTTATTTCCATCCAGCATCATGTTAATCCAAGAGATAATGCCCTCTACATTGAAATATTCAGATACAACATAGTTTCTAACTGGAATAAATAGCCTGTAAGAACATAAAACATCATTAAATTGAGGATTCACTACAAATTTGCCATCTTCATCTATAAGTCCCCATTTATCGGCTGATTTTACCCAAGCGACCTTCCCTATGAATGGTAAAGCAAACTGAAACTGAGGATTAACTGTGATTTTCCCTTCCTTATTCACATACCCCCACTGTTCACCCATTTTTATAGCCGCTAAATTGGCACCAAAAAAGGGAAAGGCATTCTCGAACTGAGGATTGATAATGATTTTACCCCTTTCATCACACCAACCATACTGCTCACCTATCTTTATCAAGAACTTATTATAATCCTGCTGCATCTCTGCAAACTGCGGATTAATCACATATTTGCCTTCTTTATTGACCACGCCATACATATCATCAGCTCTTACTATAGCTTTCCCGTTTAAGAAGAAATCAGCTCCATAGAACTGACTATTAATTACAGCTTTCCCATTTTTGTCAACATACCCAAACAGTCTGTCCATATTTTGAACGGCAGCCAATCCATCTACGAAGTTTGTCACAAAAGCAGGACCAGACAATTCAAAAACAGTCTCTCCAGCTGTATTAATCGCTCTAAACATTTCATTATCATCTACAACAACGGCCAGCCCACCAGAATAATTATATACTGTCCTAACGTTTTTCAAGGTGAAGCAAGAGCGTCCTTTAGTATCAATCAACACAGGAGCTCCCTTAGGTTTCACCGTCCAGGCCTTCCCCTCAAAAAATTCGGTAGCGCTGCTATATTGAGGAGCTATGACATATTCACCTTTCTTATTGATAAATCCACATTTATCGCCAACCCATACTCTTGCCAATCCGTTGTCAGTGAAAACATTCGCCCCATCAAACTGAGGATTGATTATATATTCACCTTTCACATTAATATATCCCCATTTATCTCCTTGTTTTACAGGCATCAATGAATAGTCAATATCGCTTTCATACCCAATAGAACAAGAGCATAATAAAACAAGTGCCAGAAGCAACCTGGCTCCGAACTTAGTAAAGACTCCCATATTCAATTATAGTTAATTATTATTAATACTGGTCAGATTTCTTACAAGGTATTTTTTCGTCCCCGTTTATAGACAATGAGCCATCACTCCGATTAAAAACCAAATGCATCTTGTCAGGAACGCTTTCCGGATAGTCTACAAAGCACCTTTGCACTTCTGCATAGTCATAGTGTATGGACAGTATGGAATCAATGACATAATATGCATTATCCTGACTACTCTGAATGCCGTATCCGTAGCACTTCACTCCTTCAAAAGGATAATCTTTCGGAGCTTCGATTTTCTTATAAAGGCTTAACTTATAGTAGACAGACATATCCCAATCAGGGTCTTCCTCATTTTTATAATAAATCTCCCATTCTCCATTAAAAGGCTTATCATCAGGAATAGCTGGAATGTGAAGTCATTATTCTTTATATAGACCACCTTCGTGTCCGGATAGTACACAAGCGTATCCGTACTAAGTTGATTCCAACCATCGATGGAAACAACTTTATAAGTATTGCGCCCCCAATAAAAAACTGAATCTATATCATAATGATAAATGCGGGATAGATTTGAAAAGTCCATCCAACCATAACACTTCTCCTCTCCACTCGGCAAATCTAACTCCGGCATAAAAGTCCGTTCCGCAAGATTCAACTCCATGCTATAAGTCAGATTTCCGGCATTTTCCATCTGTCCCCTCAGCGAAGGATCTTTGCTCAAAGGCATTTCCCATCTTCCCTTCAACAATTCCGGCTTGTTCTGTCCACATACAGCCACAGAGTCTGTCACTAATGTATCTTGTTTTTGGGTTTTAGAGGCACAACTACCCAAAAAGAGAATCCCCCCAAACATGATAACGATAAGTTTGTTTATTTTCATATTACCACATTAATTAAAATTGTCTTCTACCATTTCACCTCCGTAAATGTAATCTTCTTCACCTGCGGATTCCACGGCTGCGAACTGGAGATAACCCAATCCAGCCGTTGCAGGAAAGAAGCCTCAGCTTTCATGCCGGGTATTATGACGCGGCACTTCGTACGAACTCCCTTCATAAACGTCACGGCATTTCCGCCCGTAACAAAGGAGTCAGAGTTACCCACGTAGAATTTTATATTGTATCCGGGGCAACTATTCCCTTTGTCGTCCACAGCATCCGAATTGTCCCTGTTGAACCAAACCTTCCAGTCTTCCCGGTTATTGGTCAGCATGAACTGGAACTCAACCGCATCGGCATTCTTTATGCACGACAGGAACTCAATTTTCACTTCCGAATCGCAGGAAGTAATTTCCCCGCAAGAGCCTTCGCCACCGGAGGAGCCATCTCCCCCGCCTTCACTTTCACCGAACTGCACGTTGATTTCCAACGGCATGGACTCTCCATCCGCTTCCACTATCAAGTTTACCGTCACGTCCTCAGTTATCTTTGTGCGGTCTATATTGACTACTACCGCACTGCTTTTTCCCTGCCCCGTGGTTCCGCTTGAGGGACTGACACTTATCCAGGATTCCCTGAAGGTAATGTTCCATGATACGGAACCGGAAGTTCCGACATTCATCACGTCAAAAGTCCTGGACGACTCTCCTTTGGCAAACGTCAGCGAGTTCGCACTCAGCTTGATGCGCGATTCACCCCGCTCTAGCACCATGTCTCCGGAAGCTTCCTCACCCGCAACAACGGAAATGCGTTTCGTATTCGTCTTATATCCGTTCTTGGATATCTGGATAGTGTACTGCCCCGGCTCCATGTCAAGGAATTCATAACGCCCGTCGCTCCCAGTATTGGTGGTTTTACCTCCCGGATTCAGCACCACGTGTACTCCCGAAACCGGTTCTCCGTTATCGGCATCATTCACTATCCCGTATATGGTGCCGGTGGTATCCACCTCATCTTTAGCGCACCCGGCTACGAGAAATACCATAGATATACAGCATACCAAAGCCAACAAATAGCCCTTACTTGTTTTCATGATTATTCTTTTATTAATGGAATTTCAAAAATTCAAGGCAAAGCTTACTCCGTTGCATTCACCTACCGAGGGGTACATGGCAAACTGCACCGGTTTATGGACAACCGCCCTTTTACGCCCGTTCACCACGACTGCGTCAATCAGATTGTAGACGTAAAATGCGGTCGCCGCACCAATGCACACATTCCGCACATTCTCCCAGTTGTCGGCTTTCGTGTTATACGTTTGCAGATGCTTGGGCTGTTCATGCATCTTCTTCACATAAGAGCTGCGTAAACTTTCCGAAACGATGATGCCACCCGCAAGCAATACTTCGCCTCCCAGTATACATACCCCTTTCACCGTACTTCCCTTGTACAGCTGCCCCCAACCCGGAACTATCAGTGAGCGCATCATACCCCGCACACCATATTTACGGGTAAAAGACAGGCGGTCGAATTGCGGAGCAGACGTATCGGCTACGCCAAACAGCACATAGCAGTGATAGCGTCCGCCACCCGGATAATACACATATTCCCAGTATTCATCGTACTTAGTAGACGTGATGCTTATCTCTTCATTCTTTATCTTATAGTGGAAAGTATAAACCGATGATTCTTTATAGACTCCGTTCTTCTGCTCCATACGGATATCCGTTTCAGCCTCTCCGCTGATTTTCCATGCCTGCCCTATATAGCGGGAAAGAGCCAGCAGGCAGTCGTGGCGGGCTTTTTCCAACGACTCGTTCTCTGCTTCAACCAGTTGGTAATGGAAAGTCGCATTCGTAGTTTTCGGTGTCTTGTCCGCCAGCCATGCTGGACGCATTTGTTCTGACTTCCGGAGCACTTTTTGTGCCAAAGCATCAGAGGAACCTAAAAAAATGCAAGATGAGGCAATAACGGCCATCATCCCGATTCTCAAAAAACTCTCTTTCATTCCTATTCGTATTTATTAGTTTATTCACAGCAAGTTACAGCGGCAAAAGAATCATTGAGTCAGATTTCCAACCAACCGCCCTTAATAGCCTTTATCAACATATCAGACGCATTCTTGGCTTCCAGCTTAAGCATGATCTGCTTACGGTGGAACTCCACTGTATTGACTGATATATACAGCGTTTCCGCTATCTCATTACTCTTCAAACCTTCGGATATGCATTTCAGCACCTCCAGTTCGCGTTTGCTGAGAACCTGTGGCATTTCGGGAGGGAGCTTCTTCCTGGATTTCTGGAAATGTGGACAGTAATATTTACGACCTGCCAAAACCGATTGAATCGCCTCTTGCAAATTCTCCGGAGCGGACTGTTTAAGAATCACTGCATCTACATCCGCCTTTACCATCCGACGGACCACCCACACCTCACTATGCATCGTCTCAATAATAATACGCATGCTCGGATAGAGCAAACGTATCTGTTCTATCAGCTCAAAACCCGACATGTCCGGCAATTCTATGTCGACCATGCAAATACTGATATCGTGGGATTTAAGAAGTTCCAAAGCTTTCGCAGCACTGTCAGCCGCATATATCTCACCTATTTCCGGACAGACTTCAAGAATGTTACGGATGCCCGCCAATACAATAGGGTGATCATCTATAAGAAGAAGATGGTATTTCGATGTATCCGATGGAAGTTGCACCATATTTCTTTTATTTATATGCTTGTGGTCAGATATTAGTCCTCCCTGTTATCATGTTTACTATTTTGTGCAAAGGAAGGGTATTTTTAGTTTAAATCTACTATTGTTTTCCGTAGTTTTTCAACAGACAGCAGGTAAATGCAATGGTATACTTTCCATACATGAAAGCTATTATGGAATAAATCTTTATTTAATAGGAGCCGTAACCGTAACGCACACACCGGTCTCATCAGCAGTCACATGGAGCGTACCATTCATACATCTGACCCTATCTTCCATCGTGCGCATCCCGATGCCCTTGGAAGAAGAGCGCTTCATTACTCCATTACTGAATATCTCCAACCGCACATGCGCCCCATCCATCAACAGTGAAATGGAGATCTGTGTGCCGGAAGAATATTTGAGAATATTATTCATGCTTTCCTGCACAATACGATACAATTCATAGGCCACATTGTAGGACACCAGACTCCAATCGGACGTAGAGGCATCGAATGAAAGATGCATGGATGAAGGAATATTCAGATGATCGATATAGTCTGTTATAATTTCATCAATAGTGGCATCAAAAAATACGGGAGGCATCAGCTCGTGCGAGATACTACGGATATTCGCACGGCTCCGTCCCAGTTTGTCCAGCAACTCACATTTATCCTCTTCTCTATTAAATCCCGATTTAAGTTCCATTTCCAGTCCCAGAAGTTCATTGCAAACCCCATCGTGCAACTCGCGTGCCAGACGGGCACGTTCGCTCTCCATTCCGTCAATATATTTACGGCTGAGTTGTAACTTGCGTTTATACAAGAGGACGATCAAGAGGATAATCATAAAGCTGATAAAAGCTATAAACCAAATTGTGAGCCGAAGGCTGCGAAGTTCTTCCTGCTGTTGTAATTCTTTCAGACGCTTAATTTCAAGTTCTTTCTTCTGAGTATCATAGCGCACTTGCAGCTCGCTCATTTGCTTCTCCACCTCCTGCGCAGCCAGGGAATCACGCAATTCGAGAGCTTGCTCCATATATCTGTAGGCCTCATCGGGCTGTTGCAGGTTATGATAGCATTCGGCCATACGGCTGTACCACACGTAGGGGGTGGTAGGCGAATTCGTGCTTATCAGTCCCGTCAACTTTCGATAAAAATCCAAGCTTTCCCGATATTTCTTTTCCTTTAGTAAAAGCTGGGCTTTTGTCTCATAAATACCGATAGCTTCATGGCTCGTTTCCGGTAATTCATCCAGAAAGCGGTCACATACATTCAGATAGTAACGCACCGAATCATCTTGTGCAGTAGCCTGAAAAGCGGGTAACAGCGCTGACAGTACTTTTAACCGGAAACGCGGTGATTGTTGCTGGGAAGCTATTCCATAGGCCTTGCGCAGATAATTGATCGCTTGACCGTATTCTCCTGTCTTTACCAACAAGGAACCGCAGATGTAATAAGCCTGTAACCAGTCCAAAACATCTTCTTCTTTCAGTGCATACGTAATGGCTTCCTGTGCATGCTCCCTCGCGTTTTCCAGTTGTTTGAAAGAGATATACATCACGGCAATATTGGCATGCAGATTGGATACAGCGCTATAATCCTTGCTTTTCATGGCTGCCTCAAGCCCTTTGCTGTAATAGTAAAGAGCAGAATCCGGAAGGTTTATTCTACGGTAGGCGACGCCCAACGAACTGCAATTGGTCAGATAAGCTTCGCTATCACCGGATTTAGAGGTGGCATCCAAAGCTGTCAGATATCGTGATGTTGCTTCCCGGATATCCCCCTCAATCATATAACAACTTGCCAAATCGGTAAGTAACCGTCCACGGATACTATCAAGTGCTGTATTCCCTTCACAATATTTCAGTCCTTCCAGTAAATAAGGTCTTGCCGAATCGGTCTGAGCTATTCCATTGTAGGATTGCCCCAACGACAAACAGGTGATAGCCACCTTTTCGTTTTCTCCACTCTCACGATATAGTTCTAAGGCTTTTGCCAGTTTATAGGTACAACTATCTATTTCTTCATTTTCATAATGTGCACAAGCTTCCTCGTAAAGACTATCGGCTTCACTGTTAATTTGCAGATCCAAGGTAGCGGGTTTCGTACACCCTGCCAGAACAAACATCAATAAAAGTAGTAATTTCATCTTCATCATAATTTACCATACACTATAAACTCCCATTCAACATGATGATGCCATATGGAATTTCATCTTCCAGTCAGCTGAAATTGTGACAAAGTTAAGAGTCTTCATTTAAAATGAAAATTATTCGGCATGTTTTTATCCGGTATTTTTACCACATATCATTTATTTTCAAACTTACTAATCACTATTTTAGATTTATCCTTTACCTGTTGGCAGAATTGATTTATTTCTGTGTAGAAATGAGTTTTCACCACAGAGGAACACAGAGTATCACGGAGTTCTATTCTTTTGATTTCAAATTGATTAAACTCAGTGAGACTCTGTGTTACTCTGTGGTGAATTAATTCATAACCGTATAGAAAGGAGCAAGTAGGAGTTTCATATACGTTGTAACTTTCTGTATGACAACACACTTGATGTCCCACCATGATCAGTCGCAGTGGAACACTAGTTCAATCGTAATGAGAAGTACCTTCAGTCCTAATGGGAAACACCCTCAGTCGTAGTGGGAAATACCCTCAGTCCTAGTGGGAAGACGACACACAGATTGCTTATCTGGGCTTTTGCAACGGAAATGACGAAAGTGTAGCCAACAGCGTATGTCTACCGCTTACCGCTTCATAAATTCTCTCCGTTCTTCTTCCGGAAATTTCTCTATCGCATAGCGCAACATCGTACGTGGCATCACTTTGCAATGCTTTTCAAGGAACTGCACCAGCAAGTCTTTGTTCCGTTTCCCCATTTCCCGCAACATCCATCCCACGGCCTTCTGCATCAGGTCATGACGAGTGTAAAGGAGATGCTCGGAGAGGGCTAAAATATCGATGAAATCGTCGTTTTTAATCAATGTATAAGTAGAAACCACTGCTATGCGCTGGTCCCAAAGCAATTCATTACCGGCCAAGCGATAAAGAACATCACGGGGTTTATCCTTCAGATATTCGCCCACAATACCCGGAGCAGATAAGTCTACCAGATCCCAGTTATTGATACGGGCAGTCTGCGACAAATAGAAATCGAATATCTCTTTTTTGCCCTTTTCATCGCATTTCTTAAAGCGCTCTACCAGCATCAGTAAGGCACACAGGCGACACTCGTGCCATTCACTTTGCAACAATTCTGCCATTACCTCAAACGGCACAGCCTTATGCCGCTTCGCTACCATACGGGTGTTGGGAACGACAATACCGAGAAACTTGTCACCTTCTCCGTATTGTCCTTTCCCAGTTTTAAAGAAATTGGGAAGATACTCCCGTTTCACCGGGTCAATGTACTGTTCCAGTTCCTGCTGTATTTCCTTTGTTTTCTGCATAATATGAACTTAATTGCATACAAAAATATCATTTCAATTTTTATTCTTCACATCGACACACAAAAGATAACACGGGTACCCTGAGTGTAGCCTTTATCAATCATCAGGTATCCACCCAGCCTTTCCGCAACGATACGGCAAATAGACAAACCGAGTCCTGCTCCCTGACTAAAATTATCCAACTTCACAAAGCGCTCAAAAACACGCTCCTGTTCCTCGACAGGAATACCGATCCCGGTATCTGTAACCGTGAAAATCAATTGATTCTCTTCTTTCTTAACTTCATAGGCTAATGTAACGGAACCCTCATGAGTGAACTTCGATGCATTACCCAGCAGGTTGTCGAGTACCTGCACTATATAATTATAATTACTGTTTATGATCAGTTCATCACAGGCTGGTTCAAAAACGAGCTTTATGCCCGGGTCGAAGGATGCCCCCGCCGCATCTACCGAAGCTTGGCAACAAGCATTGACATCAACAGCATTATGCTTGATTTCAACCTCACTGTCGAGAATGGAAATATCAAGGATATCACCTACCAGCTTCAATAATAGCTTGCTGTTACTCTCAATCAATGCAACATATTGTCCGATGTCTTCCTTTTCATCAAGCATATCAACCAATACCCCGGAGAATCCGACAATGGAGTTAAGCGGAGTACGGATTTCATGGGACATATTCTGAATGAACATTGTTTTCAGCCAATTACTCTGTTCAGCAAGCTCTTTGGCTTTACGCAGTTCCTCCTCGGCTTTAATTAATGTACGATTCTGCTCGTCCAGTTTATTTTTTGCTCGATGCAACTTTGCATTGAGTTTTCTCTGTTGCCACAAGAAGATAACGACGACACATAAAATACCTATAACAGAGAATAAAATGGTCCGGGTATTTTGCAGTTGTTTCTTCTGAGAAATCTTCTCCAGCCGTACCTTTTCAGCATTGAGTTGTTGCAAGTTCAGCATGGTAGCAAACTCGCTGGTAGTGATTTCTTCATTCCTTTCTTTCTCCTTATTCTGTTCCAACAAAAAATCGCGGTACAGCCCGGCTGCTTCTTCTTTACGGTTCATATCCCAAAGAATGTCCGCCTTTGTTTTTCTCAATGCCATCAGAGTCGTCAGATTATTTTTCTTCTTCAGTTCGGTTTCCCGTTCATCCAATACACTAAGAGCCTTATTATAGTTGCCCACCCTCCAGTTATAATCAATCTCTACATCATACAAATAATGGATATGACGTTTCATTGAAGGTTCTTCCATATACATTCGTCTACATTCCTCTAACGCCTTGCGGGCAGCTACCGTATCTCCTTGCGCAAGATAGAGTGATACATAAACCAGCTTGGCCGTCACTTCATGATAAGTAGATTTAGAAGTTTTGAGTGCCTTTTTAAGCAGTTCGGGAGCTTTTTCCGCTTCGCCCAAATCAATGTATATCTTTGCGGCATCACTATACTGGCAGGATATATTATATCTTACTACATCGGCATTCTCAAAAATATCGATTTCTTTAAGCATAAATTCCTGAGACTTCCCCATCATACCTTTAGCCCCATATACGTTGGCCAATGCATAATAACACTCAGCAATACTTTCCTGACTCTTCTCACTCTTGGCTTCCTGCAACATCTTTTCGGCTTCAAAAAGAGCAATGTTATATTCTCCCTGTATAATATAATAGTTAACCAACCTGGCAGCCCATGCCCAGTAGTAAAGTTCAGCATTACCGACACTTCTGGCGTATTGTTTTAAGCGATTTACTCCGGCTATGATGCTATCCGTGCGGTTCTCGCCCTGTCCGTAATAGTAATAGTCTACCTTGGCTCCCAAAGCTATCTTAGCTATCACCGTATCGTTGCACCTGATTGCCATATCGAACAATGTATCCGATGCTACCAGAACAATGGGATCAGTCGGATCATTGAAATACTGTTTATAGTAAGCACGCATGCTTTTAATATCGGTAGAGTCTACATTTTGGGGTGAAATAGTTCCTACAACCAAATGCAAAAGAACACAGGCAAGAATCGTTTTTTTCAGCATAAGTTATTTGTCTGTTGTATGTTATATGATGATAAAGATATGTTTTATCTATGAAATAAAATATCCCCCTATCTCACAAGACAGGCTAATTGATGATTTTTACCTTTTTATTGCATATAATAAGCATTATTTAGAACAATAACAGCAAATAAGCAAGCAAACGTTCATCTTTACAGTATCTATCAACAAGTAACATTAAAAAAAGACTCCGCTTATTATCAATAATTTACAATCGATAATAAGCGGAGTCGCCATACAACCGGACGCATTGACTATTTCTGCGTCACCCCTTTCCAGTCATCCGTACGGAAAGGTGAAGCCGGAAGGCCGGCACCATTATATAAGTTACAAACCGGATTGTTGGCCCATGCGTAGCGCACGGCAACGGGATACGGCACATCGGGAGAACTCACCACAATCTTATCACCCTGTATTTCTGCCTTCGCCCAGTGGAATTTATGATCACGACCGGCAATGGCAAAGCCTTGCAATGCTTTCCCGTCACTACTCTTTAAAGCACCATCCGTATGATCAAAAGAAAGGATAATCTTATCCCCATCCACCTGATAGGAACGATAGACGGGACCGGAATAAGGTATTTGTTCTCCATACGTCTTGGCACGGGCCACCAATGCCAGGCGATGTCCAACGGTCTGTTTATCTTTCGGATGAATATCATTGGCATCGCCCTTATCAATAATCACAGCCATTCCGGTATTTGCTACCGACAATGTGCGCGCTTGCGCTTCGCGAAGTTCCGCCCAGTCAGAATCAACGGGGTTGGGAGATACCTGCATAAAGTTGGCTAACTGCACAAAATAGAAAGGAAAATCCTGCCCCCAGTCCTTACGCCAGTTCTCGATAATCAGCGGGAAAAGCTCACGATACTGATAGGCGCGGGAAGCATTGTTTTCTCCTTGGTACCAGATAGCACCACGGATACTGTAAGGCACCAGCGGATGGATCATAGCATTGTATAAAGATGTCGGCAAATTGGGGTCCTCGGACATATCCTTCGGAAACATACCCTCTTTCCGGGCATCGGCGGCTATCTGATATTTCCATTCACCGGCCAGGCTGATTTGTTCTCCATTGTCTGAACGGAGATAAAGCTCATCCGTCATGCCACAGCCACCTCCTGTATCTGTCACACGGACAGCCAGCGTAAGCAGTCCTGCCTTCACCAACTTACCCGGAACGGTGTAATTACGTTGAACAGAATAGCCATCTGTACGACCCACTTCCCGACCATTCCAATACGTTATATCATTATCATCAATGGCTCCTAAAACCAACTGCACCTTCTTACCTGCCCAGGATGCAGGAATATCGACGGTGCGGCGAAGCCAGATCAGTCCGTCAAAGTCACCAAGCCCTTGCTGATCCACCATCCCGGGGAAGCTCAGTTTGCCCCAGGCTTTATCATCCAGAGATACCTCAGCCCGTACCGGTTTTCCGGCAGCAAAGCCTTCATCAACGCGATTGTTCCAAGCTTCCAAAGTTTTCAAATAGTCCGCTTTCATCGCAGTTTTATCGGACATTGCACGAATATCTTCCACCACTTTACTAAAATCCGGCATTTCCTGTAACACCTTCCCGCTTATCCAGGACTCTACATTGGTCCCACCCCAGGAAGTATGAATCAGCCCTACGGGTACATTCTGTTTTTCAGAGATTTCACGACCAAAGAAATAGGCGGTAGCCGAGAATTCAGGAACGGTCAGCGGTGAGCATACCTGCCAGCCATTATCACGGATTTTGATATCCGTCTCCGGCTGTGTACTGGTTACATGTTCCACATGCAATAAACGGATATTGGGATGATTAGCGGTGGCTATTTCCTTCTCATAATCCATAATCTTTCCCCATCCTTTCAGAGGCATTTCCATATTGGATTGTCCGGAACAGATCCATACCTCACCAATCATTACGTTCTTCAACACCAGTTTCTGACCATCGGTCAGTGTAAGCTCATACGGGCCACCCGCTTCAGGAGTACGAACGGAAAGCTTCCATTTACCCTCCTTATCAGCCAGCGTTTCATACGTCTTCCCGTCCCAGGAAGTGGTTACTTTCACCGTTTTCATCGGTTTTGCCTCACCCCAGATAGGGGCATCCGCCTGTTGCTGCAACACCATGTTATCCGAAAACATCGGCGGCAATACCACCTTGGCCGAGATTGTACCGGATAACAACAGCAAAGCTGCAACTAACATACATTTGTTTTTCATATCAGTTAATTATTGGTTTAAACAGACGCATTGCAAACAGTTGCTTTAATCGCATACCACCGTCGCAATATCCGAAAGCAAAGATAGCCAGAATTTCATATTCGAAATAATGTTATTGCCCTAATAAATGCAATAATCTTTCCATTTATCACGCTAAATAGAAAGATATTCCTACTTTTGCACGAAAATCAACGCGTTATTTTATGGTTTTAAATTACATTTGGGTAGCATTCTTCGTAATTGCTTTCATTGTGGCACTCATCAAGCTCCTGTTTATGGGCAACACAGAAATCTTTACGGAGCTTGTCAATTCAACATTCACTTCCTCAAAAACAGCCTTCGAAATATCACTTGGGCTGACGGGCATCCTTTCTTTATGGCTGGGTATCATGAAGATCGGCGAGCAAAGCGGTATGATTAACGCGTTGTCCCGCTGGCTGAGTCCGGTGTTCTGCCGTCTTTTCCCCGAAATACCCAAAGGACACCCTGCCATGGGTTCCATCTTTATGAATCTCTCCGCCAACATGCTGGGACTGGACAATGCAGCCACCCCAATGGGTTTGAAAGCTATGAAGGAACTGCAAGAGCTGAATCCCCAAAAGGATACGGCAACCAATCCGATGGTCATGTTCCTGGTGCTCAATACTTCCGGATTGATCCTGATCCCTATCAGTATCATGATGTATCGTGCCCAAATGGGCGCTGCACAGCCCACCGACATATTCATCCCCATACTGATCACATCAGCCATCTCCACCCTTGTGGGAGTGATTGCCGTCAGCATTGCCCAACGTATCAACCTGATCAACAAGCCCATCCTTATCCTTATCGGTTGCATCAGCCTTTTCTTTGCTGGACTTATTTACTTGTTTATGCAGCTCGGCCGCGAAGAAATCGGTACATATTCCACACTGATTGCCAACGTTATCCTGTTCAGTATCATTCTTTTGTTCATAGTCTGGGGATTATGGAAAAAAATAAATGTATATGATGCCTTCGTAGAAGGTGCCAAAGAAGGTTTTACCACGGCCGTGCGCATCATTCCATATCTGGTAGCGTTTCTGGTAGGTATTGCCGTATTCCGCACTTCCGGCGCAATGGACATGCTGGTAAGCGGCATCGGTTACATAGTGGGATTGTTTGGCGCAGATACCAGTTTTGTTGGCGCCTTACCAACCGCACTGATGAAATCATTGAGTGGCAGCGGCGCCAACGGACTGATGATTGACACCATGAAGGAGTATGGCGCAGATTCTTTTGTAGGACGAATGAGTTGCGTAGCCCGCGGTGCTTCGGACACCACTTTCTATATCCTGGCTGTTTACTTCGGAAGCGTGGGTATTACTAAAACGCGTAATGCCGTCACCTGCGGACTGATAGCGGACTTTGCAGGTATCATCGCCGCCATCATCATCAGCTATCTGTTTTTCTTTTAACTTTTAATTATTAATTGATATGATTTCCTATCAGACAGACGGTGTAGAAATGCCCGCCATCAAAAAAAGCCAAACCACAGAATGGATCAAAGCCGTTGCCGCCACTTACGGGAAAAGAGTCGGTGAAATCGCCTATATTTTCTGTTCCGACGAGAAAATACTTGAGGTGAACCGCCAGTATCTGCAACATGATTACTACACGGATATCATCACTTTTGATTATTGCGAGGGCAATCGCCTCAGTGGAGATTTATTTATCAGCCTCGACACGGTACGTACCAATGCAGAACAGTTCGACAGTGACTATGAAACGGAGCTACACCGGGTTATTATCCACGGTATTCTGCATCTTTGCGGCATTAATGATAAAGGACCAGAAGAACGGGAGATTATGGAAGCTGCAGAGAATAAAGCTCTGGCTATGCGATAAAGAAACGAAAGAAAGTAGCTGTTTAGAGCATCTATAGATGGGACGCGCAGGATATATAGATGGAACACGCAGGACATATAGACCGGATGTATAGGATATATAGATCGGATATGCAGGATATATAGATGCAACGTGCATGAGATTATGACTCATGCACATTGTATTTTATATCCATCTTTTTATTTCAATAAGAACTTCTCCGCACGTCCCGGAGAAAAGAGTTCCCACAGGGAAGCCACCGTCCAACCCGGAGCGAAGATATTGTTATAATATCCCTTTCCATTGCGACCATAATCCCAATTGGTATGCTGCACAACTTCGGGATAAAAGCCCACTTTGGCTACACCGCACATGTGACCTTCGTACGGCAAAAGTTGGCGCATAGAAGTAGAAATCACCTGTGCAAATTCTGAGAAACGAGATTCACTGTATTCTTTCGAAAGCCAATTCAATACATCGGCAAATTCAAAAACAAACACATCTATGTGGTTATTCTCCACCGATACATTTCCCCAGCCACGGGTTTTCAGGCCGATATCACCCAGCATCTGTCCTTCGGCAAAAGGAACATCCCAGGTATAATACCAGGATAAAGCAAAATAAGCCGCTTTCTTCGACAGTTCGGCATAATGTGCACGCTCTGCACCTTTAGTAACCAGCGCCAGATAATACGTAGCAGTAGCGGCATACAGGGAAGCTTCTTTATCCTCACAATTTGCATCCAGGGTTGAAGAGAAGAAATCCGCCTTAGATATAAGTTCTTTCTCCAGATAGCCCACCGTACGTTTCGCACTCTCCAGATAACGTTTATCCTTGAAATACTTGTAAGCCATCACCAAAGGCAAGGTGGCCGAAGGGGTGCTTCCACCGGTTCCGTCTACAATGGAGAAATCATCCTTAAACTTGCGCGGGAAGCTGCCGTCCTCGTTCTGCAAACGCAGGAAGCTATCCAAAATACCTTTGATACGCTTCTCCCACTCAGGATGTTTGCGCTTCTGCCGCTTTTCGTAACTCAGATAATTCAGCACGGCATACACACCCTCTGACTGACGACGGATGCTATGCTTGGATTCTTTAAAGCCACGATTGTAATGTACCACCTCATTGAAGAATCCTGCCGGAGAGAAACCGTTCTGAAGATACGTATCAAAAACACTGTTGGCACTGTTCATTAATTCCCAGCGGTTCTGTTGCGTACCATATTCCAGTGCATTGAAAGCATTGAGCAACGTACGTCCCACAAATCCGATTTCGGCAACATCCACATGATCGCAAGTAGCCGTTTTCAGTTCCACGCCTGAGTAGTAATGAGTAGGAGTATTGTCCACATAACTTTCTACAAAGAAATTGCTGAGTACTTCTTTCATTCTGTCCACCGTATAAGGTGTATCAACAGGCTGAGGGCGGTTGGTATCGTAGCAATACTCCCAGGTACGCTGCACGCACTCAAAGAAATCGGCAGCATCTATTTCCGCCAACTCCCAGGTCAGAGTAATGCTGTCTCCCTTGCGAAGCGACTGGAAAGCCTCAACGGCAGGAGCTAAAGTCAATTTACGAATATAAGTTTTCGGAGCTTCCCGATACGGAAAGCCGTAAGAAAGCACAGTCATGCCTCCCACATTTTCAAATCCGGTATAGCCTATGGATGTTTCTCCGGACACAATGACCTCTCCTTCTTTGTGAGTGGCCAACGCCTCCTTGTCAAACTTATCAATGCGGATAACCGACATTGATTTACCATTTGCAGGACTGAAAGCTGCTGTAAGCGGAGTACTCAGACGGTCCTCGCGCACCAACCAACTATCGGAAGTATGGAATGAAGGTGCTTCCTTGGGTGAACGCAGATTGCGACGATACCAGAAACCGGGCATATAGAACTGGCAGTCATCATGCTTATAACCGGTTTTTATCTGCTGCCTATAACTAAAATACACATCCTGAACTGCTGACAGTTGAACAGTCAACTTAGTCCGATTATCCATTTTCTCTACCTTATGAAAAACAATAACCGGCAACTTGCTATCCGACCGCCATTCATAATTGAAATAGTTATCTTCAAGTTTCACCGGCCTAAGCTCATAAGATATAGACGGATTTCCCGGCACTTTCAACGCCAAGGCTACCCGTACATTCTCAGGATAATACCCTCCTGCCTCTGCGAAACTGAAAGTCGTAGCAGAAACTACGACCAAAGACATAACAATCTTTACTAATCTTCCCATATTCTATATTTTACAACTATACTCTATCAAAATATCTCGCTTTTTCGTTACAAAGTAACAGGCCAGTATACTGCATAACGCTCAAAATGAATCTTATAAAAAGGTTCAATATCTATATTTTCAAATCCTTTCATTTGTATTCTGAAATGCAATGGATTGGTTTTCACAACCTTCAACAGAGAAGGTATAGCCCCAGACGGGCAAGTAAATGTAGGAACCTTCTCCAAACCAATCTCATTATTTGCCATATTATTCATCGTACTCCAAAAACTTACAGGGAGTTTCTCCATCCCCAATCGTCCTGCCAAGACGTAAGGTCCATACAATAAAGCCACGTATTTATCAGATCCTACCAGATTCTCAGTATATGGCTCCATCGGGAGCTTCAGAATAATTCTGTTTTTCTTTTTCCACTTCCTGTCCAGTACCCAGTAACCCGAGGTATCCGTATCAATTGCTTCTTCTTTCCCATTGATAACAAGAATCGGATTTTTTGCCCAATCCGGTCTACGAATACGTAGCGTCAAAGTACGCTCATCTTGCAGATTCAACCTAAATTCTACTTTATCCGATTCCGGCATATGACTATATTGCGCCAATTCCATCCCCAATTCCTTGCTTGTGAGAACAGACGGAATAAACAGATTCACCCTTATTCCACCCTTATCCCGGCTATAGATAAACTTACCTAATTTAGCTGGACTCTCCAGACCTGTATGCCCACAACACCAGAACGAACTGTCACGCGAAGCATAAATCCTGTAATGCCCCGGCCTCATAGATGTGAAATAGCAGCACATTCCTTTCACAGGATCATAGGCCGACAGAATATGATTAAACAATACTCGCTCATAATAAGCTGCCTTCTTTGCATCCGGCTGATAAGAAAAGAGGGTTTCAGTCAATCGCAGCATATTCACGGAATTGCAAGTTTCCGGTCCTCCTTTTAATAATACTCTCTCCTCAAATTCTTTTTTGGGAAAAAAATGCTCACCTGTACTATTCCCTCCTATTACCCATGTATGGTTTTGGTTCACAATATCCCAAAAGTTCATTGCAGCATTCAGAAGTCGTTTATCACCGGTGGCCTCGTAGTATTTTTCAAAGCCGGTGAACTTTGGAATCTGTGTGTTGGCATGCCATCCGAATAAGATATCTTTCCCTTCCGACAATGGTACCCACATAGCCCTATCATTCAAACGCCCGGCCCATTCCAAAAAACGTATCTCACCGGTAAGTTTATATATTTCAACAAAAGATTCATTGATAGAACCATGCTCACAAACCAACAACCGCTGTACCTGTTCATCGGTCAATTTATCCAGAACCTGATATCCAAACCAATCTGCCAACCGAATCATCATAGGTAAAGCTTTTTCCTGTCCACACTGTGCATAAGCCGCCGAAAGCCCCAGCAACATCTTATTAATCAAGTAAACCGGCGCCCATGCCCCATTGACTGTCGGATTATTCGTTTTTATTTTTCCGGAGGCAACTTCGCTAAATAACTTTCTTCCATCTTTAATTCCCAACAAGAAACCGTCTTTTCCCGCCTTCTGGCAAAGTTCCAGTTCATTCAGTACATATTGCAGTCTTTTCAATAGTTCCTTGTCCCCCGTAGCTTGATACATCATAGAAACCGACGAAAGATAAAAACCTAAAAAGCCACCTCGCAAAGGCCCGGCTCCCCAAACATCCTGCGATTCCCAACCGGCATAAGCTCTTGCTTTGGGTTGTAATCCCGCTTCAATCCTATAAAAATGAAGAAGAGAATCAGGATTCAACCAAAGCAAATATTCCTTTCCCTTCTGTTGAAGGTCTAAAAAGGGACTCTCAAGAAGACGTACGTCCTCTAAAGAAAAATAAGTCGCCTTTTGATAGATTGGCGTTGGAAGGAGTTGAGAAAATGCTAATGTACCCCCAACAATCCATCCTAGAAATACGGTAAACAATCTTTTGACGCATCTACTATCACCCATTATTTCATTTTTTAGAATAAAGGCTTTCTTGCCTCTGTCGAAGCAGAATTTCCTTCCACTAACGGCCAGTTTTTCTTCCAGAGTACTTTATCCAGTAGTAAAACTCTTCCGTGAGGATTAGCCACACTGACTCCATGATATAAAATCCAGTCTGCCCCAGTCTTATCTGTAATCAACTCTGCATTATGCCCCGTACCAACAAATTTTTTATTTTTATGAATAAGAACTTCATGATTGTTTTCCAGCATAGAATTACCCTGTTTATCAACATAAGGCCCCCATAAATTATCAGAGCGCCCTACAACCGTCTGGTATGTACTCTGTAACCCTTCACAACATGTTCCAGTAGAAGCAAATAAATAATAATAGCTATTCCTTTTGTGGATATAGGTCCCTTCGTACGCTGTTCCGGCAATTTGTTTCTTTACCGCTCTCGGAGCTACAGCAAGTCCGTCCGAAGTCAATTCTACTCCGAAAATCCCCCGAAAGCTACCCCAAAACAAGTACTTCTTTCCATTTTCTTCAATATAAAAAGGATCAATAGAGTTTTGAACACCAATATCACTACTACGAAACATCATTCCATGATCAATAAAAGGACCTTCCGGTTTTTCAGCCGTTGCAACACCGATACCACAAGTCCATTCTCCTCCCCAACGGGACATGGAGTAATAAAGCACATATTTCTCACCTATTTTATTGATATCAGGAGCCCACAATCCCCCTTTCGGTTCAAAAGTCGGACGCGTTTCCTTAGTAAAAACCGTACCCACAGGTTCCCAGCTAATCAAATCTTCTGAACGATGAATAGGCATATTGCGGATATCCTCCGTTGCATATAAATAAAAATAACCATCGTCTCCCTTGATTACTGAAGGATCCGGCAAGCTATAATCTACCACCGGATTCTTATAGTTCTTATCAGAACCTCCTGCCATAAGCAATATGCTTATGGCAGGAAATGCCAATACCAGAAACAATCTTTTCATATATTTATTTTCCGTGTTTCTGATGATTACTTCCTTTACCCAGTGCTTCTCCGAGCGCATCAAGCATACCATATCCAAAGCGATTATCCGGCAGCAAATAATGTCCCTCGGACCATTCATTAAAACAAGCAATAGTAAGAATGCGAGGTACTTCCGGATGCTTATTCAAGTATACAAACGAAGACTGTACAAAAGCTTTAAAAGAAGCCGGATTCTCATTCTTAAAAATAGTGCACGCCGGCCACTGACTACGATTCGCCTTTTCCGGACGACTCTGCGGAGCAATATAACGCGGGGTAGAGTCCCAGCCCGGAGCTAAAGCAGGAATATAAGGAATATCAAACTGAGCATGATGCTCATCCCAAAGTTTAAATGCAACGTCAGCCGCCACTGTTCCATAATCAGGCAATTCTATTTCTTTCGGCTGGAAACGACCTGCAATCCAATCCATCGGGTTATATGATCCGACTGTACTATATCCTTCTTCTTTCATATTTCCACAGCTGAAACCTGTTACATGGAAATGAAGTCCTTTATGACCTAGTTTCTTCGCATATTCCGTTAGCTCTACAAATAACTGCTTTACTCCCGCAACGCCCAATTTAGATTCTAAACGACGAGCATCCCAAATACAAATAACCGGCTTATCATCAATCTTCCAGTAATTATCCAGATGACAATATCTGGAAATCATATATGAAAGGCTCTTCCAACACTCTTCTCTGGAAAAGTCAGGTGCATCATAACTGGGAGGATAAGCATTACTTCCATCAGTCCTTTTTGTCGGATATAATACATACCAAGGATGATTAGTCCACATACAGGCAAACTTCACATCATTCACGTTACTGGATTCCAGAAAGCCATTTTCCAAAGCCTCGTGCAGACAGGGTTTGCCATCATACCAATCCCAAATCAACACATCAATGCCACTTTGCTTACAAAGTTTATTATAAGTTTCCCATGTAGAAGGTTTGCTTTCATCAAGTTCGCCCAGTAAAGGGGTACGAGGTTGCTGATGTCCCTCAAACCAAGGACGTGCACTTCTTATCAGATTGTATTCTGTCCAATCTTGTGCATAAAGTTTGTTATGCAAAGCCGACGGATGATAATTAGGAAAAGCATAGGCCGCAACTGTCAACCCTTCCGGCTTCTTTAGCAATGCCGGATCTCCGGCAAGTGTTTCCAAATCATCAGGAAGGCGATATATCTTTTCTTTGCCTTTCTTTTGCGCATACGCAGGCAATAAACCTATTATAAGGAAACAAACAATAAGCTTGCCAACACGATTTTTAATCTTAGTATTCATTTTTCTATTATTTATTAATTAAATATATTGTCCGCTTTTATTCTACTGGAATATTATCTTCAGCACCAAAATAACCAATATTCTGATTAATTCTCCCTTGAGTATTTGAGGTTATTGCAGTTAAAGGTACCGGCCACAAGACATGGTAGGGCTCCATTACATAAGGATTACTTGAATAAAAATATTGGGTTGCATAAAAATTATTCTTTTCCATAATCCTGTCAAAATACCAATTCTTATTTGAAAAATCATTCAAAGAATAACCATCAATACCTAATTGGGCTTTTAAAAAAGCAATACGCGTTAACTCTACTTTTCTATGCTCCTCAAGATATAACTCCCTTGCCCTTTCATCCAAAATATCATCTAACGAGATTGACGATAGTTCAGGAGCATTTGCGCGTCTGCGTATTTCATTAACATCATTCTTTGCCTCAGCTATATTCCCTAACCAATAATAAGCTTCTGCTCTCATTAAATATGTTTCAGCCAATCGGAATACATATTGGTCAGTAAAACCACCTGTAGGAGTTTTCCCTTTGTTAAGATCATCCTTATAGATCAATACTTTACTAATAGGAAAAGAGAAATAGCAACGCATCGTATCTTTAACAAATTCTCTTTGTACACGCTTTCCAAACCATATATCACTTCCACCTTTAGATGGCGGGCGATTATACCACAAGCGGGAAATATCATACCAATTATTACGATTATGCCTCATATCCTGATTACAATTCCTCCAGATTTCATATTGTCCATAATTTGTAGGACGTATCTTCGCAATTCCTCGCCCTAAAGTATCAAGCAAAGAATATCCATCATAAGGCCCTGCATCATAAGTCGTTCCATTTTTCCCATCCGGAGTCTTGACATCAGCACCATTACACCAATAAGGTACAAAATTACGCATTCTATTAGACCCCTTAGGGGCAACATTACCTTCCATCCCAAAACGTTCTTGTACTACGAATATAGCTTCTTTATTTTCGTTAGAACTTATATTTCCTTCATTAAACAGATCGTTTATCACGTCTAATTCGCTATTCGACACATTAATACCAAAACGTTCAGTCATCAAATGCCGCCCATTCTCTTTTATACAACGAGTAGCTGATTTAACAGCATCTTCAAAATCACCTGTTGATAAATAAATCTTTGTAAGCAAATGCTCACCAGCTGCCCTATTTACACATCCTGGCTTAACTTCCTTTGGAAGCCACTTTACAGCAAATTCTAAATCAAGCTTCATCTGTTGTAGTATTCTCATCCTTGGAGCGGTATAAAAATCAAGTTTTGGCTCTGCTATTTCTTCTAATATCAAAGGTACGTCTCCCCATTGATGAACCAACAAATAATACCAATATGCTCTATGAAAATACCCTTCAGCAAGAAGTTGATTTTTATCTTCCTCATTTGTTATATTAGACTTGGGAACACGAGTAATAACAGTATTAGCATACTTTATCCCATTCCATGCTAAATCCCAATAACGAAGATGCAAAGCTGCATTCGCAGTCGGAGTAAGCTGAGTTTTCAAATCATGTATCTCTTTTACAGGTGGAGAACCTATAACAGATAAGTCAGAAAAGGCATATTCATAAACAATCGGAGTCTCGCAATAACCAGCATTAAAAGCATCACCAAACCATTCCCATTTTATTTGTTTCCGGGATGTGATAAGCAAAGCATCCAATCCCTCTTTATCCATAAAAGTATTCTCCGGCGCAAAAAAGGATAAAGGTTCCGGATCAAGATCAACACATGATACCAAACTTATAATTAATAAAAAGATTGGAACACGGCTAACTAAATTCTTTATTGTTTTCATATTAATAACCATTCCAAAATTCATACACAACATTTTTCAAATCAACATATTACCATTCAGAATATAAGCCCTATACTAGAAAGCGGTATTTATAAATCCCTTTCTCAATATCGGCAATATGGACTTTACGATTTTATCTTCATTCATATTCTTTCTCTCGAAAAGATCCTTTTTATACCGATAAAGTTCTAGTACGCTATCATTACCATTCCAAAATTGTATCAAACGATATTGAGGTACCCTAACCGAAACACCATTATTAAAGTAACTGTAAGAGACATCTTTCCAACTTGCCTTTTCAGGATCACTAAGCAATTCTGTCAGACTATGTCCATCTAAGCCCTTAGGGTGTTGTACTCCGCATAAGTCCAACAGTGTAGGATAAATATCAATAGAGCTCACAATTCTCTCATTTCTAACGCCTTTTTTCATCATAGGAGCTTTTATAATAAGAGCACTGCCGAGAGCCGTTTCATACAAAGTATGTTTTCCCCAAATTCTATGATCACCCAAATGCCAACCATGATCACCCCACAACACTATGATAGTATTATCAAACTCTCCTGTATCTTTAAGTACATTTAATAATTTACCAATTTGAGCATCAACATAACTAATACATGCATAGTAAGCATGTCGCAGTTTACGAGCATATACATCTGACATTCTTTTATCTAATGATGCCTTTTCTTCACCCAGCAAATATCCATTAAACTCATCACTATTGTGAAATCCCAATTTAGAGCACCCGCTCGGCAAATCAGGAGTTGGTGATAATAAGAGTTTCTTTTCATCATACATATCCCAATACTTTTTAGGAGCAGTGAAGGGAAGATGAGGTTTAAAAAAGCCTATTGCCAAACAAAAAGGTTGTTTCTTATTCAAAAGTTCCTTAAGTTTATTAACAGCCAGATTAGCAGTCAATCCATCAGGATATCCATCATCCGGTACATCTGCACATTCATAAGGCTTTACTTCTCTATTGCGGTTCTGACGATTAGAGCCATCCGAATAACCAAAAAAGGCATTCCAACCTGTTTCCCATTTACCTGCATCAAAAAGCATTTCATTCCAACTATAAGGTAATTCCAGTTTACAACTTTTAGGTTTAGAGTACCCGTAAAGATAACCATCCGCATAATGACTGATTTTGCCAATGCCAACCGTGTAATAACCATTTCTTTTTAATTGATGAAATAGAGTTTCCGGTTCATCACCTTCTTCCCTATCTGAAAGTCTAATCTTACATGCTTCATTCGATAAATCACTCCTATTTTTAGGTAAACATCCCGTAAGCATACATGCCCTAGATGCTCCACTTGTAGGGACTTGCGCATAATGATTGAGAAACAAACTTCCGTCTGCCGCCAAACCATCAATATTAGGTGTTATAACCTCTGAACCATAAACTCCCAGTTCACGACGTAAATCATCAACACAAATAAAAAGAATATTGGGTTTCTTTTTCTGCTTAGATTGAGCATTGCCGTGACAAAAAGTTACCAGCAAACAAATATATAATAATAAATACTTTTTTCGCATAATCATATATATTTAATTACTCAATAGGTATATTATCCTCAGCCCCAAAATAACCAATATTCTGATTAATTCTCCCTTGAGTATTTGAGGTTATTGCAGTTAAAGGTACCGGCCACAAGACATGGTAGGGCTCCATTACATAAGGATTACTTGAATAAAAATATTGGGTTGCATAAAAATTATTCTTTTCCATAATCCTGTCAAAATACCAATTCTTATTTGAAAAATCATTCAAAGAATAACCATCAATACCTAATTGGGCTTTTAAAAAAGCAATACGCGTTAACTCTACTTTTCTATGCTCCTCAAGATATAACTCCCTTGCCCTTTCATCCAAAATATCATCTAACGAGATTGACGATAGTTCAGGAGCATTTGCGCGTCTGCGTATTTCATTAACATCATTCTTTGCCTCAGCTATATTCCCTAACCAATAATAAGCTTCTGCTCTCATTAAATATGTTTCAGCCAATCGGAATACATATTGGTCAGTAAAACCACCTGTAGGAGTTTTCCCTTTGTTAAGATCATCCTTATAGATCAATACTTTACTAATAGGAAAAGAGAAATAGCAACGCATCGTATCTTTAACAAATTCTCTTTGTACACGCTTTCCAAACCATATATCACTTCCACCTTTAGATGGCGGGCGATTATACCACAAGCGGGAAATATCATACCAATTATTACGATTATGCCTCATATCCTGATTACAATTCCTCCAGATTTCATATTGTCCATAATTTGTAGGACGTATCTTCGCAATTCCTCGCCCTAAAGTATCAAGCAAAGAATATCCATCATAAGGCCCTGCATCATAAGTCGTTCCATTTTTCCCATCCGGAGTCTTGACATCAGCACCATTACACCAATAAGGTACAAAATTACGCATTCTATTAGACCCCTTAGGGGCAACATTACCTTCCATCCCAAAACGTTCTTGTACTACGAATATAGCTTCTTTATTTTCGTTAGAACTTATATTTCCTTCATTAAACAGATCGTTTATCACGTCTAATTCGCTATTCGACACATTAATACCAAAACGTTCAGTCATCAAATGCCGCCCATTCTCTTTTATACAACGAGTAGCTGATTTAACAGCATCTTCAAAATCACCTGTTGATAAATAAATCTTTGTAAGCAAATGCTCACCAGCTGCCCTATTTACACATCCTGGCTTAACTTCCTTTGGAAGCCACTTTACAGCAAATTCTAAATCAAGCTTCATCTGTTGTAGTATTCTCATCCTTGGAGCGGTATAAAAATCAAGTTTTGGCTCTGCTATTTCTTCTAATATCAAAGGTACGTCTCCCCATTGATGAACCAACAAATAATACCAATATGCTCTATGAAAATACCCTTCAGCAAGAAGTTGATTTTTATCTTCCTCATTTGTTATATTAGACTTGGGAACACGAGTAATAACAGTATTAGCATACTTTATCCCATTCCATGCTAAATCCCAATAACGAAGATGCAAAGCTGCATTCGCAGTCGGAGTAAGCTGAGTTTTCAAATCATGTATCTCTTTTACAGGTGGAGAACCTATAACAGATAAGTCAGAAAAGGCATATTCATAAACAATCGGAGTCTCGCAATAACCAGCATTAAAAGCATCACCAAACCACTCCCATTTTATCTGTTTCCGTGAGGTGACAAGTAAGGCGTCTAATCCTTCTTTATCCATAAATGTATTTTCTGGAGCATAAAATGATAGAGGCTCCGGAGTAAGATCAACGCAAGACGACGCACCTATTAGCAACCAAATGGCAGTAATATATCGAACTGTTTCTTTATTGATTTTCATTTCTTTATCAGTTTATTATAAAGTTACATTCACTCCCAAAGTCCAGATACGGGGACAAGTACCCATATTCTCAGGATCATAATAGTTCCACTTCGTTAAAACGAATGCATTATCTACATTTAAACTTACTTTCAGATTTTCAATTGCATATTTCTTTAAAAGAGTTTTAGGGAATGTATACGCAAGTGAAATGTTCTGCATACGAACAAAGTCTCGCTTTTTAAAGATCAATACCGAAGGATTTCCACAATTAGCTCCCAAGCGGGCATATTCATTATTAGGATTCCAAGGAGTCCAATATTCAGTCATAATAGAATTAGAACGATCAAAAAAGCGATTATCTTCATTTCTTCTTAAGTTATCCTCACCCAAAAAGTTAAATTCACCTCGAAGAACAAAAGAGAGATCTAAACAATCAAACAAGTTCAAATCACTTCGTAAAGACATGCGATAACGAGGAGTCCGGGAACCTAACCACACTTTATCATCTTCCGTAATCTTGCCATCCCCATTGACATCAAGCAATTTAGGATCACCCGGTTGTTTCCCATATTTTTTAGCTTCCTCTTCTTCTCCAAGCTGCCAGATGCCTGTCCATTTATAATAGTAAATATCTTTAATTCCATGACCGATATACCAACCATTTTGTACATCGTCATCTTCACGTTGACCTATTACATTTCCTTCTGCATCCTTCACATCTACCATCTTGCCATACAAATGTTTGATCGTATTTTTATTAGTAGAATATATAAATGTTGTTGTCCAATGTACTTTCTTTGGAATATTAACATTAACACTGGTCAACGTCAATTCCAAACCTTTATTATCAACTTGTCCAAGATTTGCTATAACACTAGCAAAACCTGTAATCGTAGGTAATGAACGGTTAACTATCAAATCTGTTGTCTTATTATAATACATATCCAGCACACCAGACAAACGATTACCCAATAATCCGAAGTCCAATCCAAGATTCATCGCCCTAGTTCTCTCCCACTTCAATTTATTATTAGCTAAATTATTCGTGTAAACACCTTTTATATTTTCTCCATCAATAATGGCATCCGTCACCTTTAGGCGAGAAAGAGCAGCATAACGTCCAATATCCCGATTACCATTTTCTCCCCAAGAAAAACGTAATTTCAGATTATCAATAAACTTCACTTTCTTTACGAAAGCTTCTTCAGACATCCGCCATCCTAATGCAAAAGCCGGATAAGTGCCATAGGGATTTTCCAAGCCAAAAGCTGAGAAGCCATCCCGACGCACAGATGCAGTTAGCAAATAACGATCCATTAACGAATAATTCAAACGTGCCAATAGAGCATTACCTGTTTGTACCTCATCATTAGATGATGTAACGGGATTGATACCTGCATTCATATTATGGAATCCTAAAATACCGCTTGGAAGAAATCCTTCATTAGTAGCAACCGTATTCCAAAATTGATACTTCTCCGCACTATACAAAAGAGTGACATCCAGATTATGAACTTTTGCAATAGTATAATTCCACTTTAGCATATTATCAATAACCCATTCATAATCAGAATATTCATCTCGGCTAGCTTCGCCTCCTTCAACAATTCCCGGTTTAATATCCGGTTTATAATAATACTGTTTCCGCCATCCATAACGAGTATTAAAGTTTGTTTGAAAACTCACCCCATAAGGCAAAATCAGTTTACCATAGATAGTAGAAGTTAAAGTTTGAGTCTTATAGAACTTTTGATCTACATAGTGTGATAATAATGGATTAACAATCCGAGCATCATCAGTTGGATATTTCTTCAAACTACCATCTTCTTCATACATAGTGCCATAAGGACTCATAACATCAGCATTACCCGTATCTGCCACTACATTTTTATTACCTCTGTCTGCAAACTGAGCATTAACACCCACTTTTAACCATTTTGTGATTTCCGTATCTAAATTGATTCTAGCCCTGACGGTCCGGAAACTATCTCCAACTTTATAGCCTTCATTGTTTGTATATCCCAATGACGTATAATAATTAGTACGTGCCGATTTTCCTGAGGCTGATACATTATAGTCCTGACGAAAACCCGAACGATAAACCTGATCTCTCCAGTCTACTGTCTTTCCTGACTTATAATTTTGAATTTCAACATTCGCTAATTGAAGACGGGTTAACCAAGTCTCAATATAATCACCGGAAAAAGATGGATCATAAGCGGCCCATTGCTCCATAGTAACTCCATCCGGCAGATTATTGGGATCATCGTAATAGCCAAGCCCCTTTTGATCTGCGGCTGGCTTAAAATAATCAATGGTTTTCCAGTAGTCCGCGCGTCTCTGTATATATTGCTGCGGAGTGGGAAGAGCCGGAATATCCAATAAAGTTGCAACGCCTATTTTAGCACTCAAATTGATAACAGGCTTCTCAGAGGTTCCTCTTTTGGTAGTAATCATTACAACACCTGCAGAACCTTTAGAACCATACACAGCCGTTGAACTCGCATCTTTAAGAACATCCATACTTTCGATATCATTCGGATTAATATCGCTAATATTTCCATAATAGATATTTCCATCCAAAACAATCAACGGCGAAGTTGAAGCTGTCAAGGAGGCCGGTCCACGTACCTGAATTGTTCCTCCCCCTGAAGCGTTATTATCTACACTAATATTAACTCCGGCAATATTGCCCTTCAAAAAATCAACCGCATTAGTTGCTACTTTAGTTTCCATTACCTCTTTACCAATATGTGAAACGGAACCTGTAACATCCTTTTTCTTCATCGTACCATATCCGACAACAACAACCTCATCCAGCAATTCCGCGTCTTCCGCCAAAACAACATCTAATTTAGTTGTACCGACCTCCACTGCTTTCTCCAATGTTTTAAACCCAATAAACGAAAATACTAGAATCCCTTTTTTATCAGGCATTTTAAGAGAATAACGCCCATCTATATCAGATATAGTACCAACTGTAGCGTCACCCTTAAGCACCACATTCACACCAATAACCGGTTCACCAGCGGCATCTTTTATTACACCGGATACATTCTTCATGACCTGACCATGAGCATAAACTGAAATTGCACACAGTAAGAACAGGCATGACCAAAATCGTCTAACAAATACTGTTACTTTCCTTCTGTTCACCATAGTTCTAAAGATAAAATTAACATTTTTATTATATAATCACTACATTCACTCTGCTATTTAATCCTTAAGGTTATTAATCTCGTTTTTCGGATTTATAGCTCAATACAAAAGTAGCGAAACATGTATTTTATAGATATAATAAGCGTCCCATTAAATGAAAAAAGCGTCTCAAACAACTATTTTACATACCAGAATCTGTTCAAAGTAAAACATTTGTCCCTTAATAATAAAAAAGATACCAATATCCATTGTCTTTAAAATCTTCATTTGCGTAAGGATACATCTTTTTTAGGAAAAATCACACTTTATCAGTATAAACATAAAGTATTTCATTTGCAGAATTACGGCATTTAGGAAACATCCCAATTCTTTACAAGAATAAATTTCGATTAAACCAAATTATCATTTCTGTAGCTTTCTACCCCCATCGAGAAGTACTTGTAGACGCAATTGAAAGGGCTACACCCTTTATCCTCGATAGCTACACCCTTTGCCTATAATAGCTACACCCTTTCAGGTATTTGCTTATACTCTTTCCTAACCAAAGTACAAATAGTTGACTTCTAATAATCATCTAAACTAATTATACGGTTCTTCATTTACAAGAAAAACAACAAGGCTATAAAACTAAATAATTAGAGCAATCATATCAAAAGCAGTTCCTTTTCGTCCACGTCACGAACTACTTTTGATATGATTGCCCTAATCGACTTTCAAAAGATTCAGAAAGAATCACTTTTAGTTGCTTTGGGACCAAGATAAGAACGTTGCATGCCACCAAAGTCTAATACGACTTTCTGTAAAACGGTACCCGGATCTCCACACAGAACTTTCACTGTATGTCTGCCTGGTTTATCAACATGCAAGGTCGTTTTATTTATTCTACAATTCTTCAATACACTCTCATACCATATTTGAGCATATTCGAAAGAGGAGGTGGAAGGGTTCATCACCGGTCCCTCATCAATACAGATTCCATATTTCGTTTCAATATTTGTTGCCTCATGACCCGCATAATCTTTGTCTGTGCTCAGAGTAAATGTAGGCAATACATACGTATATACATCCACAGAGCCTTGACCAAAAGTGTAGAAATCATATTCAACACGCGGCACCACGCTACTACCTGTTTTCTGTACCGGAGCTGTTGGATTACCCAACTGTACCGAAGCTTTTTCAAATCCCAAATTCGGAATTAGTTCAATTTTGATATCTTCATTTTCAACCTTTCGATGATAATCAGACGCATTAATAGAAACATATCCATTATGCTCAACAAACAGGCTATCCATCTCTTGTAAAGAAGGGGAAGAGGGATTGAAAACCGAGACATATATTTTATCTTTCCCTGCACTTCCTGCCATAACATCAATAACTCCCGATATACGTTCTCCTACCGGCACTTTAGTCCAATCAATAGACACCCAAATGCGTTCTTCCAATTTGGTTATACCCTCCTTTTTATCAATAACAATCCAATCATCAGAAGTCGTAACGCTCCAATTCAACGGAATAATACCTTTATTGAACAAATCAACATAATAAGATTGACGAAAATACGTATTGAAAGCAGGTAAAGTATGAATACTACTCTTTCCTTGCAATACATCCTCTCCTTCAGCTAGTACACCCAAGGAGGGCGCATCTGGCAAACTGACGGTCATAAGTTTGGGAAGTTCGAAATAGGAAGCAGCAAAACCCTGACGCGTCGTCATTACCGGATTCCACTTTCCATTCAACAACGAATTATACCCTTGGGTGATTATCTGCAAACTATCATAATAAGCTTTCACTTCTTTACTTATGCTATTCGTAGCCGCTCTTTTCTGCAATGCATACCAACGGTTCTTCTGACCGTAAAGTACCATCTTATTCAAGAACTCACATCCTTTCACCGGGTAATATAGAAGTTGATAAAATCCTGCCTTTTCTTCTTCCGGCAATTGTTTAAGAATGGAGTCCACTTTTGCTCCAATACGATCATATTCCGCCAGACGAGTATCTGCTTCACGATAATTAGTGAATGAAAAATCAGTATCGGTATTTCGCTCTTTACCATGCTTATTCGTCGACCATTGGTATCCCCACCCCATAAGTTCCGGCTTACGAGAAAAGGCTTGATGATAGAATGTAGTCGTTATATCCTGAAAGTCTCTATAATATTTCTGCCCAAACATACCAGCCAACCAATGTGCCTGATATGTGGAAACATTCTGATAATTGAACGCATTAATATCATAAGCCATAGACAAAAAAAGGTCCATTGAAAACTCACAAGACTTTATATCACCTACATTCAGAAGCCAGATACGATCTGCCGTAGTATCATACGCCTTACGAAGTTCTTCATACATCAATGCGGGAGAGACAGTACTCATCCATAAATAATCGTGCGGTTTTCCCAGATATGAAACATGATAATAAACACCTGCACGCCCTGAACGCTTCTGTTCACGTGGGCTACTCAAACGTTTCATATATCCGTAATTATCATCAGGCCAAATAATAGTAACATCATCCGGTAACTCAAGACCGGCATTATAAACATCCAATACCTCCTTATAGGGAGTAAAAGCTTGCGGAATTTCATTTGCTGGCTTCTTTATCACATCAATCAATATCTGTCTTTGAGCATTCAACGCATCACTAAGAAGTTTAACACGTTCCTTCATATTACCGCTTCCACCCATCGCTTTATCATGTAGACCACGCAAAGCCAGTGTATAAACGTTCTCATAAGGAGAATTGTCTAAAACCCTCTGCTTCAAAACTCGATTAAGTGTTTCCTTGTTATTTACATAATCCCACTCACCCATGGTTCTCTTATCCCACTCACTGGCATTATTGAATAACAACGGCTCGCAATGTACAGACCCCATCACAATGGCAAAACTATCCGCTACTAATTTATTTTCAGGAATTTTATTAAAAGCCGTAGAAGCTTCATGCATTGCGGGGCAAAGATAGTTTGCTTTCAAGCGCAAAAGAAGTTCACAAACTTTGGCATAGGTCTTAGGGCCAATATTACCACGTTCTTCCTCAAAATTAGTTTTGGCCCACCGAAGTAGCCCCCAATCCTCATCATTGATAAATATGCCACGATATTTAACTGTAGGTTCCTTGGAAGTTATCTTTTGAACTTTAAGGCATAATTCTTTCCGCTTATCTACAGGAGCATCCGCCCACCAATACCATGGAGAAATGCCAATAGCCTCTGATATTGAGAATAAACCATAAGCTGTTCCCCTCCGATCGCTTCCTACAATAACCAATGCTTTCTTCACTCCGGGAAATGGATTGCATATTACTTCTACATGGAAACTTTCCCATTTATTTTTCAAAGCACTTACATCCAGCTTCTTTTTGAGTATAAGCTTGTCTATCATTTCATTGTATCCCAGTGTCCCTACAATAATACAATTTGAGGACATATTCTCTCCAACCTCACTAACGGCTATTTCCCTACCTGTAACCAACCGTATATCATCACCAAATAGGTTAGCTACTTTTTTTACCACTTCAAAATCCCGCACATCATAATAAAGCTCGGCTGATTTTCCTGATTTCACTAATTCAAATTCATTAGCACCATTTCCTATTTTCGCTAATGAGACTTGAGCCCAACTGGTTGATATACCCGACAGGCATACCAGTATGATTAAAATGACTTTCAACTTTATCATATTCTTCTTATTTTATTTTCGTTGTTACCGGCCCCATATAAGAGCGTTTCAAACCTCCAAAATCAACGACTATCTTTTGTAACATCGTCCCTGGGTGTGCACAATAAATTTTTACGGTATGCTTTCCCGGTTTATTAACGAAATGGGTAGTTTTGTTAATCCTACAATTTCTCAACACACTCTGGATCCATAAAGTGCTATAATATGGCGCCCCTGCTTCCGGCAAATATACCGGGCTATTGTCTACCATTACTCCATAACGTGAACCATGCTCATTATCTAACGGAAAGATAGGCATCATATAAGTATAAACATCCACAGGGCCTGTCTGAAAAGAATAGAAATCATACTCCAAGACCGGATATTTATCCCCACGAACCGGAGCCACATAATTGGAAGTAAGTATTAAACCATCCAGATAAGGTGTCTTTGCAAATGGATCTCCTAAACGCACCACCTTATTATCAAATCCTAATCCTTTTACTACATCAAATTTAATATTCTCATCCTCATATTTACGGTGGAACCCTGTTGCGTCAATAGAGACATAACCATTATTTTCTACATATAACCCCTTGAGTTCTTCTATCAAAGGGCTTTCCGGATTAAAGACTGATACAAATACCGTTTTCTTTTCACCACTTCCGGAAACAATATCAATAGAGCCTGAAACAGACTCTCCTGCTGGAACTTTATTCCAATCTATAGACACATTGATGCGTACTTCAGAATTTATCACTCCACTCTTTCTATCAACCAATATCCACGAATCAGAAGGAAGAGCCTTCCATTTTAATTTACCTACACCACTGTTGAACACATCTACATAATAGGATTGGGGTAAATATTTATTAAAACAGGGTATTGTATATACATTAGATACTCCCTTCACATTATCTGCTGCTTCGCAAGAGACTCCCAAAGTTGGCATAGAATTTAATGTAACAGAATCTGTTCTCGCGCGTTCAAAAGAACGCGCCCCTCCATGAATCAAAGACATCATTCCTTGCCATTTTCCATCCAATAAAGAATTATATTGTTTCGTTATAAGTTCCAGACTATCACCATAGACTATCACCTGATCTCGTAACAAATTGGCTGTAGCTCTTTTTTGTGAAGCATATAACCTATTCTTTTGAGCATTCAAAGTCATCTGATTGATCAACGCTGCCCCTTTCACATTATAATATACTAATTGAAAAAACGCAGGTACAGCCTCTTTATCTAATTCATTCAATATCTTCTCCGCCTTTCTTGCTATACGCGCGTAAGCTGCCAAACGTTCGTCGACCTCCCGATAATTTTGAATAGAGAATTCGGTATCCGTACTCCGTTCCATATATTCCGGTTTACGGGCAAATGCCAATTGAAAATATGTTTGTTGAATATCCGTCAAGTCTTCCCTATATTTCTCTCCAAACATCCGGCAAAGAAAGTCCACGCTATGCGTGTTGATATTATCAAAATTAAATCGTTCAATATCGTAAGCCATATCCATAAACAAAGTAATGTGATATTCCGCTGGCTTTATATCGCCAACATTCACCACCCATAGTCTATCAGCCGTGGCACGATAGGCCTTTTCCAACTCTTCATACATCAACGCAGGAGGAGTCGTAGCTATCCACAAATAATGCTTTGGAGGTCCCCAATAAGAAACATGATAATAAACCCCTGAACGACCGGAACGTTTACGTTCTTCCGAATTACTCAACCTCTTTATATATCCAAAATCATCCTCAGACCATACAATGGTAACATCATCCGGCAAAGCCATCCCACAATCATACGTCTCCAACACCTCTTTATAAGGGGTAAATGCCTGTGGTATTTGATTTGCAGGCTTCGATATTTCACTCGCTAGAATATTCCGTTGATCATCAAAAGCCCTCTCAAGCACACGCGCTTGTTCCTCCAATGACAAATTTCCTGCCATTACTGCATCGTGAATGCCTCGCATCGCCAATGTATAAACATTCTCGAATTTTCCATTCTCTTGTACACGTTTACGCAGAACTTTATTAATGCCATCACGATTTTTTACATAGTTCCACTCTCCCATGGTTTTTCTGTCCCATTCACTTGCATTATTAAATAACAGAGGTTCACAATGCACAGACCCCATTACAATTGCAAAACTGTCAGCAACCAGCTTATTTTTCGGATAATGGTTAAAAGCTTTAGTACAAGAGTGCATTGCAGGGCACAGATAATTTGCTTTCAAACGAAGCAACAACTCACATATCTTTGCATACGTTTTAGGTCCTATATCACCTGTTTCCGGTTCAAACGTTTTTGAAGCCCACGGTTTTAATCCCCAATCTTCATCATTGATAAAAATACCTCTATACTTTATCGAGGGTGCCTTTGACACAATAGGACTTACTTGCAAACACAGGTTTTTCTTTTTAATTACAGGAGCATCCGCCCACCAATACCAAGGAGAAACACCTATAGTTTCTGAAATAGAAAAGAGTCCATAAGAGGTTCCTCTACGATCACATCCAGCGATCACTAATGCTTTTTCTACACCAGCAAATGGATTATTTACTATAGTTATAACATATTGCTCCCAACCATGTTTAATTTGACTTATATCCAATTTATTTCGGGCAACCAACTGATCAATATACCTATTTTTTCCTATCGTTCCAACAAGGACGATATTTCTATCAGAAGATATTTTTTCTTTTGCTTTCAATCGTTTTCCTGTAACGCGTTCAACATCTTCTACAAACAACTTTGCGGATTTCTTTACCACTTCTGCATCCGATTTATCATAACAGACAACCGCATTTGAAGCCGAAGCGACAATAGGGAATATATCTTGTCCTTGTTGTCTATCAGCTAAAACAAGTTGAGAATAACTACTTACTATAAAACAAAATAACGACAATAATAATAAACTAACTTTCTTCATCATACTTATTACATTAGGATTTGACTTATTCTCAGAAAGCGCATAATATTATTAAAGAAAGAATATGTTTTCATATTATCAGCTTAGCCCTGAGACTTCATTAATAGGTGGCGGCAAATTTAGTTCTTTCACATATTCTGACACAAAATAAATATCCCAATAAATGAAAGAAATGTCTCAAACTTTCGGCCGTCACGTATACAAACTGAACGTAAAAGCCTCTCCACCTTTTTATTGTACAATTCTAATAGGAATTCCCAAAATAAAAGCTGCTCTTTTCAATTCCTTTATTTTATGTCCTACGCCAATAGCACAGTGGTGTGAAGGTCCCGCTTTACTCCATTGTTCCATAAAGCCACGAACCCCACAAGGAAAACGATAACGGCTATTTGTATTACCGATATGCAATGTTTCTCCCGAAACAGCTTCTCCCTCAGCCGCCAACAGGAAAAAGCCATCCACACCTTCACATACAGACAAAAGTGTTACCTCTCCTTGTTTCACGCTCATCTGGATAGACAAACCTTTCCCCGGTTTCCCATGATATAGCGGAAGCGGAACCAACTTGACCTTATCTTCCGCAATAGCAAAATGAGCCGGACCATCATGCCCTAACAATACAACATCATCCTCAAAATCCATCGCATAAAATTCAGAAAAAGATCCTCCTGAACCTAACAATGACAAGATTTTCATTGCTTGCGCATTTTTCACCTCACACTCACCTGCAATGGGTATGCCATATCCGGTTAGAAGCGTATTACCCGGAATAACTGAAGTCACAATATTCTCATAAACATTCCCTTGAAATCCTTCATAATAATAAGCCATTGCAGTCAGCTGATGAGATTTCACCAATTTATCCAACGCTACAGAGGTTTGGGCAGCTCTCATTAATTCAGCAGTCTCGCACGACAAGGACACTTTGAAGTTTTCATGAAATTCTTTTAATTTCTCATCTATTTCCCTATCGGTCACTTCGTCTCTAAGAGCTTTTAGTTCACACATTTCCAGCATTTCTACATGAGTGCCAAAAGTTGCACTCAATCGCGTCACATCCGTATAGACATCAAGCATTCCACAATAATAGTGTCCTAAAATACCCAACCTGTTATTACGTAACCCATAAACTACGCGAGAGGCTTCAATCCAAGAATTCACTTCTTCCCAAACTAATTTATCAGACAAATATCCAGTGATAATATCATATTTAATGCCAGCCCGATTAAATACACTTGCAAATTCCGGAACAGAACAGGCCTGACAATGTGCCAACCATTCACCTGTCACTTTCCCTCTATCTGACATTGAATTGACAAAGGAATAATCAATTCTTGAAGTTGGTTGCACATTCAGCATCACAATGGGTTTATTAACAATCTGTGCAATCGGTAATATTGTTGAAGACAAGGCATAAGTAGATATATATAAAAATACAATTTCTACATCTGCCTGTTTCAAAAGTAAAGCACTCTGTTTTGCTTTCTCCGGTGTGTCTGCCATTCCTACATTTACAACTTCAGCATCCATTACATTTATTTGGGAAGATATACTTTCTTGATAGCCTACCAAACGGGAAAGAAGTTCATCAAATTGTTTCCAATACGTATCCAGACCTACTCCCAAAAGACCAACCTTTACTTTTTCTCGTTTCATAATTTCTATTTCTTATTAGTTAATTTATCCCACAAAATCTTTCGGTAAAACCCCGAATTGTTTCAAAAAGCACTTAGCAAAATAAGATGGAGAATTGAATCCAACACAGTAACAGACCTCATTAATACGGCTCTCCCCTTCCTTAAGTAATTGAGCCGCCTGCTTCAAGCGTTCCAGTCGCAGATACTCATTTGGGCTCAAATCTAGGATTCCTTTCATCTTCCGATAGAAACTGGAACGACTCATATTTAAAGCATCCGCCACGTCATCCATACCAAAATCAGGGTTATGCAGATTGGTATGGATAATCTCATTCAAACGTTTGATGAACTCTTCATCGGCTTTGGTTAGAGCCATTGTGTTAACTGCAACAAATGGAGATTTAGCAAAGGCCTGACGCAATTTCTCCCGATTGGCTATCAGGCTCGAAATGCACGCATGCAGATATTCTACCGAGAAAGGCTTCTCAATATACGCATCGGCACCAAGTTCCAAACCTTCAATCTTCGACTGTATATTTGTCTTCGCAGTGAGCAGAATAATAGGAATATGGCTATAATCGAGTTTAGACTTTATCGTCTTGCAAAGTTCGAAACCGTCCATCACAGGCATCACAACATCACTTACTACCAAATTTACATAATTTTCATCGAGAACCCGCAAAGCCTCCTCACCATTAGAGGCAGTCAAGACAGCATAATAATCTAATAGTTGACGAGTTACAAACGCCTGCATATCCGGATTATCTTCTACAACTAAAATAGTAATCTGATTACTTTTACTATTAGTCAATCCTCCTATTTGTTGTTCAACCGTTCTATCTGCATCAATCGACATGGGTTCAGATGCCAGTGTTATCGCAGAATCTTGTATCATAGGCAGAGTTAAACAGAAACTATTCGTCATTTCCCCTTTATCCATCTGCAAAGTACCTTGATGTAATTCGGCCAAAGAACGGGAAAGAGCAAGTCCAATCCCAGTACCAGTAGCTACTTCACGTTCTCCTTCTTCTGTGAATCGTACAAAAGGTTGGAATATTTTCTCTTTCATCGCATCCGGTATGATTGGACCATCATTGACTGTACGTACCCGAAATATGCCGTTCTCAATTTGCAGGTCTACTTCCAGAGAAACATGTATATAGGAGTCTGAATACTTAACCGCATTGTTCAGCAAATTACTTATTATCTTCGTAAAAGCCTCTCTATTGACATGAGCCAACAAGTCTTCCTCCGGTAACAGCAATTTAAACTCCAGGCCTTTCTGCTTTGCCAAAGAAGTAAAACGTAAATAGGTCTCACGCAGTACCTCCGTAATATTACATTCAGCAAAATTCAGACGGAACCCTTGCGTTTCTGTTTTACGAAAGTCAAGTAACTGGTTTGTCAAATTCAACAGACGTTCTGTATTCTGTTTCATAATATTCAAGTCTTCCTTGGTTTCAGAATCAACCTGCTTTTTCAGAATAATATTTTCCAAAGGCCCTTTTATCAAAGTGAGTGGTGTCCGGATTTCATGCGCCACATTAGTAAAGAAATCTATTTTTGCATTATACACTTCACGTTCTTTTTTCTGTTCGAACTTCTCCATCTGCCAACGGTGCTTCCGATTACTGCGACGCTTAAAATAAAGAATTATATATACAGAGCAGCCTATAGTCAACAATGCATACACGCAATAAGCCCAAACCGTAAAGTAAAATGGTGGAAGAATACGTACTTTCACAGCCACTTCCTCCTTGTTCCAAAGTCCGTCACTATTAGAGGCTCTGACCCGAAATACATAATCACCATAAGCCAGATTAGCATAAGTAGCTATCGGACTCTCACCTACGGACAGCCATTCCTTATCAAAGCCTTCCAGCTGATACATAATTTTATTCATCTTGGGAACTTGATAACTCAATGCGGCAATTCTGAAAGAAAAAGAATTCTGATTATGTTTCAATATGATCTTATCAGCAAAAGTTATGCTTTTTGTCAACGGAGAGTCCTGACCACCTGCCAATACCTCCTTCCCAAATAGAAAAAAATCAGTAATTACTGCCGGAGGCAAATATTTATTTTCAGTAAAAGTGCTCGGCTTGAATGATATAAATCCTTCAATACCACCAAGATAAATCGTTCCGGATTCATCCTTATAGCTGGAATGATAATTGAATTGATCACAGAGCAAACCATTAGCCGTAGTAAAAACCTTCATTTGTTCCGTGGCAGGGTCAAAACGGACTAATCCTGCATTCGTTGTCAACCATATCAATCCGTCACCATCTTCTACCATCTGATAAACGACATCATTAGGTAGGCCCTTACGAGTGGTATAACTGACAAAACTCTCATCTCCACGATGAAACCGGCAAAAACCACCTCCTTGAGTCGTCAACCAAATCTGTCGATGAGAATCTTCAAAAACGCTCGACACTTTATTATAAGGCAAACTTTTTCTATTCGTTTCATCATACAGATAGTTCTTCCATTTCTTCTGATTGATATCATAACAGAACGCACCGTTCGCATAAGTAGCCAACCAAAGATTACCGTAAGAATCTTCCTTAACATCGTACACAAAACAACCATTCAATTCGGATATTTGGTCAAAATCATCTGTCTGTGGATTATAATGCAGCAGTCCAAACATTGTTCCCAAATAGATTTCGCCTGCCGCCGTCCGGCAAATGGAAAACACGCTATTATCTATCAGCGAACCTGAAGTACTGTCTTTCATATAAGTTTTCAACACTTTACCAGTATGAATATCCACAACATGCAAACCCTTTGAAAAAGTTCCTACCCACAACTTATCATCAACCAGACATAACCCGTGAATATTAGTAAAGCCGGCACTCGGAGCAAAAAAATGAAATTCTTTAGTACGCGGATCAAAACGGTTTAACCCACCGTCTTCCGTCCCTATCCAGAGGATACCGTTTGTATCCATACAAAACTCACGCACCCGCTTTCCATGCATGCCATTTTTATCATCTACGGGATAGTATTTCTCGAAATAAGTATAGGAACGAGGATAATAATTTACTCCCCCAAAGTACGAACCAATCCAAACTCCACCTTCTTTATCCTTACATAAAGAATAAACGGCGTTATCCGACAAAGAATAAGGATCATGAGACGAACCACATAAATGAGTATATTTACCCGTACGAAGGTTATATATGTAAATGCCGGATTCCGTGCCCATCCACAACTCATTATCCGACATCATCATTAGATCCCTGCAATAAATAGGCTCACCTTCTTCATCCTTCGACAAAATATTTCGCATCTTACCGGAAGTAAGATTCAGCTCTTTCAATCCCCCCTTAGCCGAACCTATATACAAACAGTTGTACGCCCCCGAAACAATATCGGAGACAACGTCATTTACATATTCAGAGCTACCATCCCGTGTAGAATATGGCAAAAGAGTTTTCAAACCATCTTTCGAATAGAACAGTCCATCACCATAGAAACCTATCCATAAAACGCCACTGTTATCAAACGTAAAGCTCTTTATGTTTGTGGTAATATGCGGATAATTATTTAATGGGAAATTAGTTAAAGAGCGGGTATCCAAATTATAGCAAAACAGACCTTGAGATTCGACCGCTATCCAGACCTGCCCTTGGGCATCACTTGAAATCATAGATATAGCCTTGTCAATTCTTATATTGGCAGAAGTCTGTTCCGCAAAATGTTCAAAGGCATCTTTATCCGGATAATAAATATAAAGTCCTACATCTGTACCGACCCAGATATTTCCTTTCTTGTCCTCATACAGAGCTGTCACAAAATTATTACCGATACTATTATTATTCAGTTCATCATACTTAAACTTACGGAAAGAAAATCCATCATAACGGTTCAGCCCGTCTTTAGTACCAAACCACATAAAACCCTTTCTATCTTGTAAAATAGAAGTGACAGAGTTTTGGGATAACCCATCCTGAATACTGAGGTTTTTGAAATAGTAATGTTCATCTGCTGCTTGTGCCCAGCAAATGATATAGCAAAGAAAACTAATAAGGGCTATTATTCTTTTCTTCATTTTCGTGCTTTTTATAGATTCATACGTCAAATATAGCCCAATTTGGCGATAAACAATAAAAGAAACATTTCAATAAATAGAAATATCGTCCCTTTAAGATTTAAGAGAATCAATCAAACAACGGCTTATAACAGAACTTCGATAAAAATAGCCCTTTTCATCGAAGTTCTGTGACTCAAAACAATCCTCATTCCACAAGTTTAGGGGTTATATACTCTTCACTAATTCTCATGCGGTCCACTCCATCGACATTTTCAAACGAAACTTCTCCGATGTACATGGCACGCGGATGAATGTTATCCTTATCTTTATGAGCATGATAGACTATGCGAAGCTTGCCGGCTTTATCCGTAAACATAGCACTATGCCCCACTCCAACCAGCTTACCGGGCTTTTGCAATAAAGGGTTTTCATCATACTTCGTCCATGTACCCATCAGATCGGTAGCCGTAGCACAGCCTACACCATAAAATGGACTTTCATAACTATTAGCCGAATAAGACATATAATAAATCCCATTATGCTTAAGAATATAGGAACCTTCATTCACGCGAGGCCAGACTTTCTCCCATTCCTGAGTTACATGGAGGCAAGGATGCATTGTCTCTTTCTTGATAGTAATCAAATCCTTTTCCAACTCTGCTATCCAAATGTTGTTACCGTCATTGAAACGTACAAAAGATAAATAGGGCGTACCGTTATCATCTATAAACAGAGAATTGTCAATACACTTCTCATCAGCAATCATCGGCTCCTTCTTATCCTGAACAAACGGTCCCGTGGGAGAGTCCGCAACCGCTACACAGATATGTTCATCTGCCGAATAATACATATAGAATTTCCCATTTACAAAATAAATCTCAGGAGCCCAAAACCAACGGTCCGCCCAGGAATCTTCCTTATTCAATGCCAACCCTCCATACTTCCAGGTCAGCAAGTCATCGGAGGTATAAAATTCAATTCCTTTATTGGAATGCGTACCATAGGCATAGTATACTCCATCGTGCAGCAAAATGAACGGATCACCCAAAGGCACAGGTGTTTCAGTGGTATTGGCAACAGCATTGTCAACACTTTTTTTAGAGGAACATTGACAAGATGCCAATGTTCCAAACATAAACAAACAAACAAGAAATAAATTCTTTTTCATACAATCCTATTTCGATAATACTCTATTGACACAACCTGAATACATGCTTCATTAGTCAGTAAAATGATAGTTATAAGGGTTCCGCTTAAAATGATAACGGTGTCTTGGTAATGGCAACGGGTCCTGCAAACGCAATTCCCAGGCCAACAATTTTGTCAGCAACTCGCTCTGCTTATCTATCAACTTGGGATTTCCAAATAAATTATTAATTTCATACGGATCTTTCTTCAAATTGTACAGTTCCCCTTTTCCATAACTATTCATAATCAGTTTCCAGTCACCCATACGTACCATTCGGGAGGTTCCACTTTGAGTCCATGTATTCAGTTCGTCAAAATGAGCCACCTTATTGGGTCCCAGCGCACCTTCCTGCTCAAAAGTCAAGCTATCGTCCAAAGGAACATCTTCTCCGCCAAAACCTAACTGTACAACAACGCTTGAAAACTCTTCTTTCGGATATTCTTTACCCGTCAACATAGGCCACAAACTCCGTCCCTGAACACCTACCGGTATTGAATCACCTATCGCAGTGCAGAAAGTAGGGAAAAGATCGGCCAACGAAACATGCGCATCTATAGCTTTAGGCTGCTTCTTTATCTGATAGCCTGCCCAAACCATCGGTATTCTGGTTAGAGACTCAGACAAGCCTACTCCCTTACGAATTAGTCCGTATTCACCGCAATAATCTCCATGATCGGACAGAACAACGATGATAGTTTTCTCAAATAGTCCCTTTTCCTTCAGCTCCTCAACCAAGCGTTTGATCTGATCATCAATGAGACGAATCATCCCCATATAATTTCCACGCAACCGAGGCAGATCTCTTTCAAGATCAGGACAAGAAGCGTCTTCCAGTTCCGCCAGAATCCGATACTTTTCTCCCTTCTTCAATATATCCTTACGTGAAGTCTTCACAGCCGGAATCTTATCCGGTGCAAACATTGAATAATAAGGTTCACAAACCTGATACGGATTATGCGGTTCAGGGAATGAAACCCATACAAAGAACGGATTGTCCTTCTGGCTGTCTATCCATTCTATGGCCTCATCCACAATTCTCGTGGGCTGCTGATCTTTCAAAGGTATAGGCGAAGGTTCCAGATACTGCCCGACTGCCTCTTTAAAGAATTTGGAAATAGCACGCTCTCCCTCCGTCACCGGCTTATTCTTCCCCCAGTGGGAATATTCAGACCAGAAATCCATATCCTTTGAGTTCAGATAAGCATGATTTTTGCCTACCAAAGCTGTCTTATAATGATTCTCCTTCAGAACGGTTACCAAGTCTTTCGCATAATTAATGTCACGCACATTGTGATTGGTACGTACATGAGTTGCAGTTGGAAAACGGCCGGTAAACATGGAACAACGTGCAGGAGTACTGGCCGGCATAACCGTATATGCTTTATCGAACCAAGCGTTCTGATGTGCCAATTCATCAACAAATGGAGTAATATCCATAGGAAAACCTTCGCGTCCACACAAATCGGCACGTTGCTGGTCTGTCATTATCACTACGATATTAGGTTTGTCTGTCTGTGCAAACAAAGACAAACCTATTCCCTGGAGAACGATTCCCGAAAAAAGATGCTTTCTAAAATTCATAACTATCTGATTTTAATTAATAACCATATCAAAAACGACACATACTCCATAACCCCTATAAAGAGATTATGAAGTATGCAGAGACTCAATCATATCAATCCCAACCCGGATTCTGCACCATATTAGGATTCATTTGCATTTCTCTCGCCGGTATCGGAAGACTCCAGTAATGATCTCCTCCCCAGGCATAATTATTAGTTCTGGTTCCCCATATCTGGGTCATACCGTTCATTTTGCCTTCCTTATCCTTATAGAACTTCAGATCTTTCCAGGTCCTCCAACGAATCTCATCGAAATAAATCACGTCTTCACCTATTAATTCCCAATGGCGTTCGTTCATGATACGCTGGTGCATATCTGTTTTTCCTGTAACCTGAGTAAATTCATTGGTTCCTAGTAACTGGGCTCCTGCCCTTTCGCGCACTTCATTCACTTTGCTTATAGCTCCCGGAAGATCATTCAATTCATTCAATGCCTCCGCCCAATTCAACAGAACATCCGCATAACGGATAAACGGCAAATCCAATTCAGAATATATGTTCGGTAACTCTAATCCTTCACCTACAAACTTACGATTTAAGTAATAGAACTTCAAACTTGTATCTGTTTTCAAATCTCCGTATGTGGTATAAGAACGGAAAGGATAACGCATCACATACTCTTTAGGAGTTCCTTCAACCCCACCAAGAAAAGAAGCATAGGGGGTTATAACAGACATTGCCATTCTCGGATCACGGTTTTCATAAGCTTTTTTAATCCTCTCCTCGTTACCGGAAGCATCATATTGGGACATATCAGCTCCCGCAGCTACTGCGTTCTTTCTTTCAGTTTCCGTGATGTTATTCCGCAGGAAATACACCATACGCTTATCAATGCCCATATCATTATATCCGGGGATAATGTCATCCCAATTGAACTTACTACCGTCTCTATTTTCGTAAGACTCGGCAAACTGCGGGTTTATAATATAGTTATTCCATCCCAATCCATTGCCTGAAGGGTCAGGCGGCAAGCATCTGTTACCGAAACCTCTGTTCTTTTTCTGCGTATAATCCGGATGGTCCAGACATTGCAAAGAGAATATCATTTCATCGCAACGCTCATTTTCCACCTTAAACAACTTCTTGTACGACTCCTCACCCGCACCTTTATAGAGTGTATATCCACAATCCTTTACTGCCTGAAAATCATCAGCTGCTTTTTTCCACTCTTTCATCCACAGATACACCTTACCTCTTAAAGCATAGGCTGCACCTTTCGTAATATGCCCGTAATTGGCATCATCCGAACTGTATTTATCCGGCAGATTCGGATTATTGATACAGGAAGTCAGATCATCCACTATATACCCCCAGACTTCATCCTGAGTGGAACGTGCCAGTTTTGCCTCATCAATATCCTTAATCGGATCCTCATAGTAAGGAACTCCATTATACAAGATATTCAGCCTGTAATACCACCAGCAACGCAGAAACATACATTCTGAAATATAGCGGCTTCTTTTATTCTCATCAAATCCCTCGACCGTAGGCAGATTGCCAATCACATCATTTGCCTTGATAATTCCCTTGTAGAATCTCTGCCAGGGAGCAGAACTTCCCTTAACAGAGCTCGGAGAATTTGTCGCGAATAAGAAATTAAAAGTAGGAGCTATACCTATACCGTAGTCCATAGTACTGGACCATATATCAAACCATCCGTTGGCAACATCGCTATAATCCACATACAGTTGATTATACACACCCGCTATCGTCTGTTCCGCCAAGGTAGGAGTCGACCATACATTCCCTTCCGCCGGCTTTCCATTGGGTGACAAATCCATATCTACGCAACCTGCGGTTGACATTCCCACAAGGACCACTGCGACCATTGTTTTCATCAGACTTCTTCCTCTGTTTATATTAATCTTGTTCATATCATTTAATTTTAGAAAGTAACATTTACACCAAAAGCATATTGTCTCATAGGAGCATAACCCACTCCACTCATCATCTCAGGATCAATGCCTTTGAACTTAGTAATCGTCAGCAGATTCTCTCCCGAAACATAGAAACGCACATTTTGCATACATACCTTCTGTACCCAATCTTTAGGGAGCGTGTAGCCGACTGTCAGATTCTTCAACTTCAGATAATTGCCATTATGCAAAATATGCTGCCCGGATGCACTTACCTGAGCCGCTTTATCCATGGTCAGACGGGGATTCGCCGAAGTAAGGTTTGTCCGCGGGGCATTCGGATTCTCAGGATCATAAAAGTAATGGTCATAAGCCACATCTTTACCCATTCCATATCCAAACCAGGTTATACTGCTATTCTCACCAGACTGATACCAGTTGATTTTGAATCCGGCAGCACCAGCCCAGTTCATAGAGAAGTCAATGCCTTTCCATGACAGATTTGTCTGGAAGCCAAAGTAATACTTCGGTGTTTTAGAATAGCCCTGGAAATCCTTGTCATCGTCGTCACCATAAATGCCGTCTCCATCCAAGTCTGCATAAATGATATCACCATACCAGATATTACTCTTGCCGATTCCCTGTTTCGGATAGAACTTATATCCGGCATCCGTCATGGCCTGTAACCATTTCATATCATCTTCCGTACGGATCATTCCGTCAGAAGGCCCTCCTTTTGGATTTACCGTACCATCGGCATTAAAATAGTTTCTATCGCCTTTATATACGTTCAGCACATAAAATTCATTGATCATGTGTCCTTCCAGAACACGCTGTAAGTCTCCTGTTGAAACCTCACCCAGATTGGTATAATAAGTGGAACTACCATCCGCATTCTGCTGCCATCCGCGAACAAGTTCTCCTTTGTATTTGGTTACTTCATTCTTGTTGTAAGAGAAGTTTCCGGATATGCCGTACGAGACAGAACCGATCCGATCATTCCAACCTAAGGTTATTTCAAGCCCCTTATTAGTAACCTCTGCAATATTCTGGCGGGGAGAACTGAACCCTGACAAAGTAGGTGACAAAGTCGGATTATACAAAATACCATCCGTCAACTTATTATAAACCTCCACTGTTCCACTCAAACGGTTTTTCAGCATAGAAAAGTCGATACCCAGGTTGGTAACCGTAGTTGTCTCCCATTCCAGATTGTAGTTGGAAAAGCTTCCCATACCCAACCCAGGGACCTCCTTGTTGCCAAAGGCATAATGGGGAGCCGTAGCATAAACAGCCTGCCATTCATAGTTACCGATTGAGTTATTTCCGAGTTGCCCCCAGGAAACACGTAGTTTCAGGTTGTCGAGCCAATTCAGCTTCTTCATGAATCTCTCTTCTGACAAACGCCACCCTGCCGAGAAGGATGGGAATATACCCCAGCGGTTCTCCGGAGAAAAACGGGAGGAACCGTCATAACGGACATTCGCCTCAAATAAGTAACGGGAATCATACGTATAAGTAACACGGCCAAAGACAGAACGGGATGAAAACTCTGTAGTGCTTCCATCGATATAATCAGGCTCCGTCAATGCATCAAAGTCTGTAAGACTGGTATCAAGCATTCCTTTCTTACTAATGTCGGTAGTACGTGCCCATTTGCGGAATTCCTCATAGCCCACTAAGGCTGCCACATCGTGTTTACCTTTGAAAATCTGTCCCCAGTTTAAGGTGGTAGTATTTTTCCAGCTCTGATTTCCATCAATATAATATTTCACAGGGTACTCCGCAAGCAATTCGGAAGTAGGAGGAACATTCATCGTTTCTCCACGCTGGAATGAAAATCTTTCCTGATAATCGGAATAATGCCACAAATTCTCCTGCCGATAATGATCGTAGTAGAAGTTAGAAGTCAAATGGAAGTTCTTAAGGAAATCAATCTTAATATAAGGGTTCACGAAGAATTTCGTTGTTTTATAAGAACCTCCCGCACTATTCAGATAATAAACCGGATTGTTGACTACCGGATCTTCTTCAAGGGCTTCGGGAGCTCCATATTTCCCATCGTAATACGGATAAGTTCCCGGTGTACTTTTCTGCATTTGCAAACCTTTCAAATCATCAACATTATCCGTCCTTCTGCCTTGACAAACATATCGGGATAGCGACAAATCATCGCATATACTTGATTGGATGTAACAGGTTGTCCATCCTTGCGGATATGTAATCGTTGGCGGTTTATCATTTCTGCAATCTGCTCAGTCCGCATCCCTCGGTTCTGACTTGCGAGGCAATAAAGTATAGCTTCTTCGATTTTCATCTGTTTCTTCATCATATCTCGCCAAATCTTACTTTTTTTAGGCGATTTGGCTGATTATAACCATAAATTCATCCTATTTTTTCAAAATTTTATGTCTTATACGTTGTGCTTTCTTTTCATTTCTTCGTATAAGATAAGGTGATGGGGGTAACTCTGGTAGTAAGTCATCTAAATAGTTGATTTGTCCAATCACTTTCAGCAAAAGAATGAATGTTGACAATGAAAGATTACCAGCTGTACCATTCTCGAACTTGTGTATAGTGGTAAGACCAACACCGGATAGTTCCGACACTTCTTTTTGAGTCAGATCGCATCGCATTCTATATTCCTTGAAGCGTTCACCTAACATACGTACTAGTTCGGGAGTAGAGTATTCGTATAAATCTTTCATAAGCAATTGTATCTATCATTATACTAATGGTTATCTACATAAAATAGTGTTTATATGTATTATACTGATATTTATAACACAAAGCTACTCATTTCTTTCTTTTTGATGGAATATTTCAATCGAAAAATATGATTTAGAAGTCGTTTTTAGACCTTTTAAGCATGTATTTCACATAATCCGCCCCTAAATATGGGTAGAATTTCACATTTTCCATAATGATTGCAGCGCCCCAAAAAAACGACTTTACTTTAATGTCGTACTCATATATACGGATAATAAAGTAAAGTCAAAAGAAGGGAAAAGAAGAAATGGCTTTGCCATAATTTTTCTTTTTACCAGCAAAATCAACGGGTACCAAGAACAAATGCTATAATTTCTATATTTTGTAACCTATTCCATATGTAGACATTCCTATCGGAAAAGATTATCAAAATGTTCAAACCACAGAATAAACGAATAAAAGAACAGGCAAGTGCTTACACACTCGCCTTATTAACCATATCTCAGTCTTGATAAAACAGAATAATGTATATAACTTTCAGACTCATTCATTATCGATATTAATTCTGTTATCTATTGTTACATTATTATGTACATAACCTCTTTGTTCTAAAAGTTGCATACATTCATTATAAACTATGCCTCGGCGTTTCAGATCTCGAATTGTAACTACGACAATCACATCCTGACTTAATTCAATACCATCTCTTACAGCTGACACTTCAGCGGCCTCTCGATATAACCCTACTAGTTTTAGCGCCCATCTTTTGTTTGATGTCAAGACCTTTTTCTTTTGAGCATCTGTCATATCAGAAAGGTTGACATGATACTTTTTGATTGGTTGGAACTTATATCCATGTTCTATTAAAATACGTTCTTTTGCCGCATCTAGTTTACGTGCTTTCGCGCTATACAAATCGGCTTTCAGAATGTTTGTACTATCAGCTGACATTCTGTCTGAGTTACGCATTGTTCCTTGCCCTAGTTGTACATGTCTAACCTCACTATATGTTTCAAGTAGAACATCTACCTGACTTTGGCAATATTCGATTCCCTGATTAGCATCCAGCATAGGATTGACAGCCAAAGTGAGTGTAATATCACCTTCATAAAATCCATTGTCAGATACCAAACTTTGCGGAAATGGGAAATCCAAAGATAAAACATCTTTTCCTTTCTCCAAATGATGAGAGAATACCATTGTACATTCATCTTCATCGTTGTTCAACATCTCACTAAGAACTTTCGGTAAACCAAATCCCATTTCTTTGCGTAAAATCTCTGTAGTTTTATTTATGTTATAAGGATACTCGGCATGATGAATAAGGAGAGCTTTAAGCAGCAGCGGATTACATGCTCCACCTATTTTGGCATTCAAGTTTGCAGCAAGAGCAGTAACTCTTGGAGTTGAGAAACTTGTACCACTGCTCAAACAGAATTGCCTTCCCCATTCAGAGAATAGTGAAAGATGCGTGTTCAAATTCCCACCGTAATGAACTAAATCCGGCTTTACACAGTTTTCAACTCCAGGTCCGATTCTTGAGAAAGGACTTCTATCGTTTACCTCAGCATCGTTCTCGGTCTGTTTTTTATGAGCAATAGAACCAACGACAAGACTCAAAAGGGAGTCGGCGCCAGTCGTTATACGCAATGACGGATTTTGAACACCAGTTACGCGTGCGTTGCCTGCTGATTTGCAAATAAGGACTCTGTTAGTCTGCTGAATAGTATCCAATGCAATAGCAAGATCCGAATATTTGGTGTCGCTTATTTCTAATTCGGTACCTTGAGAGAGGTTCCAAATCTTAATCTCTGGATGTGATGATACAGCATCTTGAATATTCATCACCAAATCATTTTCATATAGAATAGCCCTGTCTCTTGATGTATTAATGATGCAGCTTTGAATTCTGGATGGACCGCATTGAGTATAATCCTTTTGTTCAAGGAAGTCTCCATAATTCAATACACTAGCAACAGCTGTCCCATGTTGACGATTGATATCCTCTGCAAGAAAACCTGCATTATTATCCTCTGCGTCATACATCCATGGAGTAAGATATTCTGTATTTGGAGAAACACCAGTGTCCAACAAACCCACTACTGGATAATTTTCTCCGTCCGCAGGTTTCATTACCTCTATTTCAGAATTGTCAGGTTCTGGTGCAGCCTCAAACACGATAGTGGGCATTCTTCTAACATACAATACCGAATCCATTGTAGCAATAGCACGTAAAGCTTCTCTGGATACATTTTCTAAAGCAAACAATCGGTAATTTCCTGCATAGTTAAGTTCTTGTAATTTTACCCCAGCTCTACTGCATAATGTTCTGAATTGTATAAGTGACTGGTGGTTGTATTCGCTATTTTGGTAATCTACCAATTGGATTTTCAAACGATCTTCTGGACAGATACCCGGCTCTACTTCTGCAGTGTATTTTTCTATGTCTTCTATGGCTGACAGGCCTTTGCGTCTAGATTTGCTAATATTATCGCCGTAGCGGAAGTGTATTGATATTTCGTTCAAATCACGAGGTGTATCGATTTTTACCAACAATTTACCTAACGAAGGTACACCTATGACATTTCTCTTTCCATTAACTTCTAGTACACTGCGGATATCAGATCGGTGTGACTTTGCCGTTGCATCTTTATGGATAGACACTTTTGTCAACAAAGGCAACGTCCTTTCTTCGTTAAACATTGTTGCGAACTGAACTAGTTGTCCAGATACATGTGCAATATTTCTCTCTATAGCATCTTGTGTGACCCATTGTGGAAGGCTGTTACCCCCTCCACCTTCTGTTAAGAATTGATCTCGTTCGCCTCTAAACTGAACGCTCTGTATTGGTAAATTTTTCGCCATAGTAATAATTATTTATTCTCCACTAAAACATTTCTGACTTGACGCAGACTAAGATTCAACATTTTTGCAATTGTCGCTTGTGTTACGCCGTATTGATATAGGTACTTCATAAATGACTCTTGGGATTCTTGTTTTCCTTCAAATCCAAATATTTCAGATAGAATATCCTCATACTCAATTTGTTTATTCCCATTGATAATGCCTTTGACTTTAAGTTTTGTCAGCACTGTTGAGATGTCAGAAGGTGACATCTTTGTCATTAGGTCACATACAATTTTCATCTTCATTACATCGTCGCTGAATGTATTATCATAGTCCTCAAGATAAGACTTCAATATTCTCATCCTGTTTGCGGCATCAGGCAGACCAACTTCTATCTTTGTCAAAAATCTACGCCATACAGCTTTGTCTAACAGTTTAGGATGGTTAGTAGCAGCAATCAGAACACAAGATGATGGTAATTCATCTATATTTTGCAACAAGCTATTGATTACTCTCTTCAATTCACCCAACTCATGATTGTCATTACGGGCCTTAGCTATTGCGTCAAACTCATCCAAAAATAGAATACAAGGCAAACTGGCTGCATAGCTGAAAATTTTACGAATATTCTTAGCAGTGCTACCAAGTAGAGAAGACACCAACCCATCAAGACGAGCAACAACTAAAGGTAAATTGGTTTGTTCGCTAATGTAATGGGCAATCGATGTTTTTCCGCAGCCAGGTGCTCCATAAAGAAGGAGAGTTTTGTTCACACTCAAACCTGCCATTTCTATTTCTGCACTATGTTTTACTATATTTATGAATTCTTGAACCTGTTTATCCACAAAATCATCAAGAACGATTATTGTTCTAGTCTTGTTTTCTGGCACAACTTCTACCATCTGCATTCTACTATCGTTGTCCAGTGGTATCATGCGAATAGCATCTGATGTTGCAGCAGAATTTGATGTAGATGCATTTATACGTTCGAATATGCAACGAGCTAACTGCTCATTACCTTCCAAACGTGATTTCTCTGCTAATCTTATAGAATAGTTTATAATCTTCCTTTTATCGTTAGCGAGTCCTCCTTCAATAATGCGTAAAATATCAGTTGACATAAATCGTATATTTAATATGATTGTACAAAGGTAATCATAAAAATATGAATGGCGAATATTTTTGGGGATATTTTGAAATTATTTGTCTATTTATGTAATATTTATTGCAATTTATGGAATATTTTATCTTTATTTCGTAATATACGCTCATCGAAATAGTAAAATTACAACAATCATATTTTTTCATACGCTAACTTCTTACCATTAAAACGTTAACCAATATGGCTGAGTCTGAAAGTATGGAAAAATTCAGTATGCTTAGGCCTAAGGATATGCATGAGGGTGATGAATATCGCAAAATTGAGTATTTTGACTCCCAATATTACACCCCAACTACTATTCTGTACGAAATGTAACGCAGTTGGATTGCTCCGATGCAATGTATTTATCACTAATGGAGTATTAAGATAATATAATAAATGTCAAGTTGAGAAATTCTAAATATATAGTCGAGGGACAGAAATTTTGCAAAAACACTCAGCAAATATAAATACATTAAGATTTTTGTGAGTAAATTGGGGTAATTCAAATTTACAGATGTTTATATTTCTTCTCTTTTCGCCTTTAAAGAACAAAAAATATGCTCCACCAAAAGAAAAAAACAACTTTACTTTAATGTCGTACTCATATATACGAATAATAAAGTAAAGTCAAAAGAAGGGAAAAGAAGAAATGGCTTGCGCCATAATTTTTCTTTTTACCAGCAATATCAACTTGTAATTAGACCACCTTTTCTCTTTTCGAGGAGAGAATATACTATCTCATTGCATTTAGTTGACAACAGTTGGCGATAATACGCAAAAAAAGGAATCGCTCCTCTATACTAAGAAGAAGTGCGATTCTTGATTCCTGGTGGTAATACTTACATACACTCAAACTATGCAAATAGATCCTCTAGTGTAACTTCGCTTTGTATAATTCCAGAATGAGAGTTCTGACGAACGCCGTAAGTTGTTACCATAGTAAGATGAACTGCCTTTCGTGTATTAGTTGAGTCAATGAAGACAGATTTCTTGTTGCGTAGATTACGTTCATACTCCGCATCAATAGAGAACTCTGACAAGGAATATTTCATTTCACAAACATTAATTACTTGATCATTGCGATCTATCAATAAGTCTATCTGTGCGCCATCACTATTTTCATCAGCTTCTTTTCGCCAAGAATATACATTACTCAATACTCCAGCAATACCCAATCCTACTTTGATTTGTTGTACATGTGCCAAACAGAGTCGTTCAAAAGCCAATCCGCTCCAAGCACGATGCATTGCAGAATCGATTGAGGCTGACCAAAAATGTTCGTCATTGTTTTCATTTTGTTGGATGAACTTAAAGTAAAACAGTGTATAGTTGTCAATGAGCTGGTAAATGGTTTGTTTTGACTTTTTACCAAAGCCATTGTATTTACGAATAAATCCGCAGTATTCCAACTCATCGAGCACCTTGCTCAAAGCTCCACCACTTTGTTTATCAGTAATCTCTAATATCTCGTCGCGAGTCATTCCTGTTTTCTTCTGTCCAAGTGCAGTTACAACATCTATATATTGTTCAGGAGACTTAAACAATGATGCATAAAGTTGCTTGAATTCATTGGTCAATTTGCCATTTTTTGCAAAGAAAATCTTATCTATGTTTTGAGCTAGGCTGAGTCCCTTTTCAAGCATGCTCCAATAGAAAGGTATACCTCCCAACACCATATAACATTCGGCAATTTGATACCGGCTCATTTCAAGACCTCTGTTTTGAACAAACATTTCACACTCACGCAAAGTAAACGGCTGAAGTGCTATGCGTTGTGTAACACGGTTATGAAGTCCGCCATGATCGTTAATCACTCTGTTGATAATCCATGATGTAGCAGAACCACAAATAATCAGAACAATATCCTTTCTAGCCGAGGCCCAACCATTCCAGAAATGTTCAAAAGCCGAAATGAAATTTGAGCGAGGTGTATCCATCCATGGAAGCTCGTCAAGGAAGATTATCTTTTTCTCATCTGTCGAATTCTTTAAGAAATGAGATAAAAGACTGAAAGCCTCCAACCACGATTGCGGTATTGGACAATCGTCATATCCGGCATCACGAAGTGAAATGGCAAAACTGAATAACTGATCTTTTGTCTTACCTTTTGCCAAACCTGTATGTTGAAATGTAAACTTATAACCGAAAGTCTCACGTATGAGAAAGGTTTTACCTACACGTCTACGACCATAGACTGCGATTAATTCTGAATACTCAGATGCTGCCGCAGAAAGCAATATTTTCTGCTCTTCTTTTCTACCGATTATCATAACTTATGAGATTTGTTTACGCAAAAGTAAAACAAATATTTGACATAATCCGCCAAATCTATAAAAAATATCACGATTTGGCGTATTATAAGCATTTTTAGACGTTAAAGTAATAAATCTAGTATGAAGAATCGCTTCTGAGTAGAATATGCATTGTATCTATCACTATAATAATAGTTATCATTGATATATAAGTATAATATTCACTATAATGATATTTATGAACTAGTAAATTATTCCAGTTATGATGTTACCACCAAAAGAAAAAACACTTTGATTTCTCGAACTTTCTCCCACTCGGCCAAGCAAGTTAACTTTCTTTGCTCTCGCTTACCCGCAACTTTACTTTAACCTCGTACTCATATATACGGATAATAAAGCAAAGTTAAAAGAAGGGAAAAGAAGAAATGGCTTTGCCATAATTTTTCTTTTTACCAGCTAAATCAAAACTCACTTCATTACTTTTTCTCTTTTCGAGGAAAGAATATACAATCTCAATGAATTTAGTTGGAAAAAGGTTGTAAATCAAATCTATAAAGATTTAGAAAACACATGAGAACCACTTCATATTTGAGGTTTATTATATCATTTATACGAAAAAAAAGAATAATTTCCTTTATTAATCTGTTTTTTTATTACCTTTGTATAAGGTAGGAGTAAGAGCAACTAGTTTTGATGCGTTTATAACGCTGGTTCGATCACCAAAAGTGTCGTAAAACATGGTTCTTATTCTTACCTTTATTTATTATTTGTTCATTATATGAACACTATAGAAAACATACTTAAATTCTCCTCTAGATTTTTTTTGTCGTCTTATAATAACTTGAACCTTCATTGTTTCCTTTTTAAAAATCACATTTGCACGCAAAGTGTAAAATATATGACTATCATTTGCATTCTTAGATTTACTAGCATATATCCACTTTTCTGATAATCTAATAATTTGAGGAACAACAGACATTAGTCCAAATGAATTTCTGATTCGTTCTCTACCTCTAGCACCGTTAGTGATATGCCGCCAACCAATACGATTGAACACTACATTTGTATTTAAAGCAGGACAAAAAATTTCCGTTTTTCTAAGAGTATCATATACAGACTTTGCCTCTTCCTTAATATTACCGGTTGTATAGAATAGTTTACAATCTTCAAGTGATGAATTTATAGTCTTGCATTCTGTCTATTTCAAAGAATTACTGACAAGACTATATAACTCTTTCTTTGAATGTTCTCCAAATCGTTGTCTGTGATCAATGTAAATATATGAAGAATCATCATATTTGTAGTTATCCATTCTTACCCACCAAGCCCATGGTCTATATAAGTCTTTTTTACCATTCCATTCGCTTGTTACATATATTAAAATCGTCGCCTCTACTTGTTTAGCATATGTATTAAGATGTTCTTTAAGATTCTTTTTAGGAGAATATGGTTGAATTTTTAATCTACCATGTTCATCAATACCCTTAAAATAAGCTGGACCAGATTTTATCTGAACATGTATTTTGGGACCAAGATCTTTGCCTGTGTTGTCTCTAACATATATAAATCCATCAAGTCCATCATCATTTTCTTGAGTATTAGTTAGCCACCCCCAACCAAAGAATTCTTGTATAAACATACTTACCACTCTAAGGCCTGTGGCCTCTTGAACATAATTATGTCTTTTATTTTTAGTCATTGACAATACTTTTATTTATTATACTGTAAAAGTAAGCACTATATAATATAAAAACGAATATAAAATGGATTATTTATCTTTTTAAGACAAAAAAAATATCTCATTGCATTTAGTTGACAACAGTTGGCGATAATACGCAAGAAAAATCGTACCTTTGCACTGCGTGCGAAAGCAGGCTGCACTCGTTGCGAAATGCTCAAACAAGTTTGGCATCTCACTCGTTTGCACTGCCTTTGCACTTAGAAAAAGAGGTGAACTTCTGGATGGAGAACTCGGTTTTTCCATGACTCGCGAGAACGAACGTTAGAACGGCAAAAATGGCGGATTTTTCTACCGCCTAGAAGATAAAAAAAGGTTTTCTACCGTTTTAAGCGTAAGATTCTCATAATTAAATAGTTCTACATGTTGCATCGGTAAGTAGCTGATTATCAACAATATTACAATATATCGCTAACTGTCTGAAAGCCACCGTTTTGG
>OHCS01000057.1_pt1 | contig 69101 bp, 61 predicted proteins | sample 1566741 | NCBI WGS metagenome assembly OHCS01 (sample SAMEA3879604, study PRJEB24766) | human gut metagenome | biome: human-associated habitat; feature: feces | place: USA | collected 1985/1987 | reverse complement strand
GGGGGAACCCTCGCCGGGGGTTCCCCCTTTGCGGGCGGCCTAAGCCGCCCGCAGCCGTTGCGCACCGCCGTAACGCCGGTGGTGAACGCACGCCGGGCGGGGGTGGAACCCCGTCCCTACGTGGGCCGGTGGAACGTGGTGACATCGGCGTAAGGTACGTCGAGAACGCCGCCCCATGAATTGAATCAAAAATGCCGCCCAAAGGGCGGCATTTTTACATTATAAGCAGCGAGAGCGGTATGAGCAGCACAAGCGCCGCCACGTTTACCACGGTAAAATACAGCATATACTTCCCCGCCCTTGAACCCGGAACGGCGCAGTAGAGCTTGAACGAGATGAGGCTCGCCAGCGAGGCGATGATGGTACCCAGCCCGCCAACGTCGGTACCGAGGAGCAGGCCCTTCCAGTCCTCCGTGAAGCCCGCCAGCAGCACCGCGGCTGGGACGTTGCTGATGACTTGGCTGGCCAGCAAGCTGGTGAAAAACGTGCTTCCGTCAAGCATAGCCGACAGAGTGTCGTTCACCACCGGGATGTTGCCTATGTTGCCGGCAAATATGAAAAAGAACACAAAGGTCAAAAGCAGACAGTAATCCACCTGCTTGAGCGCCGCGCGGTCCACCAACAGCAGCGTCAGAAACACCACCACAGTAACAGCCCCGTAATGCACGACGCGCATGACCGCCAGCAGACACATGATGAACAGCACGATACACAGCGCGAGTCGCTTCACGTGCGTTATCTCCGCTCGCTCACCGAAGTTCACCTCTATGCCGCCCTTCGGACCAAACACTACAGCCAGTATGAGAAGCACAAGGCTCGCCCCCGCTATGGGCAGCACAGCCGCAAAGAAATACCCGGTCGGCACGGAGTATTTCGCGTATATGTATAGATTCTGCGGGTTGCCAACGGGCGTCGCCATGCTGCCAAGGTTCGCGGCAACGGTCTGGAGCACGATGACAGGAATGAGCCGGTCCGTGCGGCCTATGGCCTGTAAAATCAGCACCGCAAAAGGTACGAATGTGATGAGCGAAACATCGTTCGTCACAAGCATCGAGGTGAAAAACGGCAGCAGTACAAGTATCATCGTCACGCGGCGGAGGCTCCCGCGTCCCGTAAGCAGTCTCTGGGCCATAACCGCGAAAAGTCCGCAGCCCTTCAGCCCATCCACCACCGCCATGAGGCAGAACAGCAGGCACAGGACGCGCAGGTCGATGTAATCCATATACCCCGGCCCGGGCGGAACTGCAAGCATCGATAAAAGAGCCGCGACAGCCGAGATGACAAGCACCGGCTCGCGGCGGAAAAAGGCGGACACGCCCTTCAAAGCGCACACCTCCACTTAAAAGTCGCGTACATGATAGCACGACAGGCGAAAATGTCAATAGCCCTCCCCAATCTATTGTGTTTTCGATGGAAAGAGGCTATAATTTTCCCCGGGAGTGATGCCTTGTGCCGGACGAATACACAATGCGCGCCATAGCGCACATACGCAGCGACTTTGACAGCAAATTCGGTATCCCGCGCCAGAGCGGTGTGGTCCCGGAGCTGGAGGCCGACATAGTTTTCACGCCGGAGTTCCGCAATCCGGATGCCCTGCGCGGCATAGAGCGCTGCTCGCATATCTGGCTCATATGGCTCATCTCCGGCAACCTGCGGGAGGGTTGGCAGCCCACGGTGCGCCCACCCAGGCTTGGCGGCAACGCGCGCTGGGGCGTATTTTCCACGCGCTCGCCCTTTCGTCCCAACCCCATCGGCCTGTCCTGCGTACGTCTCGGCGGCCTTGACTTGCACGGTCCGGAGGGGCCCGTCCTGCATGTGCTCGGCGCAGACCTCATGGACGGCACGCCCATCCTCGATATAAAGCCCTACGCGCCTTATACAGACTCCATCCCAGACGCCACGGACGGGATAGCCCGCCCGGGCTGGGAGCGGGAGCTGCGCGTCGAGTGTGCGGAGGCTTTGCTCTCCCGCCTGCCTGAGCGAAAGCGTGACGCCGCGCTCGCCGTGCTCGCGGAAGACCCCCGCCCCGCCTACCAGGCCGACCCCGACAGGGTCTACGGCATGGCCTTTGCGGGTTTCGACATACGCTTCACCGTTTCTGACGGTGTGCTCACCGTGCGGGATATCATCCGCACCGCATCTGAAAAGGAGGCTCACATATGAAACGCTTCGGCTTCGGCGCAATGCGCCTGCCCATGCTCGACGGCGAGGTCGATAAGGCCCAGTTCTGCGCCATGATCGACGAATTTCTCGCCGCAGGCTTCACCTACTTTGACACCGCCCACGGTTACCTCGACGGCAAGAGCGAGCTTGCCATCCGCGACTGCCTCTGCGCACGCTATCCGCGTGAGAGCTTTCAGCTCGCCGACAAGCTTTCCGCCGGCTTTTTCAAGACGCGCGAGGAGGTCCTCCCCTTCTTCGAGGAGCAGCTGCGCTGCACCGGCGCGGGCTACTTCGACTACTACCTCATCCACGCCATGAGCGCTCAGCGCTACGATTTTTACCGCGAAGTCGGCGCCTTCGATATCATCCCCCAGCTGAAGCGCGAGGGCCGCGTGCGCCATTTCGGCATGTCCTTCCACGACAAGGCCGAGGTACTGGACCGCATACTCACCGAGCATCCGGAGCTGGAGTTCGTGCAGCTCCAGTTCAACTACCTAGACTATGAGGACCCCGTCGTCGAGAGCCGCAAGTGCTATGAGGTCTGCGTGAAGCACGGCAAAAAGGTGTCCGTCATGGAGCCTGTCAAGGGCGGCGCGCTGGCGGAGCTGCCCGCGGACGCGGGCGCCATCCTCGACGCTCTGGGCGGCGGCAGCCACGCGAGCTACGCCCTGCGCTTTGCCGAGAGCTTTGATAACGTCTTCATGGTGCTCTCGGGCATGAGCACGCTGGAGCAGATGCGCGACAACCTCGCCACGATGTCCGACTTCCGCCCGTTGGACGACGCGGAACTCGCCGCGGTTCATAAAGTCGCCGCCACCCTGCGCGGCAAGGGGGCGATCCCCTGCACCGCCTGCCGCTACTGCACCTCGGGCTGCCCCGCGGGCATCGACATCCCCAGCTGCTTCTCCTGCTTCAACTCCAAGCGCATGTTCGGCCGCCCGCAAAGCTCTGAGCGCTACGCGGAGCTGACCAAAAACGGCTCCGGCCCCAACGACTGCATCGGCTGCGGCCAGTGCGAGGAGGCATGTCCCCAGCACCTCAAGGTGCGCGAGCTGCTGCGCGAGGTAGCGGCGGAATTCGGGGAGGGCTGAGCATGCAGCCCTACGCCCTGGATTTTGCTGAGGACGTCGAGATAAACGGCAGCAGGCAGAACATACGCATACGCTCCCGCTCCCTGGCCCTGCCCGCGCTGCTGTTCCTGCACGGCGGCCCGGGCGTTACGGACCGGCATCTGGTCCTCAAAAGTTGCGAACAGCTGACCAAAAGCTGCACGCTCGTCTGCTGGGACCAGCGCGGCTGCGGCAAGAGCTTCACGCCCGCCTCACTTGGCGAGCACTTTGACATAGATACCTTTGTGGAGGACGCGCGCCAGGTGACCGAATACGTTTGCACACGGCTCGGCAAGCGTCAGATCTACATCGTGGGCCACTCCTGGGGCAGTATACTCGGCGTTCTGCTCGCCCAGAGGCACCCGGAGCGTATCGCGGGCTACATAGGCATGGGCCAGTTCTGCCAGGGTGTGGAGAACGAGCTGCTCTCCTACGAGTTCGTCCTGGCGGAGGCCGAGCGCCTGGGCGACCGCCGAGCGGTCGAAAAGCTCCGCGGCATCGGCGCGCCCGTCGAGGGGCGCTACCGCACGAAGCAGGACATGCGCATCCAGCGCGACTACCTGACCCGCTACGGCGGCGGCAACTGGCAGAAGCGCGAGGGCATCGTGCAGAGCATCCTCATGCCTCTTGTAAAAACCCCGGAATACCGTCTCTCCGAGCTGCCGGGCATGGTAAAGGGCCTGCTGCACAGCCAGGAGGAGCTGGTAGACGAGGTCGTGGCGCTTGACTTTTTCCGCGACGTGCCTGAGCTCAAAGTGCCGGTAATCCTCACTGAAGGCCGCCACGACCAGAACACGCCCGCCTCGATAGCGCACCGCTGGTACGACGGGCTGCGCGCGCCTAAGAAACAGTGGATATGGTTTGAGAACTCGGCCCACTCGCCCATACACGAGGAGCCGGAGCGCTGGTGCGAGGAAGTGCGCGCCGCGCTCTTCGGGGCCTGACATTTTGAAAGGAAGTCATTTGAATTGTACGACGAACTGACGGAAGTTGACGTCAAAAAGATGCGCGAGGAGCTGGAATACCGGCAAAACGTCCTGCGCCCGAAGCTGATCGACGACGTAAAGGTCGCGCGCGAGTTCGGGGATTTGAGCGAGAACTTCGAGTACAAGGCCGCCAAGCGCGAGAAGAACCGCAACGACAGCCGCATCCGCTATCTTGAGCGCATGATAAAGACGGCGAAGGTGATCGAGGCCCGCTCTGGCAGCAGCGAGGTCGGGCTGTTCGACCGCGTGAAGATCTACATCGAGGAGGACGACGAGGAGCGGGACATCCGCCTGGTGACAACGCTGCGTCAGAACGCGCCGCTGGGGCTTATCAGCAAGGAGTCGCCCGTAGGCGCGGCGCTGATGGGCCACAGGGTCGGCGACCGGGTCAAGGTCGAGGTGAACGAGGATTACAGCTATTACATCGTCATCCGCGAGATAGAAAAAGGCAGCGACGACGAATCGCTGCCCATAAGAGGCTACTGAAAAACCGGGGAGGCGTCAGCCTCCCCGGTCTCATTATGTGGTTTTTACTTCACGCTCTGGCAGAAGCGCATTATCATGGCCGCAGCCTGGGCGCGGGTGGCGGTGGCGAGCGGGGTCAGCGCGCCGTTCTCGTCGCCCTCGGTGAGGCCGCTGCCGCAGGCCCACTGGAAGGCGGACATGGCGTACTCGCTGATGCTCGTCGCGTCGACGTAGCTGAGGATGTTGGTGTTCTCGCCGACAGAGACGTCATAGCCCTTTATCTGGGCGTAGCGGTAGAGCATGGTCACCAGTTGCTCGCGGGTGATGGCCGCAGTCGGGTTCTCGCCGTCGGAGATACCGTTGGTGATGACCCACTCCTGGGCCTTGGCGTACCAGGTGTTGCCGCCGGTGGTGTCAACGCCGCTCATGCGGGCAATGATGGTCCAGACCATCGCGCGGGTCAGGGTGTCGTTCGGGGCGAACACGTAGGTGTCCACGCCGTCCATGAGCTTGTTGTCGTAGACATACTTCACAGCCGTGTAGTACCAAGCGGAGGTCGGCACGTCGTAGAACGGGAACACCGGGGTCTCAGGCTGCTCCGGCTGCTCCGGCTCGGGGACGTAGGGCGTGTCGGGGTGACGCACCCACACGGCGGTGAAGGTGGTGTTCTTGGTGATGGTGACAGTCGCCCGCGCGTCGTAAGTCGTCGTACCGTCGCTCCAGCCGAGGAAAGCGTAGCCGCTCTTGCTCGGAGCCGCGGGGAGTTTTATAGTCTCACCTTCAACGTAAGTGTTCACAGTGTCAGCAGCGCCGTTGCCATACTTTACAATGACGGTGTAAACAATCCGTCCAGGCCCAGTTATAGCTTCTACAGTACCGTTAGGACCGGCAGCAATTTGCGCATCGTAAAACGTTTCATGATAACTGTAATACTTGCCATTAAAAGCCTGATACTTAAAAGCGCTGGACAAATACTCGGAATTAACAGGCGTTGCAAAATAGCCGCCATTAATTCTTATGTTAGGGTTAGACGTAGATCCTTCGGTGGTTTCTATATTTTCAAACACACCTGCGCCGTTAATTTCAAGCTTGGCCTTTGCTGCATCGATGCTGTCGTAAAGAATAATACCATCAATTTTACCAACAAAATCATCGTCAAAAATAACTGCTACCCCATTTGGATAATAGGGCGTCCGATAGCATACGTCAAAAGCGATGGTTTTCTCAGGGTCTGAGGTGTAAATGTTAGTATCGCCCTTAAAGGTTATCGTACCATTGTTAAAACTCAGCGCATAATCCTCACCGCCTGCCTGATTCTCGGCATATATATCCATATTTTCGAGAGTAAGGTTGGCATAGTTCTGAATGATTCTCGAAATACCCGTTGCGTTTTCCGCGATTCTAATTTTGCCGTTCTTAAAAACTATTGTGGAATCTTTCAGCAGCTGGAATCCATTCGTCTCAGTCCCTGACGAACCTGCACCGGGGCCAACAAGAATATATTCGTTCTCTGCAAAGTCTATGGTGAAATTCTTGCCGCTATCAACTGCGATACCTACTGCATCGGTTATGTTCTGAAGGACAGTAATAGTACCGCCATCGCCAACGGCTTTAATTGCAGCACCCATAGAGGTGAAACCAACTCCGTTAATGGCCACAACAGCAGTTTTAGTTTTATCAACTATTACTTTGCCATCCTCATCTTGAGTAAGTACAGAACCTACGGGGAGATACTGCTTAACACTACTGCTAAACGTACCTCCAGATATCGCCACTTCATTGGTTGAAGATTTAAAATTAAATACTGCTCTATTATTTGCTGTCTTAATACTACCTCCAGAAATGGATATCTCTCCGTATGAGGAAGAAGTAGATGTGATAGCCGAACAATAGTTATTGGTGGACTCAACTGTTCCGCCTGTGATATTCACAATTGCAGGGGCGTCTTCATCACCATCTACATAAATGGCACCGTACCGAGAAAACGAGCTTTGAATTACTGCATCGCCACTAACATTCAGCTCCGAATCTTGGCGTATATATACGCCAGCACCACTGGAAACGATTTTGCCTCCGCTCATATTGAACGTTCCGTTTAAATAAACGCACTGATTTGTTCCACTTGTCATTTTGAGTTCTCCACCGCTCATATTGACAACGGAACCGTTTCCATAAACGCCGAGAGTTTTGTTGCCGCTAGTGGCTTCCATTTTTCCGCCTTTAATGTTGACAACAGCATTGACGGCACTCCCGCTTATCTCAAGGACTTCATTACTTGCAACAAGATTGCCGCTTTCAAGTGTCAGCACACTGCCTGTGCCGGACAGAGTGATGACTTTACTATTTCTTGCATTTACTTCAATTTTGCCGGTTTTTTCAGTGGTGCTATCCAATATAGTAAGAGCTCCGCCGTTAATATTTATTAAGTAATAGCTCGATTTACTGAATGTGCTTGTAATGCTATTTCCATTCAAATCAAGGACAACATTTTTTGATACTACCCAGTTAACCTCGTCTGCAACGCTAAAACTGCCTGTGAGTTTAATGTTACCTCCAGCAGCAAGGGCCGTAGAAAACTCTTCCGCTGAGTCTACCTCAGTCCAAGTGTCATCCGCCAGCGCGCCAAAGGGCAGCAGGGATGCTACCATTACGAGCGCGAGGAGGATGGCGAGGATTGACTTTTTCATACGGTTTCTCCCTTTCATTTTACTTTTATAGTGCCACATGAGGCGGGGAGAACCCCCGCCTCAAAAAGGGCCATGGCCCTTTGCGCTGTTCTGTCTCTCAATTTACCACTTTCTGAGAGGTATTTCAAGTAAAATCTGCGTAAAAATCGAATAATTTTTTCTTTACTCCGGGAATTTTGCATTTTCCCGTCAAAATTGCTGGATGAGCGTATACTTTCCGGCTTCATCAGTGTATACGGCCTCGGCATCTCGGTCTAGAAGTTCCAGCTCAGGGGTCTCGGCCTCGTAGCGGACGCAGGTGCCGCAGGAGCTGGACAGCTTGCGCGGCACCGGTGTCATCTGCGCGGCTATCCCCCTCCCGCTCAGGCTCCGACTGCTCCGCAGCGCCGCCAGATGCGTGTGGAAGGTCGCTATGTACCGCGTCATTTCTTCAGCTTCAGCCGGAAGTCCGCGCCCTCGGGCGCGGCCTCGACCTTGTAGCCCTGACTCTGGCCGTAGCGCGTCACGTTCTCCACCGAGCACTGGTTGTCCACCAGCACCTCAAGCTCCGACGGCTTCTCGGCCGCCACCGCCTTGCGCACCATGACCACCGGTATCGGGCAGGAGTGGCCCCGCGCGTCTACTGTCTTCATGCCTTCTCCTCCTTCCCCGGAAGATTCATCAGCGAGACGATCAGGCACACCGCAAAGCCCAGGATGACCGCGACCTTACCCGCCGTCGAGATGCCGCCGACTACAAGCTCGCCCGCCTCGTTCAGCGCGTCAGCGTTGCCCGCCAGACCGAAGTTGTGCGATATCGCCGCGCCAGCCATCATGCCGAGCACCGTCACCGCGCTGTCGCCGTTGCCCTCGCCAGCGAGGATGAGCTGCCTCAGCGGGCAGCCGCCCAGCAGCACCGAGCCCCAGCCCACGAGCGCCATGCCCAGGAAGTTCCACAGGTGCGAGCTGTGGGACACCGGCTGCAGCTCAAAGCCCAGCTTGAAGCTGCCGTTTATGAGGTTGCCGACAAGCACGACCACGAAAATCGCCACAAAGCCGTACAGCAGCTTGAAATCGCGGAACATGAAGGCATCCCTCAGGCCGCCCGCCATGCACAGCCGCGCCCTCTGCGCCAGCGCGCCGACGACGGCCGCAATGAGCAGCGCCGCGATGACCGGCGCACGCATGGAGCCCGGCCCCTCGGTACTGGACTTGAACAGCGTCGGCACGGTCAGCACAAGTATGAGCAGCCCTGCCATGATGACCGGCAGGACGCCACCCTCGGCCTTCCCCACCGGATACGCCCGCTTGAGTGAAAAGCCCCGGTTCAGGAAAATGACGCCGACACCGATACCCAGCGCAAAGCCGCAGAGTGCCACGAGCGCGTTGAGGTCTCCCCCGCCGAGCCTTATCATCATGCGCAGCGGGCAGCCCAGGAAGGCCAGCGCGCCTATCATGACAAAGCCGCCCAGAACAAAGCGCGTCGCGGGCGAGGAACCCGCTTTGGCCTTGAATTCCCGCGTAGCAACGGACATGCTGAACGCGCCCAGCACGAGGCCGATTATCTCCGGACGCACATACTGCACCTTCGCCGCGCTATGCAGACCGCAGGCTCCCGCGATGTCACGCAGGAAGCAGGCTATGCAGAAGCCCATGTTCGACGGGTTGCCCAGCATCGTCAGCGCCACCGCAGCGACGCCCACCGCCGCGCCCGCCAGTACGACGAGCCAGCTCACTTTTTTCATTGGTCATCCCTCTCTTTTGCCAAAATAGGTTTTGAACGTTATTCTCATTATAGAATAACGTTCAAGTAATTTCAACAAATATTTTGAGGATTTCGACTAATTTTTAGATGGTATTCGCTCTCAGATGGCTGCGATAGCCGAGAGGGCCGCGTCGATGTCCGCCTCGGTATTTGCCCAGCCGGTGGAAAAGCGAACGCTGCCCTCCGGGAAGCTGCCGAGCGTCTTGTGCGCCGAGGGCGCGCAGTGCAGGCCGCAGCGCGTAAGTATGCCGAACTCTCGCTCCAGCCGCCAGGCTGCCTCTGCGTTGTCGCAGTTCAAAAAGCCAACAGAAAACACACCTGTCCGTCCCTCAGGGACAGTTGCGCCGTACAATTTGACGTTTTTCAGGCCATAAATGCCCTCCAGGAAGCGTTTTGAAAGGGTTTTCTCGTGGTTTTCAAGGGTTTCTATCCCGGTGTTTTCAAGCCACCCGAGCGCGGCCTCCCAGCCATAGACGCCGGGCATATTAGGCGTGCCGGACTCAAAGCGGTCCGGCATCCAGTCGGGCAGCTCCTCCGAGTCCGAGGCGCTTCCGGTGCCGCCCGCGACGAGGGGCGTGAGCCGCCGGGCAAAGTCCGCGTCCAGCAGAAGCGCGCCTATGCCCTGCGGGCCGAGCAGGCCCTTGTGTCCCGGCACGACCAGGGCGGAGAGGCCAAAGCGCTCAAAATCCACCTCGATATGCCCTGCCGTCTGCGCGGCGTCGAGCGCGAAGGGGACGCCGCGCTCGCGGCAGATCTTGCCAACCGCCTCCGCATCCTGCACCGTGCCGCAGACGTTGGAGCCGTGGGCCATGACTACGAGGCGGGTGTTGAGCTTTATCATGCCGGGCAGGGCTTCGAGGCGCAGGCGGCCCTGCGCGTCGCAGGGGATGCGCTCAAAGGCGACGCCCTCGCGCTCCAGCTGCACCAGGGGGCGCATGACGGCGTTGTGCTCCATCGAGGACACGAGGCAGTGGTCGCCCGGGCGGAGCAGGCCCTTTATGACCATATTCAGCCCCGCCGTTGCACCAGGGGTCAGGACGGCATGCGTGGGGTCAGGGTGGTTGAAAAGGCGGCAGAGCCGCTCACGCAGGCTGAGCGTCACCAGCCCTGCTTCCTGTGCGGAGGCGTAGGACGAGCGGTTAATAGTCGCGCCGACCTTTTCGACGTAATCTGCCATGGCCGAGGCCACGCCTGGCGCCTTGGGATAGGAGGTGGCGGCGTTGTCGAGATACACCATGGCGCTCACCTCAGCCGGATGAGCGCACCGCCGTCATACTCGACAGCGCGGCCAACGCGCTGCGCGGCCGGGACGCTGCCCTCCAGCTCCGACATCAGCGCGTCCGCGTCCTCGGGCGCGACGGCGATGAGCAGGCCGCCTGAGGTCTGCGGGTCGTAGAGCATATCCTGCTGCCAGAGTTCGGCCTCGCCGGGGTCCACGCGGCACTCAGCGAAGGCGCGGTTGCGGTACATGCCCTCAGGCAGGAGGCCCTCCTTTGCAAGCTGGGCGGCCTCCTCAATGAGCTTGAACTTTGCGACCTCGTACTCAATGGCGACGCCGCTGCCCTCGGCCATCTCGCAGGAGTGGCCCAACAGGCCGAAGCCGGTGACATCCGTGCAGGCGTGGACGCGGTACTTCACCATAGCGTCGCGCGCGGCCTTGTTCAGCGTGGTCATGAGCTGCACGGCGTAGCGCATCGTCTCCTCCGAGCACAGCTCCGCCTTGGCGGCGGTGGTGAGAACGCCTATACCAAGGGGTTTCGTTAGGATCAGCACGTCGCCGGGCTTTGCGCCGGAATTGGTCAGCACCCTGTCCGGGTGGACGAAGCCCGTGACGGCCAGACCGTATTTCGGCTCGTCGTCGAGTATGCTGTGGCCGCCGGTGATGATGGCGCCGGCCTCGTAGACTTTGTCGTAGCCGCCACGCAGCAGGGCGTGGACGGCCTCGCGCGGCATCTTCTCAGGCACGCACATGAGATTGAGGGCCAGTTTCGGCTCGCCGCCCATGGCGTAGACGTCCGAAAGCGCGTTCGTCGCCGCGATTTGGCCGAAAGTATAGGGGTCGTCCGCGATGGGCGGGAAGAAATCGACGGTCTGGACAATGGCGAGGTCATCCGTGACCTTGTAGACCGAGGCGTCGTCGCTCCTGTCAAAGCCGACAAGCAGGTTAGGGTCAGTGCGGACCTTTATCCCCTCCAGCAGCTGGGCCAGGACCCCCGCGCCGACCTTTGCGCCGCAGCCGGCGCATTTCGCGAGCTTGGTGAGCTTGATCTCGTTTTCCATGTTCAATCCTCCGCTCCTAATACACCGGTCAGGCGCAGGATGGCTTCAAGCGTTCCTCCGCCGACGGCAAGGGCCTTGTCAGAGACGGACCAGCAGTTCTCCACGTCCCCGCGAGGGTCAACGTCCCCTGCTTTCATGCCCTTGAACACCGGTGTGCCGTCCTCAAGTATGCCGCGCAGGACGCCGGATATGGTACAGCGCATGGGCTCCTCCCCCACTGTTCCGGCAACATCGCCCGCCTCGACCAACGCGCCTATCTCCAACCGCTGGCGGAACACGCCATCAGCCGGGGCTCTCAGTACACGCTCGCCCGCGTAGCCGCCTATTAGGCCCGGCACGGCTGTATTCGGCAGGGCGGAACCGCTGTAATACACCCTGCCCAACGTGTGGCCTCGCATAGTTTCCACCACTGCGTGGCAGTCCTCCCCCGCCGTGAAGCCGGGACCGACGCCTATGACCGCCGGGGCCATATCCCGCCGCGTACCCAGGTTGCGCTTGGCGAGGATGGCGTCCACCATGGCGTCCGGAGCTATGGCGGGCAGGCAGGCGCAGTTTTCATCCACCAGTACGGCTATGTCGCCCCCGCGCGTTGTTTCCAGCGCCTCTTCCGGCGTGGCAGCCAGACGCGCCGTCACGTCCTCAACCGTTTGTCTGCCGCTCTTTATTGCCCCGGAAAAGCTGACCGTCCTGCGGATGGCCGTTGGGCGGGCAACGTCTGTCATGACCACGCGCATGCCGCTCCTGTGCAGCCTTATGGCTATGCCGGTGGCTATATCCCCGGCGCCGCGTATTAAAATGAGCATTGCAGCCACCTCCCATGCAGGCTGCCCCAGGCGGCGGGCCTTTCCAGCAGCCGAGCGAGCGCGGGCGCGGCCTCCGGGGCCGCGTCGGCCTGATTAAGATAATATATATCCGCGAGCGCTTCGCGGTTCAGGACGTTGGCGGCGCGCTCAGGCGTGGCCGCGTCCTCCGGGAGGCAGTCCGCGAGGCGGGCGTAGAGCTCCGGCCTGTGTGCAGCCTCGGCTATCGGCCTGCCAAGGCCCGTGAGGCCCAGGACGCAGACGGTGCGCTCCGTCCCCGGCGGTATCACCGGCTCATGGGGCGCGTGTGCTTTCAAAGGCAGGCGCTTTGAGCCGTCCGCCTCGACTACTACGTAGTCCGCGAGGCGCGCGAGCTCCGAAATGGGCAGGGCCGGCGCGTGCAGCCGCCCGTCAGGCGCGAGTTCGCCCAGGCAGACGGCCCCGTCCTCAGCGAGCGCCCGCTCGACATCCTGCGAGGAGGCGTTTTGCAGCGTGCGCAGGCCCGGCGGCGGAAACATATGCGTTGTCGTACACAAAACAACACGGCCCCGCTCCCGCAGCTCTTCAGCCAGGCGGTCCAACAGGCTGGATTTGCCGCCGCTGCCTATTATGGACGTTATCCCCCGGCCAAGACCCAGGGCCTCGCAAAACTGCATATCTTCACCTCGTTATTCTCTCCCGAGGACAACAATACCACCCATTTCCACCTTCGTCAAGCGTTGACGCGGCTCGGAAGCGGGTGGTATAATTCAAATATGGAAAAGATGCACTACAACATATCTGTGAGGCTGTTCACGGCGGGCAAATGCTTCGGTCCCGGGATGGCGGCGCTGCTGTCGCTTGTGCGGGAGCGCCATTCCCTGCGCGCCGCGGCGGCCGAAATGGGCATGGCCTACTCCAAGGCCTGGCGTATCCTGCGCGACTGCGAGGGTGCCCTGGGTTTTCCGCTGCTGGACAGCACCACCGGCGGCCGCCACGGCGGCGGCGCGGTGCTCACCGCCGAGGCCGAGGCCCTGCTCTCCGACTATGAGACCTTCTGCCGGAGGCTCCGCGAGGAGGGCGATTCGCTCTTTTCCGAGTGCTTTGAGCGCTGGATGAACTGAAAAGCAAGAGAGCCGCCCGGCGGGCGGCTCTCTTTTTTATATTTCTCCCTTCTCCCAGATGCCTGTTTCGAGAAAACGCCGGGCTCGCTTGTCGGCGCGCTGCGTTATGCTCTCGTCAAGGCCCATGAGACGCAGGAGCCTTATCGCGTTGCGCGTCAGCGTGCGGCCCGGGCGGACACGATAATCGAAGCTCATGCCCTCGTCCGTGACCTCCTCCTCAAAGTGGAGCATATCGTAATTCCCGTCCAGGATGGCGCACAGCTCCAGGTCGTGAGTCGCGGCTACGACCAGCGCGCCGGAGGATGCGAGCGACAGCAATATCTCGCTGGCTGCCGAGATCCGCTCCAGCGTGTTCGTGCCGCGCAGGACTTCGTCCACGGCGCACAGGACGGGCTCGCCCGCCGCGGCGGCGTCGAGGATGCGCTTTGTGGCGAGGATCTCGGCAATATAGTAGCTCTCGCCCGAGAGCAGGTCGTCGCGCAGGGCCATGGCGGAGTAGATATGGAAGGCGCTTCCGCGGTAACTCGCGCCCGGGCAGGTGCAGAGGCTCTGCGACAGCAGCGCTGCGAGCAGGCAGGTGCGCAGGTAGGTCGATTTTCCCGAGGCGTTGGAGCCGGTCACCAGGGCGGGACGCCTCAGCTCCAGGCCGTTCGGCACGGGGCTCGACAGCAGCGGGTGGACCAGGCCCTCGGCGCTTATATACCTCTCCCCTGTGCCGAAGTCCAGCTCAGGCGCGCACCAGAGCGGCATACTCTCCCGCCACGAGGCCGCGGCGATAGCCGCATCCACGCGTCCCAGGGCGTCGAACACGGCCAAGATCTCCTTGTGCAGGACTCCCAGGCGGTTTTTTAGGTATTCAAACATGATGAGGTCGAGCAGCAGCGCGCTGCTTATGAAGTCCGCGGTCATGTCCGAACTCCTGCTCGGCACGGCGCCCAGGGCCATCAGCGGGCGCAGGGCCTGCAAGTGCCGATAGCTGTCTCCGATGCACTCGTCAAGGCGGGAAAAGCCGAGGTTTTTGAGCTTTTTCAGCGCCAAGGCCATGGATACGCTGAAGTTTACGGTCTCTATCTCCGCCTGGCTGTGGCGCGTGTTCCACTCGTGAAGCATGACGTTCAGCGCGAAAAGAGCGAGTGTTATGAGCAGGCCCTTCACCCCCAGGGCTATCATACTGAGCGGAGAGCATAGGAGCGCAAGGGCGAGGATCATATACAGAGCCATGCCAAGGTATCCGCCGTAAGAGGGTGAAAACACCCGGCAGACATCTGCGCGGCGGAAGCGGCCCAGGCAGCCGAGTACATACTGCGTCTCCAGCCGCTCCTGTTCGTCCGCCTCGGCAAAGCGTATAAGCTGCGTGCGCCGCTCGTATTCCGCCGAGTCCATGGCAGGGGTGCGCAGGAGGTGATAGAGCACCTGCTCGCCCGGCGTAGAGAGGCCGGGGTTTATGCGCTTGAACACCCGGTCCATGTCGAGATCCGACCAGGTCACGTCGTCGATGTGGAAAACGTCCGGCTCTTGCTCGCGCATGTAGTCGTGGTAGCTGCGGATGGTGGACATATCGCCCGCGGCATAAAAGGGGTCCGGCCGGCGGCCGTAGTTATCTTTCAGGCTGAACCAGAGCCTGCGCTTGTAGCCGAAGTCAAAAAGGCCCATTCCGCGCACCTCCTTTCCTGCCTGCGAGGGCGCAGGCCAGCAGCGCCGCCGGGAATATTACAGCCAGCAGCAGGCCGGATTTCAGGTCGCCGCCGGCCTTCTCCGCCGCAAAGCCCACGGCGGCGGGGCCGGCGGAGCAGCCCAGGTCGCCTGCCAGGGCCAGAAGGGCGAACATCGTTGTGCCGCCGTTTTTCAGGCTTCCGGCCGCCAGGCTCACACTGCCCGGCCACATGGCGCCCACGGAGAGGCCGCAGAGCATACAGCCGGCAAGCCCCAGCCAGGGCGTACTGGTCAGCGCCGCGAGCAGATATGCGGCTACGCAAAGCAGACTGCTTACAGACATATACCGCCGCAAATCCAACCCGGCGCCAAAGCGCCCATAGAGGGCGCGCGAAAGCCCCATCATCGTTGCAAAACCGCAGGGGCCGAGCAGATCCCCTACCGTCTTTGACACGCCTAGCGAGGCCTCAGCGAAAGCAGAGGCCCACTGGCTCATCCCCTGCTCCGCCGCCCCGGCGCAGAGCATCATGACCAGCAGCCGCCAGAACAGGCCCCTTTTAAGAAGCTGGGCGGCTCCGGTGCCTCCTGTCTGGGCCGCTATCGCCGGCGGCGTGAGACGGTGGAAGTTGAAGAAGTTGTAAACCGGCAGCAGCGCCCACAGACAGGCCATTATGCGCCAGTTTTCCAGCCCGAAAATCGCGAAAAAGGCCGTGGACACCAACACTACGCCGACATGCCCCCAGCAGTAGAAGGAGTGCAGCAGGCTCATCTCCGCGTCCTTGTTGTCCGAGGGGCAGGCCTCGATTATAGGGCTTACAAGCACCTCCAGCAGACCTCCGCCTACGGCATAGATGCCAACCGAGACGAGCAGGCCCGCAAACGGACGCGCGAACAGCTCCGTGAAAAGGCACAGCCCCAGCAGTCCCGCCGCGGAAAGCAGCTGCGCCAGTTTCATGCTGGGCCAGTAACCCAGCCTGTCAACGTACAGGGGGCTTGTAAGGTCCGTCAACAACTGCACGCCAAAATTCACGGACACCAGCAGCGAGAGCTGTTCAAGGGATATGCCGAAGCTCCGCTGCATTGTCAGAAACAGCAGCGGCAGGAAGTTGTTCACGATGGCTTGGGTCACAAGGCCGAGATAACAGGCCAGTTTTATACGTCTGTAATACATGGCGGCCCTTTCGTCGCGTGATTTGCCGCCAGCGGCGGCTATTTCGCGTCCAGCTCAAGCACGGCGTCCGTCTCGCCGCTGACGCAGTTATACCAGAAGTAGCCGTCCCTGCGCGCCCCGACCGTGTCAACATAGGAGTAGTAGAGCAGCATCGTCTCGCTGTCGCGGCCCCATTGCAGGAAGCGGTATTCCACCTCCGCGCCTGTCGGTGCGGAGGCCAGGTGCAGGTAGGCGTTCAGGTTGCTCTCGTGGTTGTTTTCCAGCCAGGCCAGGGCTAGATAATAGCCGCCGCCGTAGCCGTCGAGGGCGAGAACGTATTTGCTGCCGTCCGGCGCCCACCAGAGGCCAGCGTACTCGCAGTCGCCGTAGGTTATGCGCAGCTTGGAGCCGTTTTCGCGCTCCACGATGAGGGACACGGCGTCCTTTGCGGAAAACCCGCCGCCGGAGAGCGTCTTGCTGTAGACTGCGGCGACACTCCCGCCCTCGGGCGCGGGGCTCCTGTCCAGGATAAAGGGCAGGCCGCTGCGCCAGAGCGCCGCGAACACTATTAGCGCCAGCACTGCGAGAGCTGCCGCAGCAAGGGCGACATGGCGCAGTCTGAGAGTGCGCAGCTTGCGCATAAGCTCCGCGCGGGAGTAAGCTATGGCGCTCCTGGCGGCGGCTTCGGCCTTCGCTTCCGGCTCCTCCGTCCGCACTCGCTCGCCGGAGATGAGCTCCAGGACGCTCAAGTCCAGCGCCTCAGACAAAGGTTCAAGCAGCGCGATGTCGGGCGCGCAGAGACCGCGTTCCCACTTTGATACGGCCCGGTCCGTGACGTGCAGCCTCTCGGCCAGCTCCCGCTGGGTGAGGCCCTTTTCCTTGCGCCGCTCGCGTATGAGCGCGCCGGTTTTGATGTTATCCAATGTGCTCCCCCCTGCTTGGGTAATATGCCCCAAGCATAAGCCAAAACCGGCAAAATTGCACCAAACCTGCGGTTGAGAGCGGAAAAACGTCGTCTAAAACCTCAGCGCGCCCTTCGGGCAGGTCTCCACGCAGCGGAGGCAGAGGATACATTCCGACGGGTCCGGCGAGGCATTGACGCAAATATCCATGGGACATACCTGCGCGCACCTGCCGCAGGAGACGCACTTTTCGCTATCCACCCGCACACGGAAAAGAGCGAAGCGGCCTGTCAGCCTGAGAAAGACCGACACGGGGCAGACGTATTTGCAGAACGCCCGGTTGTCCCGGCACTTATAGGCCAGGGCAATGCCCGCAGCGTAATAGGCGAGGTTTCCGGCAATGAAGCTCCACCACATGACTTGCTCCAGCTCCGGAACATGCAGCAGGAACAGCGCCCCGACATACGCGAGCGCCGCGCCAAAGACGATATAGCGCACGAAGCCCCAGTTCCGCCGTGGCCCCTGCGGCGTTTTGAATGGCAGCAGGTCTAGCACCATGGCTGTCCAGCAGGCATAGCCGCACCAACCGCGCCCGAAAACAAGCGGGCCGACGAGCTTGGCGACGGCGTAGTGTATGACCGCCGCCTCAAAAACGCCCAGGAAGAGATAGTACCAGAAGCCCTCTATCTGCATATTCTCCCTGCAGATGAGGCCCAGGTACACGAGCATATACAGGCCGACGGCAAACTGCACGACGTGACGGGCGTACCTCCACCCCGCCGCGTACAGGGCGAGGCCCAGGGCGAGAGCTGTGCCGATATAGCTGAAGTTGAGGAGGTAAAAGACCTTCCCCAGCGCCAGCCAGAGCGAGACGGCCACAGTCTCAAACAGCAGCCACATTCCCAGGGCAGGCAGATACTTCTTCATGGCGGCGCTATCCCTCCGCGCCTGTGTCGGCCAGATATTCGGCGTACTCGCGCTCCCAATAGAGCCGGTCGGCCTCACCTATCTCTCGCAGGACGCGGCAGGGATTGCCGACGGCTATGACCCCGGAGGGGATATCACGCGTCACGACCGAGCCTGAGCCGATGACGACGTTATCGCCAATGGTTACGCCGGGGTTCACCACTGTATTGCCGCCTATCCATACGTCGGAGCCTATACGCACTGGCTTTGCGTACTCTACGTCTGTGTTGCGCACGGGCGCGTAGGTCGGGTGCGTCGCAGTGTAGATGTTCACGTTGGGGCCGAGGTAGACGTTGTCTCCGAACTCGACCTTGCATACGTCCAGGATAGTGAGGCCAGCGTTGGCATAGAAGTGGCGGCCGAAATATATCCGGTCGCCGTGGTCAAAGTAGACCGGCGGGGTGAGCTGCAAGTCCTCCGGAGCGGCCGCAAAGCATGCGCGCAGCTCGTCCAGCGGCGCGCGGTCATGCCAGAACTCGGAATCGTTGAAGCGCTTCTGCGCCGCATGCACACGCGCGGCGGAATCATCCCCGACGCGGAAGGGGCAGTACAGTCGCCCGCTTATCATCCGCTCCCACTCGATACGTGACTTCATTTTCGTACCTCCATTATTCCCGTGCGGCGGCCTGCCTTGCGAGGATATTCAGCGTCTCGCTGTCCGGCTGGCCGCCGTAATATTTGTCCAGCACGGCGAGGAACACAGCGTTATCCTCGCTTGCCTTTGAAAACAGGGTCATGCAGGAGCGGAGCTTCAAATCGTCAGGCCAGCCCATCACGGCTACGGGGTCTGAGCAGTCCAGCTGGAGCAGAGCCTCAGATATCTCGCGCAGGTTGGCGCCGAGATAAGGGTGCTCGATGAAGGCGCGGGCCTCGTCTATGTCGCGGATGGCGTAGTACCGCGCTGTGCTGCTCCGGCCCAGGCCCTGGAGCTGCGGGAAGATATACCACATCCAGTGGCTGGCCTTATAGCCGCCGCGAATCTCTCCCAATGCACGCTCATAAGCGCGCTTGTGCGCGTCGATGAATCTCGAAAGGTTGTACTCAAATATCATCTCATTCCAACTCCTTTATCAACAGCTCCACCGTCTCGACTTGTTCTTCGTTGTCCAAACTGATACTCATATCTTCCTCAATGATCGGCAGCTTAAATTTGATGGATTTCAGCCACTGTCCATTGGCTTGGCGTTCTGGGTAAACCTGAATTTCAGAGATCAGCGCCTCGATCAACTGCCGCCGCTCCGCTTCATTCATCACGCCGTACAGTTTTTCAAAATAGATCAGCACTTTATAGATATTGTCGCCGGTCAGTTTCTCTGCCTCAATGGACTGCTTTTTGGCTCTGGCCGCAATCAACAGAGATTCTGTCTCTTCAATCTTATCATACATCCTGTAAAGGCGGTCATCCAAATCGGCCTTGCGCCGGACATAGTGCCGGTCGTCCGGGTCGAGAGAATCAATCTCCTCCGCCAGCTTTGCTTTGACGGAATAATGCTGGCGCAGCTGCTTCTCGTAATTGGCAATCTCCTGGTCAATGGCGGCGGTATCCACTTTCATGTTGATCTTTTCCTGCATCATGGCAGCAAACTTCGGATTGCTCACCAGCTTTACAATGACTTCTGCCACGGCATCGTCCAGCAATTCTTCCCGGATCTGCTTTTTGTAATCGCACTTATGTCCACGAATCATGGAGCGATGCTTACAGCCGTAATAATAAAAATCCTTGTACTTGGTGCCATCCGCTTTGTGCTTAATGCTTTTGTTCCCATACATTCCAGCCCCACAGACAGGACATTTTACAATGCCGGAGAGCAAATGTACGTGTTCATCTTTCCCTCGGTTGACGTGTTCGTATTTCTTGGCCTGCGCCAGCAGCTTCACCTGCGCCGCTTGCCAAACCTCTTCCGAAACAATTGGTTCGTGCAAACCATCTGCCAACAGGTAGTTGTCCTGCTCCACCAACTTGTACTCATTTCTGGTGCCGCGCACTTTTTCCATCTTGCGGCGGCCATAGGCAATTTTTCCGCAGTACACAGGATTTTTTAGAATCAGCCGGATCAGGTGTGCATCAAACAGGGGATTCTTCCCGTTCTGCCGGGGAATCTTGCGGATACCGTGGTTCTCCAGATACTTTGCGATGCCATTTGCGCCAATGTCCGTGTGAACATACTGGTCGTAGATGACACGAATCGCCTCTGCCTCTTCCTCGTTGATGATCAATTTCCCATCCACCAGTTGATACCCATAGGGGGCAAAGCCGCCGTTCCAGCGGCCCTCCCTTGCTTTTTGGATGCGGCCCTCCATGGTTTGGACACGGATGTTTTCACGCTCGATCTCTGCTACGGCAGACAGAACAGAGATCATCAATTTGCCAGCGTCCTTGGAAGAATCAATGCCATCTTCCACACAAACCAGATTGACGCCAAAATCCTGCATGACCTGAAGGGAAGAGAGCACGTCTGCCGCGTTTCTGCCGAAGCGGGACAATTTGAACACCAGAACATAGGACACGCCATCCTTGCCGGATTTGATGTCCTCCATCATCTGGCTGAATTGCGCCCGGCCCTCGATAGACTTGCCGGACTTTCCCGCATCCTCATATTCACCGACAATCTCATAATCATTGTAGTCGGCATATACCTTCATTTTGGCCTTCTGTGCATCCAGCGAGTAGCCGTCCACCTGCATAGCGGTGGAGACTCTGGTGTAGGTGTAAACTTTTATCTTCTCTTTCTGCATCTTAATCTTCCTCATGTGGTGCGAATCCAAAAATGGATTGGGCATTCTTAACTTGGCTCAGAAGAATCATCCTGTTTTTCTGCCTCTGTCTTGGCCGTTTTTCCCAGTTGCTTAATGGTCTTCAGATATTCTTCCTCCACAGGGGAAAGAGTTTGTGCCTGATAGCGTTTATATTCTGCTTTTGCTTTTTCCATCGCCTGTGCATGACTGATTTCCCCTGCATGGGTCAGTACTTCTTCACCGGTTGCCCGAAGAATATTGTCCAGCTGCTCCACATAATCGCTCATATACATAGGTCGGTGACGGATGGCCTGTACCTCGGCAAAGTCAAAATAACCGGATACCATCTGATTCAGAACCCGCAGTTCTTCCTCTGTCAGATAATTCTTGGCGATTCCAATATCTTTTGCCGTGGGGAAGTCGCCCGAAAAAGTGGTAAGTCCCATAAACGGCTTATCTGCATCGGCCCGCTCATAGATCACTTCCGCAGCCGTATGTCCATGCGCCGCATAATGGAGTTTGTTCTGCACCATTTTGAAAAACGCAACAGATTCCGCACTTCTGGGGTTATAGTCCACACTGGTAGCGTACAAGTCCAACACCTGACGATACATCACTTTTTCCGAAGAACGAATATCCCGAATCCGTTCCAGCAGTTCGCGCCAATAGTTGCCACCGCCCAAATTTTTCAGGCGCTCATCGTCCATCGTGAAGCCCTTGATCATATATTCTTTCAGGCGTTCCGTGGCCCACCGACGAAACTGGGTGGCAATTAGGGATTTTACCCTGTACCCCAAAGAAATGATCATGTCCAGATTATAGAAAGGCAGCTCTCTGGTTACTTGCCGGTTGCCCTCCATTCGAACCTGTCGGAATTTCCGACAGGTTGAAACCTCATCCAGTTCGCCTTCTTCATAGATGTGGCCGATATGCTCTACAATGTTGCTTCTGGACGTGTGGAACAATTCCGCCATCTGCTGCTGTGTCAGCCAAACAGTCTCATCTACAAACCGGCACTCTACTTTCGTGAGCCCATCTTCGGCCTGATAAATTACAATCTCGCCCTGGCTCTGATCCGGTCTGTTCTTATCTTCCGCCATTTGTTCACGCTCCTATCCGATTACATTTTCTATGTTTCAAGAGAGCGAATAAAATGGCCGTCGCTCTCTTGTTTGGACTCTTATATCACGTCTATTATATCATGCAGCAATTTTGCCTGCAACTGCTTCCGGCTTGAAAACAAATTCTTTTTTATCTGCTGCCGCGCTGTCCTGATCCTCAAGCGGAATCGCCGGAGCGGGCAGGTTCTCGACATCCAACTCCGAAGCGTACTTCTCAATCAGGTTGGCCAGCAGGTCTGCAAAACCGCTCCACTCATCTATCATAGGCAGTTTCCCTTTCTTTTTTATGCGGGTGTTTATAAAGTTCCAATACTTCTGGCGGTATCTGCTCCAATATCGCCACGGCACTGTCATAGTCGCGCCGCAGCTTGAAATCTTCGATTTGCTTCAACGCACTGACTTTCTGCACCGATGCAAGAGATTCTTCCAGCTCGGCATTTTTCGTTTTCAGCTTTTTGTTTTCGGATGCTGTTTTCGTAAAAGCTACGCCATATTTCCGCAGCAACGTGTCCATCTTCTCCACGCTGGGAATATAGCTATCCAGAATCTTGCAGATTTCCTCCGCCCGACTTTTGGCGTTGAAGGGATTGATTCCAGTGAGCAGATCCTCCAGCTTGTCCTTCTGTTTGGTCAGCCGGGTCATCTCCTTAAACACACGGGGCGGGATATGGTCGCGCCCGGTCAGGCTGGCGCTTTCGCCTCGTTCCAAATCCGGGAACTTCTTGACCATGTGCTTCCAAAACTCATCCTGCCACCAGGTCAGCTTCTTTTTGTTGCCCATAATGTCTTTGGCGCTGAGCCTGCCGTCTTCCGTCAGCGGGACAAAACAAAGGTGCATATGGGGCGTTTTCTCGTCCATATGCACCACAGCAGATATAATTGTCTCTTTGGACTGATGCTGTTCCAGAAAGCGCAGAGCTTCCTCGAAAAACACCCGAATTTCCGCCCGTTTCTTCCCCTTGAAGAACTCCGGGCTGGCAGTAAACAACGTCTCGATCATACGGATACTGTCCTTTCGGGTACGGCATCCGGCGGCGGCAATCTGCCGCTCTGATTCCGCCCGGTACTTGCCGGGCGGTTTGACCAGATGGAAGTTGTACTTGCTTCGGCTGGCGTCCACATCAGGATTGCTGGCGTACTTTTCCTTTGTGCGCTCGTTATGGGCCTCGATATTGCCGATTTCAGGCCCCTTATATTTTGCAAATCGCATAATCGCGTATTGTGCTTTTTCCATACTCAATCCCTCCGTTTCTGCCAGACAATGTCATATCCCAGCACGTCAGCCAACTCCACGGCCTCCCGATACCGCAGCGATTCCCGCTGCAATTTTCCGGAAAGATTGGATACGCTGTCGCTCCACCCATACTCATCGTGCAGCTGGTCAGCGACTTCCTGCATGGTGTAACCGGCGCGGATGATCTGCGCCTTGATTTCGTTTCGGATGCTTGACTTCATAATAATCCTCCAAATTTCCTCCAAATTTCTTTGCCCATAAAAAGAACCGGTTGCGCTGGACAGCGTACCGGCTTCATGGGATGATAAAAATGTTATAGTTTCTGTTTTACGATAGAAATGTTTCCCCGCGTATCGTTGACTGGCGGCGGAATATTCGACTTCACGGAAATGTGGGGCTTTTCACTGTTCTGGCTGTATTGGCGCGAAACGGTGCAACCTGTACTCTGTTCCGTGAGCCGCTGTCCAGCGAACTGTATGCGGATAATAGAGAGATATTTCGCCGTTTTGTGATTGCTTCAAAATATGCCTGCAAAATCACCGTTTTTCCTTGACTGTTTAGCCGCGGACAAAATCTCAATGGCTACCTTAATCGCATGAAGCATTTCTACAATATATGAGGTAACAGGGTTAATCGCTGTGTACATACGTACCGGCGACCAGAGCGGAAATCAATCCCGCCAGTCTTCCGGTACGTAAGTACACTGTGAAGCGTCCGTAAACTCGTTTATATGCGGTCTTGCCACTGCCTCGATCCCCATAAAGCCCCACACCCGGCGTCCTGCCGAATTGGTAATCGTGTTGCAGTGTTCCAGATTGTACTTGCCGCAGGCTGCCACCAGCGCATCGCTGAAGCTGCGGCGTTTGAGGGCAGTCAGACTGTTTTCCTCGCACCACATCCGGTAAATGTCGTAGCAATCCTTTGAACTGATGGACGCATCCGCTTTCAGCCGGATATAGCCCTCGGATTCCAGAAAATCGAACACATTGTTGTTATCCCGCTTGACAGCCTCCCGGTTCTCTCTGGTGCGCTGGCTCTCGATGAATTTGAAGTTGTTCGCTATCAGCCGCCGTAATCCCGCAAAGGCCCAGAGGAAGATGCCCTCAATCTCCGTTTTCATCTTTTCAGCCAGATCTGGATCGTCCACGCGGTCGGCAGATTTCTCTTTAGTGGTCAGCACCAGCTGCCGCCGGTAAAAACCATCGCTACGGTCAAAGAGTGCCTGCAAGTCGCCGTTGCTGAACGCCAGCAGCCGGGCGCACATCCATCCCTGATAGCTCTGCTTGCCTTTACGCTCCAAATCCATTTTGCCCTGTGCGGTGACGATGGATTTGACATAGTTGGTCTGCCGCAGTGCCTCCATCCGCATATCATCATCGACACACAGCAGAATGTGTTCCAGATCAGCGCGGGCAAAACGGTTCTCGGAAATTTTGCCGATGCTGCCGTCCTTCATGTTGCTGCCGAACAGGGCGGACAGCACCGCGCCGATCTGGCTCTTACCCTCGCCGCCATTGCCCTTAATGACCATCATGTGCTGTCCCTTGTTGCTGGGGATCAGGCAGTAGCCGATATATTCCTGCAAAGTGGGAATGTCCTCCGGGTAAAGAAGCCCATCCAGAAAAGCCAGCCAGCGGGTCGGCGTTGGCGCATCGGGATTGTAGGCCACCGGCAGGCGGCAACGCACGATTTCCGGCTTGCCCTCTGTAAAGGTGCCATCCAGCATGAGGGTTCCGTTCGCCAGATGGATGCGGTCAGTCTCCGGCGGGAAATCCTCTACCAACGCGGCCAGTTTCATCAATTCCACAATATTGCTGATTTTGCGGGGGATATTGCTGACCGCACAGCATTTCAGTTCCTCAAAAATCTCTCCACGCAGCGGCAGCTCATCGGTGACGCGGCCATCAGGCGTGAAAAAAGCCCCGTTTGTGTAGATGATTTTGTGTCTGCCGAGAAAATCATCACAAAACAGGGCTTCATTGATACTCTTGCCGTCAAACCAGATGGGCTGGTTGGCCTCACGCGATTGCTCGTTCTTCGCCACGGTGCTGCACCTCCTTTTCCAGACGTCTGAGCCGCTGCTCCAGCGCGGTGATAGTGCCGTCCTTCAGCAGCATATCCACCGCTTTCACACGCTGCTTCAGTTCCGCAAACATGAGAACGTCCAACAAATGATCTACATACTCGATCATATGACACGCTTCCACAAAACGGTCGTCCAATTCATCTTCCGGCGATTGCGGGGCGTATTCAACCTTCCAACGGTCCAGCAAGTGCAGGTAGTCGCACAGCACCCGCTGGCAGTGCATCTCATCGTTGCGGAAAGCCCGCGCCAGCGGATAGGGCTTTTTCAAAGCCATCGCTGCCGGGGGCTTGTCCGGATCGATGCCAAAGTCATAGGCCAGCTTCTTTGCGGCCTCGTAGCTGCTCAGGCCGAACAGCCGCGCCACAAAATCTATCACATCCCCGGTAGCCCCGCAGCCAAAGCAATAGAAATAATCCCTGTTCAGCTTCATGCTGGGATGCCGGTCATCGTGGAAGGGGCAGCAGATCATATCGCCCCGGTTGACCTTACAGCCGTAGTATTCGGCGGCCTGCTTCACGGTGACAGCGGATTTTACAGTTTCAAATAAATTCATAGGCTTTGTCCTCCATTATTTATTGACGGTATCTGCCCGTCTGCCTGAATATACGGGGAAAAAGCCTATAAACCGAAAAATCCGCTAAAAGTGCAAGAAATGAAAAAACGCCGCCCTGAAATCTTGCAAAAATGCAAGACCTCAGAGCGGCAAAGCCAGCGGAAAGCATTTGCCCGCGCTGGTTTTATCAGGTATAATGGATAAAGAGAGTTTTCAGAAGAGAGGTGCGTCACATGGAGGGAGCCTATCTGCCCGGCAATATCCGGCAGCGGATGCAGGAGCTTATGAAGGAACATAAAATTACCCAGGCACAGCTGGCGACCCGCATCGGCAGCACCGAAAGCGCCATCAGCCGGTTTGTGAGCGGTAAGACCGATAAAATCAGCACAGAACATTTGCTCCGTATTGCGAAAGTGTTTGAAGTCTCCACAGATTTCCTGCTGGGGGAAGTCAATACACCCGACCGGACAAATTTTGATATTGAAGAACTGGGCCTGTCGGTGCAGGCGGCACGGAATCTGTACACCGGGAAAGCCAATGCTGAAATTGTCAACCGCCTGTTGGAAAGCCCGCGCTTTGCAGAAGTCACTTACATGATCGAGCAATATTTTGATGATACGCTGGCCGCTGGTTTCGCCGGACAAAACCAGATGCTTACTACCCTTAGCGCAATGCTGCGCCGGAATGTGAAGACGGATGCCGCTGTGCAGGCTGCCAGAACTGTCAACCGGCAGAAAGTCCCTGTCTATCAGGCAGACCTGACGATGATACAGAATACTTTCATGGCGGCACTGCGGGAAGTGAAGAAAGAAATCGGTAACGATTTTACGGCGGCACAAACCTTGACCAAGGGCATCACCCAGCAGATGTTCTCCGAGTTGACAAAAGACCAGGATGTCCAGGCACCGACCGTCACGCCAGAAATGATTTCCGCCGCTGTCACCCAGAGCGCGGCAGGGATGGACGGTGTACAAAAGGAAGCGTTGGACAAGTTTGGTCAGGCGTTGACGGAATTTCTCCAATCCACCTTAGACCACGCGCAGGAGAAACAAAATGCCGGCCCTGAGCAATGAGCGGCTGTGCAAGCTGGCGCAGGCAGGGGATACGGCTGCCCGTGATATTTTGCTGGAAAACAATCTGGGATTCATCCGAAAAATCGCGTTGGAGCAATACCGGAGCATGGGTCTGGATGAAAATGATATTGGAATGGATTTAGATGATTTAGTGCAGGAGGGAAGTATCGGCCTGCTGAACGCGATTCCTTTATTTGACGCCGGACGGGGTATGAAATTCCTGACCTATGCGGCACCGACAATCCGCAATGCCATGACGGACTGCATTCGCGCAGCCCTCGCTCAGTTTGAACAACGGATGGTGGATAAGAAAGACGGCCCCGGCTTCCAGAGAGTATATCTGGATGACGTTCTCTCAGATGATGAACGGATGCTGCGAATCGAAGCCATAGCCGACCCTTACACTCAAACGCCAGAGCAAATCTATATCCAAAAAGAACAGCTAATGGAATTGTATGCGGCGATGGACAAGCTGACTGCCAGAGAGCAGACTTATCTGCTGTATCGCTATGGATTTACCGATGGTATTGAGCACCCGCTGATCGGCACAGCACTCCATTTCCATCTCAGCGAGAGCCGGACGAAGAAGGTTGAGGGCGAGGCGATGGACAGTCTGCGCGGGAAGCTGCCGTGGTGGTTCTGATACGATGGTAAGCAGCTGCTGACGGGGCTTTGATATACCTTTGTTCCGCAGATGACAAGGATGGCAGACAGTGCATATTCGCACCGCCTGCCATCCTTTTTCTGTCGCTTATGCTGCCCCGCAAGGGGCAACCTTTCCCGCCAGAACGCCGCAACTGTAGCCACACTTTCCGGGGCGTGCTACAATTCCGGCTGCCATCTGCTCCACAAAGGTATAACACACTAGACTTTCCTACGGAAAATCGTGTGCCAACAGGGATGCTGCTCGCCCCTATTGGAAACCCAGAGCCAAAGGGGCTATGCCCCTCTGGACACCCCGCCTGTCCGTGCAGTGACTATCCATCCTGTTCCCACACAATGGATGCTCCTCTGCCCGAACAGGCAAAACAGGCACAGAGATTTGCCCGTATAGCGGGCAGATTTCTGTGCCTGTATTTGTTCAGCGGTGGCTGGACAGAGCCTACGAAGAAGCCTTGCAGAACCCTCGGCCTTGGTTGACTATTTTCGCATGGGGGTGCGAAAACCAATTGTCCCAAGTGTCAATATCTGATATAATAAAAAAGTCGAATTCTCTGACCGGAGGGCACCAATATGGTCATCTCTTACAATAAACTCTGGAAACTGCTCATTGACCGAAAAATGAGCAAGGCTGATCTGCGGCGAGCAGCGGGGATCGCCCCCAACACCATGACAAAACTGAACCGAGATGAAGAAGTGACATTGGAAACGCTGGGGAAAATTTGCGGCGTACTCGGAGTCAATATTGGAGATGTTGTGGATATTTTCCCGAAATGTCAAGAGGAAAAGAAAGGGAGAAAAACGCAATGACTATATTTGAAATAATCATGACAATTCTAAACTTAATCGCGGTATTGCTTATTCCTGTGGTTGCTGTATTTGTTGGCCAATATCTTCAAGAGCGGGCTCAAAGACGGAAAGATAAAATGGATATATTTAAGACGTTGATGATAAATCGAGTAGGATGGTCTGTAGAAAGTACACGAGCCATGAACATTATTGATATTGTTTTTTCGGATGATAAAAATGTTCGACAGGCTTGGAGTGAATACTATCATGCACTTTGTGTCAAGGACCCAGATGAAATACAGTTAAAGCAAATGCAGCAAGCACAAGATAAATTACTTGAGAAAATGGCTATTTCTCTTGGATATAAGGATAAAATCACATGGGAAACCATTCAGAATCCTTATATTCCGAAAGGGATGATGGAGGCAATGGATCAGCAACAGATCATCCAAAAAGGACAGACAGAGCTTGCAAAGGTAGCTGGTGCGTTTGCTCAAATGATAAATACTAACGCAGCCAATCAAGCACCAAACCGACAGGAGGACAATCCCCATGCCAACACTTGAATGGATTGGAAAAGATAAGGTGGTAAACCACCACCAAGAAGTGCCCTACCGGGTGCTGGAGCGCCAGTACAGCTATGATGAAGCCGGACAGCACGCCGAGGACAACGGCAGCGAAAACGTGATTATCCACGGCGACAATCTGGAGGCGCTGAAAGCCCTGCTGCCCCGGTACGAGGGCAAAGTGAAGTGCATCTACATCGATCCTCCCTACAACACCGGCAACGAGGGCTGGGTGTACAACGATAACGTCAATGACCCCAAGATCAAAAAGTGGCTGGGCGAAGTGGTTGGCAAAGAGGGCGAGGACCTTTCCCGGCACGATAAGTGGCTGTGCATGATGTATCCCCGCTTGAAGCTGTTGCAGCGACTATTAGCGGAGGATGGTGTCATCTTTATCAGTATTGATGACAATGAACTGTATAATTTGAAATCTATTTGTGATGAAATTTTTGGACTTAGCTGTTTTGTGTCGAATATTTCATGGCAGCGGACATATTCCATGCGTAATGACTCACAGGGCATCCCTGCCGAGATAGAGCACATTTTAGTTTATAGCAAGAAACCTATGTGGATTCCGAGTAAGCTCCCTCGTACAGAGGAAATGAACTCCAAATATAAAAATCCAGATAATGACCCCCAGGGGCCGTGGCAAAACACCACCGCATTTGCACCTGGAGGAACGACACACCAAGGTATGGTGTATGCGATTCAGCATCCATTTACCGGGAAGATGATGTACCCCACAAGAGATGCCCATTGGAGGTACCAGCAAGAACAAATGCTTGAAATTATGCGAGGATGGTGCAACTACGAATTAAAAGAATTGGATGATGCACATGAGAGAGCGGCAGTTTGTGGGCTTACCCCAGACGAAGTGCGCCAAGGCGTAAAGGCAATTGTGTTATCAGAACCGCTTGATGTTTCCTCCCAAAAAGCCAAAAAAGTTTATGAGCGTGGACAATGGCCTCGTTTTTATTTCACGAGTGGTGGTAAGGGGGGTATTCGTCGTAAGACTTATATGGAAAGTGTGGGGGAAAACCAGCTACCAATTACTGGCCCTTTTCCGAAACTGGACATACTGATGAAGCTAAAAAAGATTTGTTGTCAATTTTCGGGGGAAAAGTAACATTTGATACTCCGAAGCCTGCAAGACTGATTGAGCGTGTTTTAACTATCGCAGCTTCTCCAGATTCAATTGTTCTCGACTCCTTCGCCGGTTCCGGCACCACTGCCCATGCGGTTCTGAACATGAACAAGGCTGACGGCGGCAACCGTAGATTCATCCTTGTGGAGATGATGGACTACGCTGACAGCATTACCGCCGAGCGTGTTAAACGGGTAATTGACGGCTATGGAGAGGGCAAAAAAGCCGTGGAAGGCACTGGCGGCAGTTTCAGCTACTATGAGCTGGGGCCTGTACTTCTGCTGCCGGACGGCAACCTCAACGAAGAAGTGGGAGCGCAGAAAATCCGGGAATACGTCTACTATATGGAGACCAAAGAACCCCTGCCCACCGAACAGCCTAAGGACGAGCCCTACTTCATGGGCCTGTGCCACAACACCGCCTATTACTTCTACTATGAGCGGGAACGTGTCACTACACTGGACCATACCTTTTTGGCTACCATCCAGACCAAAGCCGAGGGCTACACCATCTATGCTGACCTGTGCGCCATCCCGCAGGAGACGCTGCGAAAGCATAACATCACCTTTAAGAAAATCCCCCGGGACATTGCCCGGCTGTAAAGGAGCGTGAAGAAATGGAACTGAAATCTTATCAGAAAGAAGTCATTGCCGATCTTGCGCGCTACCTGGAGCTGGTGGTGGAACTGCAAAGCCCGGCAAAGGCGTATCAGGCCCTCTGGAACGAAAAAAATGTTCTGGTGGGCTTCGGCGGTATGCCGAATTATGTGAATGTACTTCCCGGTGTGCCCCATGTGTGTGCCAAGGTGCCCACCGGCGGCGGCAAGACCTATATTGCCGCCAGTTCTCTGCGGACGATTTTTGACGCCATGCCCCAGCGCCGGGCCAAGGCCGTTGTATGGCTGGTGCCCTCCGAGGCCATTCTGACCCAGACCCGCAAGGCGCTGGAAAATCCCGACCATCCCTATCGCCAGCGGCTGGATGTGGATTTTGGCGGGCGGGTACAGGTGTACTCCAAGGAGCAGGCGCTCATGGGGCAGAATTTCACCCCTTCCGCTGTGACGGAACAGCTTTCTTTGTTTGTACTCAGCTATGATTCCTTCCGCACCAGCAAAAAGGAAGGGCGCAAAGCCTATCAGGAGAACGGTTACCTGGCCGAATTTGCCAAGTGGATGGACGATCCGTCCGTTCTGCTGGCTGACACCGATGAGACGGCGCTGATCCAGGTGATCCGCTATCTGAATCCGGTGGTTATCGTGGACGAGAGCCACCATGCCACTTCGGATTTGAGCGTGGAAATGCTGCAAAACTTCAATCCCAGCTTTGTGTTTGACCTGACCGCCACCCCCAAGAAGAAAAGCAACATCATCTCTTTTGTGGACGCTGCACGGCTGAAGAAGGCCAACATGGTCAAGCTGCCGGTCATCGTGTATAACCGGAAATCTCAGGCCGATGTGTATGGAGATGCTATCGCCATTCGCGCCAAGCTGGAGGCACAGGCCAAACGGGATCAGGAAACCAGTGGGCGCTATATCCGTCCCATCGTTCTGTTCCAGGCCCAGCCCCGCAACAATGCGGACAGCACCACATACGAAAAAATCAAGAAAACGCTGGTGGACGGCGGTATTCCAGAAAAGGAAATTGCCATCAAAACTGGCGATAAGGACGAACTGAAAAATGTGGACTTGTTGTCCCAAGACTGCCCCATCCGGTACATCATCACCGTGAATGCCCTGAAAGAGGGCTGGGACTGCCCCTTTGCCTATGTGTTGGCCACGGTGGCAAACCGCACTTCTACCGTGGATGTGGAGCAGATTTTGGGGCGCGTACTTCGCCTGCCCTACACACAGAAAAACAGCAGTGAAGTGCTGAATCTCTCCTATGTCATCACATCTTCCGCAGACTTCCACCAGACGCTGGAGAAGGTTGTGGCCGGGCTGAACAGCGCCGGTTTCAGCAGCCGCGACTACCGGGCACAGGATGTGGACGTGCCCATTACGACTGCGCCCACCCAGGAGCCGGAGCAACTTCCTCTTGTCCCGCCTCCCGCTGACGAACCAGATCTGCCGGAGGTAGACGGCTCGGATTTGAAGGCGCGTTTTGAAGCAGCCACAAAGGAGGCAGAGCAATCCGTGCAGGATGGAACCATGCAGTCTGACCCCATGCTGTCACAGGCCCTGCAACAGAACAAAACCTATGAGGACGAGATCAACCAGGCCGACAATACCGCTTTGAGCCAGGCTCCATCGGAGGTGCGCAACAAAATGAATCAGTTCCGAATGAATGAGGAATTTGCAGATGAAGCCGCCGCCCTGCGTTTCCCCCAATTTATGCTGGAGACTGGCCCCAGCCTGTTTTCGGAAGCCTATGAACCCCTGGAACTGGAGCATTTGGAGGGCGGTTTCTCTCTGCGGGACAAGGACGCCCGTGTAGATTTCACCACAGTCAATGCTGAGATGGCGCGGGTGGACGTAGACGACAGCAAAAACAGCACCGCAAAGGCGTGGCGGCTGTCCGGCGGCGACAGTGCCTTTTTCCGGGAGTGGTTTAATACTCAGCCTTCGGAAAAGCGCCTCTCGCTGTGTAAGGGCATTATCAAGCAAAAGCTGTCCAAGATGAACTGCGTCAACGACCGGGAGCTGGATGAGTATATCGACCGGGTGATCGGCACCATGAGCGAAGATCAGCTCTCTGAGCTGGAGCAGTCGCCGTATCCTTATGTCGTGAAGATTCAGGGGAAAGTGAAGGAATTGATTGCCGAACATCGCTCCGGCGTCTTTGATACCTGGCTGGAGCAGGACAAGATTTCCTGTTTGCCCAACTATGCGCTGCCAGCGGTGATCTCCCCAACGGCATTTACCTCGATGGTGCCGAAATCGCTCTATACCGCCGAAGAAGATATGAACGAGTACGAGTTCAAGGTGGTGTGGGCACTGTCAGCGCTGGGTAACGTCAAGTGGTGGCATCGGAATATCTCCAGACTGGGATTCCAGATTAACGGCCCTGTTCATGCTTACCCTGACATCATCGTGTTGCTCAACAGCGGAAAGGTGCTTATGGTAGAAACTAAGGGCGACCACTTGGACAACGATGAATCCAAGGAAAAAGCCAAAATCGGTGACCAGTGGGCGAAGCTGGCCGGAAAACAGTACAAGTACTACATGGTGTTTGAGACCAAGCAGCCGGACTACCCGGGAGCGTATTCGCTGGAGCGGTTTATGGAGATTGTGAAGGGATTATAATCTAAGTATAGGGAGGGAAAGCTTTGTCTTACTATCAGATGAGCATAGAAGATATAGAAAACCAGAAAATATTGCAGGCTATGTCTGATAGGACAGCCTATATTGACGAATACGGTAGCTTCGGTTTTGATTTTTCCTCAACTGGAGCATCTAAATATTATATTCTTTGTGCAGTAATAGTGGAGAATAAAGATATTGATAAACTTCATTCGGCTGTTGCCGAAGTGAAGAAAAGTAATGGATTCGAGAGAGCCGAACTCAAGTCAAGCAAAATTGGAAGCGACTACAAACGGAGAAGTAGGATTCTCTCACAATTACTAATGATTGACTTCCGAGTTGTTCTTTTCATTGCAGATAAGCAGGCTTTTATTCAGGGCAGCCCTTTGACCAATTACAAAGAATCCTTTATTAAGTTCCTACATCAGCGACTATATAACTTGCTTTATCATGTATATCCTAAACTCAAAATTATTGAAGACGAGATAGGAACGACCGAATTCCAAGCGTCATTTAGAAAATACGTCCAAAACAACCGCCCACAGATGAATTTGTTGAACGAATATGATTTTGACTATGTTGACAGCAAGGATGAATTACTCGTTCAACTTGCTGATATGGTAGGTGGTTCGATAGGACATTCATTAACTGACAATTCGGCTCCCGACTATTTGGAAATGCTGAAAGGCAAAATTATTGCAAGAGAAGACTTTCCCAATAAAATGGAACCATATTGGGGAACCACGAATCCGTCAGACTACAAATACAACAAAGATGTTTTTACACTTGCTGTTAAATGTGCATCTGACTTTATCACTAAGCATGAAAACGAGAATACAGATGAGAGACGCGCTCAAGTTGCCTTTTTACAATATTTATTGTTTCAAGTAAAAAATGTTAGTCCAACACACTACATATCTTCCAACCAACTTGTAGCAGTGATTCGTGAATATTTGAACCATCGAATCACAAAAAATTTCCTGTTTCGTAGGGTAATTGCCCCCCTACGGGATGACGGCATTATTATCGCTAGCTGTTCACATGGCTACAAAATTCCAGTATCAGTAGAGGATATTACAACGTACCTTAACCAAACACATACTATTGTATCCCCGATGTTACATCGTGTGGAAGTTTGCCGTAAACTGGTTTTAGAAAACACACATGGCAAATTTGATATCTTAGATGACCCCGCGTTTATACGATATAAAAAATATTTTGATTAGAGATAAAGGCGTTATAATGAAAAAATACAGCAAGATTGCTTCACCCCACATTCCTGCTGTATCAATGTACTCAAATCATCTGAAAATGTTTTAACGCTTCTATGATCGCCGCCTCTTTCTCCGGTGGGCACTGTGGCACTTTTGCGTCTTCCTTCTTTGACAGATTATAATTCTGCCCCACATCCAGCCCACACTTGCGCTTAATCTGCGAGATGTATAGGGACGATACCTTCAAGCCATACTTCTCCAGCACATACGCTTTGATCTCGTCATAGGTCGCCTTACTCTCCGCCGCAGTCAAATCCAACTCATCCAGATTCAACTCCACTTCGATATGCTGCTTGGTGTTAAGTTTGGACAAAAGTACTACCGTCTCAACGTGTGTCGTCACTATGATAGGAATACGTTTCTTTTGCCTCGTCGGTTGTATGGGAACACAAACCGGCGCGCTGTTTTGCTGCTTTACTATTCTTTCTCGGTGGTTTGAAATTGCTACCGTCCACGCTATTCTTAAAGCCGGTCTTATAGATAAAGGTCAACATGGACGGGTCTTTGTTGCCATCTTCATCATAACCTCCGACAATCACTTTTTCAACTATGCTTTCAAAAACATAGCGGTCAAAAGTGTCCAACACTTCGTTTTGCTCCAACGTCTTGCGGAACTCTGAAATACGCCTTTTCATGGTGCTTTCTGTTTCTGCGGACTGCTGCAAATCCTCACGTTGCTTTTGAAGCTGGTCGATCTGGCTGCTTAAATCAAAATACTTTTGCTCATAGGTTTCTTTGTCAATGATTTCTTCAAGCCGCATATCTACCAACTTTGCCCGCTTATGTTCTAATGCCGCAATGTCCTTTTCAATTTTAGACAACTGCTTACTTGCATTATTACCCGAAAGTGTTTCTTCGGTACGGGCGATAAATTCATCCAGCACATCCTTGTTGTTTTGGCACAACAGACGGTAAGACTCGATGAAAGCCTGTTCAATCGTTTCCTCTGCAATGCCCTTGCTATCCGGGCAGAATTTTTTGCCCTTTTTAGTTGCAGTAACACATTGCCAAATGACCTTATTATACTGCGAACCACTATGCCAGCTTCGGCGTGTTAATGTTCCGCCGCAAAATCCACATTCTAACATACAGCTAAAAGCGTACTTCCGGCTGAATTTTTCACGCTTTCCATCTGTCCCCAAACGACGCGGTTTTGCTCGTCGTTTCAATATCTCCTGTGCTTTATCAAACATTTCTTCGGAGATAATCGGCTCATGGTGATCCCGGATATAAAATTGATCTTCTTCGCCAAAGTTATCTAACCGGCGCTTTGAAATGGGGTCAAGGGTAAATGTTTTCCCCATCAAAATATCGCCCTTATATTTCTCATTTTTAATGATGCCGATAACCGTAGTTTCGGCCCATCTGGTACTGCCGCGTTTCGTCTTATACCCTAAGTTTTCAAGTTCATGTGCAATTACTGAACCGCCTGCTCCCTCGGTGTAGCGTCGGAAAATATAGCGGACTATTTCGGCTTCTTCTTCATTTACGGTAATAGTTTTATCTTCCGGGTGATAGTCATAGCCTAAGCACCCTTGGAAGCCTACCAACTCGCCTCGCTGCATTTTCATCTTTAAGCCCTTTTTCACATTAGCGGAGATATTTTCAACCTCCTGCTGTGCAACAGAACTCAATATAACGAGAAGCAGCTCGCCGTCCATCGTAAGGGTATTGATATTTTCTTCTTCAAAGAAAACAGCAATACCTTTCTCTTTCAACATACGCACATACTTCAAAGTATCAAGCGTGTTCCTTGCAAATCTTGAGATAGACTTTGTAACGATCATGTCAATGTCGCCATTCATGCAATCATTGATTAACCGCTGAAAATCTTCCCGTTTTGTAACCTGTGTACCAGTGATTGCTTCATCAGCATAAATACCAGCCAAATCCCATTCAGGTTTGCTTTTGATTAGATCGGTATAGTATTTCACCTGTGACTTATAGCTATTGAGCTGATCTTCGCTATCGGTACTAACACGACAATACGCAGCAACGCGCAATCTCTTTGTCAGATTTGTTCTTGCTCTGGTAGAGAGGACATTACGCGCTTTTATCACTTCTACGTCTTTCATCTGCGGCCTCCTTTTTGTGTTCCTTTTATAGTGTTAATTATAACACATAAAAGGGTACAAATCAAGTCAGCAGATTAGAAACGACTTTGTAATCTTTCATTAGGCGATTTTTGATAAGGGAATACTCTTTGTCGGTAATAAGCTGCTTCCTTAATAGCTGGTTTAGAAATGCAAGCTGCATACTATATCGTATGAGATTACTTTCTTTCAAAAATATTCCCCCTTTCGCTTAGTAGAGAAAGGGACAGAAAACGGACGGCTGTTGGCACAGCTCCACGGGAATTTCACCCCCGCGTGGTTCTCACGCGGCCCTACCCATCGCCTGCGACGCTTTCAACGCTCGGACTGTGGCTATAAGGGAGTATCGCCCGTCTGTGTGTCGTCGCCCGCAAGCTGCCATACTTGCTTTCCGGCATGGTGTTGGTCGCTCCACTTTTCCCGTAGGGAAAAGCCTCTTGGCGCATCCGCCGTATGGCTCGGCACAGACGGAAAGTGTCCGTTTTGCCCTATGATGCGCCGCCGTTATCTTGCGGGCATATTTGTCAAGGTGCAGCCTGCGGCCTCCGGGTCAGCGAAAACGTGGAAAGGAAGAAATAAAGACATTTCCGTTTCCGGGGCCGGTTCCGTCACTCTATCGTGACAACGATGGAATGAATGAGCTTGATCTGCAATCGACGCTTCATGTACTCGTCCACGTCATAATGCACATTGCCGCTTCCGTCGATGTACTTTCGGACACACAATTTGTTTATGTACCCGTCGTAATGGCGCAGAATACGGTCAATCGCATCAACGTCACCGGCGCAGGCTGCGTCAATTACAGCATCAGACAAAGGGGCAAAGCCCTTATAGCTCGGCTGCTTCATTTCCTCAACCTCCCTCCGGCATGATTGCCATTAGCTTCACTCGCAGTTCTTTCAGCGTCTTTGTCCTGTGGCGCTGTACGGCGCTTTTGGACATTCCCATGAGCCTGCCGATCTCCACGTCGTTCAGCTCCATAACACAGTGCAGAATTAAGATACTCTGTTCCTGCTGGGGCAGCACGGCAAAGGCTTCGGCTACAAGCTCGTTGTCGATCCGCAGGTCATAGCCGTGGGAATGAAAGACATAGCTTTCACACGGATAATCGTCTGTGACCGAGAGCTTGTCCCACTGTGCGGGGGAAAGCTCGTCCAGAGATATTTCCATACCCCGGCGACGCTGCATCTCCCGCAGATAGTCAATGGCTTCATGGTAAAGAACCAGCTTGCAATAACGGTCAAACTGGCCCCATTCGCCAAATTTGCGGTTGGGTGTTTCCATCTTCTCACCCCCTTTCTGTGGGGGATTAGGTGGGTTCCTCCCTTTCCGCACATAGAGCGAATGGAAATCGTTCTGCGGCCCGCTAAACGCCTCCTTTTTGAAATTTTTTTGAGGGAATTATTAGCCGTTGGTATGGGCCGCAGAAAACAACAAATTTCGCCCGGCAGGTCATAGACCCACCGGGCGAAAGTGAAAGCAATATGAAGATAATTTACATGGTATAGTTCATACTCATGGCCGCTTGTCCCCGCTGTCGGGGACGGGCTTTTTTTGACAGTACATAGCCTGTCGTATTCTGTCGAAACGCTCTTTTCTTCATGGCGGCTCCCTCCGTGGGCCGCCGATCCCGCCAGCGTCAGGGCGTCGTCAGTTTGAGGGCAAAGAGAACGGCGGCCTTGATTTGTTCAAAGCCGCCGTAATCTAATCAGGCATGGGAAATGGCTGCTGAACGACGGCTTTTTTTCTTTTGCCGTCGTCCGGCAGACAATCCATATCTTGAAGTTTTATTTCATTAAGAAACGCTTAATTTCGGCAAATGCTAAATCTGGCCTCCCAGCTTGACAATGTTCTGCACCACCGCTTTCTTTCGTAAAAACCTTACTCGTGATAGAGGCTGCGTTACATAACTCCTTATTAATTTGTTTTAGCCTTGCAAGTGGAACATATTGGTCATCTTCACCAGCTAAAAGCAATACTTCCTGGTTAATAAGAGGGCCTAACCCTTGCATCGTATAATGGCTAAAATTTTCAATGAGCGAATACGGAGAAGTTTCCCCGGTCAACTCATATCCCTTGTGGAGCTTCCAATATAAATCAATATCTTTTGTAATTCGTTTTTCAATAATTGAGTTAATCAAATTTGCTTGATGCTGTGCAATCAAAAGACGCAGAGCAAGCGACTTCATTTTTGACATCCGATTAGTAAGAGCGTCTAAAGCACTATAAAAAATATCAAAGGCAATTACTTTTTCAATGCGCTTTTCGTAAGCTGCTGCGCGCATTACGAAGTAGCCTCCCCATGAAATGCCCATTAAGCTGACATGATCCAACTGGAAATAATCTAACACATAAGACGTGGGTTTTTCCCAGTTCACAATAAACTTCAAACCATTGTTCAACGCTGTTCCCTGTCCCGGCCCATCAAAGATTATGATATTGTGTCCTGCATCTTTCAGAAACCGCATCATAGGAATTATTTCCTCCATGAAGCTATCAAATCCGCCAAATACAACGAGATTTTTCGTAGCATTAGGAACACACAATTTAACGGCCGGTAGAAAACTTCCTTCATAGGGAATTTCGTATTTTTCTAAAGCAAACTCATGGTAGCCCTTATAAAAATTTCTCCTAAAGCCATCGCACATCTCGGATTTGTGAATGTCCGTAGGCAACAAATAAAAATCAGCCGCCTTATAATAGGTGGAAGCAATCAGGTAATCCCCGTTTTTTTCGCGTAAGGCCGCTAAACCAGCCCAGCAGTGAAACCAACTATCAATATCTTTTAACTGTGGAACAATTTTTTTCAAATCCTCTTGCACCTTGGGATCATTTTCATAATCTCGCGTAAAGCGGTTAATTTGTAAATCGAATTGCTCATTGCCAGTATATTTATGGAACACGCATATTTCTCCTTTCTCTCGATAATCTTTGATGGTTCAAGTATAAAATGGCCGCGGTTGACGTTCAATCTTCAAAATGATACAATAAGTATGAAATCGAACTAAATGTACGAAAAAGTAAGAAACCGTACAAATGAGGTGATATTGTATGGCAGAGGATGTACGAATTATAAAGAACAAACGCGTCATAGAAAATGCAATGATACTCCTGCTCCAAAGGAAAGAGTTTTCAAAAATTACAATACAGGATATTTGTCAAGAGGCCCTTGTTAGCCGTTCAACTTTCTATGCTCATTATTTGGATAAATACGATCTTTTAGAGAAAATCGTAGACAAATATTTTTCGATGTTACAAGAGCTTATTGCAAGTAGATTTTCCACTGTTGAATTGATAAATATAGATGCGATTTTTTTGCTTCTTTCACAAACCTATTCGCAGTACAAAGAAATTTTAAGTGTACTTATGAAAGTTCATGTTCCCGGTTCCGATTTCCGCGAAAAGATCGAAAACACTTTGTTTTCATACTGTATTCAGTTTTTAGAGGCGACTTCTAAACAATACAAAATGCCTAATGAATTGATCGCCAAACTATACGTTGCCAACGTGATTACAATTATTGATTGGACGTTAGAAAAGGGGATTGATGAAAAAATCATTGAAAGTCTTAGTAGACTACAATCTACAGTTTTTCATTTGATTGAGAAAGATGAAATATAAAATGTAATTCACCTGCATATAGCAACATTCCATTGGGCAAATATGAATTATACAATGTAAATGGGTGATGCTATATGGCGAAAGTAGAAGATTGCCCCGGCTTTGAAACTTTCGGCGCGGATGTAAAGGCTGCGCGGAAAGCCCGGCGTCTGGCGCGTAAGGCGCTGGCGGAAATGGTAGGTATTGAGTGGCGGTATCTCGCCAACATTGAGAATAAAGGGACGATCCCCAGCCTCCCGGTCGTGATCCAGCTTATCAAGACCTGCGGGCTTCCTGTGGAACGGTATTTCAATCCCGAAGTGCTGCGCTCGGAAAGTGAGCAGCGCCAGCGGGTCGGTCACAAGCTGAAACTTTGTCCCGAAGAATATCTGCCGATCATTGAGGGCGCGATTGACGGGGCCATTAAAATTGAACAGCCAAAGAAGAAAGAAGCGGGGGATGCCTGAAAACCATCCTCTGTTTTCTTTTGTTTGCGAGGGACGCGGAAGCGTCCTTTATTTTTTGCACTTTTTCAGGTGAAGCCCGTATTTTGCGGGCAGTTTAAGGCGTTCGGGACGTTCTATTAGCGGAGAAGAGCAAAAACAGCAAGCATAGGAAGTGTAGCCACACTTCCGAAAAACGCACCGTCCCGCCCCTGCCGGGCCGTCCGTTTTGCTTGTTGGGGAAATCCCCAAACCCCTTTGCCGGAAAGGAGCGTGAAACGCAATGGCAAACCGAAAGCGTCAAATCGTGCTGCGCGTCCCGGTAACGCCGGAAGAACGGGCCTTGATCCAGCAGAAAATGGCTCAGCTCGGCACAAGGAATTTCTCGGCCTACGCCCGGAAAATGCTGATTGACGGGTATATCGTCCACATGGACACCAGCGACATCCGGGCGCAGACCGCAGAGCTGCAAAAAATCGGCGTCAACGTCAACCAGATTGCGCGGCGTATCAACAGTACCGGGGCTGTGTACGCGCAGGACGTTGAGGACATCAAAGGGGCGCTTACACAGATATGGCAGTTACAAAGATCCATCCTATCAAGGTAAACTTGAAAGCGGCCCTTGACTACATCGAAAACCCGGACAAGACGGACGATAAAATGCTGGTATCGTCCTTTGGCTGTTCCTATGAAACGGCGGATATTGAATTTCAAATGCTGCTGGCGCAGGCGTTCAACAAAGGCAACAATCTGGCCCATCACCTGATACAAGCCTTTGAACCGGGCGAAACCACGCCGGAGCAGGCCCATGAGATCGGGCGTCAGCTTGCCGACGAAGTGCTGCAAGGCAAATACCCTTATGTACTGACTACCCACATAGACAAAGGCCACCTGCATAACCACATCATTTTTTGCGCCGTGGATATGGTACAGCAGCGTAAGTACATTTCCAACCGGCGCAGCTACGCCTACATCCGGCGAACCAGTGACCGGCTGTGCAAGGAAAATGGCCTGTCCGTTGTGAAGCCGGGCAAGGACAAGGGCAAGTCCTACGCCGAATGGGACGCCCAGCGCAAGGGCAAGAGCTGGAAAGCCAAACTGAAAATCGCCATCGACGCAGCCATCCCGCAGGCCAAAGACTTTGACGACTTCCTGCGGCTCATACAGGCACAGGGCTATGAAATCAAACAAGGCAAATTCGTGTCTTTCCGCGCCCCCGGACAGGAACGCTTCACCCGCTGTAAGACGCTGGGTGAGGACTACACGGAAGAAGCCATTACCCGCCGGATCAAGGGGCTGGCCGTGGACAGAGGCCCGAAACGGAAAGCCACAAAGGAAATCACCCTGCGGATTGATTTGGAGAACAGCATCAAGGCCCAGCAGAGCGCGGGCTATGCAAAGTGGGCGAAAGTCCACAATTTGAAGCAGGCCGCCCGGACGCTGAACTTCCTGACGGAACACGGCATAGACGACTATGCGGCGCTGGAAAGCAAGGTGGCCGAAATCAGCGCGGCAAACGACGAAGCCGCCGCTGCGCTGAAAGCGGTGGAACGCCGCCTGTCCGACATGGCGGTGCTGATAAAGAATATTTCCACCTACCGGCAGACAAGGCCCGTGGCGCTGGAATACAAAAAGGCCAAAGACAAGGCCGCGTACCGTCGCGAACATGAAAGCCAGCTTATCTTGTATGAGGCAGCGGCAAAGGCCATCAGGGACGCGGGCGTGACAAAGCTCCCCAATCTGGCCGCCCTGAAAGCCGAGTACCGAAAGCTGGACGAGGAAAAGGAACGGCTGTACCAGAAGTACGGCGAAGTGAAAAAGGAACTGGCCGACTACGGTATCATCAAGCAGAATGTGGACAGCATTTTGCGGGTGACGCCCCATCAAGAAAGGACACAAGAGCTATGAGCATACCGAGAATGAATTACCGGCAGTACCGCAAGTCCCGGAAGCTGACGCATGAGTGCTGCAATTACTGTGACGGGAACTGCCTGCTTTTGGACGATGGAGAGGAATGTGTGTGCGTCCAGAGCATTTCCTATTCGCTGCTGTGCCGGTGGTTTCGGGCCGCCGTTCTCCCGCTGGACGCGGCCCTGTACGCCGAGATCAGCAAGAGCCGGGACGAGGTGAAACACTGCGCCGTATGCGGGGCCGTGTTCACACCGAAGTCCAACCGGGCCAAATACTGCCCGGATTGTGCGGTGCGGATGCGCCGGAAGAAAGAGGCTGAACGGCAGCGGCAAAGATACCTCCTGTCTACGCATTTAGGGCGGTGAAAGCCCAGTCGTGACAAGGTATTTCCGGCATGGTCGGCAAGCAGGCGGGACAGATTATCCAATCCCCGCCAGAACACACTTCTAAATGCGTAGAAAACAGCCCATGAGAAAGCGCCGGACGCGGCGGCCTGCTGGCCCTGCGCCCGGCGTTTTCTCATAGTGTCTGTCGAACGACGGCTTTTTTTCTTTTGCCGTCGTCCGGCAGATAGAAGATACTCAATATTCAATCACCAGTGTTTCCTCCCGCCCATCCGGGAACGTGTAAACAAACTTTGCTGTTGTATCTTTGCAGGCCCAGAAAAACGGTTCGTTGCACTCCATATCCAACTCCACATTCCCACGGAAAGTATCGGTCAGGCGTATGGTCTGAAAACAGGGGGATTTCTCAATGTCTGCGTTGGAAAGCTGCTGCCGCAAAATCTCATATAACCCTTTTTTCGTAATAGGATTTTCTAAAATGTAACGATAGCGGAACCGTTCATTGGTAAAGCGATTGACATTGATAACCCGCAATAAATAATCTGTAAATCCCGGCGGCATGATGTCCTCGATGTTTACCGCAACTTCGCACTCCGGGCTGCTATGGATTTGAGAGATCAGAGAAGAAAACACCTGCGGGGATATGATGATGAAATCTATTTCCCCATTGATTTTTAGCTTGTATTCTTTCATGTACCTACTCCATTTATTTTTCATGCGGCCAGTGACGGTTGCGCTGGCCGCATGAAACAATCGTTAATCAGTTGCCCGAAGTCTTTCTACAATACTTTGTTTCTCCAAATTCTTGAAGCAGATATAGGGGATCAGAATTGCAAACACAATCAAAATCGGCGTACAGATCACCAGCGGCAAAAGCGTAAAGTGGAATGTCGCTGTCCAGTCAGTCGATACCATCATACGGACGCCAATGCCAACGGCCAGAGCGCCCAAAACATAGGACGCCAACAAGGTGCTACCGGCATAATACAGGCCCTCGTCGATCAGCATACTCCGAAGCTGCCGCTTTGTCATGCCGATACTCTGTATCATGGCAAATTCTTTCTGCCGGGAAACAATCGCCGTCAGCATGGAATTGATAAAGTTCAAAATACCCACAAAGGCAATAATCAAACTGATTGCAAAGCCCATAACGGTGTTGGCTCGTGTCTGTTCCTGATAATGTTCCATCAGGGTGGATTTTGCAGTATAGTTCAGGGATTTATCCACGTTGTCGCGGTAGTCAATCAGCATTTCTTCCGCCTGCGACTGGTATTCCTCGGCTACATCAAAGAACAGCTTTCGCAGAGTGTTGTCCGGGTACATAGACTGGAACGTGTCTGCCGGAAGATAGAACGAAAGGAAATCCTGCGTACTGCTGTTGACGCCCTCGGTAATTGTGGATATATCTGCCACAATCGCCATCACTTCATACTGCTGTCCGTTCAGTTCTACCATATCCCCAACGGAATAGGTCGGCTGCGTTTCTTTCTCGCTGTCCTCCGCGCCGGTGGCAGCCTCCATCACCACATAGCCCCCGGACAGGAATTTATCTTTATCAAAGGTGCCATCCAATATCCGGCCATCCTGTGCAAAGGTGTCCAGTATCAGGCCGTCAACGCCATACAGAATGGAAACACATTCTCCGCTGTCGATCATATCATGGTAGGCTTCAGCCAGCCCTGCGTCCGTTGCTTCAATGTAAGCAAGGCGGTCATCAGCATTATAATAGGTCTGGATATTTTCAAGGGCAGAGGCTCCGATCTGGTGGGTAAATACCTGCGAATACAATCGCCCTGTGGCTTCCAGCCCGGAAAGCCCCTCAATGTTCTGTACCAGCTCCGGGGAAATGGTTGTACCGTAGGGGTTATAGGTTCCAAAGGTGGAAGAAATCGAGCTGTCCTCTACCTCAAAATCACTGATAACCGTCTGGCTCATGTATTTATCAATATCAAAGCTGGCATTTTTCGCATAGACGCAGGAAAGAAGCACAAGCCCCAGCGTCAGGGAACAGATTACCGTAACGGTGCGCTTCTTGTTCCGGCCTAAATTGGCAAGCGCCATCTTCGGGATGCTTGCGCCGCCGGTGCTTTTCTTGATTTTCCGTTTGCTGGTAGTACCTGTATCGGTGTAGCGCAGGGCCTCCATCGGAGAAACCTTGCCAGCAATTTTCGCGGGCTTCATGCAGGAGATCAGGACGGTCAGATAAGCAAACACCGCAGAGCCAATGAAGATATAGGGATTGACCGCTGCTTTTGCTTCTCCTGTTGTCCCGGTAATCATTACCGGCACTAACACCGCCCCCAGCAGATACCCAATCACAAGGCCGACGGGAATACCGATCAATGACAGACGGTTGGCCTGCCCGTAAATCATCTTCTTTAGCTGCTTTTTGGTGGTTCCCAAAGTTTTCAGCCTGCCATAAAAGCGGATGTCGCTGGCAACGGAAATCTGGAAAATGTTATAGATAATCAGATACCCGCTGGCAAATACCAGTACCATGCAAATTGCCATCGGCAGCACTTCACGGATAATATTCTGGTTCATTGTGGCGTCATAGGCCGCATTGGGAGAAAGGGACACATCGGATAGGCCGGTGTCGGCCAAAATCTGCTCCGCCGCTCCTTCCAGATCGCTGTCACTATACAGGTCAAGGTGCAGCATCACGGTTCCAAAAACCTGCCCGTTTGCAAGCTGCGCTTCTTGGTCGATGCCTGCACTCTGGCTTTGAACAAAGGCTTCGGAAACCCATGCCATACTCGCCATAGCTGCGGAATTACCATCCCAATAGCCGGAGAGGACAAAGGTGCTGGTGGTGTATTCATCGGAAGTTAAGTCCTTGCGCCATTCAAGGGTGATTTCCTGCCCCAATTCATAGGGCAGCCCCATCTTATCAAGGGTAATGGTGTCCAAAGCAATCTCATTTTCCTGCACCGGCATGGTTCCTGTTGTGGGATAGGAAAAGCTGGAACGGGCATAGTTTTCATCAGCATAACGGATTTCCACCTGCCGCCCGGTCAATTCCTTATTTTCGGCCACACCGATAATCGTGCTTTTCCCATAGTCCCGGACGGCTTCATGGGAAACGATTTTCTCCATATCGGCGTCCGTCATGGTGCTGGAACTCAAATGGCTGTTATATCCTGCCTGCTGGAAATTCATATTCCGCATATTTTCAACCATGCTCTGCGACAGGACAAACAGGGATGTAAACATGACCGTCGTTAAGACGATGGCAAAGACGGCAATCAAATTGCGCGTTTTATTCGCCTTGAAACTGCGGTTTGTTAATGTGCGAATGATTGATTTCTGTCCTTTCATGGTATCACCGCCTTACTCCGCAATCCGGCCATCCTCAATGTGGATGGTGCGGTCTGCCTGTGCTGCAATTTCCGGGTTGTGGGTAATCATAACAATGGTCTGATGGAATTTCTGGCTGGTGACTTTCAGCAGTTCAATCACTTCATCACTGGTCTTGCTGTCCAGATTGCCGGTTGGTTCATCCGCAAGGATAATGGCCGGTTTGCTGGCTAACGCCCTCGCAATGGCTACCCTCTGCTGCTGGCCGCCGGAAAGGGTGTTAGGCATATTGTAGAGCTTCTTTTCCAGCCCTAAAAGCGCCACGATCTCCTTGATGAATTTCTTATCTGGCTTTTTCCCGTCAAGCTGAATTGGCATGACAATGTTTTCATACACATTCAGGATGGGAACCAGATTGTAGTTCTGGAAGATAAAGCCGATCCGCTGGCGGCGGAATACGGTCAAATCCTCGTCTTTCAGCTTTCCCAGCTCATAGTTATCTACCTTGACCGTCCCGGAAGTGGGACGGTCTAAGCCGCCCAACATATTCAGCAGGGTGGATTTGCCGCTGCCGGATGTGCCGATGATGGCAACAAATTCGCCCGGCTCGATGGAAATGCTCACGCCGTCCAGAGCCTTGACAATGTTCGGTTCGGTGCCGTATTGTTTCGTCAGTTGTTTGGTGCTTAAAATGCTCATATACCATGACCTCACTTTTCTTTTTCTGGATTTGCTTTCATTATATCCGGGCAAAAGAAAGGCACAATGGAAAATGCGTAATCTAATATCCACGATGAAAAAACTAAAGCCCCTCTGAAAAAAAGGCAGAAAACAACGCCGCTTCACGAAGAAACGGCGTCGTTCAATTCGTTACTCAATTAAGGACACGGGATCAGGATTTTCAGTCGGTAAACTCTTTCTTCCTGTTGGAAGCTGCACTGGCCGCCGTATTTTTCTACGGCCTTTTTAATGTTGGGAATACCAAAGCCATGCACAAAGCGGTCTTTCTTCGTGGTTCCCTCTGTCAGATGGTTTCCCGGTTGTGTATTGTTTTCTATGGTGATAAGCAGCATATCCCGGACACGCTCGGCCTTGACAGTAATCAGGCGCTTGTACTCCGGCAGATTTTCGCTGGCCTCTATCGCATTGTCAATGGCGTTGCCGAAAATAGTGCTGATGTCCAACGGCTCCATGAAGTCGATCCCGTGAAAGTCAACCATAGCAGAAAAATCAATCTGTTTCTCGCGGGCCTTTGCTGCCTTATCTTTCAGAATGATGTCCAGAAATTCATTTCCTGTATGCACATAGTCCTCATAGTCTGCAATTTGGGAGCGCAGTGTTTCCGCCATCTGGCGTGTTTCTTCTGTGTTCTGCCTGTTTTCCATGACAAGCAAGTGGTTTTTCAGGTCGTGGTAGATGGAGCGAATCCTTTCTTCATCTTTCATTTTCTCCTGATAGTATGCAAACTGCTGTTGAAGCTGTGCGATCTGCATCTTGTCCCGCTGTTCCTGCTCTCGGAGATACATGGTGTTTTTCGCATATAGAAATGTCATAATGCCAGCCGCAGGAAGAACAGTTGAGACAATATAGTGAAGCCTGTCTCCAGCAACCCCCAAGTTCAAGTGCATATAAACATCTGACATAAAAAACAGTATTGTGAAAATGAATACCGTTGTCAGTAAGAGAAAATCTTTATAATTCACCTGATAAGTGAAATTTCTGCACATCAGGTAAGAAAAGCACAAAATTAAAATTCGTACAATCAAAGTGATTACATAAATTTCCCAGCGCATGAGGGAAGCGCCGTCAATTATAGCAATCACGTTGCTCTGATAGAAAGCATATCCTATCAGCATCCCCACGCCCTCGGTCAATATTGGTATCGAAATCAGAAAAACTTCATAGCAGATGCCACAAGTGATGAACGAGTCTGCATAGCATATTTTTATCAAAATTATGCCGACAATGAGAAGAATTGGGATTTTATATGCGCCCAGTCCTGTAAACCATGTCATGGCATAAATGCTGAGAAAATATATGCCTATAATGATGCACTTATTAGTGCTGCCGCTGAAACGAGGCTTTTTACATAACCATGAAGAGAACAGATACACTGAAATAGCCTCTGTTGCCGTTGAAATTATATCTAAAATCTGATATACCCACATCATAGCATATCTCCCCAATAGTCAGCCAGACGTTCCATAAACTCTTTGCGCTTCGGCTGGCTGATGGGAATGATCTCGCCTGAAATCAATTCAATGTCCAGCTTTTTAATGCCTTTCACATAGAACAGATTGACTATATAGCTGGTATGGCAGCGCACAAAGTTTTTGTCGCAAAGCTCCCGTTCCATTTCTTTCATGCTCTTGTAGCAGATGATATTTTCCTGTTCGGTATGGAACATCAAATTGCGGTTGTAGGTTTCAATGTAGCGGATGGATTTCAGGGGGACTTTGTATTTTCCCGTATCGTTGGCAATCACCAGAGAGGGATTTTCTTCTTTCTGGCTGCGCTCCACGAATTTATCCAGCTCCGATTTCAGCCGAGCATACTTTAAGGGCTTGATGATATAGTTGGTCGCCTGATACTTATATCCTTCAAGCCCGTACTGCGTGAGAGTAGTCAGGAAAATAATTCCCACACGTTCATCCATCTGCCGGATGCGCTCGGCAGCATGAAGCCCGTTTACCAGCTTCATGCGAATATCAAGGAAAATCAGGTCAATGGTCGTGTCGTATTTCTCGATTAGCTCCATGCCGTCATAGTAGGGGGTAATCTTTATAGCCCGGCCCGTTTCCTTGCTGTATTGGTTCAATAGGTCAGTCAAATACTGAACAAAGTCTTTTTCATCGTCACAAATTGCTATATGTAACATCGGTTTACCTGCTTTCCTTATATCGTCTATCGGCGGGTTTAGCTGCCTCTTTTGGGATCAGCCAAACGCCTGCCATTTTCACAGCGCCGGGAATACGCCCATCGACGCAGTAATAGTTGACTTGACGGGACGAAACGCCCCATTTCTCACTTGCCTCTTTGAGTGTCATGTAGTCCATATTCGCACCTCCGACAACATTTTTTATTATATTTCATCAGCTCGAAGAACGCAAGGCGGGAAATGTGAATAATACAGTGTAAGAATGGGGCATATCCAGAGGAAGCCGTGAGTAGGAAAGAGGCCAAATACCAACAGAAAAGATACCTCTTGTCTACGCATTTAGGCCGGTAAAAATCCCACTATTTCAAGGCTTTCCCGTCATGGTCGGCGGGCAGACGGGACAGATTATCCAATTCCCGACAGAGAGGGCTTCTAAATGCGTAGGAAAATGTTTCCGCCGCTGGTATTTCTCCCGGTTCTGTGTTATGCTGATACAAGCATAAAAAAACAGGAGTGGACAGGATGGCCGAACAGGAAATGTTGCTGGACAGCGCCACGATCAAGGCAGCCGTCGCAGGCGAGAAGTGGGCCACGGAAAAGGTGATTGAACACTATGCCCCCATGATCGACGAGCTGGCCGTGGATGAGGATATGAAGCAGCACTTGATTATGAAACTGCTGGAAGCCCTGCCGAATTTCCCGATGGAGCAGGCATAAAGGCAAAAAAACAACGCCGGACGCAGAGGCCATACAGCCCCCGCGCCCGGCGCTTCGTTATGTTTTATTTACTCGTCTGTGAAATGGAACTTCCGCGCCTCAAAGTCGGCGTCGGTCATGGTGTCCAGCTTGGCAAGGGTCTGGCGAGCCAGCACCGCCATTTCCCCGTCCATATCCGGCAGCGCGGCATGGAGCTTCGCCATCGTCCTGCGCCGGTCGGCATTGTGATACAGACAGATCAGGTTTTCTTCCTCCACATTAAACTGCATTGTCATACCTCCAATTCGTTTTTCTTGGTGCGGGCCGGGGCCTTTTTCGGGGCTTGGTCCTGCTTATTTTCGGAAAGCTGCTTTCGGATGGAAGCGCGGGGCCGCCGCACTTCCTTGTCCCGGTTCTCGTCTTTGCCTATCAAGGCAAATATCCCGTGCCTGTCCTTGATGCCGGTAAAAACCAGCGATTTGTAAGGCAACATGGAAAAGAGGCGGTCGGTGTCCTTGCTGGACGCGATCTGCGTAAAGTATGGGGATAATTCTACCATGAAATGCGTCTTGTTGGGGCTGTTCGGGGTGGACAGCTCTTTCATTCCCGTAACAATACGCTGGGCCTCGTCCCGGATCAGGCGGTCATGCAGCGCCGTGACATGGGCTTTGAAGTCGCCGGGGGCAAGCTGCTCCCGGCCTTTCTGCTCCTGCCGCAGCACTTCCCGCAGGTTTTCCGGCTCATTGGGTTTTGCCTCATACCGCAGGAACACCCCCAGCTTGGGATCGGGCCGCCCGTCGAAGTACAGACCGGCGGGCTGCTCCCGGTCGCCCTTTTCATAGTGCAGGATGATGGTGTCGGCCTGTACCGCCTCGGCAGCGACGTGCCGGAAATGCTGGGGATAATCCAGCTCATAGAGATTGCCCCGTATCTTTCCGCCCACCTTGCCGGTCAGCTCCACGGCGTAGGCCAGAATACGGTCGCGGGTCTGCTCCCCATAAAAACGCCATGTGTTGTGCTGCCGGGTATCTTGCAGGAAAACGTCGCGCTCCCGGAAACAGTACGTCCCGGACGGGCGGGACATCCACAGCAGCGTTTTGTCCTCGGCCCTGTCGCTGGCAGCGGCCTGCCGGATGATTTCTTTGTCAATTTCAAAATCGTTGCGGTAAAAGGCGGTGTTCTGGCGCATAAGCTGTTCCAGCGCGGCCAGCACACCCACATTTTCAAATCTGTTCACGGCCTACACCTCCAATTCTTTTGATTTTTCCCGCTGCGGCGGCTTTTTGGCCTGTTCCTCCTTGGCGGCTTTAAGCTGCGCCCGGATGGATGGCTTTTTCTGGCGCTGGGCGGTCTTGGACGCCGGGCGGGGCTGCTTTGGCTTCTGTGCCTCCGCCTTGGCTGCCTCGGCTACATCAAAAAGGGAAATCTGTTCCCCGGCCTTTGCTCTGGCTTCCAGTTCCCCCATCGACGGGGCATTGTTCAGGGTGCCGTCAATCATGTTGTAATTTTGCTCGGTGGACATTTCAGCGATCTTGATGGGGCTTTCCTGCATAAACTCCGGCACAGGGGTAAAACCGATGCTGTCACAGTAATGGGCTTCCTCCTTGCCGCCACGATTTACCACAACAACGTCCGAAACGGATAGGCTGTGGCCCCGGAAGTCGGCGGGCCGGTCGTCGGTATTAAACGTGCGGTAAATATTCTCTAATGTGGTCTTGCCGTCCAGCGGGGCCGTGTAGACAAGCTCATAGTTTTTCCTGTCCACGGCCAGCCCTGCCGCCTGCAATTCCTCATAGGAACGGTAACGGAAATCGCGCCCCTGTGGGCCAGCAGGTACTTGGTAGATGGAAAAGGTGTCGCCCGGCTCCGGGGGATCAACGGCAAAATAGGGGTTCTCCCATTGGGAAAACGGCATATCCGGCATGGCCTTGTAGCTGCCATTTTCCTGCACATAGGGCCGTACCCGGTCAAAGCCGATTTCCTTTGCCACGCGGGAGAGGCTTTCCAGTACCACGGGATCGTCCCGCAGCCGTTCCATGCGGGTGAAGTCGTCCACAAGATAGTTTTGGCCCGCCCGCACTTGGAGAATATCGGCGGCGCTCATGCCGTCCTTGCTTTCCATGCCCAGCGTCAAATGGGCGTAGGGGCGGCCATCGGCGTTCAAGTCCTCGGCTTCCTTGTTGTAGGGCTGGCCCCACAGCTCGTCAAACCGGGCTTTGGCTTCCTCAAAGGTGGCAAAGTGTTCAATGGGGCTTTGCTGTTCGGCGTTGGTAGCCCATGTTTTCAGGTCGGCAATCACATAGAAGCCCCATTCCCGGCCCGCCTGCGGCTGGGCGGCAGTACGTTCCGTCATTGTTTGTTCCGCCCGTTCCCGTACATCCTCCCGCAGCGGCAGCGCATAGAGGGTGGACGCAGAGGAAAAGCCCACGTTGTTAAACACATAGTCCACATCGGTTGCTTTCAAGGCTCCCGCTGTGAAGTAGTCTGCCCGCGTGGGGGTGTCGCTCACCTTGCCGTCTGCTATATCATGGCTCAATCCCGTTTCCAGATGGGTGCAGATTTTTCCGTCCACGGCCAGCGTCACATAGTACCAGCCGATATAGCCGCCGGTCTGCTCGTCGGCCCCGTCGTTAAACTCCACATTCAGCAGCGTGTATGGCTTTAGGCCCTTTTGGGCGGCGATCTCGTTGTCCTTGGCCTCCCGCTGCAACAGGACAGGCAGGGCGGCTTCCTTAGTGGCCTGCACGATTTCCGGGTTATACCGTACCAACACGCTGTTGACACATTCCGTCTGTACCTTTACGGTTTTGGCCTTTGGCGTCAGGTGGTTGCCGATGAACAGGGACGCGCCGTTGTCAAAGTGGATGGACATATCACTGGTGCCGCGCCATTTGCCGGTACAGGGGGACGTGCGGATTTCGCCGGTCTTGCAGCCAAACGCCTGCGCGATTACATCAATCTTGCCTTGCAGGGGCAGGTCTTTGTAGCGGCCAGCGATTTCCACCGCCTTTTTCTGCAAGTCGGTCAGGGGCTTGTCGGCGGACTTTTCCTGCGGCTCGGCGTCGGCCACATCATCCTGCGCCGTTTCCGGCTCCGGCGTGATTTCCTGCTCCGGCTCTTGTGCTGTCTCCTGTTCGGGGGCCGGTTCCTGTGGCTGCTCCTGTTCCTTGGCGTACAGCTCCTTGACGGCCTCCTGCGTCAGCTCCCCGGTGTTGAGCTGATCCAGCAATTCCCGGCATTTTTCTTCCGCCCCAGCATAAAGAACTGCCCCGATTTTTACAGTGCCGTCCGCCTGCGGGACATAGGCTTGCAGCAAATACAGGTTTTCCGGGCTGTCGCTGCGGGTGGCGGCGTGTACCCGGTAGACACATTCCTCCGGCTCGGCTTGGGCCTGTGCCATCTGCGCCTGCTGCTGCCGGATGCTGCTGCGTTGCAGCTCCGTGGGCTTCTCGCCGGTAAGGGGCTGAATACTTGAAATGCGGTCGGCGGCGTAATAGGCGTTCCCATTCAAAAGCCGCTGCCATGCCCCGACGCTTGGCGCCCATCGGAAGCCGTGTTCTTTCAACTGCTGGCGGGTGTCGGCGTCGGGTTTCCCGTCAAAGAACACCTGCAAACGGCTCTGTTCCCGGTTGGCCTCCACATGGCCGCCCTCAAACTCCCAGCCCACATAGACGGTTTCTCTGGCGCGGGTCAGGCTGTCGATCCGCTGCCGGATGCGGCGGATTTCCGCGTTGTTGTTAGACAGCTCCCAGCTCTGAAAGGGTTTCTTTTCATAGTGCCAGCTTGAAGCCATATCCGCTTTCAGATTTTCAAGATTTTCAGGGGAAAGGTGCGGGCAGCCGTCCAGCGTGCCGTGTTTGCGGTAGTAAGCGTTTACGGCTTTCATGGTTTCCTGTGCCTTTTCCAGACCGGCCAGCTTCTTTTCCAGCTTGGGGATGGCCTGCGGGTCGTCCTGCCGGATGCCGCCCATGCCGGTACTGCGGATTTTATCAAGCAGCCCTTGGATGTACTGCCATTCCTGCATATTGCTGTCGCGGGCTGCGTTTTGTTTTTCTTTCTGGCGCACCGGGAAATTGGAGCCACCGGCAATCAGCATTGAGGGAACACGGGCGTCAATAGCAAAGCTGTGGTTCATGTTGGCGGCCAGCTTCCGGGCGTAGGTGTCAAGCAGGCTGTCAATTTTCTCATGGTACATGGGATCAACGCGCTTTTTCTGTGCCTGCGCGATTTCAAAGGCATTATCCACATAATGCCGGTACTCCGCCGTGGCGCTGCCGGGCTTGTAATCGGAATAGCTGTTCATCTCCTTGGCGCGGCGGGCTGCCCCCTCATTGATGGAATAATAGTAGTTGGACGCCGCAGGCTCCTTTGTCGGCGGCTCCGGGGCTTCCTGCGGTTGCTCCGGGGCAGGCTCCGGCTCTGGTGCTGCCGGGGCCTCATAGCCAGCCGCCGCGTATTCCTCCACGGTCATACCGGCGTCAGCGGCTTCCTGCTCAATCTCGGCCATTACCTGTTCCCGGTATGCCTCTATGCTGGGGTCAAAATCGGAAAGCTGCGGCATTTCCGGCAGCGGTTCCCCCTGATTGAGAAGCGGGCGGCACTCCTTGGCGTAGTCCACCAATACCTCATAATAGGTCGTTTCCTCCGGCGTCAGGGTATCGCCGGACGCTAAACGGGTTTGCGCCTCCTGTTCCAGCCGGGACAGGTTGCAATGCAGCTCCATGTATGGGATGATTTCAGATACAAAGGTTTCCCGGCTGGCCTGATCCTCGGCCAACGCCTCCGGCCCCCGGTATTTCAACACATGATTTTTCCACTGTTCATCATGCAGGTAAAATTCCTGATAGCCCCGGATATGCTCAATCAGGGAACCGTCCCGGTCGCCAAAATCCTGCCGCCCGGAATAGCTGTGGGCCTCGCCTTGGAATGTAAAGTCAATGCGGAAGTCGGTTTTATCGTAGTAGCCGCCGCCTTGATGTTCGGCGTCCAGCTTGGCAAAGAGGGCGTCGGCCTCATGCAGCGGCATTTGCTGGCCGGTTTCCAGATGGGGGCTTTCGCTGAACAGGATCGTCACAACCGGCTCCGCTGCCGGGTCAAGGGCCGGGGCCTCGGCCTGCGGCTCCGGCGTTTGGCTGGCCCCGGCCCGTTGCAGCGTCCCGTCGTCGGAAAGGACAAAGCCCTGCGTCTGAATGGCGTCCAACGTGCCTTGCGTCACCTCGCCGGTGGATTTCACATCGGCGTCAATCAGGGTTTGCAGCATGGCTTTCACACTGTCGGCCATTTCCTGCTGCTGTTCCGGGGGCATCTTGGAAAACACACTGTCCGGCTCTGGCTGCTCGGCGGCCTGCGGCTGTTCCTGCGCCGGTGTCTGTTCCTGCTGGGCCTGCCGCTGTTTTTGAAGCTCGGCAAGGTGGCCGTCAATGGTGGTAATCAATTCATGGGCGGTGGCCCGGATGGTTTCAAGGGACGCCCGCAACTCTTTCAGGTCTTTGCCGGAACTCCACCCGGCCACATAGCCAAAGGAATAGTCGGACGTGTCCAGCCCGTAGTGCTGGCAGACGGTATAGGCCACGCTCTCGGCCTGCACCTCGCGGGTACGGCTGTCAGGCCGGTTCTGCTGTTCGGCGGCGGGGGCCTCCGGGTCAATGGCATGGAGCTTGGCATGGGCGATTTCGTGAATGGCCGTCTTTAAGGTTTGCAGCTCGCTCATGTTCTCCTGAATGGCGATCCGCTTTTCCGTCAGGTGGTAGTAGCCGTGGGAACCGCCCGGAATATCCTCAAAAGCCATCGGGACGGGGGAAGTCTGTTCCAGCGCCTTGAAAAAGTCCTGATACCGCTCCACGTCCCCGGCCAATTCCTCCACGCCCAGCGACGGCAGCGGTTCGCCCTCGGTCTGGCTCACATCAAAGACAGACACGATTTTGAACGCCGGGACTTGGATTTCTTTCTGCTCGGTGACGGTGTTCCCGTCCTTGTCCTTGACCGGCTGGCCCTGTTCGTCCCGCTTCGGCACTTCCTTTTTCACCTTATAGGGGGCCGGGGCAAATATCTTGATGCCTTTCTCGCCCTTTTTGACGTTGCGGTGAAATTCATCCCGCCACTTGTTGTAGCCCGCCACAAGCTGCCCGCCCTGCATGGCAATGAGGATGGTGTTGTTGAAGCTGTAATTGTGGAAACGGGCCATTGTGTCAAGGTAGGCTTGGAAGCGGTCGCTTTCAAACAAATCCATGATGCCGGTTTCCAGCTTGTCGGTAATCTCTTTCATGCGGTCGGCGCTGTTCTTGCTGTTTAAGATAATGGGGATCACCTGCGGCTGGGCCGGGGCCTCGGCGGTGGGGGCGGTTGCCTGCCGGGTCTGCACAGCTTCCCGCAGAATTTCCGGCGCAGGATAGGCCATCACCCGGTATTCCTCCGGCACCGGCTGGCCCTCATGGACGCGCTGCCATTCGTCGCCGCTTCGCACCAGATAGCCATAAGGCGTAAACGCGCCCTGTTCCTGCCGGGCGATATGCTCCCCGAAGCGGGCCACGTCAATCCCGGCTTTCCATTCCTCCGGCATATCCACCATGCCGGAACGGTTCAGGTAGTAGTCCCCCAACTGGCCGGGGGATTGCACATCCGGCAGATGCACAAAATAGTCCACGTTGTCGGCGTAGTCGATGATCTGCCCGATATTTTCAAAGCCGCCCCTTGGATTTTGCAGGGCGGCGTTCAGCTCCGCAAGGGCGGCGGCGTCCAGCGTGTCCAGCCTTGCGGCAAGGAAATTCAGTTCGTCCACGTCGGCGGCCAGCACCATGTCATAGGGAATGGCAAGGTGCCTGTCCTCCGGGCAGGAAAATTCTGCAATGAAAAAATCCTGTGGGTTGTCGGCGCTGATATGGATTTCCCGCATGGCCTCCTGTAACTTCTCGGCGGTGGTCGGCAAGTCCAGCCAGTAGCCATGCGGCCCATCGTTCTGCGCCTCGGTGCGGTTGTCAATCATAATCGAAAAGACTTCGCTCACGGGTTCCCTCCTTTCTCGGTCTTGCTCCATCAATTTCTGCATCAACTCGTAGTCCTCCATGCTCATGTGGCCGTCATAGGTGTACGGGTCGATGTCGTCCCCACGGTAGGGGCGTTCATAGAAAGGCAGTCCGGCAGCATGGGCTTTTTCCCGTGCTTCCTCCAACACATCCGGCGGCAGCTCGTCGCTGTGAGCTTCCATGAATGGGGCAATGTTGTTCAGGCCGTTGTCGTAGTGGTGGCGCACCCCAGCGGCCAGCTCCGCCACGTTCATTTCCTCGCCCAGATAGCCGGAATAGTAGCCGTTCACCACAATGGCCCGTGGGTCGGCGGCCTGTATCTCTGCAAGCCGCGTCCTGTCCTCTGGATAAAGGGTGTCGTCCAGATCAAGGTGAAACGCCTCTGCCTGCCAGCTCCGGCCCTCGCGCCAGAACGCCAGCCATGCAATGCCGTTTCGCAGGTCGTCTTGATACTCTGATACCATGTCCCTAAGACTTGCCATCGGCAGTCCTCCTTTCTGAAAAATGGCATAAGAAAAGCAGGAAACCTTTCAAAGATTTCCTGCTCGGTGGTGCCGCCGGTGGGCGGCTGATATTCAGTTTTACATTTTCAGGTCAAATTAGTCTGATAATTGGTAGCTTGGAAAAATTCAGTGCTTATATTATTCCATTCATTGAGAGAATAAAAAGAACACAAGTAACAATAATCAATGCTGCCAGAATAAGTAAGCCTGTATGCCTGCTTCGCGGTTCTTTTGCAGATGTAGTTACATAACCACTCTTTCTCAATGCTGTAATTACAGGCTTATACAGTAGAAATGTAATAGAAGCATTTAAGCCCCCTTTTAGGATATTAAATGGAAGAAAAACGGGAAGTAATAGTTCCACAACCGCTTCTCTGGAATAGCCCATATAAAGCGGAGTTACAAGATAATTCCATAACAACATTACGATAATACTTGTAATACAACCAACAGCTAAGCCCGTGATGGCACCGGGCAGTGTATGCTTCCTTTTGTAAATAACAGCTGCGGTACACGCAAAAGAAAGGGTCTGCACGATATTCATAATGCAGCCTAAAATCCCAGTATCACTTACTGTTACCATCTCGATAGTTGCAACTACAACTGATACAATGCAAGATGTCATCGGTCCCCATATCAGCCCGCCTAAAGTGACAATGACATCCGAGGGGTCATATTTCAAAAATAAAACGATGGGTATTCGTCCCACCGCCATTACAACATAAGTAATGGCACATAGCATAGCGATTGTTGTGATTTTTTTTGTTTTGCTATTCATGTTTGGTTCCTCCATAGTCTAAAAAATTAACACCCAAAAGATATGTCTTTCAGGTGTCAAATGCAATTAGACCACAAGGCAACAATCACCGTTGAAATATGTGGAAAACTAATCGTATCTTCTTTCATCCAGACTATACTGTTGGTTTTGGAATTACACCAAATCATGCGTTTAACGCTCGCGGACTGTACCGCCAATCGGGAATTTCACCCTGCCCCGAAGACACTTCTATTCGGTTGTCTGTTAAGATTGTAGCACATCCAGCGATTTTTGGGAATAGATGAATTGTAAACTTGCCGGACAAGAACAGGGGTTTGGGGATATGCCACAACAAGCAAAATCCCCGGCCCGGCAGGAGTGGCCGGGTCAGGGATTTGCCGGAAGTGTGGCTACACTTCCTATGCTTGCTGTTTTTAGTTTTTGTCCCTCCGTTCAATGCGATAGTTGACGTATTTCCCGCCGGTATCAGCCAGAAGTACCGTCCCGTCGTAGGTTTTCCCGGTTTTCATGGAGCGCAGGCCCTTTACCTTTGCCTTTCCGTCTTTGAGCAGCGCAGCGGCGATTTTCGGCGTGAACGCCTTGCCCCGTTCCTCAAAAAATCGGTCATTCTTCCACATGACAAACTGGCAGGCCCGGTTTCCGCAGTAATAGTTCTTCTTGCCCTCATAGACGGCTTCGCCGCAGCGGGGACACTTGCCGATAGACACGCGCTCTTTCTGAAACAATTTCTGCGCGTCCTCGCTGATCTGCGAATAGCCGGAAATCAGGCCGCGCGTCATTTCCTCAATGCCAGCCATGAAGCCCTCCGGGTCAGTCTCGCCCTTGGCAATGGCCGTCAGCTTGGTTTCCCATTCGGCGGTGAGCTGGGGAGAGGTCAGCACATCCGGCAGGACGCAGGCAAGGTTGTGGCCGTCCTTGGTGGGAAGAAGCTGCTTGCCTTTCCGTTCCACAAAGCCTATCTGTACCAGCTTTTCCAGAATGGAAGCACGGGTGGCAGGGGTTCCCAAACCTTGGCGCTCGGCGTCCTCCGGCATATCCTCGGCCCCGGCCCGTTCCATAGCCGACAGAAGCGTATCTTCGGTGTAGGGCTTCGGGGGTGTGGTGTAATGCTCGGTGACAGAAGCCTCTACCTTGTCAAAGGTCTGGCCCTCGGTGATCTCCGGCAGCTCCCGCGCCAGCTCCGGCGCGTCCTCGTCGGCGTCGGTCTTGAACGACGCCCTGAAACGGCGGTCAATCTCTTTCCAGCCGGGCGTCAGGATGGTTTTGCCCTTGGCGGTAAACTCTTTCCCGGCACAGGTGAATGTGGCGGTGACGGCCTCAAACACATGGGGCGCGGCCACAGCACACAGCAGCTTGCAGCAGACAAGGGACAGCAGTTTCTTTTCGCCCTCGGTCAGCCCGTCAAAGCCTTTTTGCACAAATTCCATTGTGGGGATGATGGCGTGGTGGTCGCTCACCTTTTTGCTGTTCAGCACCCGGCCAAACTGCGGGGCAATGTCAAGGCCCGCCGCAAAAGGAAGCAGCGGCCACAGGCCGGACACGATGCTTTCCGCCGCAGGCTGCATATCGTCGGTAAGATACTGGCTGTCAGTGCGGGGATAGGTCAGCAGCTTCTTTTCATAAAGCTGCTGGGCGTAGTCAAGGGTCTGCTTGGCGGTAAACCCAAACAGGCGGTTGGCCTCCCGCTGCAACGTCGTGAGGTCGTAGAGGCGGGGCGGCTGCTCTGTTTTTTTCTCACGCTTCACCGATACACAAACGGCCTGCGCTCCTGCACAGGCCGTCTTGATGGCGTCGGCGTCGGCAGCACTGGAAAAGCGGTCGCTGGCCGCCTCCATGCTGCCCGCCGCGATATGGACAACGTGATATTTTTCTTTTTTGAAATTGTCGATTTTGCTTTCCCGGTCAACCAGCATTTTCAGGGTAGGCGTCTGGACACGGCCCACGGTCAGGGTTTTGTGGTAGAGGATGGAGAAAAGCCGGGTGGCGTTGATCCCCACCAGCCAATCGGCCTGCGCCCGGCACAGGGCCGATTGATACAGGTTGTCATAGTCGGCCCCCGGTTTCAGGTTGGCAAAGCCCTCCCGGATGGCGGCGTCCTCCATGCTGGAAATCCAAAGCCGTTTGAACGGCTTTTTGCAGCCCGCCATCTGGTAGACGAAACGGAAAATAAGTTCCCCCTCGCGTCCGGCGTCGGTGGCGCACACAAGGCCGTCCACGTCGGGGCGCTTCATCAAAGAACGCAGGATGTTAAACTGCTTTTTCTTCTCGTCCGGGATGATGTACTGCCATTCCTGCGGCAAAATCGGCAGGTCGTCATAGGCCCACTTCTTATAGCGGGGGTCGTAGGCTCCGGCGTCGGCAAGGGAAACAAGGTGGCCGATGCACCAGCTCACCAGATAGCCGTTCCCCTCCATGTAGCCGTCCTGTTTCTTGTTGGCTCCGATCACGCCCGCAATGCTGCGGGCGACGCTCGGTTTCTCTGCAATTACAAGCTGATAACTCATACTTCATCCTCCTTTTTCGGTTCATCTTCATCCAGCAGATAGTCGTCTAACGGTCTGGCTTCCGCCTCGCCGGTGTCGTCCTCGTCCTCCGGGGCCGGGTCGTCCTCGTCGTCCTCGTCCTCCCCGAAGTCGTATTCGTCCAGATCGTCATTGCCCTTGGTATCGGCTTTCGGCTTCTTAAACTTGAAGAAGTAAAGGGCTGCGCCGCCGCCAATGAGCAGCACCACAAGGAACACAATCAAACCGCCCATGCTGTTTCCGGCTTCTTCCTCCGGCTCGGTGGTTTCTGCCGGTTCTTCGCCCTCCGGCGCTGCGCCCACGCAGGCGGTGAGATTGTCCTTGCATACCGGGCAGGCGGTATTGACGGCCCCGGCCTCGCATTTCTCCGTACAGGTACAGGTCGCCGGGGCGGTTTCGCCGTCCTCAGTCAAGGCCATCAGGTCGGCTTCGTCCACTTGGTTCAGGAAATGCACGGTTTCCTTGCCCTCGTCGTCCCGGTCGATAATCAGGTAAAAGGTGTTTCCCGCCTTGGTTTGCAGCGTGATAAACTGCTTGCCGCCGGTAGTGCCGATGTCGTCAATCAGCGACAGGTTGCCGTCCGGGGTCAGGGCGGCGCTGCCGCCTGCCGATCCGCCAAACTGTTCCAGCAGGGCGGAAAGTTCGTCCCCGTTCAGGGTAAGGGAAAAAACCCCGTCGCCGGTGGCGGCGTCGCTTACCGTCAGATAGTCGTCGCAGACGTAGCCCTCGCGCTCCGGCAGGAGAATTTTCACCCAGCCATTATCCTCGGTGCCGATCACTTCCACCTGCGTCCCGTTGGGAAGTTGGGTAAAGGCTTGGTTATCTGTCCCCGCGCCGGTACGGACGTTGAGATTGCCCCCATTCGTGACAACAGTGCCGGTCTGGTTTGGGGTGCCGTCGTCCTTATTGGAAAGCTGGATGCCCTCGTCGGTGACAGTGACATCCACCTGCGATCCCAGCAGGGAAGAAAGCAGGGCGGCCATTTCTTCGTCGGTCATGGTTTCCGCCGCGCCGGTGCTTTCCTCGGTGTCAGTGCTTTCGGTGTCCTCGGTGGTGCTGGACGTATCGTTGCCGCCCTCGGCGTCCTCGGTGTCCAGCTCAATGCCGCCGGTGGTGGGGGTTCCCGTTTCCTCCGGCAGCGGTGCCGGGTCAGGGTCAGCGCCCCCGGCAAAGGCGGTGGTGGAAAAGGCCGTGAGGCACAGCACAGCGGCCAGCGTCACGGCAAAGGTGCGGAAAAACTTATTCTTCATCGGCGTTGTCCTCCTGTTCGTCCTGTTCAAAATCCGGCTGCGGTGCCGGGGGTGCCTGCAACGCGCCGCCGCGCACAAAGGCGGCAAATTCTTCCGGCGTCATGTTCAGGCCCCGCACAAGCTGGACGATCTGCAAATTCTCCTGTTCGGTCTTTGCCGCTTCCAGCTCCCTTAGCTGCTTTTGCAGTTCCGCGATCTTGGTCTTGGTTTTCTGAATATCCCGTTCGATACGGTCAAGTTTGTTTGCCATAGTCAAAAGCTCCTTTCGTCAATGGATTGTTCATAACGATATTTCATCTGCGCGGGGTAAAGGTCAGCGGCAGGGCGGCGGCTTCCTGTCCAGCGTTTGCCGCCAGCCAGCCCCACGCATTTCCATCCGGCGGCCCGCAGGCTTGCACCGCTTTCCGTGTCGAGAATGTAGGTGACGATTTTCCGATAGCCCATAGCCCGCGCCGCCCGCCATGCGGCAGCGTAAAGAAAACTGCAAGCGTTCTTGGTGCCGTCTGTGCAAAGCCGGTTGACTTCCAGCGTCAGGCCGTTGTCCAGATAGCGGCTTACAGGCCGTCCCACAATGGCGACGCCTACCAGCCGCCCGTCTGCCATGCAGCCGATGGAAAATTTATGCCCGACAACCGGCTTATGGTGCCGGTGGCAGCGGGCGACAAAGGCATTGGCCTCGGAGAGTGAAACAGGGGTCAGGCTCAACATAGGCTTTCCCCATTATGGCAATCTGCCGTAGCAGTACAGGTGAGATTGCCAGTAGCTTGAATTAAGGTTCGTGTAACTGATGGGATCGCCGCAATGCAACATGACGGAATTGCCCACATACAGCCCGACGTGGGACACGCCGGGGGTGTCGTAGGTGCCGACGAAAAACACAAGGTCGCCGGGCTTGGCCTGCTCCGCTGTGACAGGGGTGCAGATGTTGTAAAGGCCCTGCGCCGTCAGGCGTCCCACGTTCCAGCCGGAATGATTGATTACCCAACTGATAAAGCCGGAACAATCAAAGCTGGTGCTGGGTGAGCTGCCGCCCCACACATAGGGATAGCCCACATACTTATCCGCCTCCGCAATCATGGCCGCAAAGGTTTCATCCTCCAAAGCCTCCGGCGGGATTTCATAGTAGGTCGGCTCCTTGACGGTGGACGCATTGGGATAGCTACCACTTGGGAACAGGTCGGGCCGGTTTCCCAACGTCTGCATATAGGCAGCGTACAAGCTCAACTGTTCCTCGCTCATCATGGAAACGGGCAGGTGGGACAGGTCGTTGTTTACCAGCTCCACGTTGCAAATGTAATAGGTGTACGGCACTTCCACCTCGTACTCGTATTCCTCCGTGGTGGTTTCGCCGGTTTCCGGGTCGGTGACGGTGCGCGTCCCCGTCCGGGTTTCGGTGCGGTAGCGGGTTTCCGTTTCAATGGTCTGCGTCAGGGTGTATTGCAGTCCAAACAGCCGGTCAAGGTCGCCCTGTACTTCATCCAGCGTATAGGCCCCGCCATGAAGCGCCGACAGGATGGAAGTCAGCACATAGGGGTCATGGCTGATGTCGTCCAGATCGTAGCGGTATTCGTCATAGCCGGGGTGCAGGCTTTCGTAGTTGTCAAGCTCATGCTGCAAGTCGGCCTCCAAATCCGCATAGGCGGCTTCGGCTCCCAGCATATCCGCGTCCTCGGACAGATAGGACGTGGCCGCAAGCCCCGTCCCGGTGCCGCCAAACATGGCGGTGCAGGATTGCAGGCCGCCCATAATCATCAGCAGCAAAAGGCCCACGCCGCCGATCACCAGCGCCCCTTTCCAGTGGCGGGCCACAAAGGACGCGGCCTTTTCACTTTTCTTTGCGGCTTTTTTCGCGGCTGCGGCGCTGGCCTGCGCGGTCTTGGCGGCGGCTCCCGCCGCGCCCTGTGCCGTCTGGCCTGCGGCCCTCGCTGCTCTGGCATAATCGCGCTTGATTTTCTGTTTCTGCCAGAACCGGGACACGGGGTTGCTCACCGCCTGCGCCAGCTCCGGGTTATCCCGCAAAGATTTCTGGTAGATGTACTCGGCGTTGGCGGCAATGGATTTCCGTTCCGCCTTGGCTGCGGCCCGGTAGGGTTTGAGCTTATGGCGGCGGATGCCGCTGCGGATGGCCTTGCCCGCCTGCCGTTCCGCAAGTTCCTCCCCCTTGTGGCCGCCCTCCACGCCCACGTTTTCATGCTCGACTTCGTGGATTTTGCCGTGGACGAACAGCCCGGCTTCCTGAACCGGGCGGCTCATGGGGTTGGGCTTTAGCTGGGGCGCGGGCTTCTCCACCTTGTCAAAGCGCAGCTTGGTCTTGGCCCTGCCGGATACCTCGTCATAGACGGTTTCCTTGGTGACAACGCGCTTTTTCGGCAGCGCGTCTTTGGCGGCGTCCAGCTTATCCGCCTTTTTCTCTGCCTTGTGGATGTACTTGGAAAGCTGGGGGGCAGCCCGTTCCTCGGCGGTAAATTGCAGCCGGGAAGATGGCCGGTGCAGGGCTTCGCCTGCCTCCGTCACCACGTCCCCGGCGTCCTTGGCCGCTTGTTTCGCCTTGTGGCGGTCGCGGATGTCCCCGGCCCGTTCCAGTACCTTTTCCGCAGCGCCGCCCGGCTCGGCGGTATATTCCTGCTCGGCCTCCCGGCTGGACACGTTGACGATCTCGCCGGTGGTCTGGTTATCCAGCGTCAGCCCGTCGCGGGTCATGCGCTGCGTCACCTTGTCACGGGGTTTTAAGGGCTTCATGGCGGTTCACCTCCTTTGGCGGCTCTGTGCCTCATACCGTGGCCCCCTCGCCTAACCGGGTCGTCATAATCCTGTAAAGCTGGGTGTTCTGCGGGATGGGGTTCTTAAAGGGCAGGATCACATTCTCGTAAATCAAAAGCCCCTCGCCGGGTTCCGAATTGTCCACATACCGTAGCTGCTGCGGGGAAATGTTCAGCCGTTCCGCAAGGATTTTCCGGTCGCCGGACGCCTGATTTAACAGGCAGATAAAGTCGCTGTTCTCCAAAATGTTTTCAATCTCCGGGGAAGAAAGAAGGTCTTTCACGTTCTGCGTGGCCCCTGTCGGGACGCCGCCCCATTTTCGGAACCGCTTCCAAATCTCGCAGGAAAAGGCCGCCGTCTGTTCCTCCCGCAAAAGCAAATGGAACTCGTCGCAGAAATACCACGTCGCCTTGCCTTGGCTGCGGTTTTGCGTCACACGGCCCCAAATCTGGTCTTGGACAATGAGCATCCCCAGCTTTTTGAGCTGCTTGCCTAATTCCTTAATGTCAAAGGCCACAATGCGGTTTTCGATGTTGACGTTGGTGCGGTGGTTAAACACGTTCAGGATGCCGTTCACATACAGGTCAAGGGCCTGCGCCACCCGGTCGGCCTCCGGGATATGCTGGTCTAACAGGGCTTTGTGCAGGTCTGCAAGGATGGGCATATTTTCCGGCTTGGGGTCTGCCAGATAAGGTCGGTAGATCACCTGTACCGCCCGGTCGATCACCGTCTTTTCAATGGCTTCCAGCCCGTTCTTGCCGCCCATGACAAGCTCACAGAACGACAGCACGAAGTCGGATTTTAAGGCCAGCGGGCTTTCATCCTCCGAATAATTCAGGTTGATGTCCAGCGGGTTCACATAGGATTTGCTGGTGGGCGACAGCTTTACCACCTGCCCGTGAAGCCGCTGCACAAGGGGATAATACTCGGCCTCCGGGTCACAGATATACACGTCGTCCTGCGTACAGAGGAACACACTCAAAATCTCGGATTTGCAGCTCATGGACTTGCCGCTGCCGGGCGTCCCCAGCTTCAAACCGTTGGGGCAGCGCGCCCGTTTTCTGTCCAGCATAATCATGTTGCCGGTCTTGGCGTTGATGCCGTAATACATGGCGTTGCCGCCCTGAAAAAGCTCCTGCGTCACGAACGGGACGAACACGGCGACGCTGGAAGTCGTCAAAGAACGCTCGATCTTGATGTGGCTGGCCCCCAGCGGCAGGCTGCTCATAAGGCCCTGTTCCTGCTGGTAGTCCAGCCGGACAAGGGAATTGTTGTATTTCTGCGCCACGCCGGAAGCCCAGAAGATTTCGTTCTCCAACTTCTGCCGGGTATCGGCAGTGTTCAGCACCAGAAAGGTGATCTGGAACATCCGTTCATTGCGGCTTTGCAGGGTTTTCAAAAGTTCCTTGGCGTCCTGCCCGTAGGTGGCAAGGTCGCTGGGAAGGATGTCCATGTCATAGCCGCTGCGGACGGCCCGTTTCTGCTCCTGTATCTTCATGGCGTCAAGGTCGGTGATTTTCCGCTTGACGGTTTTAATGGCCTCCCCTTGGTCGATGGCCTGCACATGGAGATTGACGACAATGCCGTTTTCCGTGTTCAGGAAGTCGGCCAGCATTTCGTCCGACAGCTCCGGGGAGAGGATTTGCAGGAAGCTCACGGCCCCGTACTTGCCGCCCAATCCGAACATCCGGGCATTGCCGAAGCGGAACGAGGACGGGGCAATGAAATCCTTGGTGGAAAGCCCCGACGGGGCAAGCCACTTCCAGTCAAAATGAAACGGTTCCCCGTCCGGGTGGAAGATGCTGTGCATGACTTCCAGCCGTTCTTTTGCGTCCAGCACCCATGCAACGGCACTCATGCTCTTGAAATAGCCTAAGAGGTCGGTTTCAATGCGGCGCAAGCGAGCGCGGGCCATTTTCAGGTTGTCGGCCTCAATGGTGAACGTCAGGAACTTGCGCTTTTGCAGGCCGTTGTTGCCGTTCACAAGCTGGTCTTGCAGGATGCCGGAATACTCGGCCCGGATGTCGTCGAAGTCGTCCCCCTGCGCCTTGATCTCAAAGCTCTTGGCGTACTGCTTGGGGTCGATTTTGCGGTTGATAAAAGAAAACTGGACGTGGATGGAAGCGTCCAGATAGTTGTAAAGGTCGCACAGATTTTCAAAGACAGCGGTTTTCGTGTCGGCCTGCGCGAGCTGATAGCTGATGTCCAGAAATTCAATGCACTTGGAAAACGTGTTGGCCGTCACCCGGCACACGCCGTCCTGATACATGGCCTCATAGGGGATGCTTTCCTGCGCCGAATGGGGCCTGCCGTCGCCCTTATATTTGCGGATGATGGCCTGAATTTCTTTCTTTTCGGCGCGGGTGAGCTTTACCGGCGTCTTTGGCTGCGGCTCTTGCTTTTGCTTTTTGGACAATCGCATTTACCTCCTTTTCCATTTGGTGCTGCCGCACAAGGGCAGAGTAAGCGTTATTGGTCTGGTAGGGCCGTTCCTTTGGCTGGATGAAGCTGCACTGGATAATCTGCCAAACCACGACTTCAAGGGGCTGGCCGTGCCGTTCGTACAGGGCCAGCAGGAAGCCGGGGAGCATGGCGAATACCATAATCAGCGCGGCGGCGCTGGTGGGGACGCGGCCCCGGATCAATAAAAAAAGCGGAACGCCAACAAGAAGCGCACCGCCAAAACAGATCAGTTGTCGTTTCGTCAGTCCCAATACCACCTTGGATTTCACACGGGTTAAATCCTTGGGTACAGTCACATAAGCCAATCAAATCACCTCGTTTCTTTCAAAAATCAGGTCAGGGTCAGGTCGCTTGTTACCTCGTTGCCCCACACATCCCAGCCCGGCGTTTTCTGCCGGGCAAACAGCTCCACGCGGGAGAGGTCGCCCGCCAGCTCCACAATCTTGTCACGGGTCACGTCCGGCTTTTTGCTGTGTTCCTCCACCGGGGAGATAATGAACTGGTGGACACCGGCGCTGTGGCGTTTGGGCTTGCCGCGTTTGGCAAGCAGACAGATTTCCGCATTGCCCCGCGTCCAGTAACCCAGCCCGTAAAACCATGTAGGGCTTTTCTTGTTCCGTTTGAGCCAGACAAAGGCCACGGTTTTAAACTGGAAGCCCCATGCCTTGATAAGCTGCAATGCCTCCGGGAGCTGCGGGAACGTGGCCCACAAAAACAGCAGGCAGTCTTTTTCCGCCAGCCGATTAACCGGCAGGGCGCACAGCTCGTCAATGCTCATGGTAGGATAGTGATGCTCCGCCGCCCCTGTTCGTTTACACTCATACCGCCACGGCGGATCGGCGTATATGATGTGATATTTCTGCGGTTCCTCGATAAGTCTTTTTCCTCCTGCGTAAAATTGTAAGGTCAATGGGCTGTGAAAACTGCTTTACTGATACTTCCCGTCTTGAACAGGCAGAAGCACAAAAGCACTGTGTAGCCCATGCAGCCCCAGATCGCGCCGGAAATGTCCTCCGCCGTCCCGATTTCCTGTATCAGCACCGCATAGATGCCGACGACAACCATAATCAGGAACGCTTGGAAGCCCAGCGCCAAAAGGGATTTCAGATAGTTTTGGCCCATGCCGCGCCACTCCGCGTTTCCCAGCGTGGCAAGGGGGATCGGCCCCAGCGCGGTCACGGCGTATATTTCAATCATTCTCCCGTAGGTCACAAGGAAAATGCAGATGGATAGAATGTTCATCGTCAGCCCCACAACAAGGGTCTGGAACCATAAGCCCAGCAACGGCCCGATGTCCATTGCTTCAAGGCGGCTTTCCAGATCGGGGAGCAGCGTGTCAAAGTCAATGCTGGTTTCTCCGATGATTACCCCGGCGCTCTGGTTGACGACGGCTTGTGTGGCGTCGAAAACGCCCATGACGATATTCCATGTGTTCGTCACAATGAGGATGGCGAAGGCAGATTTGAACATCCAGCGAAAGAACATGGAGCTGTCGAAGTCGTGCATATTGTTTTTCTCGACAATCATCTCGATCAGCTCATAGCACATGACAAGGGCAAGGATGGCCGCCGCTATGGGGACAATCACCGTTTCGGACAGGGATTGCAGCATACTAAAAATGCCGCCGTTCCATTCCTGCGGCGTCGTCCCCACGTCGGAAGCGATTTCCCCGACTTTGGTATTTACCGTGTTGAACAGGCCGGAGAGGTTTCCCATGATGCCGTCAATTAAAATGCCTTTCAGCCAATCCCCAATGAGATCACCTATCATGCGGGTACACCTCCTTTCCCGCGCCCTCCCGGTTCCGAGAGGGCGCGGCGGGGATTATTTCAGGTTTCATGTCGTGTCAGTGATTACGGTTCGGACAGGGCCGGGGCCATCAGCCCAGCAGCCCGGACAGCAGGGGAACGAGGGTCAGGCCGATCAGGGCGACACCACCGCCCGCGACGAGCTGTTTGACACCCTGCGATTTTGCTTATGTGTGATAAAGAAGTAATAGAAGTGCAAAAAATTTTGCCGTTCCTATCCGGCACTTGGCCATTGTGTCGGATAGGTCGGGC
>OHCS01000016.1_pt1 | contig 110386 bp, 82 predicted proteins | sample 1566741 | NCBI WGS metagenome assembly OHCS01 (sample SAMEA3879604, study PRJEB24766) | human gut metagenome | biome: human-associated habitat; feature: feces | place: USA | collected 1985/1987 | reverse complement strand
CGATAAGCTAGCCCATGCCTTGTGTGTTTGTAAAGATCGCCTCCAGCTTTCTTGTCTTGATGCAGGAACTTGTAAATGGAGGTCTTACCGACCATCGGCTTACCCTCCAGCTTTCGCCTTCCAGCAATTTGCTCTGGCGACCATTTACGCTCTACAATGCATTGGACAATATCAGCTTTCATAGCGTTCGTCAACTTAGCTCTTGCTTTGTTCTTCCAATCTTGTCTCTCTTTGGCAAACATATGAGCCTGAGTAGGGCTATAGTTGCCAGCAGATGTCAAGTTCCTCTTAATCTCTCTACAGATGGTGCTAGGGTGTACCCCTATGACCTCTGCGATCTTTTTTTGAGGCGTATTAGTCTTCAGAAGAGCAGCAATTTCGTATCTTTGCGCTTGGGTTAGATGCATACTTGTATATAGCTAAGTTTTTGTTTCCACAGCAAATATACTGCATTAACCTTAAAGGGACGGTGAGCGCATCGTCCCTTTTTTCGTCTCGGCAGCTCGCTACCTGCTCCTCCCGCCCTCCTAGGAGAGGAGGGGGCGTCCGGAGCAGGGCGAGCTCCACTCCAAATTGCATTTTGGAGTGGAAAATACGGGGCAATCGTATTAGAAGTTTGGAACTGTGTCAAATGTCGATTTCTAGAAGGCAATCGTTTTGTATGGGTGGATCTATGTGTCCGCAAGATAAATAAAGATTGACTATGTGCCGATTGTCAATTGTCAATATCGGACGAATACAGATTCACTCCTATACGAGCCACAATTCGCTTCGGTGTCAATAGAGTCCTAAACGTTTTGTAGGATAAAGAGAAAAGGGTAGGTTTGTAATTGGAAAGCAAGTACAGCTAGTGAGAGCTGTCACAAACCACCCTTCCCAATGGATAAATGAGCCGTTTTCACCGCCTCCAGACGAGCCCGAAATAGCATAGGGGGGATCCCCCCGTTTTTACCGCAAATGTCAAGGGGCGATTGACCCTCTTGACAGATATCTTATACCCTTTGCCCGCAAAAAAAAACGTTTAGGACACTATTGGGAATTAGCCGATATCTCATAAGTCTTGAGAGATTTGCGCAAAGAGTGCCCAGCAGAGTGCGATGCAGACCCCTATGCAGACTAGGATCAGGAGCGCGTTGATATACTTCGCCTGTGGCTTCGAGTCTTGATGTAGGTCTAGTGCGAAGTACTCTCGGAAGAAGATGTAGAGAGCCGGTATCGCCGTGAGTACTAGGATGAAGTCCTCGGGTATCCCGAAGAACCAAGTCTTTGTCACGCCCACCATAGCCCAGTTGAGGAGGAGTAGGACGATAAAGATATTGACCCGACTTGTGAAGAGTAGCAGTAGCCCGATCGTGTAGATAGCCACCGTGCAGGGCATCACAGGCGTTGTGATATAGGGGAAGGATAGTCCCCGCATGATCGAAGCGAGGGGGTACATCAGTGGCAGTAAGAGCACGAAGACCCCAAAGGGCTTGAACTTATCTCGTAGGGCAAACTGAGTGTCGTTCTGTATAAGATCCTTAACCCATGCCAGAGCCAGTATGCCCCAGTATATGCTGAGTAGTATAGAGTAGCTACGCTCTGCACAGTAGACAGCGTAGTATGCTACAGCGATCCATACATACAGGAGTATCAGATAGGACTTAGCAATGATTGTACTGCGACGTGATGGACGCTTTACTAGTAGGTACAGAACCACAACGGCAGAGATGACTAGGAGTATCTGTATCGGCCATGTTGCGATATTGTACTGGGCGATTGTATTCCAAAAGGTATTCATATAGAGATCAGAGCTTATGGGTGCTTACGAGTTAGAGAGAAGGTCCGCTTAGGGAAGAGTAGGATAGGAAGTGTAGCCCCTGCTGCAAGAACGAAGATGACTGTGATGGCTACGATGCTATTGAAGAAAAACATCTCCATATACTTCTGCTGTCCCTCAAGACTGTCTAGATTTTGCAAGAACATAATCTGTGCGAAGAACATATTGTACGCATACTTACCTGGGATCATCGGAAGGAGTGCCGGTATCGAGAGAACGGTGATCGGCGTCTGTATACGCTTTCCCAGCCATAGCGCCCCAAAGCCTATCGTTAGCGAGGCGCAGAGCGAGCCGATAGCGATATTGACCCCACACATCGTCATCAAGACGAAGCGTAGCGCATGCCCCACGGCAGCTAGTATAGCGATACTGCGGTAAGCCCTCAGCGGAGGGTCCGAGATAGCTCCAAAGCCCATCGCTGCCATCGCTGCAAAGAGCCCATCTAAGAGTATGTCGACCAGTAGCGTCATAGCAAGCTACTCTTAAAGATAAAGAGCGTAATCGAAAAGCCCCACCCGATACACCCTATCAGCAGGAAAGCCTCTACAAGCCTTGAGAAGCCCGTCTGTATGTACCCCTCCACGATGTCTATCACACCATTGATGAGCGGCACTCCAGGCACTAGGTAGAGTACGCTCGTCGTCAGAGCGATCTCACTATCTGTATTGAAGATCAGAGAGATGCTCGTGCAGAGCGATGCCACAAAGGCTGACACCATAAAGGCTATATAGTGGTTTACATGCTCCTGGATCAACTTCTGCTTGCAGATGAACCCCACGACCGTAGCCCAAAAAACGATACCCATAGCTGGCAAATCGCCTCCGAAAAGCCGACAAAATGAAGCGTTGGCCAGCCCTACTAAGATCAATACAAACAGCGGGTGGGTACGCGGCGCAGCCAGTATCTGCTCATACCGCTCACGAGCCTCGTCCAGCGTCAGATGCTCATCGACTACCTCCCAGCTCAAGGCACTCAAACGGGCGTTGTGTTCGAAGCTGATAGGTAGTGGTGGAATAGCCCCCTCAATAGCAAAAAGAGCATTGCTCTTAGGATCGTACAGCTTGATCAGTACCCCCTTCTGTACCATCATCGTCACAACGGTATATCCGTAGCTCTCGCCTATGCGCTGCGTACAGCGCACGACACGAGACGTGTGTACGCCACAGCCCATCATATGTGTCGCATAGGCTGAGAGAAAGGTCCCGACAGCCTTCAGACTATTACCATGAAGATCGTTTTCCATAGTCTTTCTTCTCTGAGAGTCAGTTTAAGCACCATCACCAGCAGTGCACCTGACTCCGCAATGAATGTATGTTTTCGTTCCCCCAGTGTCATAACCCATCCACGGAGTATGTGTGACCACCTGCTGATAAGCTTGTGCACTAGACTGCAAAGGTACGAATTTAGAGGTTAGAGATTAGAGACCAGAGCTGACGCATTATAATGGCTCTTGCAGGGGCTATACATGAGCGACAAGCGAGGCATAGATTATAATGTGTCAACCCTCTAATCTCTCCCCCTCCGATGCTCTCCGATTCCTAATCTCTAACCTCTAATTTCTAATCTCTAATTACATCTCTTTACGGGGAAATTCGTCCAATTCCCTCTTTTCTCGAATATCCACGTGGAGATTTCGAAATATCCACGTGGAGAATCCGTTTTCCCCGACACGGCTCTGTATCGATATGTAGTCGGGTCTGAATTATTGTTGTGAGTCAGCGTTGCATTTCTTCAGCCAGGGGTGACGCATTATAATCCTGTTGCAAAGATTGACTCTGCAGTCATCCGCGCGAGTTTTTCCCTCAGACGAAGCGTTGATGTGGCTTTGAGCTTGTTGGAGGAGCTCCACTAGAAGTGTCGTACAATCAAGAAAAAAAACGTAACTTGCGACTGGAATCAATCCATAAAAACTTAAAGCCAATCAAAACAGTACAACTATGAAACTCTCCAATGTAATCGCAGCTACACTAGTCGTCCACCTTACTAGCTTTGGGGGCGTATTAGCTCAGGAGTCACAGCCCACTCCGAAGACGCATCCGACCATCCCGACCATACAGGCAGGAGCCAAGTGGCATTTGTTGAGAAGGGATCTGTACATTGTAGATGAGCCCAATGCCACCTCGACCGCCTTGGAGCGGCACGTGACGTTTGACGCTTCAACAGAAACCTTCGAACTAGACAAAATCAAAGAGGTAGATGGGAAAAGCTACTTTGACATAGGGAAACACCAATTTCGTGAGGATCTATACGTCCGAGAAGATCTAGACAAAGGGAAGATATATCTACGTTGCAACTTCCGAGATGATAATAAGGTTGATGGTCAGCCTGCGGAGGTAGTCCTCTTTGACTATAATTATAAGGTCGGTGACACTGTGAGGGTCTACTCGGGATATGATAATGATGAACGACTCTCCTGGAACTATGAACAGGGAGCTTTGGGATGGATGCGCCCCATGCTCCTACGAGTGATCGATATTCGTACGAGAGAGATGCTGGGAGCTAACCGCATAGTGTACACGCTCGAGAGAGTACTTCTAGCGAGTGACAAGCCACGCTCCTCTCTAGAAGTTTACCAATGGATTGAGGGTATTGGGTACTCCTTTGGTTTTTTGTTTAACAAAGAGGAACTAGGTGTGGTGCCAGGCTTTACCTACCTTGACTACATCCCTCTATGCTACACCTCTCCAACTGGGGATGTATATAGGTTTCACCCATCAGAACTATGCGACATCAAGCAAACGAGAGGAACTACAGCGCCTTTGACTAGAGAATCGCTCGACGTGCAGATAGAGCGAGACCGATTAGGACTGACTATCCGTGTAAATGATGACAAGCATCACGACCTGACCGTTTACCGCTCTGATGGCACGGCTCTTGTGGGTACGACCTCCTTCTACGAGAGTTACGCTCTCGCTCTGCCCTGCAATGATGGAGAGAAGATATTCGTTGTAGTTGATGACGAGACTATACCCTACATCCTATAAGGACTGATAGTCATATCTTGTGTAAATGAGGAGAGGAGGTCTGAGAGCTTCTCTCCTCTTTTCCTCTAAGTAGATTTATTGCCGTCCGATTTCCTCCGAAGTTTTTCCAAAATAGCTCGGAGGAAAGCTCGATTTCTTCGGAGGAAAGAAAAACTCTCCACCGAAGAAATCAAATTCTTCGGTGGAGAGTTATATAAGAGTCTACTGACGAAGGCTTTTTAGCCTTGCAGCAGAGAGATTTATGCTCTATTTCTTGTAGGCACTCAGTGAGTGCTTAGTCTAGGAAGGTGAGCTGTCCGTCAGCCCCTACGTCTAGCGTGATAGGCTTCGTGCGCTCTACGGTGCCAGCCAGGAGCGCCTTCGAGAGCTCGTTGAGGACGAGACGCTGTATGACACGCTTGACAGGACGTGCACCAAACTCGGGGTCGTAGCCTCGCTCGGCTAGTAGGTCGATGGCGGCATCGCTGTAGTGGAGCGTTACGCCGTTCTCCTTGAGTGTATGAGCTACCTTGTCGAGCTGTAGACGTACGATCTGAGCGATCTGAGCCTTGGTCAGTGGCGTGAAGACAATGGTCTCGTCAATACGGTTGACAAACTCAGGGCGGATCGTCTGCTTGAGTAGCGTCTTGACCTCCTCCTCGGTGCGCTCGATGACCTCTTCGCGGTTTTGCTCATCGATGTGCTCGAAGTTGTGACGGATCAGGTCGGAGCCTAGGTTGCTGGTCATGATGATGATCGTGTTCTTGAAGTTGACCACGTGCCCCTTGTTGTCCGTAAGCCTACCATCGTCCAGCACCTGGAGGAGTAGGTTGAAGACATCGGGGTGTGCCTTCTCAATCTCATCAAAGAGTACGACCGAGTAGGGCTTACGCCTAATCGCCTCGGTGAGCTGACCGCCCTCATCGTAACCAACGTAGCCAGGAGGCGCTCCGATGAGACGTGTGGCGCTAAACTTCTCCTGATACTCGCTCATATCGATACGGGTCATCATATGCTCATCGTCAAAGAGACACTCCGCCAAGGCTCTAGCCACCTCCGTCTTACCGACACCTGTCGTGCCGAGGAAGATAAAGGAGCCGATCGGCCTATTGGGATCCTGCAAGCCTGCACGACTGCGACGCACGGCATCAGCAATAGCGGTGATCGCCTCTTCCTGACCGACGACACGCTTGTGCAGCTCCGCCTCTAGGTTGAGTAGCTTGTCCCGCTCGCTCATGAGCATACGGCTTACGGGGATACCAGTCCAGCGAGCTACGATGTCAGCGATATCTTCGGCTGTCACCTCTTCGGTGATCAGTGCGGTGCCAGAGGCACGCTGCTCGGCAAGTTTCTGATTGAGTTGAGCTATCTGATCATCGATCTCCTTGAGTCGTCCGTAACGAAGCTCTGCTACACGACCATAGTCGCCCATACGCTCCGCTTTGTCCGCCTCGATAGAGGTCTGTTCACGCTCTACCTTCAGCTGCTGCGCCTCATTGACTAGGTCTTTCTCGCCATGCCACTGAGCAGCCAGCGCATTGCGCTCTTCCTCTAGATCTGCTATCTGCTTGGAGAGCGCTGCTAGCTTAGGCTCGTCGTGCTCACGCTTGATCGCCTCACGCTCTATCTCTAGCTGCTTGATACGACGCTCCAGCTCGTCTAGCTCTTCGGGCATCGAGTCTATCTGGATACGTAGTCGTGCAGCAGCCTCGTCCACAAGGTCAATAGCCTTGTCGGGTAGGAAGCGATCTGTGATGTAGCGCGAACTAAGCTGCACGGCAGCCAGTATGGCGTCATCTTGGATACGTACCTTGTGGTGGTTCTCGTAGCGCTCCTTGAGTCCTCTCAGGATAGAAATGCTGCTCATCTCGTCTGGCTCATCGACCATCACCATCTGGAAGCGGCGCTCGAGCGCTTTGTCCTTCTCAAAGTACTTGCGGTACTCATCGAGGGTGGTGGCACCGATGGCCCTTAGCTCACCACGTGCGAGGGCAGGCTTGAGGATGTTTGCCGCATCCATAGCTCCTTGCGAAGCTCCCGCACCAACGAGTGTATGGATCTCATCGATGAAAAGGATTACCTGCCCATCGGAGGCGGTCACCTCATTGACGACCGACTTGAGACGCTCCTCGAACTCTCCCTGATACTTTGCTCCTGCGATGAGAGCTCCCATATCGAGTGAGTAGATGAGCTTGTCCTTGAGGTTTTCTGGCACGTCGCCACGTATGACACGATGCGCCAAGCCCTCAGCGATAGCGGTCTTACCGACACCTGGCTCACCGACGAGGATAGGATTATTTTTCGTGCGTCGAGAGAGTATCTGTAGGACACGACGTATCTCCTCGTCACGACCTATGACTGGGTCTAGCTTGCCCTCACGAGCTCGCTCGCAAAGGTCGATAGCGTATTTGCCGAGGGCATTGTACTGCTGATCACTCGTTGCGGAGTCTACCTTGCGTCCCTTGCGCAGCTCACGGATAGCCGCCTCAGCGTCAGCGTAGGTCAAGCCTGCGTCGAGGAGTAGCTGACGAGCTTCGCTGGTCACCTTGAGGAGTGCTAGGAAGATGTGTTCCACGGCTATGTATTGATCACCCATCTCGCTAGCTATCTGCTCCGACTGGGTGAGCACTTGGTTTGTCTGGTTAGAGAGGTAAGGCTCTCCACCAGATACGTGAGGCAGACGCTCCAGTTGCTGTGCTACCGACTGCTCTATCTGGTGCATGTAGGCACCCGCCTTGGTAGCGACATACTCGACGACGTCACGTCCCTCACGTAGTAGCGCATCTAGGAGACATATCGGCTCTAGAGCCTGATGTCCCTGCTGTCGCGCTTGGGCGATCATCGTTTGGATCACCCGCTGTGATTTGATAGTGTACTTATCTATGTTCATGTTTTTAAGGTTTGATTCTGACTACTTCAAGCAACAGATGTGCCAAAGGATAGGAATGTGTGACAAATTGTCTTAGTTGGCTGTTAGCTGTTAGCTGTTTGCGGGTAAGCGTGAAGATAAGGTAGAAAAAAGAGGAGGGGAACTCGCTGAGCTCTCCTCCTCTCTGTATTAAATGTATAAGATTGCTTGAGCTACCCCTTGACGGAGTAGTGTCTGCAGTCTATTAGTAGATCACGTCCATGTCTACGCGACGAGCATCGGTACGCTTGGCTGGAGTCGTGTCGACTCCATTATCGTAACGCTTGATAGCAGCTGCTGGAACGCCTGCCTCTTGGAGTGCCTTGATGACACTAGCAGCACGCTTAGCAGCGAGCTTGTTGTTGAAGTCTACGGGACCATCGATACTAGCATAGCCGTATACGAGTACGAGCGCGCGTGGATCGTTGATGACAAAGTCAGCAACGTTGCGCACAGCCTCGAGACCCTCTGCGTTGATTACGTCCGAATTGACCTTAAAGAAAACGCTACGACTGAGCTGTACGTTGTTGCGTGAGCGGTCTTGGTGGATCACCCGACGGTTGTCGTAGTTGTAGACAGGAGCTTGCTCAGAAGCTTTCTCGAGCTCGTTGAGCTGATCGCGTAGAGCAGACAGTTGCTGAGCTATCTGATCCTCGTCACGCTGAGGGTCCTGCTGAGCTGCCTTGAGGCGAGCTAGCTCCTCTTCGAGCGCTTTGATCTTGTCGGCATCATTCATGCCTTGAGCGCCTTGAGCTACGACGAGATTACTACCAGCTGGGTAGTATAGCTGTCCTCCGACGTTGATAGGCTGTCCAGGCTGTGTATAAATTGGCGCTGACGCCTTCATAGCGTTGAGGTTGTGATACTGTAGGAGTAGATAGAGTAGGTCTCTGTCCTTATTGCTTGTGATTGTTATGTCACGTTGCTGGGGACAACCGTCCATCTCATCCTCTTCGGCTGCGGTGACTATAGCATTGACGAGCATGGCAAGCTCTTGCTTTGTCATTACCACCTCTTTCTCACGTTGATCACGCTCGCTCCTCTCAAAGCGCTCCGTGCGGTCGCGCTTCTGGCGAGGTGCTTGACGCCTATCTCGCTGAGCCTCCACAGGTGTGGAGACTGCAGCTGATAGAAGGATCACGCACAGCCCGACTATAAATGATTTCTTAGTCATACTGTTGTAGTGATAATTGATTAGAAGTAGAAGCGGTATCCTAGAGCTATGCTATGGTTGCGTCCTGTGGTGCGTATACCATAGTCTAGGAATATAGCACTATTGAGCTCAGGTAGCTTGTATGAAGTACCCAAGAGGAAGTTGGCCCCAAACTTTGTGTCTGTATAAACACCGACACCTGCACCTAGGTAAGGTACAAAGTTGCCAAGCTCCTTAAACTGGAAGTTGTACACGACATTACCTGTAAGACCGAAGGTGGTCTTCTTGCCGAAGCCTACAAAGAACTCAGGGATGAAGTCAAGCTTCGTATTGCTGATAGGCATAAAAGCACGTACACCTACTGCAAAAGCTCCAAAAGCATTCTCCTCCTCAGGCTTAACAATGTTTGCACCGACGAGGAGTCCTACAGAGTTTAGTCTGATGAGGCTCTTATGATTGTTGTCTACGGGTGTAGCGTTGCCATCCATAGTTACAGCAGAGGATGTAGCAGGAGCCTGATAAGCTGGATGCGTAGGAGGAGTCGTTACGACAGTCGTTGCAGGCTGTGTAGGCTGATACTGCTGCATACGAGCCTCGTTGTTCTCGATCTTTCTGTCGATCTCGTCAAGACGATCGAGGATCTTCTCATTTTGATCATTTAGGTCAGAAGTAGTAGTCCCATTCTGAGCCTTGACCTGACCATTAGCGAGCATCTGCTGCTGAGCGATGTACTGAGGAGAGTTACCGATCAGGGCATGTACTAGCTCACGCTCTAGTGGAGTGAGTGCGTCATCGTTGGGCTGGCGGTAGTAGTTGCCACCCTTGCAGGACTGACCCTTCTTGCTACGGTTGCGGTCGATGATGCGCTGTGCCATATCCTCGATCTCAGATGGAGTCATACGTACATACTCATCGTCACGATCCTGACCATAGTAGTGGTACTCACGATACTCGTTGATACGCTCTTGAGTAGCCTTGTCTTCGTCAAATATGTAGTGACCAGCGGGCTTGCCTATGTTAAAGCGTACACCGACCTGATAAGCCATGTTCTTAGCAACGATCTCAGAGCTCTTTGTGATATTAGCTGTCTTGACGCCAGGAGCTGGGTGTGCGATGAAGTTAGCACTACCGAATAGACTAGCATAGCGGAAGAGAGGTACCTCTAGACCGACACCAGCCATACCGAAGACGACGTCATGTAGGTTAGCCTTGTCTTGCTCAGTAGCCTCCTCAGAGAGCTTAGCATCGAGGTAACCAGCACCGAGGTTGACGTAAGGTGTCACACCACGAGGTAGGTTGAGACGACCCGTGAAGTAACCACCATATATAGCGCGCTCCTTGTCGAAGTCGAAGTCAAGCTTCTTGCCAGGCTCGCCTGCTTGGTAGTAGAATCCACGTACACCGAAGGTGTTGTTGAAGTCTAGACCGATCTGACCTCCGTAGAACCATGAGTCGCGGCTATTCCAATAAGAGTCTTCATTGAAGTCCATATATAGGATGGAAGGCTCGATCGTGAAGACCATACCACGGAATCCATTGGAGAAGAAGTCTCTGTAAGCACGGCTTACCTCGTTACTACCTCTGGAGTCGTAGCCACCGAGGTAGACAGAGAGACCAGCACGAGCTGAGAAGTTGTTCATCAGAGCTAGACCGTTGTCGTCCACCTTGTCACCAACCTTTGCTAGGCTGACATATGGGTTAAGTAGATCCGTGCGGAAACCTAGATAGTTCCCTGATAGGTTGAGGGCGATACGAGGTGCTAGATTGATCTTAAAGCCTAGAGCTCCAGAGAAGTATAGGTGATCAGTCTTCATCATCTCGATCTTCTCATCAGCGATAGGTAGCTCATACTTCATATTCTGGATACCACCACCGACGAGTAGGTAAGGTGCTAGGATGTAGCCATCGAGGAGGTTGAACTTAAGCTCAGCACCATAGCGCTCAATGTCGATCTTGCGATCACTCATCTGGTCTTTGAAGACTGGGTCTACATTCCACTCTCCGTTAGGATCGCTAAGTTTGGACTTGATGCCGAAAGAGCGATCATAGACACCACGTAGCTCTACAATCGGGCCGAAGCCAAAACCAGCGCGTACGCCCCAAAGCATAGCGTTGTCGATGTTGAGAGCATCGTCAAGGAATTCATACTGAAAGCCACCACCAACGGTGATGCTGGCATCCTTGACCTGTGCCTTGGCCCCGTTGAAGCTCAGAAGAGCTACAAGAGCCGTACATAGAAGTAGGATTTTTTTATTCATAGTTGAACTATTAAAGTGGTTAATAATGCTTAGTGATTGGGAGGCAAATGGAAAGTAGTCTCACGGCTCTTCGACTTAGAGATACTCCGAATAGAGCCTCTCTCGAGTGTGAGCTGAGTGTACTACTTCACCATATTTGCTGTCAAAGGTATGAAAAAGTATTGATACAAAGCAACCCTAACTCGCTCTCAAATTCAGAAAGTCGAGTAGCCCGATGAAACGTGTAGCCTGGTGTATCGAGGAGCGGCTCGTGCATTTGTTATAGGATATCGATATGAGTGCCTGTGTCAAAGTGTTGACTTCGTGATGTTTGATGCAGTGAGCGCAGGAGCTGTACAGTTCTACAGATCGATGCATATCAGTAGCCGAACATGCGTGTAAGAAGATTTGTAAAATCTGGGTTAATCGCGAGATTTGCGGAGTTGAATCTGCTGGTGTAAGGGGTAAATGGAGGCTTTGAGGTGAAATGAGTACATTTGCAGAGCAAGAGAAGTAGACAGATGATTGACGAGCAGACCAAACAACAGATCATAGATACGGCACGCATCGATGAGGTGGTGCTGGACACTGGAGTGTGCGAAGCTGTTTTGGCTTGTATAATTTTTTAATTGTCTTTGCCTACAAGAATGTTAACGACTGAAAATCCGCAACGAAATGAAACAATCTAAATTCTTAAACCTCAAGACTTTAGAAAAGCTGTTTTGTATAGTGGCTTTCCTCTCCGCAACCTCATGTGCTCGTACTGCTGATGATATCGACCTCTCGAAAGAGATCCCTCAAGAGAGAAAGATGGTGCCAGATACTTCTATAGAGGAGCGTACAGTGCAACTCTTTTCCTCTCTCTATGAGAGCACTCTTCGCAATGGGGAGAAGCCAATACTCTCTTCGCTGGACTCTACAGATACAGATTCCCCTAACACAAAACTCTATTTAGCTAACTTCACCAATGGTGGTTTTATGCTCTTTCGAGACGGAGGGGAAGAGGAGATGGATGTGATTGGACATTCGGACAAATCGTCACTACACTTTTCAGATGCAGAGGAGAATCCTATCTTGGCTCAAATATTTCGCACAAGCTCTTCCAGTCAAGGGTTTGTTGGAGATCGTGGGGTCTCAGACCCAGATTTGCCTCCAAAAGACCCAATTCTACGAGAATTTCCCAAGACTATTATAGAGTCGGAATCTGAGCCATATTTCAAAAAGTGGTTTGAACCTAATACCTATCAATACTTTGGACAGGATGCTCCTTTCAATGCCTTAATGATAAAGCCTTTTAGTGGAGTTTACTCTGCAGGATGTGGACCTATAGCAATTGTAACACTCCTTTCTCACTACGAGATGCAAGCTGGAGGAAGTGGTGTAGATTGGAAAAGACTGAAGGCAAGATATAACAATGGAACACCTTCGGATACGAAGCTTTATAACGATATAAGCTTGCTAACTCAGCTTAGAGTATTAGTCAAGGATGCGTGGAAATATGCACACCTTTGGGCTACAAGTGATTATACGATAAGTTCCCCAAGCAATGTGTCTAAATATTTGAGACGTGCGGGGTTCAACGTAGCCTATGTAAATGACTATAAACCAAGAGAGATGTGCCGAATATTACGAGACAAGCATCAACCTTTCATTTTGCTCGGTTGGTGTGATGAGAGTGATGGCAAAAAAGGACACTACTGGGTGGTCGATGGTCTTGCCCAACAGATGAAGAAACAATATGGATACACTTTGCAATCTCCATTTTCTGAACGAGTCCCCTATGAGACTGAAATCGCAATCAGGAACTTTGTGCATTGTACTTGGGGATGGTATGGTTATAAAAATGGTTGGTTTGCTCCCCATGTGATCAATGATAACAATGAGGTTGCTGAGCTAAGAAGTTCTCATCCCAATGGAGAGTATTATAACATTTCCACATTCCATATTTGGAAGTGATTGTTTTGTAGCTAAATATATTAAGTCGAAACTGTTATGAAAACTGTTTGCAAAAGACATATCGCTATACTGACAGCTGTTTCCTTTGTAATACTTGGTATCTCTAGTTGTTTGAAGCCTAAGGTTGACGTTAGCTGTAAGAACTTTGTTTTTGAGACTTTATCCCCATGCTATTTGTCTGTAAACGAATACCAATCTAGGAGTCGTATGGACACGCTGACAGAGGCGGAGGCATTGAGACCACGCTCCTTCAAGTGTCGGGTAGTGGATGGTCAAATTCGCAATGTCGACTATCTTACCATCACGGGAATGAATACGGACAACGGCTGGTTTTTTGGTAAAGAGATAGGGGATACAGCTTATTATCGTCGTATCCCTGTCGTTCATCGTGAAGATCTATATTTTAAGGAGAAGTACACCAAGTATTATATCCCTGATCGGGCTCTCTACTGGGAGTTTCAAGAGATCTCTATCGTGAGTGACAATACCAGCTTTGGTGCAGAGTACCCTGTAGGAAGTGACCTAACCCCAATTGTTCTCTTTGGCTTCCCCTCGCTTATGGAGTTCATAGAGAACGGCTATAAGGGCAACTATACCACGGAGCATCTCATACGAGCTAATGATAAGGAAGCATGGGCTAACCTTAAAGTGTTTGAAACGGGCAAGCCTACGCTCATTATAGACCGACTACCGACGGTGGTGACAGATGGTGGTAAGCCTACGATTACCATCCGTATGAAGTTTATCGATAAGGGAGCTATCCTTAAGAACAAGAATGTTTCTTGGAATCAGTATATGGAGATTCGGGATGATGTTAAACCGTACAAAGAGATCTTTGACCTGCCAGTCACACTACAACTAGACATTCAGTAGTAGACGCACGGCTCGCACTCGAACAAAAAACGCTCGAAAAGTAGTTCTAAAGAGGGCTGACTTCTCTTTTGGGAGAGTCAGCCCTTGTTCTATTTCTTAATCCAAGTTTCACCGTAGATCTGCTACTAAGGTAGCTAGTGAAGGACGGAGCCTATTGACGTGAAATGAGTACATTTGCAGAGCAAGAGAAGTAGACAGATGATTGACGAGCAGACCAAACAACAGATCATAGATACGGCACGCATCGATGAGGTGGTGTCCGACTTCGTGCATCTACGGCGCAAGGGATCGGGCTTTGTGGGTTTGTGTCCATTTCACAAGGATCGTCACCCCTCCTTTATCGTCACTCCGTCCAAGAATATCTGCAAGTGCTTCGCCTGTGGCGCGGGCGGGACGCCAGTCTCCTTCATTATGAAGATACAGAACTGCTCCTTCGTAGAGGCGCTCCGCTACCTCGCTCAGAAGTATAATATCCCCGTGCCAGAGCGGGAGATGACCGAGGAGGAGCAGGAGCGACAGAGTGAGCGTGAGGCGCTTTACCTCGCCAATGAGGTGGCAGCAAAGTTCTTTACCGAGCAGCTCCTCAGTAGCGAGGAGGGACTGGATATAGCCCTGCCTTACTTCACGCAGCGTGGTGTCCGGTCGGAGGCGATACAGACCTTTGGGCTGGGCTACTCGCCCAGTGATAGACGTGCTCTGGCGAAGTATGTCGAGGAGCATGGCTACGATATGGAGAGCTTTGTGGCGACGGGTCTGCTCTATGCTCCGAGCGAGGGTCGTCCGAGTGCTGACCGCTATCACGAGCGGGTTATCTTCCCTATATATAATGTAGGGGGGCGGGTCGTCGGCTTCGGTGGGCGCACGATGCGCAAGGCGGACAAGATCGCTAAGTATATCAATTCGCCCGAGAGCATCATCTACGACAAGAGCCGTGAGCTATATGGTCTCTATCAGGCGAAGCGTGCCATAGCACGTCTGGATCAGAGTATCATCGTCGAGGGCTATCTCGATGTGATCGCTATGCACCAAGTGGGGATAGAGAATGTGGTGGCGACCTCTGGTACGGCACTTACGGAGAGTCAGATACAGCTGTTGCGACGCTTCTCGCGCAATGTGCTGGTACTCTTCGATGGTGATGAGGCGGGTGTCAAAGCGGCGCTGCGCTCGATCGATATGCTCCTCGGAGAGGGGATGCAGATTAAGCTTCTAGTGCTACCCGATGGAGAGGATCCCGATGAGTTTGTCTCTAAGCGTAGTCGCACAGAGGTGGAGGAGTACTTTGCTGCGCATGCGCAGGACTTCCTCACCTTCAAGTCTCAGCTCTACGCTCAGCAGATGGCGAGTGATCCGCAGCTCAAGACGCAGCTGATGCGAGACATCTTGCAGAGCATTGCTGCGATCCCCGACAGCCTCGAGCGGGTCGTCTACATACAGCAGATGTCTCAGATGTATGGCGTGGCGGAGGATCTACTCTTGCAGCAAATCAAGCAGGAGCGCTTTAGCCGTGGACGGGTCTATCAGTATGCACCACCGACGGCAGCGACGACCGAAGAGCCTACTACCGAAGAAACCCCGCAAGAGATCTCGCCTCTAGATGCTCCGATGAGCAATGAAGCACTGGATCTGATCCGCCTAGTGGTACGCTATGGGGAGCGGCTGCTAAAGATCTCTGTGCAAGATGAGGAGGCGGGTGAGGGAGCAGAGCCTATGGTGATACAGGTTGCTGTGGCTAACTTTGTCTATCAGGAGCTCAAGCAAGATGATATAGTCATCGAGCACCCGCTCGTCAAGCGCATTCTCAACGATAGCAACAAGATGATGCTGGAGGAGCTGAGCGTCTCAGAAGATGGCAAGTCGAAGCATTCCTGTGGCTCCTTCCTTTGCAATTCGGAGATCCCGCAGGTGGCAGCACTGGCGGTGGACCTCTACGCTACCCCATACCGACTCTCTCGTAAGGCGCGCGAGGAGCTACAGATGCCAGATGACGAGGATGAGAAAATCCCCGATGAGTGGGTGCGGAATATGACCTTTAAGGTGCTATACACCTACAAGCTAGCGTACGCTGAGGAGCGCTGTCAGCAGATCTCGCAGCAGATACAGACGCTACAGCAGGAGCACCCCGAGGCGGACTACACGAGCTACCAGCCACTCCTTCAGGAGCTATCCACATGGCAGGAGATACGCCGGATGCTGGGGCAGTTTAGCGGTCAGCGTGTGGTCATTTCGTGAGCTTAGGAGTGTGCGTCGAGAAGTCTCCGTTAACCCTTTTACCAATCTAGAGAAGAAAGCGCAGTCATGCAGTTTGCCGATATATATGGATACCGAGCCCTCAAGCAGCAGTTCGTCCACCTAACCCGATCGGGCCAGATGCCCCACGCAGTGCTACTGGAGATACAGGAGGGTTACCCAGGGCTTCACCTAGCGTGGGCGTGGGCGCAGTACATACAGTGTCAGTCTCCTACGGACGAGGACTCCTGTGGCGCGTGCGCCTCCTGCAAGAAGGTCGCAGCCAGTGCGCACCCCGATGTCATCTTCGTCTATCCCGTGATCAAAGCAGCACAAGACGAGACCCCCACGGAGCGCTACTTCGACGAGTGGCGCACGCTCCTCGAGCGGTCGCCCTATATCACCGATCAGGACTGGCTCGAGGTGCTAGAGGCGGGCAATAGTCAGCCAGTCATCTACGTAAATGAGATCAATAGTCTCCTGTCTCGTCTCTCCGTCACAACCACTGAAGGTGGCTGGCGCACGATCATCATCTACCAACCTGAGCGCATGAACGATGCTGCTGCCAATAAGCTCCTCAAGTCGCTCGAAGAGCCTCCCGCAGAGACGCTCTTTATCCTAGTGTCGGCACATACGGATCGTCTCCTCGATACGATCCTGAGCCGTGTGCAGCGCTTCGAGCTGCCCCCGATGACGGAGGAGGAGATGAGAGAGGCCTTGACAACTCTACACCCTGAGCTGGCGACTGACGCCCTTGAGGCGATGATCCCCCTAGTGGACGGCAATCTGAGCGATGCCCTACGCCTACTTGACAGCTCTGCCTCGCAAGACAAACTACAAGAACTGGCGCAGCAGTGGTACGATGCGACCTTACGAGCCGACATCTTGCGCCTGAAGCTGCTCAGCGAGGAGGTAGACAAGATGGGACGCGAGGGGGCGGTAGCCTTTCTCAAACTACTGATGCAGCTGATGGGGCAACAGTGGCACCGTGCGCTCCGTGGAGAGGTGCGTGTAGGGGAGCTACGGGTCAACAATAAGGCGATGGGTGCTTGCTACCGGCTCCTCGAGGAGGCGATGCGAGAGATCCGTGGCAACGTGCTGACGAAGATGGTGCTCTTTGACACGTTTCTGCGTATGCTGCTCGCCTTGCGCAGTTAGTCTCTGGGTGAAAATGTCGGAGCAGACGCTACGCCACCAAGGACTGGACCTCTTACGGATCCTCTCGGTCGTGATGGTGATCGGCATCCACACGGCTGGGGGCTACTTTGTGGGAGAGTCTTCGCTGTCAGAGCGTTGGCAGGCAGCCCCGTGGTATGCGCTCTCGGTGGGGGCCGTGCCACTCTTTGTGATGCTGAGCGGAGCCTTTATGCTGTCGCCTGAGCGGCAGATCGGGAGCTTGGCACACTTCTACAAGCGTAGCGTAGGGCGCAAGATCCTCTTGCCGCTACTCGTCTGGTCGGTGGGTTATTACTTCTGGCACTGTGCTAAGGAGCAGGCATGGATCGCCTTCCAGTGGTATCACTTGTGGTACCTTGTGATGCTGGCAGGACTCTACGTGGTGACTCCTATGCTACGCTGGCTCTGTGAGCGGATCGAGCGTAGCGATAGCCCTACCTATGGGGGCAATCGAGGACTACTGATCCTGACGCTCGGGAGCTATCTCGTGGCACTCGCTGTAGACATCTACTACCGCTCGTATGGCATTCAGCAGATCTGCCTACTCTGGTGGGTGCAGTACCTCCCTTACTACCTAGCGGGCTATCTGATCTCTCGCACCATTAGTCGGTTGCCTAGCAAAGGGTGGCTCCTGACGCTATTCATCGGAAGTATGCTACTGCACGGAGCGCTACTCATTTATGTGCCTTACCAACTGTTAGGGCGGGTGGGCGTCAACTTCCAGCCTTTGGTTGTCCTCAAGGTGGTCTCGCTCTTCGCCCTCTGCTACCGATGGCGCCCCACGGCACGACTCCTTGTCTCGGCAAGTAGGCTCTATCCCTATGTGATGGGGGTCTACCTGGTACACTTTGCGGTGCTACAGGTAGTCTTCAAGCTCTTCGAGCTATTCCTCCCCACACTGACCGCTTGCCCTGCCGTAAGCGTCCCGCTGCGCCTCCTCCTCATAGCGCTCATCTCACTAGGGGTCACCGCTTTGATCCGCAAGGTGCCACTACTACGATCACTGGTCTAGAGGAAAAGCCTTTACAAGACAGCAATGATTTCGTATCTTTGCGAAGTAACCAATCAATAGAGCAAACCGAATAGATATATGTTTAGTGGAATAGTAGAAGGTATGGCGCAGGTGCGCCGCCTAACCCGCGAAGGAAGCAACCTGCACATCACACTCGCCTGCGACTTTGCCGCAGAGCTACAGATAGATCAGAGCATCGCACATAATGGCGTCTGCCTCACCGTCGTCTCGCTCGAGGAGGGGGGCTACACGGTCACCGCCATTCAGGAGACACTCGACCGCAGCAACCTAGGCCTCCTACAGGTGGGTGACTATGTCAACGTGGAGCGCAGCATGATGCTCGGTGGCCGTCTGGACGGTCATATCGTGCAGGGGCATGTGGATCAGACGGCTCGCTGTACGGCCATTCGTGAGATGGAGGGCAGTCACTACTTTACCTTTGTTTATGAGGTGGATCGTGAGATGATGCTCCAGGGCTATATGACGGTCGAGAAGGGCTCCGTGACGGTCAACGGCGTGAGCCTCACCGTCTGCAATTCGCAGGAAAACTCCTTCGAGGTGGCGATTATCCCCTACACGCTGGAGCATACGAACTTCGGTCACTTTAAGGTGGGGAGCGTGGTCAACCTTGAGTTTGACATCTTAGGCAAGTATATCGCACGCCTACGTTCGTTTGACTAAATCCTTGTAGTTATGAAACCTGAAGATCTATACACTCTCTATCGGGAGCGTCAGAGCGATCGCAGATTTGCCGACCGCACTGTACCGCAGGAGGTGCTGGAGCGCATCCTGCACAACGCCTTGCTGGCACCCTCAGCAACCAATCAGCAGCCCTGGAGTATCGTAGCGGTCTCTGAGCCAGAAGTTGCGCAGCGTGTGGGGCAGGCGGTCATCAAGGGGGTGACAAATATGAATAAGTTTGCCCTCGAGGCGCCCGTACACCTCCTGATCGTAGCGGAGCGTGGGCGCTGGGTAGCCCGTATGGGTAGCCGCGTGATGAAGGTGGACTACCGACCCATAGACCTAGGCATCCTCGTGGCACACATCGTCCTCGCAGCTCAGGCGGAGGGTGTCGGGAGCTGCATACTCGGCTGGATCAACGATACTGCCGTGCGCAAGGAGCTGGGCATACCAGACAAGCGTCAGGTGGTTCTAGACATTCTCATTGGCTACTCGAAGCAGCCGACCCGTGAGAAGAAGCGCAAGAGTCCCGAGGAGGTGATCCACTGGAACAAGTGGTGAAGCCTCTCAACGCTGCAAATCTTACGAGCAACGATCTGTGTCCCCCGAGACCAGCTCGTCTCTAACATCTAATCTCTAATTCAATAGCCACGTAGAGAATAACAAATCTCCACGTGGCTATTTTTTGTTTTCCACGTAGGTGAGAATCATTTCTTCGGACATATTATTTGATTCCTCCGAAGTTTCATTTCTCGCCTACGTGGAGAATTTTCATTTTCCACGTGGAGATTTGGGAATTGCCACGTGGGGATCAGCTTTTTATGAAGCAAAAGCGTCTCGAGACCATAGGAGAGTCCCTTTATGACACATCAGTCTAGAGTCTCTCAGCACCTCCAGTAAGAGGTACTGTCGAGATATAGGGCAAAAAAAGAGAGCCTCTATCGCCGTAGCGGTAGAGACTCTCTTTGATTAAGTGACTATTTGTCAGGAGGACAGGTTACTTTGCCAGCTCCTTCTTACGTACTTCGTACTCCTTGAGGCCGCCCTTGAGGAAGTCGATGTAGTTGCTGATATTGGTATCATGTGCATATGATGCACTCAGCGGGTTGCCGGCAGGATCGATGGCGATGTAGTAAGGCTGCGCATTGGCTGCGAACTTACTACGCTGCAGGTAGCTCCACTTGTCACCGATGGTGCGGAGCTTCTTGACAGAGCCGTTTTCCTCTACCTCGATGATTTCAGGCAGGGCGGTCTTGTCGTCGACCATGAGGGTGATAAGGATATAGTCATCCTCGAGGAGCCCCTTGACGGTTGGGTCGATCCAGACGGAGTTCTCCATCTCACGGCAGTTGACACAGCCGAAGCCTGAGAAGTCTAGTAGGACTGGCTTGCCCGTCTCCTGAGCATAGCGCATACCAGCGTCGAAGTCGTCAAACTTAGCATGTACCTCACCATCGTATAGGTTGAAGTCCTGCGTATAGAGTGGCGGTGCGAAGGCGGTGACAGCCTTGAGCGGAGCGCCCCACAGACCTGGGATCATATAGACGGAGAAGGCTAGGGAGATGATCGCCATAAAGAGGCGAGAGACACCGATCTTCTCTAGTGGCGTGTCGTGCGGTAGACGGATCTTGCCGAGCAGGTAGAAGCCTAGCAGTGCGAAGATGATGATCCAGAGTGCGAGGAAGGTCTCACGATCTAGGATACCCCATCCGTAAGCGAGGTCAGCGACGGAGAGGAACTTGAGCGAGAGTGCCAGCTCGAGGAATCCAAGGACTACCTTGACAGAGTTGAGCCAGCCACCACTCTTTGGCATGTTTTGCAACATGTTGGGGAAGATGGCGAAGAGCGAGAAGGGCAGCGCTAGTGCTAGTGCAAAGCCGATCATACCGATGGCCGGAGCGACGATCTCGCCTGAGGTACCAGCCTGTACAAGGAGGGTACCGATGATAGGACCTGTACAAGAGAAGGAGACGAGTACGAGGGTAAACGCCATAAAGAAGATGGAGAGTAGACCCGTGGTGCTGTCTGCTTTAGAGTCCATCTTGTTGGTCCACTTGGCTGGTAGAACTAGGTCGAAGGCTCCAAAGAAGGAGACTGCAAAGAGAACCAGTATGAGGAAGAAGATGATGTTAAAGACCGCATTGGTGGCTAGGTTGTTTAGAGCACTAGCGCCAAAGATAGCGGTGATGATGAGTCCCAGAGCTACATAGATGACTATGATAGAGAGCCCGTAGATCATGGCATCACGTATGGCATCCTTGCGCGACTTGGTGCGCTTGAGGAAGAAGCTTACGGTCATCGGGATCATAGGCCATACGCATGGAGTAATCAGAGCGATGAGGCCTCCTAGGAAGCCGTAGATAAAGATTTGCAGGAGACCAGCGGTAGACTGCTTCTGGTTGCGGTCGCCATACGCCTTGAGCTGATCTACGACAGGTGCCCAGTAGTTTGACTCAGAGAAGCTTGCTGAGGTAGCACTGGCAGAGAGTGAATCCGTTGCTGCGAGCTGTGCCGTCTCAGTGCTGTCGGTCTCAGCTCCCGTAGTGGCCTCCTCGTCAGTTGCCCCCGAGGGCTCGCTGGCAGCTAAGGCTAGCATCTCCTTGGAGAGCTGCTTGGAGCTGAAGTTGAAGTCGTAGTCTACGAGTACGCAGTTATCTTGGCAGGCTTGACCCTTGAGCTGGCCTTCATAGACAAAAGCCTTCGGGTCGGTGATCTCTAGCTGCTGGGAGAAGGTGACTGTTCCCGCAAACTCTCGCACCTCAGTGCCGAAGATTTCGTCGGTATAGCTATGAGGAGCTTTGTTTGCCTTGAAGCCCCCTAGAGCCTTGGCTCCATTGAGCTTGTCGGTGTGGAACTCGAGTGAGACGGGGCCTCCTGCTGGTAGGTTCTGGTCGTAGAGGTGCCAGCCGTCGATGACGCGAGCTGTGATGGATACGGTGACTGTCTTCTTGCCGTCGTCGGTTATCTGCTGAGAAAACTTGACGGGATTGATCATCCCACCAGCCTGTGCAGCAAGTTTGGGGACTCCGATGAATAAGAGTGTAATGAGAAGTAGTAAGTACTTCGAGCGTTCCTTCATAATCATCAAGTTAAGCTTATAGTTTATTTAGGTTACTAATTTCGTTTCTTGCGTTGATCGGACGGTGTCGCCTCGATGAGCAGTGCTTCCTTTTGGGCTGCGGTGAGGCGTGTCTGTGAGATCTTGTCTAGGTTGACAAGCGGTGTGTCTAGTGTGAACTGCATCTTCTGTCGCCTTATGGGGTGGAAGATGGTTAGCTCGGTGGTGCGCAGCGCTAGGTACTTGCTGAGCTCTGGCGCAATGGACTCACTGGCGCGATGATCCCCAAGGAGTGGGTGCCCTATGCTAGCGAGCGTGGAGCGGATACTATTATTGCGTGTAAGTAGTGAGAGCTTGACTCTCGTGATATAAGGGCCTGTGGAGAGTACCTCGTAGCTAGCTCTAAAGGTAGCTGGCTTCTTGTCTCTGGTGGAGACCCCTGGGTTGCGTCGCTTGTCGGAGCCTCTCTTCTTGTCTCTAGTCGGGCGGGTCGTTAGCTCACCACTGCTGGCATCTAAAGTGCCTAAGATGACTGCCTCGAAGCTATTGGAGAGGACGAAGCTTCGCCACTCGGCTAGCAGGTCTTGCTGTAACTGCCGATCACGAGCTACGATGATGATCCCCTCGGTGTCTCGGTCGAGACGGTTCAGGAGGAAGATCTTTTCGTTGGGGTCGACCTTCTTGAGATGATGCGTCATGACCTGAAAGAGACTACTCTTGCTGGCGCCTCCGACGGAGATGGTAGGGATGCCAGGACGCTTGTGTAGGACGATGAACTGATCATCGCGGTAGAGCTCCTCTATGAGCGGATGCTGTAGCTCCTCGGCAGATCCTACGTTGTAGATCTCTATGGTGTCTCCAGCGGTGGCGGGTGCATCGAACTGAGTAGTGGTCACTCCTGCCAGCGAGACACATCGATTGCGCAGATACTGCTTGACAGTGGTGCGACTTAACTCTGGGAGTAGCGCAAAGAGTAGCTCGAGGAGTGCTCCCGACTCCTTCGCCGTGAAGCTGTAGATGCGCTCCCGCTGAGGAGCTTTTCGGATATTCTGAGCAGATTTTGGAGGCATGGAGAGAATTTAGTCCGCTTGATGATCCTCTTGGTCCTGAGGATTGTGATATAGGAGTACTGTATTCGAGTAGAGCAGTAAGACAGACGCAATCATAAGTACGAGTCTCCAATATGACTGCTCTACGATGAAGAGATAAGAGCCTGCGACAAAGAGGACTCCCGCTAGGAGAGCGATACCTCGTAGACGCTTCGTGCGCAGGTCTACACCATTCTTGTCAACAAGTGCTTGACTCATCGTGTAGAGTAGCGATCCGACCATAAGTAAATAGCCAAAGAGCACACCTGGATAGAAGAGATGTAGTAGTAGGCTTACAAACATAAGAATGAGCCCAAGCTTATAGCAGACGTTGATCGCCCGTTGACGAGAGGAGGCTTGCTGAGTCATGGAGTACTAGTTGGGAAGGGTGTGAGGCTAGATGGTTAAGTTAGTTTAGTGGTCCTATTCATCCTCCGATGTGGGGCGCTCTTTGATGAGAAAGACGACCTCATCAGGGCGCTGCATACGATACTCCTCACGAGCGATACGCTCTAGCGAAGCTTTGTCCTGCTTATAGCTGTCTATCTTCAAGCTATCACTGCGGTATGCCTCTTCGAGTCGCTTGCACTCATCGGTGAGAGCTTGTATGCGATGCGAGTAGCGGAGCTGCTTGCCGAGGTTGGAGTCGCTTATGGCAAAGGTATAGATACCCATCCCCAAGACTATCAAACCACAGAGGAAGGCTTGCGCCCGCTTGGGGTGCTCAGCACTCATGCGCTTGATATGACCTTTTAGGCGACCCATAAGCTTTTTGATAGAGGTCATAGCTTCTAGATTGTGTTGGTAAGAGGTAAACTATATGATGTGAGGAGAGGAGTCGGCTAGCCTATCTTAATTGATGAAGAGCGATCGCTCTGCGAGTCGAGGACTCTAGGAGAGCCGTAGATGGTGAGCTGAGAGGCTCCAGCTAACTTATAGCGCAGACTGCCATTATTGACGATATCTGCGGAAGAGGCACCAGCGAGTGAGACGTCTAGGTCTGAAACGGTTAGCTCTTCGCCATCAATCTCAGAAGCACCAGAGAGTGTAGCTTGCAGGTTGGTGATAGTCCCTCTTAGCTCAGCATCTGAGCTGCCTGAGAGCTGCATAGTCATCTGACTTAGCTGATTAACTATCAGATCGACATCAGAGGCTCCCGATAGCTTGGCCATAGCTCGCTTGGCCTGTATAGTACCAGATACTTCGCTTGCTCCCGAAGCTTCGATGCTTATCTCGTTTGCCTTGATGTTAAGATCATCTATCTCTGAGGAGCCTGACAGATGAGCTGTGAACTGTGGCGCTTCAAAGCTCCCTATGAAACAAGCTTCCGTAGCACCAGCTAGATCGATCTTGGTAACGTATGGTACAGAGATCTGTATGGTGATGTCATCAGAGTCAATGTGCCGTTTGGCTCCCTGCTTTAAGCTTATGTAGAGGGTCTCGCCCTTCTGCTCGATCATGACATCGTCCATATACTTATCAGGAGCTGAGACTGACACCGAGTACTCCGCACCTTGTGTGATCTCAAGGTTGAGACCTCGATTGGCATTGATCGCAGTGAAGTCCTTGAAGCTTACCTCTTGCTGTGACATCGTCTTAGATCCTTTCTTGTAGACGCAGCTAGATGTGCAGCATCCACAGAGGATCACGAGGAGGAGTGAGGTGGTTAGTATAGATTTGTAAGACATGACTGAACTTGTCAGTAGGTTGGTATGAGGTTCTTTAATTAGTTGTACCTTTGTTAGGTACTTCCTATTGGTCGTCAAAGGTAACAAATTCTCTCATAAGACACACCATTTGTAACTATGAAATATTTGCCTAAGCTCTTTATTTGCTCTTTGCTACCCTTCCTATTGCTCTCTGCTAAAGGGCTAAAGGGTGCTGACGTGTGGCCGATTTATAGTGACGTTGATGATACTTTTTTACAAGCTCCTGACACACTTGCCGAGGAAGACATCATCAGCATACTCCTGCCAGAGGTGAGAGTCACTGGGACTCCTCATAGGCCACTATCTAAGACAGAGCGCTACGCTTACTGGCGACGTGTGCGAGACGTCAAGAAGGTGCTACCTATCGCTGAGGAGCTGAGTCGTATGATCATTGAGACGTACGAATATGTGGAGACCTTCCCCACGGAGCGTGAGCGTCGTGACCACTTGGCTCGTGTCAAGAAGGAACTGGTCAAGGAGTATACGCCACGGATGAAGGATCTGACTCTCGGACAGGGGCTACTCCTCATCAAGCTGGTAAATAGAGAGACGGGCTCTACGGGATACGAGATCGTTAAGTCGATCTATGGCGGATTTACTGCTTCGTGGTACAATAGCTTTGCAAAGCTATACGGGGGCAACCTAGATAAGAAATTCGATCCAGAGCATGTAGAGGACGATGCGGTCACGGAGCGCATCATCTACCTTTGGAAAAACGGCTTGCTCTAGCACGCTCCCTACCTTACGAACCCTTAACCAATCGTAGCACTCGGTCTCGCTGCGAGGTGACTGGCTGATGTCCATCGATCCAATGTATGGGGAGCCCGCGACGGGCCATACCTCGGAACCAAGTCATCTGTCTCTTAGCAAACTGATGGATAGCGGTCGCTAGCTGCTCCTCCATCTCTGAGTAGCTGAGCTTACCTTGTAAATATAAGGTGATGAAGCGGTACTCTAGACCATACGCAATGAGCGTCTTCGCGGGAACTTGCTCGTCGAGTAGGCGCTCTACCTCAGCGACCATCCCCTCCTCGAGTCTGCTCTGCAGGCGCTGGTCTATGCGTCGGATGATCTCTTGACGAGCTAAGCGTAGACCGATGATGAGTGGTGGCCTTTGCTGCTTAGACTCACGGAGAGCCTCTTGGTAAGCTTGATACTGCTCCGGATACTGCGCATAGTGCCGTGCTACCTCGATGGCTCGGATACACTTACGTGCTGAGCTTGGATCTACATACTCGATGCGTGGATAGCGACTGAGTATAGCTCGCAGGTCGGCTAGGCTGAGCTGCTCTAGCTCTTGTCGCAATGCGGCATCTGGTGGCACTTGGTGCATAGGTTTCGTCTGTAGCACCTGCTCGACATAGAGTCCAGACCCTCCGACGAAGATCGGCTTGAGCTGCTGCGAGACCACCTCGTGATACGCCTCATCAAAGAGCTGCACATACTCAAAGAGGTTGAACGGCTGCCCAGCCTGGACAATATCGATGAGGTAATGCGGTATGGAGCCACGCTCCGTGGTATAGGCATCCAGATCCTTGCCAGTGCCTATATCCATACCGACAAAGACCTGCCTGCTGTCGCCACTGAGTATGGCTCCATGCAGCTCCTCAGCTAGAGCTACACCCAAGGCTGTCTTACCGCAAGCGGTAGGGCCTACGACTGTGAGTAACTCGGGGTAGTACACTAAATACGATACTTCAGCAAGGAGGGGCTATCTATGGATCGAATAGCATCCGCATTAGGTGCGATCCTTGCGAATGACATCGTGTGCGCCTCCCTCAATGATAGAGGTAGAGGAGACAAGTGTCAGCTTAGCATTCTCACGGAGAGACTTCAGATCGACCGTGCCACAGCTACTCATCGTTGCTTTGATCTTGCTGAGCGTCTGATCGAGTGTATCCTTCATCGGACCAGCGTAGGGGACATAACTGTCGACGCCCTCCTCAAACTTCATCGCTGTGGAGGTGCCTCCGCCGTCATATCGCTGCCAGTTGTGAGCACGGTTTGATCCCTCACCCCAGTACTCCTTGACAATGTTGTTACCGATACGGAGCTTCTCCGTGGGAGACTCGTCGAAGCGAGCGAAGTAGCGTCCCATCATAAGGAAGTCGGCACCCATAGCCAGTGCGAGCGTCATGTGGTAGTCGTGTACGATACCTCCATCGCTACAGATGGGCACATAGATACCTGTCTCACGGTAGTAGTCGTCACGCGCCTGAGCTACGTCGATGATTGCCGTAGCTTGTCCACGTCCGATGCCCTTTTGCTCGCGGGTGATACAGATAGAGCCACCACCGATGCCGACCTTGACGAAGTCTGCGCCAGCCTCTACGAGGTAGCGGAAGCCGTCCTGATCGACCACGTTTCCAGCGCCTACGATGACACTATCGCCATACTGCTCACGTATCCAAGCGATGGTATCCTTCTGCCATACTGAGAAGCCGTCAGACGAGTCTATACAGAGTACATCTGCTCCCGCCTCTACCAGTGCTGGCACGCGCTCCTTGTAGTCACGGGTATTGATGCCAGCACCGACCATGAGCGTCTTGTTGTGCGGGTTCTGTAGCTCGAGCGGGTTCTCCTTGTGACTATCATAGTCCTTGCGGAATACGAAGTAGCAGAGTCGCTGCTCCTCATCAATGATCGGGAGCGCATTGAGTTTGTGAGCCCAGATGATGTCGTTAGCCTCGCTTAGCGAGATCCCTTTGCGTCCTGTAGTTAGGCGCTCGAAGGGAGTCATAAAGTCAGCGACCTTGCGATCCAGTGGATCTGTCGAGAGTCGGTAGTCTCTACTGGTGACGATGCCGCACAGTACACCATCGGGTGTGCCGTCATCAGTCACTCCTATGGTAGAGTGTCCCGTACGCTGGGTGATAGCTAGCACGTCAGCAAGTGTATCTTTAGGGCTGACATTGGAGTCGCTCCGTACGAAGCCCGCCTTAAACTTCTTGACGCGAGCCACCATTTCGGCCTCCTCCTCGATGGGTTGTGACCCAAAGATGAAGGATAGTCCTCCGTTTCGTGCTAGTGCTATAGCCATCGTGTCGTTGCTGACGCTCTGCATGATAGCTGATACGAAGGGGATATTGAGATTGATGCGAGACTCTTCCTTTGCGGGGCTATACTTAGCTAGTGGTGTGCGTAGGGAGATCTTGTCTACAGTACACTCGGGGGTCGTCAGCCCTGGTATGAGTAGATACTCACCAAAGGTGTGTGACGTGTCAGGGAAGATGATTGCCATAGGAAAGTAGGTGAATGGTGGTGGGTGAATGGTGTAAGCTCCTGCAAGAGCTATCTAGGGCGAAGTATGTACTAGCGTAGTCTGTTAGAGGCACGCACGAGGATGTCGTCCTTGATGATGTTACGCATAGCCAGATACTGGCATAGTAGATTGATGATCGGCAGTATGATCCAAAAGCGTATATGGGTCGTTGCTTGCATAAGATCAGCCTGTCGCCAGAGCATATAGGCAAAAGCAACGATAGCAGCCACCATTAGGAGGAGTCCGACGATCGTCAGACGTATCTGCAACTTGCGCCGCTTGTAGAGGAAGATCGTCACAAAGGAGAGGATCGTCACTAGTGCGGTCAGTACGAAGGAGACTAGATTAAAGTACTTAATGCTAGTCCACCCATTGACGATGAGTCCTGTGAAGTTTGCTACATAGATAGTCTCTTGCCCAGCTGGCGTGACAGTGAAGAGCGTCAAGAGCAGTAGTAGGGTCGCTGTCACCCCGCTGAGGAGTAGATATAAAGTCTGAATGCGTTGCCACATAGTGAAGGTATGATCTAGAGGTTTGCCTTACTTAGTCTTGTGACTCTTCATTGGGAAGACGAAAGTACACATCGCCGTTGAGAAACTCAGTAGTAGCCACGAGCGTTGATTTGGGTTGCTGCTCGTAGTACTTGGAGATCTCTATCTGCTCACTGTTTTCCGTCGGGGTCTCGTCGAGAGTCTCTTGGTAGTTGGCAAACTCTTGTATCTTCTCTCGTATCTCGTCACGCATCTCTACAGATAGCTGGTTGGCGCGCTTGGAGATGATACGTACAGTCTCATAGATGTTTCCCGTCTGCTCCCAAAGCTCTGGGAGAGAGCGGGTGATCGTAGTCTGAGGTACGGATTGCTTCTTATTTTTTGTTGTCATAATGCGATAATGGAGTCTTAGTATGTGAGTGTGGTGTGGGAAGAGGATTTACCTCGTCTCGCAGCCGTTGTCTAGCTAACGATCATGCGCTGTGCACGATCACGTAGTGTCTTAGCACGCTTGAGGTGCTTCCCATCGGGGAAGGCATTCTCATAGTTATAGTATGCATCTATGACCTCGCGTAGTCGTCCCTGCTTCTTGCTCTCTACACTATTGATCGCCTGCTGGTAGGAAGCCTCTACAATGATAAAGAGTAGATCCTCACGATGCTTGGTGTAGGGATAAGATTTGAGGGCATTGCGAGCCGTGATGATGGCCGATATATAGTTATTGCCTAGGTAAGTGCCTAGGTTATAGTATAGGTCAGCGGTGATCAGCTCCTTCTTGGCTAGGTTGTCTTGCAGGTCGAAAAGCATCTGCTCGACCTCCTTACGATGCTCGCTCTGAGGGTGAGCCTCTAAGAAGCTTTGTAGCTCCTTGAGCGCACTATAGGTTACAGACTGATCTAGGCGTGGATCGGGAGCTATACGATAAAGTGCTAGTCCCGTCTTGTAGTGAGCCTCTGCGGCTCGGGGGTCTTGTGGGTACTTGCTGTACAGCCTACGAAAGTACTCGGCAGCACTCGACTCCTGCTTGTCCTGTAGGAGTGCATCGGCCATAATATAGAGAGCCTGTGCACCCTCTTGCGTACCTTCATAGTGCGGTAAGACGTCGACCATGAGCTCTGCCACACGACTGTACTTACCCTCGTTGTAGTACTTCTTGGCGTAGGAGTAGCGGAGCGTGGGGTCTTTAGACTTTTGTATGCGCATATACTCAGCGCAGCTACTAGTGAGCAGGAGCCAGCTGAGAGCTAAGAGGCTGAGGAGCGTTTGTCTTGTCATACTTAATATCTACAGGATACTATTGCACGCAAAGGTACGAAAAAAGAGATTAGAACGAGATCACGTGTAGTCCCTTTTATAGAAAAGGGAAGATACCCTAACTGGCTCATCGGGGAGTCAGCTAGGGTATCCTTGTATCGGAGGTCAGTGTCTAGAAAGTGTAGAGCGAGCTGATAGACTCGTGGCTACAGACACGACGGATAGACTCGGCAAAGAGCTCGGCAACGCTGATGATGCGTACCTTCTCGCTTTTCTTAGAGTAAGGTATCGAGTCGGTAAAGATCATCTCCGTCAGACCAGACTGGTCGATACGCTTCGTGGCAGGATCACTCATGACAGCGTGAGTCGCAAAGGCTCTGACAGACTTAGCTCCATGCTCAAGCATGAGGTCTGCAGCTTTGGTCATAGTGCCAGCCGTATCGACGATGTCGTCCACGAGGATTACATCTTTGCCAGAGACGTCACCGATGATGGTCATCTCGGCCACCTCATTTGCCTTAGCGCGACGCTTGTGGCAGATGACCATAGGTACGCCAAAGTGGCGTGCGTAGCTGTTGGCACGCTTGGTACCTCCTACGTCTGGTGTAGCGATGCAGAGGTTGTCTATGGGGAGGTTTTGCTCGATGTACTCTGTGAAGACGGTAGAGCCGTATAGGTGATCCACTGGTACGTTGAAGAACCCTTGTATCTGGTCTGCGTGTAGATCCATCGTGATGAGACGGGTGATGCCAGCCACAGAGAGTAGGTCAGCCATCAGCTTAGCGCCGATGGAGACACGGGGCTTATCTTTGCGATCTTGTCTAGCCCATCCGAAGTAGGGTATGACCGCTGTGATGTAGTGTGCGGAGGCGCGCTTTGCCGCATCGATCATGAGTAGGAGCTCCATGATGTTGTCGGCATTAGGATAGGTCGACTGGACGAGAAAGAGATCTTTGCCACGGATGCTCTCTTCGTAAGATACGGCAAACTCGCCATCGGCAAAGTGTTCGGTTCGCATTTTGCCCAGGGGGCAGCCCAATGCATCACAGATCTTCTCGGCGAGGTTCTGAGAGGCTGAGCCAGCAAATACTAGGTAGGGTAGTTCGTTCATTATATTATCAGTATAGAGACAATCAGTGCCACAAAGGTACGACTTTAATAATAAACGGTGGTTGCGACGTCTCGGCTTTCAAGTTTACAAATCGGGTAAATGAGATCATTAACGACATGTAGGAAAGCACGAGCCGAGTCTCCCTACATGTCGCTGATCGTGAGATTTGCGGAGTTGAGAACTAGTAAGACTCCTCCTCGTTGGGGAAGTCTTGGCTCTTGACGTCGGCTATGTAGTGCTGCACCGCCTCGGTCATCATAGATCCTAGGTCAGCGTAGCGACGCAAGAAGCGAGGACTAAAGCCTTGCGTGATGCCGAGCATATCGTGCATGACGAGGACTTGTCCATCTACCCCACCGCCAGCTCCGATGCCGATGACGGGGATCGTTAGCTCAGAGGCGACCTGGGTAGCCAGCGGTGCTGGGATCTTCTCTAGTACGAGCGCAAAGCAACCTAGCTCCTCTAGTAGATGTGCGTCAGCCAGTAGCTTGTCGGCCTCCTCCTGCTCCTTAGCACGGACAGCATAAGAGCCAAACTTATTGATCGACTGAGGAGTCAGTCCGAGGTGCCCCATGATCGGGATGCCAGCCGATAGGATACGCTCTACCGACTCACGGATCTCGCTACCCCCCTCGATCTTGATCGCATCAGCATGGGTGATTTTCATCACTTTGATTGCACTCTCTAGAGCGATCTTCGAGTTGCCCTGATAAGAGCCGAAGGGGAGGTCTACGACGACCAGTGCGCGCTGCACCGCTTTCATCACGCTCTTGCCGTGGTATATCATCTGGTCGAGCGTGATAGGCAGCGTAGTCACATTACCCGCCATCACATTACTGGCGGAGTCACCTACGAGGATCACATCCATACCCGCAGCATCGATGATCTGTGCTGCAGAGTAGTCGTAGGCCGTGAGCATAGAGATCTTCTCTCCACGCTCCTTCATCTCGAGTAGTCGTCGGGTGGTCACCTTGCGACTATCGGTAGCTTTATAGGTAGACATATTGAATAGATATTAAGTAGTAGACTGAGCGAAAGGTTACTCCCACTCAATCGTTGCGGGTGGCTTTGACGATACATCGTAGCAGACACGATTGACGCCACGCACCTTATTTATGATTTCGTTAGAGACCTCTGCGAGGAAGTCATACGGCAGCCGAGCCCAGTCAGCACTCATCGCATCGACGCTCGTCACGGCACGCAGTGCCACCGTGTACTCATAGGTACGCTCGTCACCCATGACGCCGACACTCTGCACCGGTAGCAGGATAGCTCCCGCCTGCCACACCTCATCGTAGAGGTTGTACTTGCGGAGCATGTCAGTGTATATCTTGTCCGCCTGCTGGAGGATAGCCACCTTCTCAGGAGTCACCTCGCCCAGCACGCGAATGCCTAGACCTGGTCCTGGGAAGGGGTGGCGAAAGATCATATGTCGTGGCATAGACAGAGCCAAACCGACACGACGCACCTCATCCTTAAAGAGATGCTTCAGTGGCTCCACCAGCTTCAGGTGCATACGCTCAGGCAGTCCACCCACGTTGTGATGGCTCTTGATCACCTTGCCCGTAATGTTGATAGACTCGATGATGTCGGGATAAATAGTTCCCTGCCCCAGCCAACGAGCCTGCGGAAGCTTCTTCGCCTCAGCCTCAAAGACCTCAATGAAGTCCCGGCCGATCACCTTACGCTTAGCCTCGGGATCACGAACGCCAGCTAGGTCGCCGAGGAACTTAGCGCTCGCATCGACCTTGATACATCCTAGTCCAAGTGCCTTGTAGTCTGCCAAGATCTGCTCCGCCTCGCCTAGTCGCATCAGCCCATGATCCACAAAGATACAGGTGAGCTGATCGCCGATAGCACGATGTAGGAGGACCGCTGCAACCGAACTGTCCACGCCTCCACTGAGCGCCATAATGACCTGCTCGTCACCTACCTGCGCCCGAATCGAGGCGATGCTACTCTCGATGAAAGACTCGGACGACCACTCGCCCTTGATGCCACAGAGCGTGACAAAGTTGTCGAGGAGCTTCGTACCCTCCTCACTATGATGTATCTCTGGGTGAAACTGTACACCCCACGTCTCCTCGCCCGCTATCCTATAAGCGGCATACTGCACCGAGGGAGTCGAGGCGATCACCTTAAAGCCCTCAGGAAGACGGGTGATCGTGTCTCCGTGCGACATCCAGACCGTGTGCTGTGGCGAGAGCCCTGCGAGCAGCGGGTCGCCCTTGTCCACCAGTTGTAGCGTAGAGGCTCCGTACTCACGGGTGTTGGAGTTCTCCACGGCACCTCCGCTCTGATGCACCATCAACTGCGCTCCGTAGCAGATACCCAGTATCGGTAACCGTCCACGGATGGCTGCTATGTCTGCGGTAAAAGCCTCCTCAGCATAGACCGAGTAAGGGCTGCCCGAGAGGATAATGCCACGGACGCCCGTCAGGTCTGTGGGGATCTTGTTGTAGGGGACTATCTCGCAGTAAGTGTTGAGGTCTCTCAGACGACGACCTATGAGCTGTGTGGTCTGCGACCCAAAGTCTGCGATAATTATTTTGTCCGGCATAGGTTGATTCTGTTTCGGTGTTAATACTTTGTACTAGAGAGGCTATACGTTGAAGCGGAAGTGCATAATGTCTCCGTCCTGCACGATGTAGTCCTTACCCTCGACCGCCATACGTCCAGCCTCCTTGACAGCCGTCTCGGAGCCGTAGTGCACGTAGTCCTCATACTTGATCACCTCAGCACGTATGAAGCCACGCTCGAAGTCAGTATGTATGATGCCTGCACATTGAGGAGCCTTGCTCCCCTTGACAAAAGTCCAAGCACGGCACTCATCAGCACCCGCCGTAAAGAAGGTCTCGAGGTTGAGCAACTTGTAGGCGGCACGGATCAAGCGGTTGACGCCCGTCTCCTCCAGCCCCAGCTCCTGTAGGAAGAGCTGACGCTCCTCATACTCCTCCAGCTCTGCTATCTCGCTCTCGATATGCGCCGATACGACCAGTAGCTCCGCATCCTCGTTAGCGATAGCCTTGCGAACGGCCTCCACATAAGCATTGCCCGTGGCAGCACTCGCCTCGTCGACATTGCAGACGTAGAGGACTGGCTTAGCCGTCAGGAGGAAAAGGTCTCGCAACGCCTGCTCCTCGTCTTTGTTTTCTGGCGTCACCGAGCGAGCGTTAAGCCCCTGCAGCAGTGCCTCCTCGATACGCTTGAGGAGCGCTACACGGATCTTTGCCTGCTTGTCGCCACCCGTCTGAGCCTGTCGCTCGGACTTCTTGAGCTGCGTCTGCACCGTCTCTAGATCCTTAAGCTGTAGCTCAGTGTCGATGATCTCTTTGTCCCGCACAGGATCTACGGAGCCATCGACATGCGTGATGTTGTCATCGTCGAAGCAGCGCAGCAAGTGTATGATCGCATCGGTCTCACGGATGTTAGAGAGGAACTTATTACCTAGTCCCTCCCCCTGGCTAGCACCCTTGACCAGTCCCGCTATGTCGACAATCTCTACCGTGGCAGGCACCGTACGCTTAGGGTGCTCCATCTCGACCAACTTATTGAGACGCTCATCTGGCACGGTGATGACCCCGACGTTGGGCTCGATCGTGCAGAAGGGGAAGTTGGCCGACTGCGCCTTAGCATTCGACAAGCAGTTAAACAAAGTGGACTTACCAACGTTGGGTAGTCCTACGATACCGCACTGTAGCGACATATATTATAAGGATAAGTATACAACGTAACGACGCCTCGCTGTCGTGTCAGCTCGGCTCTCCTGCAAAGGTACTAATTATCTTGCTGTCTGAGGGGGAATGCTCAAAGCGCAACTAGTCGTCAGCCTCCGACCACGACCAATATCTATTTTGAGGTGCCAAGAAGAGAGTTCGATCCCCACGTGGAAGTTTTCAAATCTTCACGTGGCAAATCAAAAATGCCTACGTAGAGACGAAATAAAACTTCGGAGGAATCAAATGAAACTTCGGAGGAAATGATATGCGCCTACGTGGAGAATAAAAAATAGCCACGTGAGGATTTCTGATTTCCTACGTGGCTATTTCTGAATTTCCTCGATGGGTACTATGTAATGGTCTGCTAGATCACTCGGGGAGCGCGTCTATCTGCGCAAGGATCGTCTCGCCGAGGAGCTTCTTGCGACGTATATGGTCGTGTACCTCTGCAACGAAGGCATTGTCCTCATAGTTGCCTCGCACCTGCTCGAAGTCGATGCGACGGTTGTGATCGCCATCGAGGTCTATGCCGAAGCCTACCTGCGTGAGCATCTCAAACTCCTTGTGAGCATCCTTGAGCAGACACTCGTCTAGCGTGATGACAGTCTCTTGCCACTCTTTGATCATCTGGACGACCCGCTCCACGGAGAGATCCTTAGCCGATATGTCGTACCACCGCAGGAGCAGATCGTACGCCCAGTGCCACTCGATCTCATAGTAGCGACTATGTATGGAGCGGATGGCGACGTTGACCTCTTGGAGCGTCTTGATCTGCCCCTCTTTAATCTGTGTGATCAGGCTGCGTACGAGCCGACGTGGAGCGATCATACCAGCTAGGTCGAGCCAATCTGAGAGACCCTCATTGCTGGTAGGTCGCAGACGGGCGATCAGCTCGCTCTTACTCTTGGGTGCTTGCTCCTGAATACGCTGAATGAGTGAGTTCCCGAGGAACTTGACGATACCCATCTCGTAGTAGCGACACCCCTTGACGAGGGAGCTATGACGAATGTGCATGTCGTGATAGATATAGGTCGCATTAGAGCTACCAAGGTGAGACTCGAGAGCTTTGAGCTTATGCCACCCCTTGTACATCTTCCCGACCGTATAGGGTGAGAGGAGGTTGTAGTTGATGCAGTCGAGCTTTTCCTCGGGGTGACGCTTGTCACGCTTAGGCCACTTCTTGGTATCACGGATAGTCCCGACGCTACGTAGGTTGGTACCTGGCACCAAGTAGGTCTGGTTGTCATTCTCTATAAGATAGGAGAAGGGGAAGTCTGACGAGTCAATATGATCCACATGACGCCCCATAATCAAGCTGAAAGCCCCGATACGCGAAGGCCACAAAATATAGGAGTCGGAGGTGGTCTTGCTACCACGCTCTACGATGCCTTGGTGAATGGGACCGAGCTTGTACAAGTGGTTGCTTTGGTTAGAGCCACTGCCCGCATTGAGGAAAGAGTAGTAACCAGCGATCAGCAGACTACTCTTGTGCATCGTGACTGTAAAGGGACCCGCAAAGACGGCACAAGCCTCACCGTTTTCGCACTGACAGTTGGCAAAGAAGAGCGAGTCGTGCGCACTGAATAGATGGGTCACCGAGCAACCCTGACCAACGAAACAGCGGGAGACGTTGGAGCCGTCAGCGACCACACAACCAGCCGAAAAGACAAAGTCCCGACAGATCACCCCGTAGCCAACCTTCGTAGGGCTCAGTGGCGTACTATTGACCGAACCATTCTCTAGCACCGAGGCACCGATGATAGAGCTGTGAGGGCCCACCTTGATATTGGTCATAAGACCGCAATGTCTGATCTGAGAACTCTCACCGATGGTACCACGATCCGACCGCACGGAAGCGGTATACTCCTCGACGAGCTTAGAGAGTGCCGCCTGCAGATCCTTGTCATGGCGATACATCGCCAGCATGTAAGCGGTCTGAGCGGTCAGGATATCGCAGATAGGCACCTCACGACCACCTGTCTCGTTGAGCACCTCCACGTGGGTGCCATTGCCGAAAGCGGTCTCGCCCGTTACCTTGAGAGTTGCTATGTCGTGGATCACCACATCGTCACCGATGTCGTAATGCGAGATACAGTCCCGCACGCCGTCGATGATGACTCGGTCGCCGATGGTACAGTTGACCAGCTTAGCGTGCGCCAGGCGGTAGTGCTCGTCGTAGCTCGGCTCCTCCTCGGAGGGACGACCACCACGATTGTCGCCTATCTCACACTTACCGATGAAGTGAACCTGCTGACAGCGACTAGCATCAAAGTATCTATGAACGCGAATCAAGGACCAGTCTTGCGCTTGACATCCTTGCTCCGTGAGTTGTTTGATCTCTTTTGTATTAAGCTTTCGCATAGATGATATGTAGGGGGGGATTGTTGTTAGAAGTTTGGGAGAAAAGTGAAGCGATGCGCTTACAGCCGATGAGTCTCTGAGATCATCTGACGAAGCTGTCGTATCCAGTCGTCAGGGAGCTGCTCGACACGGATAGGCATACGATAGCTCCAGACATGATGAGGATTGCTCGGATCATTGATCTGCTCGCTATGCGGATCCACGATGGCGCAATGCTCAGGACTCAAGGCTAGCCAGTCTTGCAGCGGCAGTATGCAGAGTCGAGAGCTACTCTCTAAGTGACGGCGCACGATAATCTCCGCCAGCTCGGGCGTGAGCGTGGTGTCGTAGGGGACGCCGTAGTCGGCGAGGAAGTAGTCGTAGTAGCGACGAGACCGCGCAGCGTCTTCCGCCCACCAGAGACGTAGTGGGGCACAGTCGTGCGTCGAGGTGGTGGCGACACTATCCTCGGAAAAGTATGGTGCCGCCTCAAATTCGATGCCAGCACTCTTAGGCATGCGCTCTACGTACAGCTTGAGGATGCCGAGCTCCTCTAGAACGGGGTAGACGCACTGAGGCACCATGCCCAGATCCTCAGCGCAGAGATGGATGCTCGTGAGCTCCTGCATAAAGGATAGACGCTCTAGTCCACGCTTTCGCCACAGCTCCTCATTGGCACTATAATAGTACTCCTCGCATACGGCTCGCATACGCTCCTGCTGGTCGGGCGATAGTGTAGCAAAGCGCTCAGTACTCGCCACATCGTAGCGAGGCACGTAGCCACCATCAATGCAGGCGACCCAGAGCACCTCTTGCGTCGTCGCAGGCTTATCGATCGGTGCTATCCACTCAGGTCGTAGCGTCTCGGAGAGTCCTAGCTTTGCGATCCGCTCCTCCGAGTAGCGCAGAGAGGGGACGAAGTAACCCAGCATCCCAGAGCGTCCGTCACGAGGTATGGACCACATACGGAAGAAGCCCAGCACGTGATCCACACGCAGGTAGTCATAGAAGCGCTCTAGATAGGCAAAGCGCTCTTGCCACAGCATTTCCGAGTTTCCACGACAAGTCACGATGCCCCAGTTCTGCCCATCGGGAGAGAAGTAGTCAGGAGGAGCTCCGCATGAGAGCCGCTTGTTAAAGTCGCCCGGGTAAGCAATCGTGTCTGCTGCATGCGGATCTATCCCCACAGTCAAGTCTCCCATGAGTGCTAGCCCATGCTGACGAATCGTTGCCACGGCACGGCGCATCTGTCGCTGCGCTACCATATAGCAGTAAGCGTAGAAGTTGCCCGTACGGACAACTAAGGCTTTGTTTTCCGCCTCCAGCTCCTTGACCCGCTCCATCGCATCCCAGAAGTCCCACTCCTCGCGATCTAAATCGGGAAATAGATCTAGAATCATTCGCTCGCAAACCCAGTAGTGCCAGATCGGGGTGCTTTTTAAAGGGACATTCCTGAGCGTCAGCCGTGCATAGCGATTGATCATATCGGAGAAGTACCGCGAAGCGTCCACCTGCTCCGTAAAGGAGGCCCACAGCCAGCGTCGCTTGAGCTGCCACACCTCGGTATAGTCAAAGGTCTTTTGCGCACTCAGTCGCTCAGCTTCTGCACGTAGCTCCTGCTCCAGTTGCTGATCTTTGAGTGGAGGAAGCTGATCTACCGCTATGTAGATCGGGTTGAGTACCGTAGAGGCTAGTGGTCGATAAGGATAGGAGTCACGACTATCGCCATAGAGGGTGGTGTCTTCCAGCGGGAGCAACTGTATAATACGCATACCCATTCGCTCAGCCACTGGCGCAAACGCCTCCAGAGCGGCAAAGTCACCACAGCCCGCATCGCCTTGGCGACGCAGGCTAAAGAGGGGGATAGCCACCCCAGCCAAACGAGAGAATGGTTTCATAGAGATTAAAACGGCTCACCGAGGGAGAGAGAGCCTATTGACTTTTGCCACAATCATCGAGAGCCTCAAGCTTAGTCAGTAGTCTCATTAGGAAAAGCCGTGTAGCTCCATCAAGTTGAGGGGAGAGCTACACGGCTTTTACTGCATCGCACTTAGATGCTTATTAAGAGCTTCGGAGAAGGGAGGGTTATTCCTTGACACGCCCCACGTAGGAGCCATCACGTGTATCTACCGTAACGACATCGTCCTGATTGATAAAGAGTGGTACACGGATCTCAGCACCCGTCTCGACGGTAGCTGGCTTGAGACTATTGGTAGCTGTATCACCCTTGATACCTGGCTCGGTATGGCTGATGCGCAGGTCGACATGTGCAGGTAGCTCGCAGGTTAAGATTGTCTCGCTCTCAGCATGTACCATCGCCTCAACCATATCGCCCTCCTTGAGGAAGCGGACACCCTCGATCAGCTCACCATTGATAGCGATCTGGTCAAATGTCTCTGGATGCATAAAGTGGTAGCCCATATCATCATTGTAGAGATACTGATAGGGACGACGCTCGATGCGCACCTCCTCTACCTTGACACCACTATTCCACGTCTTGTCGATGATACGACCCGTAGCAACATTGCGCAGCTTCGTGCGAACGAATGCTGGTCCTTTGCCGGGCTTTACATGGAGAAACTCTACGATGAAGTAGTACTGCCCATCAATGTCTAGGCACATACCATTGCGAAAGTCTGCTGTTGTAGCCATATACTATTTATCTATTCTGTGAAGTTACTTAGTTACTTACCTAATGCAAAAGTAATAAAACATCAGCTACTACACAAATGACAAGCAGGGCACTGACCACCGAAAGAGTTTAGTACGCTACTTGGAGAGAGGGTGCACACAAATGTAGAAGGCGTAGCTTTGCTACTGATCGTAAGCGAATTCTTATCTGCTCAAACTACGGATCACAGCTACAACTCGCTGCAGATCCTCCTCAGTCACTAGCGTGCCACTAGGCAGACAGAGTCCCCTGTCGAAGAGCCACTCGCTCGTACCATCTACGTAGCGTGGTGCATCGGCAAAAACAGGCTGCAGGTGCATCGGCTTCCATAGCGGACGACTCTCGATAGACTCAGCTTCCAGCTTGAGTCTTAGATCTTCACGAGTGAAGCCAGCTTCCTCTGGATCAACTAAGACGCAGGTGAGCCAGTAGTTGCTATCATACTCCTCTGAGGGAGCGCACTTTACCTCGACTCCAGGGCAGTCAGCGAGCAGAGCGCAGTAGCGGGCATGGTTGTGTCTACGCTTAGCCACATGCTCATCGAGGACGAGCATCTGTCCACGACCTATACCTGCCGATATATTGCTCAGACGGTAGTTGTAGCCGATATGCGTGTGCTGATAGTGCGGTGCATTGTCACGAGCCTGCGTTGCGTAAAAGAGGACACGTCGAGCCGTCTCCTCACTAGGACAGATTAGAGCTCCCCCGCCCGATGTGGTGATCATCTTATTGCCATTGAAAGAGAGCGCTCCGTAGCGACCTAGCGTACCGCACTTGCGCCCCTTATACTCAGATCCGAGAGCCTCTGCAGCATCCTCTAGTACAGGTATGTCGTACTCCTCAGCGATTGCTAGTATCTCGTCCATCTTGGCGGGCATACCATACAGATGAACTGGTATGATCGCCTTAGGCTTGCGTCCTGTCTGAGCGATGCGATCCTCGATGGCTTGACGTAGCAGGTCGGGAGACATATTCCACGTGTTAGGCTCGCTATCGACGAATATGGGCTAGCCCCCTGATAAGTAATTGGGTTGGCCGAGGCTGAGAAGGTAAAGCTCTGACAGATCACCTCATCATCTCGCCCCACGCCCAGCATGACCAGCCCTAAGTGCAGTGCAGCAGTGCCAGCGCTGAGTGCTATGACATACTTGCCTGGCTCTCCGAGGTAACGAGTCAAGTCCTCCTCGAAGCCATTGACATTGGGACCCAGAGGCACCACCCAGTTGGTGTCAAACGCCTCTTGTATAAACTCCTGCTCTCGTCCCCCCATCTCAGCGAGAGAGAGCCAAATCTTCTTCTGTTCCATACTATATCTTAAAAAATGGGTCATACCTATGAGATAGAAAGGGAAAACTTGCGATTAGCACCTTCTTAGGGCTCTTTAAGCTCTTAGCTTGCACCTCCGCTAGTAGCAACTCGTAAGCCTCCAGCATCTCCTTTTTCGTGTTCGATATGCTGATCTGCACTCTCTCCACACTCATACTGTACGTGTCTTGATGGTTTGTTTTGACTTAGTTGCCCACAAATGTAATGAAAAAGGAGTTCATCATAAGCTTTATGCTCAGGCTCAATTTTGCAAATCTCACGAGTAGCCCTTGTAGGGATACTCGTTTATGCTCACTCTACAACCGTTTGTTTTGGCAGTGGGGACAGACCCCCTTGATGACGAAGGATATGGCGTGGGCGCTGTACCCCTTGGGCAGACGAAGCGGAGGCACCTCGAGCATCTCCATACAGTAAGACTGCTGGCATCGCTCGCAGTAGAAGTGTATGTGCTCATCCTCACCGAGGCAGACGCCATCGCTGGCGCAGAGCTCATAGTTGCACACACCTCGCCCGTCCTCAAAGGCATGGACGATGTCATGAGCTAGAAAGAGTGTCAGCACCCGTGAGATGCTGGACTTGTCCATCGGGTAGAGCGCCGTCTCTAGTTCGTTGAGACTCATCGGGTGCGTTGCTGTCATCAAGGAGCGCAACACCAGGATGCGGTTTGCCGTGGCACGTACACCCTTTTGCTTGAAGTACTCTGCTAAGTCATTAGGTCTCGTCATCGCTTAGTGGCTTTTTTGCTGTGAAGATCTATCGCCCCCAAAGGTACGAAATTAGAAGTTAGAGATTAGAGACGTGTGACGATATGTGAGGACGCACGGCTCGCTACTGGTGAGATTTGAAAAATTCTAGGAAATGGCTCTTTCTTCGTCGAAATGATCGAAATAGCGCAGACTGATAGTTGGTGGGGTCAAAAATTTGTTGTAACTTTGCGTCACCAAACGAAGACAGACTGTTTTCATTCGGTAATTACCGAGTCTTTAGCTCAGCTGGTTTAGAGCATCACCTTGACAGGGTGGGGGTCGGCGGTTCGAATCCGCCAAGACTCACGGAACTAAGTTTGTTGTTTTAGTTATAACGAATAAACGGAGACTACCGCGGTAGTCTCCGTTTATTCGTTGTTTAGAGGAGGTGACATAAGTGTAAACTAACAGATAATATGTCGTCGATAGGCTGTTTGGTCAGAAGAATATGTTTATCTTTGCATTGCGAGGGGTAGGGTACGAGTTATCCGCCCATCATAGCACATGTCGAATACAATAGAGATAGCAAATGCGACGAACATTACAAATTATATGCTTGATGCTTGTAGCTCTCTGTGGAGCTCAGGCACAGCAGCAGATAGATGAAGCACGAGGGGCAGTCTACGAGGAGCAGACGGGGACTCCTATACCCGCTGTTGACGTCACGTGGACCGCTGAGGGAATCACCTCGCAGGTGAGGACCGATGCCTCGGGAGCTTATACGATATCCTATAGTGGCACGGGGCGGCTCACGGTCATCTTCAATAAGTCGGGCTACCGTGCTGAGGTTCTCGAGCTGGAGTGGCCTAGTGAGGCTAATCGTCTGGAGCATATCACGCTCACACCGATGCTGACAGCTAGTGATATGGCGGACCTTACGACGACGGACTTCGTGATGAGCGATGACGGCATGACGGCTGGAGATATATCGCCACTTCTGACCGCTTCGAGAGATCCTTATACGAATAAGGCGGGCTTTCAGTTTAGCCCGATGCGCTTTAGGGTGCGTGGCTACGACTCATATTACCAGTCGCAGTACCTCAATGGTATGCAGATGAACAATATGAACAACGGTTACTCCTCTTACTCCCTATGGAATGGACTGAACAATGTGGTTCGTGTGCAAAACAATGAAGACGGCTTGCAGCCGATCGACTACTCTTTCGGTAACATCGGCGGAACGATGAATATCTTGACACGAGCCTCGGGCTATCGCCCTGGTACGACGCTCACCTTCTCTGGAAGCAATCGTACCTACAACTACCGCACGATGATAACGCATGCCACGGGTATGATGCTTGAGGGGTGGGCGATCACGGCGAGTGCCTCACGTCGATGGGGTAATCAGTCCTATGTGCAGGGACAGTTTTACGATGCGTGGGGCTACTTTCTATCTCTGGAGAAGCAGTTTACCCCGCAGCACGCATTGGGCTTGGTCGTCCTAGCAGCTCCCACGGAGCGTGGCGTCGCCTCTGGTACGACGCAGGAGGTGTATGACCTGGTCGGGTCAAACTACTACAATCCGAACGTGGGCTTCCAAGGTGGTTACCTGCGCAATGCTCGTGTCCGCTCTAATCATGAGCCGATCATACAGCTGCATCACTATTGGCAGATTAATGAAAAGAACAAGCTGACCACGGGTGTCGGCTACCGCTTCGGCTGGAATGCTTACTCTGCACTCAACTGGGGCAATGGACCAGATCCACGTCCTGACTACTACCGCAACTTGCCTAGCTACTACGGCTATATGAGCGAGACGCAAGATCCCGATATGGCGGCTTACTACGAGGAGCTGTGGCACTCGGACTGCAATATGCGCTACATTGACTGGGATCGACTATACAACATTAACAGGAATAACTATCAGGTGCTCTTCGATGAGCAGGGACGTCAGATCGCTGAGGGCAATCGAAGTATCTACGTTGTCGAGGATAGGCGGTCGGATCAGCGTCAGTTTAACTTCGCCACCACTTGGAATGCACTCATCAACAAGCATCTCCGCTTTGACCTAGGGGCGAACTACCGTCTGAACCGCACGGCAAACTTTAATGTCATCGCAGACCTCCTCGGTGGAGACTACTGGCTAGACATCGACAAGTACTCCGAGCGAGACTTCGCTCAGGATCCCTCTAAGTCTCAGGTAGACCTCGATAATCCCAACAGAGTGGTCGGGGTAGGGGACAAGTATGGTCACAACTACCTAGCGCACATACAGGAAGCTGAGCTATGGGGCAACCTCTGGGGGCAGTCTCGTCATGTGGACGGCTACTTAGCTTTTACCGCTGGCTGGACGGGTATGCACCGCGAGGGGTTGCAGCGTAGAGGACTTTTCCCCGATGATTCCTTCGGTGACTCGAAGCATTTAAATTTCCTCAACTATGGTGTCAAGGGAGGTGTCACCTACAAGATCACGGGTCGTCACTACCTCGTAGCAAACGCAGCGTGGATGCAGCGTGCGCCTTATTTCGCAGACATCTTCGTGTCGCCTCGTACACGTAATCAGTATGTGACCGATCCTCGTCCTGAGCGCATTTTGTCGGGTGATGTGAGCTACGTATTGCGCTCGCCTTTTGTCAAGGGGCGTATCACTGGCTTCTACACGCACTTCTACGACAAGACGGACAATATGAGCTTCTACGATGACGGGTACAGAGCTTTCTCTAACTACGTCTTGACAAATATCGAGTCAACGCACATGGGGGTCGAGGCTGGTATGGAGTTCAAGATCACGCCTGCTCTAACCGCTATCGCAGTCGTGAGCTACGGACAGTATCGCTATGCCAATAATCCTGACTACGTACAGACGGTCGACAACAGTCAGAAGCTTCTCGAGCAGGACCGTGTCTACTGGAAGGGCTTCCACGTCTCTGGCACACCACAGACGGCAGCAAACCTAAGCGTGTCGTATCAGTTCCCCTTCTATATGTGGGCGGGACTTGATCTCAACTACTTCGGGCGAAGCTTCATCAGCTTGAACCCGATCCGTCGCACAGACAAGGCTCGTGCCAGCCTCCCCTACGACTACGTTCGTCAGGAGGTCTTCCCAGGAGGCTTCACGCTTGATGCTAACGTGGGCTACTCGTGGCGTATCAAGTCGGGCGTTTATCTGCGTCTCAACCTCTCGGCCTCTAACCTGCTCAACACGAAGACCCTCCGTAGCGGTGGTTACGAGCAGCTACGTGTCCGCTACACCAAGGATGGCAAGATGATGAGACCTTTCGATAGTCGCTACTTCTATATGTACGGCACGACCTTCTTCTTCAACGCTGCACTACAGTTCTAACCCTCTTAAAACGGATGAATAGTATGACACATATATATAATAGACTTATCGTAGTGGTCGGCATACTAGCCTTGCTGACGAGCTGTCAGTACAACAAGATCGATCCGCCACAGGAGCCAAAGCCCCACCCCCTCTGGGAGCGAACGATGACGATCCAAGAGCTCAAAGCGCTCTACCAGTCGAAGCCCGTACGGGTCGTGCCTGATGCCGTAATCGTCGGTCAAGTCATCTCGGACGATAGTGAGGGCAACATCTACAAGTCTATCTACCTACAGGACGAGACAGGCGGTATCGAGTTCAAGGCGGGACTCGTCAATTCCAACCTCCTCTACAAGCGCGGCTCCAAGATAGCGATCCGCTGTCACGGGCTAACGCTCGGCAAGTATGGCGGTGTCGTCACGCTGGGCAAGAGCTCCACAGAGGAGAAGTACGAGAATGCCTATCTCCCCGAGCAGATGACACCACGCTTGGTGCGCTGTGACAACAATCGTCAGCCACTCGTCTACCGTACGCTCACCATTCCGACTCTTTCGCCTGAGTATGCCAATACGCTGATACGTCTTGAGGACGTACAGTTTGTCGATAGCGAGCTAGGGCAGACTTATGCCGATGCAGACAATAAGACGAATGTACCCGCTGTGGAGCGTCAGATCGAAGATCAGCAGGGCAACCGTGTCGTGCTGCGCTCTAGTAGTTATGCACTCTTTGCTGGCAGACAGATCCCCGAGGGCTCTGGCAATATCACCGCCATCCTCGGCTACTTCAATGGAAAGCCTCAGCTCCTCATCAGCCTAGAGAGTGACATTAATTTTACCAACCCACGATTTCAGACGACTAAGTAACGGAGGCTCCTCGGAGCTTCGCTCAAGAATTAAGAAATAGAGTTAGATCCAGATATGAAGACACTCAATAAACTTGCGACGAGACGACTACTCCTCGCTATCCTCACCATCACGACGCTGCTCGGTGTGACCAGCTGTAAGGATGAGATGGACTACTATGAGCAGCCCTATGTGACGCTTTCACCGACCTTCACTGACAACACGATCCCCTTCAAGCAGGATGGTGGTACGCAGCAGCTAACCATCGAGACCAATAGACGCTTTTCGATCACCTTCGGCGAGGGTGCCGAGTGGGTCTCGGCTACGCCTATGGAGGCGACCGAGGGAACGCACCAGATCACCATCACGGCACTCCCCAACAGAGGCGAAGATGCTCGTGAGGCTCAGATGATCATCAAGACCTCTACGACACAGCACGTCTACCTGATCATGCAGCTCGGCAGTACAGGCAAGGGGATCACCTACACCTCACTCGCTGAGATCGCTAAGCTGGGTCAGGACGCAGACCAAAACGGCAAGACCATCGATCAAGACCTGCGCATTCGCGCTACGGTCACGACCCATGCCGAGACAAGGCAGTTCCCCTTCTTAGGCTTCCACTACATACAGGACGCTGAGGGCAATGCGCTCGTCCTGACGGTACCCAAGGGCGAAGACGCCTTGCAGTTTGGCGACGAGGTAACCGCTAAGCTCAAGGGAGCTAAGATCTCTAACTACAACGGGACCATACAGCTACAGGTCTCGCACGCACAGATGGCTATCGTACCCAACAAACCGATTGAGCCGATTGAGACCACGCTCGCAGAGGTCGTCGCAGGCAAGCACCCGAACCAGTATGTACGTGTCAAGGAGGTGCAGTTTGTCCAGACAGACGTACCCTTCTTTGACCCAGCTAGCACCTACTCCTCTACACGTCGTGAGATCACCGACAAGAGTGGTAAGAAGACCAACGTAGAGATCTGGAAGACAGCCACCTTCCGTGACGAGAAGATCCCATCTGGTAGCGGTAGCATCACGGCAGTCGTGACGGTCAATAAGACCTTCTTCAACCTCCGCCCCACGCTGCGTAGCGACATCAAGCTGGACCAGCCACGCTTTGACGTAGGTGGTGGCAATCAGCCCAACCCTAATCCTGATCCTAATCCGCAGGGAAACATCTATGATGTCGATCTCTCGCAGACGGCTCGTACGATACCCTTTGCAGACGACTTCTCTAAGGGTGGTGAGGATAAGAAAGACTTTACGCTGCCAGGCTGGCTCAATAAAGCCCTAGTGGGTGGACGTAAGTTCCAAAAGAGATCCTTCAGCGATGTGCACTATGCGCAGGCAAATGCATTTGGCTCTACTGACCCTGAGAATAAGTGTGTCCTCGTCACGCCACGCCTACAGATGAAGGCCAGGAGTAGCTACACAGTTGAGTTAACTTATAGCACAGGCCACACCAATGGTGCTACCCTCACGATACAGCAGCTAGACAAGGACGGCAAGCTGGTGAAGACACTCGAGGAGATCAATGACCAGAGTAGTCCTGGCGGTTACGGCAACCAGCACTACAAGAAGAGCTACACGATCTCAGGCTCTGCCGATGCTGGCTACATAGCACTCCTCTATGCAGCTAAAGCCCCTGACCACACCACCACCTACCAGGTGGAGGCTCTCACGGTCAAGTAGCTTCTCCTATAGCTATCTCAAGTAGCTATCTCAAGCAAGCGGAGCCTCTGAGCTTAACCTTGAGAGCCAGTCCACAGCGGGCGAGTCTCTCCGAAAGGTAGTCTCAGAGGCTCCGCCTTTTGTTATCCTCCTTACTCCAAAGACTCTTTTTGACCTCAAAGACCTATGTCCTCATTCCCATATAAACGCTCATACCTCCAGATGCTCCTACTCGTAGGTTGGATGGCACTCCTGCTCGTCGGCTGTAAACCGCAAGGCACATCACAGCCCGAGCTACCCACAGAGCTAGCCCTCTACGATCGTACAGGTGCTTCGATGCGGGTCGTGAGTGCTGAGCCGTTAGACTTCTTCGTGACCGTCGAGGCTCCGAGTCGCTGGACGCTCACTGCATCGCCCGAGACGTGGCTCTCCGTATCCCCCAGTGAGGGCAGTGCGGGCAAGCGAGAGGTGATCGTCTCGATCTCTGCCAACGAAGGTGGAGAGCGCAAAGCTCAGCTGACACTCTCAGCCGATGGCAAAAGCGTCACCTACGCCATCACCCAGCAGCAAGCGGGCGGGCATACGGGTGGCAGTGGCGAGTATGGTAGTGAGACGATCCTAGGCGACGTCTCTCTCCTAGAGGCTCCCAAGCTCTCGGGGCGTAGCTCCGCTTACTATATCACCCACCGAGTAGAGCAGGGACAGCGTGTCAACTTCTCCGTGGAGTATGACGTCATCTACCACCATCCTATCTGGGTCTGCTATAGCGCCGATGAGTACACCAGTCAGCGACACACTGGGCGCAGTGACGCTTGGAGCTGGGATCCCTTTGTGCCGAGTCAGTACGAAGTGACGCAGAGAGACTTCAAGGGGTATGACCGCGGACATATTGTCGCATCGGCAGATCGCCTTTACTCCGAGGAGGCAAACGAGCAGACCTTTTACTATACCAATATGAGTCCGCAGCGACGCAACCTCAATACAGGCGTCTGGCTACAGCTCGAGCAACTGGTGCAGGGCTGGGTGCGCAATAGTCGTCTGCGTGACAAGCTCTATGTGGTCAAGGGGGGGACCCTGCGAGAGGGCGAGACCATCGGTGTCACCGTGGGGGGCATCACTGTGCCACGCTACTACTGGATGGCTATCCTAGCGCAGCGGGGCGACCACTATCAGGCGATCGCCTTCTGGGTGGATCACACCAACCCGGCTCAGGTTGACCGTCCTCGCACCGTCGCTATCTCTATTGACCAACTGGAGGAGCGCACTGGTCTAGACCTCTTTCACAACCTGCCCGACAATATCGAGACACGTGTTGAGGCTGCACACCCCACGGACGACCTCTCCCTCTGGCCTGGTATCTAGACAAAGAACAAATCAGTGCTTGCAGGACGCTTGTTATACGAGTGACATAAATAGTCCATAATCAACTTTGGTACGATAGCCACGTGGAGGATCTCAAATTCCCACGTGGCTATTTTTTATTTTCTACGTGGAGGCGAATCATTTCCTCGGACTTATCGATTGATTCCTCCGAAGTTTTATTTCGTCTCCACGTGGAGAATGTTTTTTCCCCACGTGAGGATTTCGAAATCCCTACGTGGGGATTGGGGGATTTAGAGATTAGAGGTTAGAGGGAAGGAGTAATCGGAGTAATCGGAATCATCGGAGACGTGTAACCCGCTGCTTTCTAATTTCATATGCAAGTAAAAAGCGAAGTTTTTTCTCGTTTCGGAAGCTCGGTCGACTTCTCTTCGGGTGAACCGCTCAGCGGGGTGGGGGATCCCACCGTAGGGGCGGACCTATGTGTCCGCCTGTCCTCACCTGAGCGTAGTCTATTCTGCGGGCGGACACGCAGGTCCGCCCCTACACAAGCTACGTCAGCACGACAATTCCACTCATCAAACGCTGTAATACCAGCAGCATAATAGACAGACGCACACAGAAGGACCTCGCAAGAGGTCCGACGAATCATAGCCGTGGGTCGGAGGGGCAAAGCTCCGAACGACCCACGGACGCTAGACGTCACCTGATTTATCGACCCCTTGTGGGTCGGACTAGACGAATCTACAGCTCCAGTCCGACCTCCCGCCAGGGGAGGTCGTCCCCCCTTTATACGCCCCTGTGTCCCCCAGTCGTTCGGAGCTTTGCTCCTTCGACTGGGGGCTATGATTCGTCCGACCGCAAGCGGTCGCTTCCTCCGTCACCTGCACTCGTCTTATTGCACAACAACGAGACGAGTAACCCTTTGTAGGGACGCTCGGCTAGTGTCTAGCGAGAGGGCGTCCGTCCCCGTTAAAGTCACGATGCAGTAATCTTTGACACAACGGACGCCCTTCCCACTAGACACTCGCAGGGCATCCCCCCTACCAGTCATTACTCATAAGATTTGCGAAGTTTAGGGATGCCCTCTCTTGCTTGTTTGTATCTTTTCGAGTAACTTCGGGGTATCAAAGAAACAAGATTGTATTATGAGACTTCGCACCACACTATGTATATTGTTTGCCACTTTACTATCTGTCACTATGACTATGGCACAGCAACCCGCCACATCTAGCCAAGCTCTTTACAAGGAGCTACAGGATTTACAGAAGAAGCGTCTGCCGACGCAGGCGCTCTCCTGCGCTGAACGACTCGCCACTCAGGCTCTCCGTGAGGGCAATCTTTACTACACGATCGAGGCTCTGGAGGCGCACAAGACGGCTCTTCGCAGATTAGACTACAATCGTCTGCTGGAGCAGTTCCCCCTACTCCACACCACGTGGCAAGGACGGGATAAATTGTCAGAGCGGGATCAGCGCTTCCTCGCTCTATACATAGCACGGGAGTATATCGTCAAGAGCTCTGATTGGAGCTTTAGGTCAGAGGGACTAAGCATCACGACCCAAGAGCAAGACAACTTCACGCCTCGCTACTGGAGTGAGGCGGACTATTTGAAAGCTATTGATCCATTGCTGGAGATAGCTTTCGCTCCCAGTGCTGAGCTCTACAAGGTGATACCACGGCAAGAGGCGAAGCAACTATCCGCTGAGCTCTACGCTGATCGCCTTCCCAAAGAGGGTAGCTATACGCTCATAAGCCACCTGCTGAAGGTTCTTCCTATCTCTCTGTTGCATCAGCTAGAGCAAAAGCTCGGACGCATACCCACTTGGTCGGATCGGATCGGTGCGCTCCTGACGGAGGATCAATTCCAGCAAGCAGACGAGGGGGCTAGGCTCTACGCCCTTTACCAAGCGGTAACCCTCGAGGAGACAACCCGTGGCACAGCTTCCAGTACCGTAGCGAAGCGGCTAGAGGGCTTACTCCAGCAGAGCCAGCAGATGCACCTTGAGACGATGGAAATATACAAGCGACTCTTCCACTACTACTATGCCAACGGCTCTGACCCTTTGCGTGCCTACCACTTCATCACGCCTTACCTGGAGTGGCTAGACAAGCAGGGCAAGTACCCTGAGTTCTGTAAGGGGATCCGCCGACAACTCTTTACCCCACATCTAAATATCTTCTTCCCTAACTTTATTTTAGCTGACCATCTAGGGTTTGTAGAGCTTCAAATGAGCAATGTGGAGCGACTAGAGCTAAAGCTCTTTGCGCTTACGCCACAAGACGCTATCAAGGCGGAAGGACAAACTATTCCCGAGCAAGCTAAGCTCGTCTGGAGTCACACATATCAGGGGAAGCAAGGTTTGGAGGCGATGGTGCTACAGTGTGACTCGATAGAGCTCCCCACCCTACCAACGGGACACTATCGCCTGCAAGCGGTCGCTCATCACACGACAGAGGCAAAACAAGTAGAGTATATAAAAAAGACCAATACAACTATCCACGACTGCACCATAAGCGACCTATGGACGCTGAACCTCGGCAACGGAAAGACTCAACTGCTGAATGCCCTCACGGGGCAAGCTCAGACTGAGTCCATACAGCTGTGGAGCTATGGGGACAAGCGCTCAGGGTGGCACTCGAACTATAAGCCTACACTGGACAAGATTAGCAAGCGAACACCCGACAAGCTCGGTATCTTTGCAACGCCTCAGCCGGCGAAGCGAGATCGTTCTGAAATTTTTCTGGTGGAGAGTGCAGACAATCGGTTGCTCTTACCCACTTGTGGCTACCAGTACAACTACCGTGGCAAGCGTGGCACTTTTCAGCTATCCAAGACGTTAAGCACGGCGCTCCTACAGACCGATAGAAGTATCTACGAGCTGGGTGATGCGATAGAGCTTTACGCTGTCGCTTACCGAAGGGGCTACGACCCGAAGCAAGCGACGGTGCTGCCCAAGCTTGACCTGACCATCAAACTATACACGCCTCAGGGCGACACGATCGACTCTATCATAGTCCAGACTGATCAGTGGGGACGTCTTCATACGACCCTCCAGCTGCCCAAAGAGGCGATGACGGGCGGCTACACCATTGAGGTCTCTTGTGATAGCGATCTAGATGATTTCGACGAATATGAGACAACCATTCATGTAGCGGAGTATAAGCGTCCGAGCTTTAAGGGTGCCTTGACCCTGCCCGAGGTGGCGATGAAGCTGGAAGACACGATCTCCGTCCGTGGCTCTGCGATGACTTACAGCGGCTATCCGCTCGCAGAGGCTTCTATAACCTACAGCGTGACGGGAAGCTATAGAAACTGGTGGTTCGGTGAGGATGTTCCCGATCAATTACTCACCTCTGGCACGCTCCAGATCAATGAGCAGGATGGGAGCTTTGAGTTTCCGATTACCCTCTCAGACTTACGCACCGAGGCTATACGTCAGAACCCGCAGCCTTGGAGCCTACACACCTACCATATAGAGGTAACCATCACGGCGCCTAGTGGCGAGACGCAGCGACTAGAGCGATCTATTTGGATCGGCTCGACACCTGTATCTATGGAGTACGAGGGGGCGGAGACCTTCTTCAAGGAGGGGGCAGAGACTTTTACCATTCGTGTGACCAACGATGACGAAGCTCCCATAGCCACGATGCTAGAGCTACGACTCACCTCGCTCGCTGATACGACAAGCTCTTGGTCGGTGGAGGTCCCTGCCAACGAGAAGCAACACCTGCCCGCTGAGTGGCTTCGACTACCCTCGGGTTCCTACCGCTTGACTTACATTTACCACGATAAGACGGGCGAAACGCTAAAGGAAGAGCAAGAGATTGTCCTCTTTGCAGAGCGTGACAAGCGTCTACCGATACAAAGCACGCTCTGGGCAGCTTCGCCCTCGGAGGAATATCCACGAGGTGGCGCACCTACGATATACTACGCCAGCAACGAGAGCGAGCAGTCGATCTACTACGTCATCAATACGGTAGACCAGCCCGCTATCTACGGACAGCTCCCCGCGCTCCCCGCTCAACAGGTAGGACGCTGGCAGCCGACGCTCCCCAAGAGTGTCGACCCCAAGGGGCAGATCCGCATAGAACTCTACTGCGTACGCAACGGACGCTACAGCTCTCAGAGCTTCGAGTATCGCTATACGGCTGACCAGCCGACCCTGCAACTCTCGTGGATCGAGATACCCGACAAGCTCCTCGCTGGCGAGACCCACACATGGCAAGCTCGCCTCACCTACAGCGATGGCACGCCGGCGCGTCGCATCCCCGTCATGGCGTGGATGTATGACGCTGCCTTGGAGAGCCTACGTTCGCACAGCATCGATCGCTTGGCTCAATACATACCGCTCTACCTTCATTATGTCAGTCCGAACCCTTGCTTTGGCTTCGATATGAAGGATTACTACCCGATGGCTTATGGCTATGGAGGAGGCGCTTATCCGGAGATGGCTCTTGCTAAGAGCGCCTCCATAGAGGGTGAAGTGATGGGGCTAGCTAATGATGAAGTCTTAGTGGAAGATATGAGCGAAAACAGACTAGCCGAGGAGAAAGTCACAGACGTTACGCCTAATCTGCGAAAGGACTTCTCTCAGACCGCCTTCTTCTTAGCTAACCTCTACACCGATGACGAGGGCGTTGTCACCTTTACGGGCAAGATGCCCGAGGCGCTCTCCAGCTATCGCCTAGCGCTCTTTGGCTACGACAGCCGACTGACGGACTGCGCTGCGACGGCCGACATCAAGAGCTATCGCCAGCTGATGGTCAAGACGCTGCAGCCACGCTTCCTCATGCAGGGAGACCAAGCTTACCTGACGGGGTCGATTCGCAACCTCACCGAAGAGGCTCTCAGTGGCAACCTCCGACTAGTCCTTTACGATGCTTTGGCGGCGGACAGCACGGCGACACCACTTGCCGACGGCACACGGGAGCTGGCTCTCACCGTTCCCGCCAGTGGCGTGACACCTTATGCCATCGCTCTACCCGCTCTGCCTGACCTCTCAGCACTGCGGGTGCAGGTTTACTTCGTCAGCGGAGCACTCAGCGATGGCGAGGAGTACGTCATCCCCGTACAGCCAGCGACGGTACGCACCGTCGAGAGTATCCCCTTCGCGTGGGACAAGCAGGAGAGCTACTCCTACCCGCTCAGCGCATTGCTAGGCAAAGCAAGCGATCCGTCAGCTTCGCTACACCTACAGCTCTGGAGCAATCCACGCTACTTCGCTCTGCAGCAACTGCCGATCCTCTTTAACAATGAGGAGCGAGACGCTATCAATACGGTTCTCCGCATCTACACCTTGACCCGTACGCAGCAACTGCTACGCCAGCCGGAGATAGCTCAGTGGGTTCAGGCACAGGCTCAAGCGAAAGCATCCGAGGGCGCCAACAAGTTGACCAGCAACCGTGAGACCACACTCCTACCGCTAGACGAAACTCCTTGGCGTGCTACCGAGCGATGGCTCGACGGCGCACAGGAGCAGCTTTGGACACTCTTCAAGGCACCCAATGAGCGCACCACAACTAAGGACATAGCGCAGCTGCGCAACCTACAGACCAGTTCGGGAGACTGGTCGTGGTACCCCGACATGCCTAGCTCCTCTTACCTCACTCCGCTCATCCTCGACTACCTCGCAGCGGTCAGTGAGCTAGAGCCAAACCTTGAGATAACCTCTATGCTTTCCCGTGGATGGCAGGCTTACGACCGCACCACGACCAAGCAGATGCAAGAGATGAAGAAAGAGCTAGCCAAGAGCAAGCGACAGCCTACCCTCCCCGCGTGGGGTGCCGAGTGGCTCTACCTCTCCTACCGCTGGCGTGACGCTAGGGATCTGCAAAAAGAGCCGACCACGAAGGCTCTCATCGACTACCTCACGCCACTCCTCGTCAAAGAGGCGCAGCAACTTCCCCTCTACGCCCTGCCACAAGCAGCCTACACGCTCTACAAGCAGGGCAACGTAGCGCAAGCACGACAGCTCGCCGAGATACTGCACGACCACCTATCCTACGAAGTGGCTCAGGGAGCTTTCTTTGCCAACACCCTCGTAGGCGGTTACTTCTGGCGAGACCGCTCTATGTCGCTACAGCGAGAGACTATCGAACTCTTCGAGCTGCTAGGTCTCTACCCCGACACAGTACAGCAGATGCGTCGCTGGGCGATGGAGTACCTACGCACCAATCTGCGCGCTTCCAACCTCACGCAGCTAGAGCTACTGCTCACGCTCCTAGAGGACAACGCTGGGGAAACGGCTACGCACGACCAGGTGACCATCTCCATACCTCTTGCCGATGGCACGACCGAGCGCGTCGAGACCAACTCCTACTGCGGACTACAATACAAGCCTAGCCAACTAGACCGCACGGGCAGCATCGTCATCACCCACAGCGACCCGCAAGCGATCCTCTGGGGTGGCATCCTAAGCGTTGGCGAGAAGCCACTTAGCGAAGTGTCCGAGCGACAAGGCGAACTGATGATCGAGAGCAAGACTTACGTTCGTGAGGAGATCAATGGACAACTGCAAGAGCGACCCATTCAGTCTGGCGAAAAGCTCACCGTCGGGACTGTACTCATCACGAAGCTTCGCATCACCACACGTCGTGATTTGGACTTCGTCACCATACGAGACATGCGCTCCGCATGCTGTGAGCCACTAGAGCAGCTCAGTCACTACGAGTGGCAGAGCGGTCTAGGATACTATGTTGAGGCACGTCACTATGCGCAGATATACCATATCAATAGTCTACTCCGTGGCTCCTACGAGATCAGCTACGAGCAGAGCGTGGTACGTCCAGGCATCTACCAGCGCGGAATCACGCAGGCTCAGTGCGCTTACGCTACCGAGTACTCCGCTCAGACCGCTATGCCAACCCCTTACACCGTAATAGCAAATGATTGACCCCATACAGATTATCGAGCGTTACTACCCTACCGACACGCTCGGCTACCGCATCCTGCTGACCCACAGCCAGCAGGTTGCCGAGTTGGCGCTTGAGGTTGTACGTCAGCACCCCGAGCTAGCGTGCGATGAGCGATTTGTCTACGAGGGAGCCATGCTCCACGACATAGGCATCTACCTCACCAACACCCCCACGATCGGGTGCTACGGCACCGAGCCCTACTTACGGCATGGCTACCTTGGCGGCGAGCTACTACGCCAGCTAGGACTGGAGCGTCATGCTCAGGTTGCCGAGCGACACACTGGCACAGGACTAGACAGCGAGACCATCCGCGCTCGTGGGCTAGACCTCCCGACCGACCGCCTCTATATGCCCCAGAGCATCGAGGAGCGAGTCATCTGCTATGCCGATAAGTTTTACTCCAAGAGCCAGATAGAGCATCAGAAGCCCCTGGAGAAGGTGCGCACCTCGCTTGCCAAGTATGGTGCCGAATCCTTAGCCCGCTTCGACGAGATGCACGAGCAGTTTCAGGTGCCCAGCACATTAGTCTAAAGCACCTATCTATTCACTTACCCAGACCAAAACCACAATGTTAATACACTCCGCCACCTTCGTACAGAGCAGCCCTTCAGTGAAGTCTTGCCCTCAGAGTATCCTCCCCGAGTACGCCTTCATCGGGCGCTCCAACGTGGGCAAGTCCTCGCTCATCAACATGCTCACAGGGTACAAAGGGCTAGCGATGACCTCACAAAAGCCAGGTAAGACGCAACTCATCAACCACTTTCTGATCAATGAGTCGTGGCATCTCGTGGACCTGCCTGGCTACGGCTATGCACGTCGGAGCCTCGAGCAGCGGGAGCAGTTTCGCAAGCTGATCAATCAGTACGTATCGAAGCGCGAAGCTTTGGTCAACCTCTTCGTCCTCGTGGATATCCGCCATGAGCCGCAGCGCATCGACCTAGAGTTTATCAACGAGATGGGCGAAAAAGGCATCCCCTTCAGTATCGTCTTTACTAAAGCCGACAAGATCGGCAAGCAGGTACAGCGCGAGGCTGTAGAGGCTTACCGATCTCGTCTACTGGAAGATTGGGAGGAGCTGCCGCCCCTCTTCGTGACCAGTGCGTCGACTGGTATGGGGCGTGACGAACTCCTAGATTATATTGATCAGCTCAATCGTATGATAGCTGAGCTAGAGGGCTAGAACTCTAGCTCCAATCCGATCATCAAGTGCTCAGGGGTGAAGGATAGCCCGAAGCCATTCGAAGGCACACCAGGCTCCTCACCGTGATAGCTCTTGCGGTAGCCCAAGAAGCCCATACGCATACAGAGGCACAACCCCTCTGCAAGGTCTAGGCAGGCGCCTGGGCGCAGGCCTACCTCAAAGCCGTGGTGGCTATCACCCTTAGAGGTCTCGTAACTGTAACCCACATTGCCGTCTACATAGAGATTGAACGGTCCTCTATGTAGGTAGTAGTAACGAACGAAAGGTGAGATCGACACCTCGTGCTGTAGCACCTTCTCACCAGCGACCTCGTGCGACTCCAGTCCATAGCCAGCGATGAGACCTACGGCCCACGTATCGTTTAGGAAGTAACCGAGTTCAGGATGAAACTCTAGCGATGTCTTATCGGCATCACTATCGATCCAAAAGCTAGCGACACCACCTACAAACCACGATGCGTGGTGGTCGTGCTCGTCAGTTGTGGTCTGTGCCTGTAGAGAGACACAGCTCCAGAAGAGGGCGAGTAGTAGCCCTGCAGAAAGTGTAAAAAGTTTCTTCATGTTTAGTTGTATGTATTATTAACCGAGGGCAAAGGTCGGAATCTTTTAGAAGATATGCAATACCGACATCCTAGTAACGGGGAGCAGGCAAGGGAAAAACGATCTCCACGCGGATATTTCGTTTCTCCCCAGTGACTATTGTATTGTAGGAGCAACCTTCATCGATAAATCAACGCAACTATCAGTGCCACCTAGGTGAAACTGTAGTGCCATGCGGAGGAAACCGTTGGCGTCTCTACTCTTTTTTGTATCTTCGTAGCTACAAATAAGGTGATTCGTATCTTGATATGGAGTCATCCTCATAGCAATACTGACAATCCGACACCTACAAACCTATCAAATCTCTATGAAAAAACGCAATATATCTCACGCACGCTTTACCCCTAAGTTTACTGACATACCAATCCCCGAGGGTCTCCGCAGATGGCGACAAGGAGCTATAACAGGAGGCACCATCGCCTCAGGCATGGCTGTGACCGCCTTGGCTATCCTCTACTGGCAACGTCACAAGCGTAGTAAGAGTTACAGCTACGCTACCAGGACCTTTGACACGCTAGAGGTGGGTGCGGGAGTTCAACTGCATATCAAGTTTGACACCACATCACACGCCTCACTCAGAGTCTCCTATCCCAATGCTCTAAGACGTCGTGTGAAGGTTCGCGTAGCCGATAACACGCTATCCATCAGACGTCTACCCTATCGCAGCCATTGGGTACAGGGAGAGGTCTTTGCCGAGCTTACACTACCCTCCCTCAGCCAGCTGCGCGTGGTCGGTGATGCCAAGGTGGTGGCGACGGGATGCAACAAGCTCGAGACACCCTTTGACCTACTACAGATTGGTGGGCAGGTAGAGGGCTTGACCATCGATGCACACTATGCTGAGGTGCAGTTGCGAGGCAATGCAAAAGCGAATCTCTACCTCTCATGTGACCAGTCCTTCGTAAGTTATAGTGGCTCTCCTATAATACGTACGGTACTACAATCTGAGGGTCATGCTCATATCACCGCGACTGGGTCAGGACGTGCTACACTCCTCGGACAGACCAAGGAACTATCGCTGACAGCCTCCGATCGCTCTGTGATGCAAGCTGACACACTGACTGTCGAAGAGGCTGATGTGCTACTCTCTGACAGCGCTGAGTGCTACCTACATGTGACGGATCGGCTCTCCTACACACTCTGCAACGAGTCGAAGCTAGGACTGACCCAGCAACCGAAACACATAGTGAAAGATGAGGTTCTGGACTCGGCAACACTAGAAACACTAGATGGGAAGCGTTAAACTTCTCTCTCACTCCCCTATCTGATACTGACAAGACTATGTAACACTTTGATATCACAATCTTATGACAACACCCCCTCCCTACAATCCCTCTGACTATACGACACCACAAGGGCAAACCTATATGGTCACTCCTATGGTTAGCAAGGTGATGCGCAAAACCTTCGGCTGGATGACTATGTGCCTGCTGATCACGGCGCTGACCGCTATGGGAGTCGTAAACTCTGGACTCTTCTACCAGATAGCTTCATCAGGAGCTATGTGGCTATTGATCATCGCTGAGCTAGTACTGGTCTTCGTCCTCTCAGCTCGCATCAACAAGATGAGTGTGACGACTGCGACAGTGATGCTGATCGTCTACTCGGTGCTCAACGGTGCGACACTCTCTTTCATCTTCCTAGCGTATAGTCTCGGGTCTATTGCGAAGACCTTCTTCATAACCACTGGCATGTTTGGCGTGATGGCGCTCGTGGGCGCTACAACCAAGCGGGATCTATCTAAGATGGGTTCTATCCTAATGATGGCGCTGATAGGCCTTATCATTGCTTCGCTGGTCAATATCTTCCTTCGCTCGAGTGGTTTCGACTGGATCATTAGCATCATCGGAGTAGTACTCTTTACCGCTCTGACCGCTTATGATGTGCAGCGTGTGAAGCGTCTAGCTACTGCGAGTGACCTCTATGACGATACGCAGGTAGGACGACTAGCGATCATCAGTGCCTTGTCGCTCTATCTAGACTTTATCAACCTATTCCTATACCTCTTGAGGTTTTTCGGACGTAACGACGGGTAGTCCCTCTACAGCACATCTATGCCTCGAGCATCTCTCTGGAGTTCAGTACTCCTACTACTTTTCGGTCTTCTCCCCTATACGACTGTACGGGGGCAGGAGGCTCATACGTTTGGCTTCCTGCTACAGCCCCCCTCAGCACAGTCGCTCGCTATGGGTGGCAAAGTCATCTCCTATATAGATGCAAACCCTGGGTTAGCTCTGGACAACCCCGCACTCTATGGTCATGAAGTGGCAGGACGAATGTTTCTCTCCTACTTCAACTATATGCGAGGCACGCACAGTGCCAATGCACTCTACGGACTACCTGTCGGTGAGCGTGGCGCCTGGGCGGTCGCTCTGCGCAGTACATACTATGGCAAAATGCAGGGATACAATACGCAGGGGGTGGCTACGGCTCCTTTTCAGGCGATGGAGATGGCGCTCTCGGGACTGTACAGCTACGACTTGACCGACCGACTGCGTGGTGGATTAGCACTTAAGATGCTCTACGGGCAGATCGAGCATTACTCGGCCTTTGCGCTTGTAGCTGATGCGGGTCTGAGTTACTACCGCTCCGACTGGGGCACCTCGATAGGTATGACCATCTCTAATGTGGGCGGTATGCTCAAGAGCTACGGCCTCTCCCGTCGTATGCCGCAGTGGGACGTGCGTCTCGGTATGTCTCAGAGACTGGCGCATGCTCCGATACGCTTTCACCTCACACTACAAGGCCTGACTCCTTATAATATACAGACCTGGGGTGCGGGGCGGTCGACTGGCATACGCATAGCGAGCCACTTCGCTGGTGGTGTAGAGTTTGTACCGTCTGAGCAGTTTTGGGTCGGCATCGGGTACAATGCGAAACAAGCGGTGGACCTCTCGGAGCGAGAAGCTAAAAGCTTGAGTGGTCTGTCGGCTGGTGTGGGCTTTAACCAGAGACACTACCGCCTAGCGCTTGGCGCAACCTATTATACTCCACAGATGTTGGGGTTGATGTTTTCATTCTCCACAACCTTTGGCAATGACAAGTATGTCTACTAAGAAGATACAGATAGCGATCGATGGTTACAGTGCCTGCGGCAAGAGTACGCTAGCACGTGCGCTTGCTAAGGACCTAGGCTACACCTACGTGGATAGTGGCGCGATGTACCGTGCCGTGGCTCTCTTTGCGATGCGCCGTAAGCTATGGGATGGTGAGCAGTCTGACCTAGATAAGCTACGTCAGGAGCTGGAGGGGGTGCAGGTGACCTTTGACCCTCAGACGGGACACACGCTCCTCAATGGTGAGGATGTGGAGTCTGAGATTCGCACGCTAGAGGTATCTCGCCCAGCTAGTGTCGTGGCGAGCTATGACTTCGTACGTACGCTACTTGTGGCTCAGCAGCAGCGTCTGGGCGAGGCGGGCGGTATCGTGATGGATGGTCGAGATATAGGGACGGTTGTCTTCCCAGAGGCTGAGCTCAAAATCTTTCTCACAGCAACCCCAGAGGTGCGAGCAAAGCGACGCTACGATGAGCTACGTGGTAAAGGCGACCAGACCACAACGATGAAGATGGTATCGGCTGATCTGGAGGATCGCGACTACCGAGACTCACACAGAGCGATCAACCCGCTCCGCCAAGCTGAGGACGCTGTCGTCATAGATAATAGTGTACTCTCTATAGATGAGCAAGCTGCGATGGCTCTAGCTCTAGCACGACAGAGGGAGCAGAAGTAGATAAGAGTGAAAGCAAGCAATCAAATAGGACGTGTCGAGATAGACCCCGAGTCGGGCTTCTGCTTTGGCGTCATCAAGGCGGTCTCTCGTGCGGAGGAGATTTTGCTCCAGGAGCAGGGCGAGCCTCTCTACTGTCTCGGAGACATCGTCCACAATCGCGCTCAGGTGGACCGGCTAGAGTCTCTCGGTATGCGGACGATAGACCACGAGCAGTTTAGCCGTCTGAGCAATGCACGGGTACTATACCGAGCTCATGGTGAGCCTCCCTCCTCTTATACTTACGCTGCAGAGCATGGCATAGAGGTGGTTGATGCGACTTGCCCAGTCGTGCTGAGACTACAGCAGAAGGTGAGACAAGCGTACCTTCAGCACTTGGAGGATGATACGCAGATCGTCATCTTCGGTAAGCCTGGACATGCAGAGGTCAATGGGCTGGTCGGACAGACCGATGGGAAGGCGATTGTAGTGCGAGAGCCTAAGGACTTAGACTTGATCGACTTCTCACATTCGATCGAACTCTTTTCTCAGACTACTATGCAGGAGGATCAGCTCGAGAAGATGCTTTCGCTCATCAAGAGCCGTCTGAGTGGCACGGCAACGCTTATTTATCACAACACCATCTGCCAGCAGGTGGCACGTCGCATTCCCAATATCAGAGCCTTTGCCAAGAGCCACGATCGCATCTTCTTTGTCTCCGATCAGAAGAGTTCTAACGGGCGTGTCCTCTATCAGAACTGCCTCGAGGTCAATCCCAATACGACTTTTATCACCTACCCCTCCGAACTAACCTACGACTTAGTCCCCTCACACGAGGAGTCTATCGGCGTGTGCGGAGCTACCAGCACCTCGCGAGAGCAACTGCAAGAGATCGCCGAGATCATCGAGCGCTGGATGCGACAAAGACATAGCTCTGCAACTGCAGAGTCTTAACTAACGACTTACACTATTACAATATGACTAATCAACCCAATACTTCCCTAGACTCTCTATACACGCTACTCAATAAGCGACGTAGTCAATACCAAATATCTGCCGAGTGGGTCGCCCCACAGGAGCAGGTCGAGGAGCTTATAGAGCATATACTGCAGAAGGCTCCCTCCGCCTTCAATTCACAGCCTGTACGCGTTGTGCTGCTGACGGGTGAGCAGCATCTAGCGCATTGGCAGCTCATCGAAGATGCGCTCATCGACATCATCGGTAAGGAGCGCTACGAGGAGGAGACAGCGCCCAAGCTCAACTCAGCCTTTCGCAGTGGCATTGCGACCTTGCTCTTCTTTGACGACACCACTGTCACCAAAGGGCTACAAGAGCAGATGCCCCTCTATGCAGACAACTTCGCCCGCTGGGCTCATGAGGTGCAAGGCAGCCACCAGCTGCTCGCTTGGCTAGGACTCTCTCAGCTAGGCTTCGGCTGTAATCTACAGCACTACACCGGTATGGTGGATGACAAGATCAAGGAGCTCGCTGGGGTTTCAGCCGAGTGGAACCTAGTCGCTCAGATGCCCTTTGGAAAGCTGCCAGCAGACAACACACTCGAGCCTAAGGAGAAGCGTCCTATTGACGAACTCTTTAAGGTGCTATAACGCTTTCACTACCAACTAGCTAGAGGACTATTGAGATATGACAAGACCCTTTTCTAAAGCATGGTGTAGTCTCCCGTACTCACGACTATCGAGACCCTGGAGGCATCTCTTTAGTCCTCTTGTTCTCCTATTGGTCTACGCGCTCCACCTTGTATCCTGTCAGAGTGGTCAGGTGCAGATTGAGATCGACAGCGACAAGGCGGACAACACGGGCTACACGGCACTCCTCTATACGCTACAGAGTGGCGGAGTACAGATTGACACGCTTACCTTTACCAAGGTCGGCGAAGCTTTTTCCTACTCCTTCGATAGAGACTCTATCTACGAGGCGTACCTCGTTGTGGGCTCCTTCGAGCAATATTACCCGCTAGACCTGCAGAATCAGAGCAAGATACGCTTTCATCTAGAGGTTGCCTCACCGCACAACTGCTACGACCTAGACGAAGCTAAGAGGACGGGATACAAAGCTTTCCTAAAGGAAGCCGCACCGCTCCTACGTGCTTATGACAAGGCGGTCGCTGACAACGACTTTGACAATGCCAATAAGAATGCGAAGCTGGTAATGCAGCAGTTCATCGCCTTTGCCTCAAACCTCAAGGAGAAGGAGCAGACACGCTATGCTGCACAGATGGACTGGGCGCTGGAAATTATGTCTCTCTACGAGGACGGCTTGTCGCAGTTTCGTCAGGCACTCACGGATGGCTCCATAGACTCAGCTCTCTTCACGCCTGAGATTTATCAATTTGTCGTCCCCCCCTCGTCCGCAGCACAAAAGGAGTACCCCACTCTACGGGCTATCAATAAGAAGGACACGATCATATGGCAAGCCTCCAGCTATCCACAGGGGCGCATCCTCTACGGCACAGATATTGAGTGGCAAAAGGTGCGCATACCGCAAGGCTCCCAGCAGTCGATCACACTTCTGCTACCTCTCGGGAGCGTAGACTCGTTAGCTCAGATAGCCAATCGTCTAGGCGCTTACAACTACATCATTGATGCACCTGAGCCACTTCGTGTGCAGCTCTACAGATCTTTAGCTCCAGACAGACAGGCTGGCGTGATGCACTACCATACCGACAGTAACCACACACTCGTCGTGGACTCCACCTCTTATTTCCGATACAATGAGTAAGCTCGTCAAGACCTATTCCTCAGCCCTCGTCAGCCTCGATGCGCTCCTCGTCACCGTAGAGCTCAGTGTCTCCAAGGGCTTTAACATTAGTATGGTGGGACTGCCCGATGCGGCCGTGCGTGAGTCGCTCTCGCGTGTCTACACCGCTTGCGACTCCAGTGGCGCACATCCCAAGAGCTACAAGACGGTCATCAACCTGAGCCCAGGCGATGTGCGCAAGGAGGGCACTGTCTTTGACCTTCCGATCGCTGTAGCACTGCTTGCGGCCAATGAGATCATCCCCGAGGAGCCTCTGGCAAACTTTGTGATGGCTGGCGAACTATCTCTCGATGGCACCTTGCAGCCTGTCAAAGGGATACTCCCGATGGCTATTATGGCACGAGAGCAGAAGTTCAAAGGGGTTATCGTGCCAAAAGAAAACGCCCGCGAAGCTGCCGTCGTCAACGATCTAGAGGTGTATGGTGTCGAATCGCTCAGAGAGGTGATAGACTTTCTCGCAGGAAGAGCTAAGCTAGAACCGACGGTAGTCAACACCCGCGAGGAGTTTGCTCAGCAGCAGTGCGTCTCTTCGGTAGATTTCAGCGAGGTCAAGGGGCAACCCGCCCTCGTTCGAGCCATGGAGGTCGCAGCTGCAGGAGGGCACAACATCATTATGATCGGTTCGCCTGGATCGGGCAAGTCAATGGTCGCCAAGCGTCTCCCCACGATCCTTCCACCGCTCACCCTCCACGAAGCTCTCGAGACAACTAAGATATACTCTGTAGCGGGTGCTCTCAAGGGAGGCGTATCCCTGATGAAGAGTCGCCCCTTTCGTTCACCGCACCACACCATCTCCAATGTAGCGCTTGTGGGCGGTGGCACGACCCCACGTCCAGGCGAGGTGAGCTTGGCACACAACGGGGTTCTCTTCCTCGACGAGCTGGCCGAGTTCAATCGTGTAGCCCTCGAGCTGCTACGTCAGCCACTCGAAGATCGCACCATCACCATCTCTCGTGCCAAGGCGACCTTTAGCTATCCAGCCTCCTTCATGCTGGTAGCTGCGATGAACCCCTGTCCTTGTGGTTACTACAACGACCCTAACCGTGAGTGTACCTGCCCACCTGGTGCGCCCGCTAAATACTTGCAAAAGCTCTCCGGTCCTCTCTTAGACCGCATAGACATACAGATCGAGACCCGTCCCGTAGACTTTGACTCCCTCTCCGATCGTCGCCCCTCTGAGAGTAGTGCTGCGATCCGCGAGCGGGTCATCAAGGCGAGAGAGATACAGCTGCGACGCTTCGCTCCCTACCCTGGCATCCACTGCAATGCACAGATGACCCCACGCTTGATGAAGCAGTTCGCCTACGTCGAGGGCGACGCTATGAAGATACTGCGTCAGGCGATGATACAGCGCGACCTCTCTGCGAGAGCTTACGACCGTATCCTCAAGGTGGCTCGCACCATCGCCGACCTCGATGGCTCTGAGCAGATCTCGCTCAAGCATATCAGCGAGGCGATCAACTACCGCAATCTCGACCGCTCCTCCTGGGGCATCGTATCGGTCTAACAACAAGTAATACAATAAACAGCCGTCCATTGCCGTTAGTTCAGTAAATCAATAGACTCTATGAAACTTCGCAATCTACGCATAACCGCCCTCCTACTCCTAGCCTTGGGGTCGCTAACCTCTCACCTCACAGCACAAGAGGTGAGCCAAGACAGACGCTTCAATCCAGTCCTCACCTCAGTACCCTCACTCAATATCAACCCGAGTGCCCGTGCTGCAGGTCTAGCCGATATGGGTGTCTCGACCACGCCTGACGTACAGTCTCAGTACTTCAACCCCGCTAAGTACGCTTTCCTCAGTAGCAAGGCGGGTATCAGTATGTCCTACACACCTTGGCTCGCTAAGCTGGTCAAGGATATCAAGCTTATGGAGCTAGTCGGCTACTACAAGATAGGTCGTGAGAGCAACCAAGCACTGAGTGCCTCGATACGTTACTTCTCCTTTGGTGCTATCGAGCAGTTTGGTCCTATGTCTGAGTCTCTCGGTGAGGCGCACCCCAATGAGTTTGCCGTAGACTTTGGCTACGGACTACAACTCTCTGACAGCTACTCGATGGCGGTCGCTCTGCGCTACATACGTGCCGACAACAACCTCGCAACGGGTGAGAAGAGCGCTGGCAATGCCTTTGCAGCAGACATTGCGGGTTTCTACAATCGCTACTTTGACCTAGGCTCTGCCGAGAGCTTGTGGACCTTTGGCTTCAACATTAAGAACATCGGTACCAAGATCTCTTACGACAACGGTGCCACCAGTATGTTTATCCCGACCAATCTCTCGCTCGGTACAGGACTTCTCTACCCCTTTGATGAGTACAATGCGCTGGCCTTCAACGTGGAGGCAAACAAGCTCCTCGTCCCGACCCCTCCTGTCAAGGATCAAGCAAACCCTGAGGCATACGACGCTGCTCGTGAGAAGTATCTCAACACCTCCTCCATCGCAGGTATCTTCACCTCGTGGGCTGATGCACCAGGTGGCTTCAAGGAGGAGCTACAGGAGGTCTCCTTGCGATTCGGTGCTGAGTACAGCTACAACAACCGCTTCTTCTTACGTGCGGGCTACCACTACCTGCACCCTGACAAAGGTAACCTCCAGTACTTCACCGCTGGTGCTGGCTTCAAGATGAACGTCTTTAGCATCGACGCCTCTTACCTCGTCTCGACCGTCCAGAGCAACCCGCTCGACCAGACACTCCGCTTCACCATCGCCTTCGACTTTGACGGCATTCGTGAGCTACTCAAGTAAGCTACCGCAAGCATGACCTGCAGCTATCGCATAGGCTCTGGCTACGACATCCATCGCACCACGCCAGACCGACCGCTCATCCTCTGTGGCATACGCATCCCCAGCCCACTGGGACTGCTCGGTCACTCCGATGCAGACGTAGCACTGCACGCTCTGATGGATGCACTCCTCGGAGCTATCGGTCAGCGAGACATCGGCCATCACTTCCCCGACACCGACGAGCGATACCGTGGTGCCGACAGCACTCAGCTCCTCGCCACCGTTATGCAGATGGTACGCGAAGCTGGTTATCAAGTGGTCAATGCCGACCTCACCATCATCGCTCAGCAACCTAAGCTTTCGCCTCATATACCGCAGATGATAGTGCACCTCGAGGAGCTACTCGACACTCCTTGCGTCAATGTCAAGGCGACCACCCACGAGCATCTCGGACCGCTAGGCAATAGCGAGGGCATCGCAGCGCAAGCCGTCGTACTACTTACTCGCTGATCCCCACATCATACTCCCCCCAATAGCTACGAAGGAAACACCACATCCTTCGTGGCTATTTTTATTTCCACGAAAGCTAAAGTCGCTTCTTCGGAGCCACGCTGAGTGTGTACTTTTTCAGAAAAGAGGAGAGTCATCCCGCTTTAGATATTGGAGCAAAGCTTCCTAAAACTCGTTATTGCCTTAAAGTGGAGGGATACCTAAAGTATAGAAGGCTCAACCGCATCACTGCGACTGAGCCTTCTTGTTATTGGTACTGCTGACTAGTAGACCAGCAATCTTAGATATGATTACTTGCGCTTAGGAGCGTTCTTGAGGATCGCTACGAGGTGACGCCAGAACATCTCCACCGTCTTGATCTCCATACGCTCTGCGGGTGAGTGTACGTCACGCATCGTCGGACCAAAGGAGACCATATCAAGGTAAGGATACTTTGCGAGGAAGAGTCCGCACTCGAGACCAGCGTGGATAGCCTTAACCTCGGGATCCTTGCCGAAGAGCTCGCGATAGGTGCTCTCAGCAACCTTTAGGATCTCAGAGTCGGGGTTAGGCGCCCAACCAGGATAGCCGTCACGAACCTCAGTGCGTGCACCTGCTAGCTCGAAGAGAGCAAGGAGCATATTGCCCACATCCTCCTTGAGCGACTCAGTAGAGCTGCGCTGGCTCGTCTCGATGCTGATCACATTACCCTCCTGCATCTTGACACTAGCTAGATTGGTAGAGGTCTCTACGAGTCCCTCTAGCGAGTGGCTCATACCCATCACACCGTGAGGACAAGCGTAGAGCGTGCGAATGACCGTGTCAGCCGTCTTAGCATCGACAACCTCCTTAGGCGTTGTGGTCGTCTCCACACGGAGGTTGACATTAGGATCGACCTTCTTGAGTTCATTGCGGAACTCAGCGTCCATCTCGTTTGCCCAGATAGCTAGATCCTCCTTGCGATTAGCAGGGATGGTGATGACAGCCTTAGCTTCACGAGGGATGGCGTTGTGTAGATTACCGCCATCGATCGTAGCTAGGCGCATCTCAGGCACCTCCTTGAGTACCTTATATAGATAGCGCACGAGGAGCTTATTAGCATTGCCTAGACCGACATGGATATCGCCACCGCTGTGTCCGCCCTTGAGACCGCTTACCTTTACTTCGAGAGCAATCTGCCCAGCGGGTGTAGCCTCAGAGGTGTAGTCAAAGAAAGCCATCGTACCCATACCGCCAGCGCAACCGATGAACATCTCGCCCTCGTCCTCACTGTCGAGGTTGAGGAGGATGCGTCCCTCGACGAAGCCGGGCTCGATACCCATAGCACCCGTCAGACCAGTCTCCTCATCTACCGTGAAGAGGCACTCGATGGGGCCATGCTCTACGGTGGGGTCGGTTAGGACAGCGAGTCCTGCAGCGACGCCGATACCGTTGTCAGCACCTAGGGTCGTACCCTCAGCGTGAATCCACCCATCGGTGATCTTTGTCTTGATAGGATCCTTGTAGAAGTCATGCTCTACGTCACTATTCTTCTCGCAGACCATATCTATATGTCCCTGGAGGATGATGGTCTCGCGGTCCTCCATACCAGGCGTAGCACCCTTGCGGATGACGATGTTGCCTGTCTTATCCTGCGCATAGTCTAGGTTATGCTCCTCGGCAAACTTCTTAAGGAAAGCCTGTATCTGCTCCTCATGCTTTGAGGGGCGAGGGATCTTGGTGATTTCGTAGAAGTGCTGCCAGATGGGCATGTGAGTTAGATCTGTTATTTGCATCGTTTATTGCTTTGAAAAGGTTAGAATATTAGCTTGTTAACTACCGCACGTCATCAGTTTGTCTTATCAAATGCGTGCGTAAGTCCGACAAAAGGTATACCTTTGTCTACCTGAGAGCTGCAGCGCTGTGCTACTCTCTCTGCAAATATACTAAGAAAAACTATGAAACTCATCATCATATCCATTATCCTCATCGGACTCGCCGTGGTTCTACTCGCTTTACGACTGATTGTCAAGGGCGACAAGAGTCCTCAGAGTTCTCATATAGAGGATAGTAAAGCTCTTAAGAAGAGAGGTATAGGCTGTGCCAACAAGCAGATGGCGGAGCTAGCCTCACGGCAAAACTTAGCCGACCGTCTAGCCGATGATCCGCAATAATCCTCTCTCCTATCATACTAGTCAATCAACACTATAACTTATATGAATCAGAAATCAATCCTCCTACTTTCCCTACTCGTTGCGTCTCTCCTACTCGGTAGCTGCCAAAAGAAGCAGGCTGAAGAGCAGGTCACCACTTCGGGAGCACCCACAGAGAGCACCCCTACTAGCGATCACACGCTCAAGATAGGTGTCGTATCTCTCGACTCACTTTATAAGAACTATGAGTACTACACCCAGGCCAACAAGCAGATAGAGGCTCAGCTCAAGCGCAATCAGCAGACACTAGCCAACAAAGCTCAGAAAGCCCAAGAGGCCTACGCCAGCTATATGGAGAAGGCTCAGAAAGGTCTCTTCACCTCTCAGGCTCAGGTCGATGCCGAGGAGAAGCGCATCACAGCTATGCAGCAAGAGGGCGTTCGGCTGGAGCAGCGCTATGCCGAGGAGGCGATGAAAGCACAAGCAGATGCACAGAAGGCACTACACGACGAAGTGACCACTCAGCTCAAAGCTTTCAACGCGGATAAGAAGTATGACCTGATCCTCACCTCCGTAGGTCTAGAAGGGGTCATGTACGCTGGCGAAAGCTTTGACATTACCCAAGAAGTCCTCGACTTCCTCAACGCTGCCTACAAGACTAAGTCTAAGGACTCTAAGGAGACCAAGGAAGCTAAGAAGTAAACCCTACACTACGTGTGCTGTGAGGAGACATATCGCTCCTCACGCACGCCTGCTAATTAACCCGCTACTAACTACTATGAAAATCGCTATACTCGGATATGGGCGCATGGGACACATGATCGAAGAGGTCGCCACCCAGCGCGGACATGAGGTAGTTGCTCGCATAGATAAGGCTGACGCTGCCTTACTAGAGGATGGTTCTCTGCAGAAGGCCGATGTCGCCATTGAGTTTTCCACCCCTGAGAGTGGCTATCAGCTTTGCCAAGCTGCCTTAAAGGCGGGACTACCCGTAGTCACGGGCAGTACGGGCTGGAAGGAGCAACTAGAGGCACTCAAGGCTGAGGTGCAAAGCTCTGGTCGTGGAGGACTCTTTGCTGCGTCCAACTTTAGCCTCGGAATGAATCTGATGATGATCCTCAACGAGCAGCTCGCACAGCTCATGGCTCCCTATCCCGAGTACACACCACGCATTCAGGAGACGCATCACATACACAAGCTTGATGCGCCTAGTGGCACTGCGATCACACTTGCCGAGGGGCTGATCGAGCAGACCACCTCACTACACGATTGGCATCTAGGAGTAGAGACTCACGACGGTTCTCTCGGCATCGAGGCAATCCGTGAGGGCGAGGTGCCTGGTATCCACTCAGTCATCTATCACTCTGACATCGATGAGATAACGCTACGCCACGAGGCTTATAGCCGTCGGGGCTTTGCGCTAGGAGCCACCCTCGCTGCGGAGTATCTCCTGCAGCACCCCGTAGGCGTCTGGTCTATGCGTGACCTTATCCTACACAAATAGCCGTACCCACACACCCTTCACGCTATGAAACTGAAGCTTCACTGGCAAGACAAGTCCCTCTTTCAGAAGATTGTAGCCATCGCGATACCAATCCTCTACCTCTTCTTCTGCGTCCTTTGGGCTGGTCCCTTTTGGCTCATCTTCCTCCCCTTTATCCTAGACTATTACTTTACCAAGCTCATCAATTGGTCTTGGTATCGCAACATCAAGAATAAGACGCTGCGAGGCTTCGTCTCTCTGCTGGCAGACCTCCTCTGGGCAGTCATCGGCGTGCATCTGCTCAGCATCTTCTTCATTCAGAACTTTGCCATCCCCACCTCCTCACTAGAGAAGACGCTCCTCGTCGGTGACTACCTCTTTGTGGACAAAGTGACCTACGGCCCCCGTATGCCGATGACTCCGCTGCAGGTGCCATTAACGCAAAACCGCTTCCTCGGCCGTGAGTCTTACCTCAGCAAGCCACAGCTCTCCTACAAGCGCCTCAAAGGCATCCGAAAGGTACAGCGTGGCGACCTGGTCGTCTTCAACTTCCCCACGGGCGACACCGTCACGACCAAGGTGACCAACCCCGACTACTACTACCTCAAGGAGATGTATGGCGGACGAGCTGCTCTGGAGGCTCAGCCCGAGGTCTTTGGCAAGATCGTCTATCGTCCCGTGGATCGTCGTGACCACTATGTGAAGCGCTGTGTGGGACTACCCGGCGATCTCATCGAGATACGTAACAATGACATCTATATCGATGGCAAGCTACAGGACCGCCCCGAGCATATGCAGCTCAACTACTGGGTCTGCACCCGTGGAGGACGCTTCTCAGCTGAGGAACTCAAGCATCTAGGCATTAGTCTCGATGACCAGCACGTGGTCTCTGCGTCACGGCTCACGACGGCCGACTTAGAGGAGATGGGCTTGACAGGCATTGATCTGGGCGACGTGCAGGCACTTTACTTGCTGCCACTCACGGAGACTATGCGCCAGCAGCTAGCCAGTGATAGCCGTGTCGCTAAGATCGTTGTATCACAAGATCCCAATACCAATCTCTACCCCGTAGGTTATGACCTCGGCTGGACCCGTGACAACTACGGACCGCTACAGATACCACGCAAGGGACTCACCATCGAGCTAACGCCCGAAGCCCTAGCACTCTACAGCCGGTGTATACACAACTATGAGGGGCACGCCCTCGAGCAGCGTCCCGATGGCTCCGTCCTCATTGACGGGGAGCCCACTACGCACTACACCTTTGAGATGGACTACTACTATATGATGGGTGACAATCGTCACAATTCGGCCGATAGTCGCTATTGGGGCTTCGTTCCCGAGGATCATATCGCAGGTCGTCCAACTCTACTCTGGCTATCGCTAGACAAGGATCTAGGTCTTTGGAATGGCAAGATACGTTGGAGACGTATGATGCACACGATACATGGTCAGCCACTCTGACATAGCGACGAGGAGACGAGCCACCTGGCTACGCTGGGTACTTCCGACGATCATAGTAGGACTCATCATCGTCGGACGTCTCTTCTGCTTTGTCTATCGCCAGCCGACACCTGATGGTAGCAGCTATCACCTGATGAGTCGCATCGCACAGCCACATCGAGGCGACGATGTACTCCTCACGCTAACCTCTGACAGCTTAGCTGGGAGCAAGATGATGCTACGAGTCGTGGGCGAGCCAAGCGACACCTTACGCTTTGCCGAGGGCAAACTTCTTGTCCTAGGCAAGCGTGGTCGGCAAACCTTTATCATGCCACTCCCCCAGCCTTTACAGCAAAGCAGTTACGAAGTGGTCTTGGCAGCCGATGAGTATTGGCTCTTAGCCAAGCCCCCGCTCACGACCGAGACGATAGACTCACGCCACCTCGGACCGATTCACCGCTCAGCAATCACAGCGACAGTAATATGGTAGTGCTACCCACGGCATACGCTCCTTCGGTCGCCTATATGAGCTATTTACTCGACAGCTCCACCCGTATTGAGGCACACGAGTACTATCAGAAGCAGACCTACCGCAATCGCTGCGCCATCGTAGGTGCCGAGGGGGTGATGAAGCTCTCTATTCCCGTCCTAGCGGGCTCCTCACAGCAGTGCCCTATCCAGTCGGTGCAGATCGCAGAGCATGACAACTGGCGGCACAAGCACTGGTACACCATAGAGACCTGCTACGGCGCGTCACCTTACTACGAGTACTACGCACCCGACCTAGCACCACTCTACCTCGACAAGTCGCACCGAGCCATATCGCTCTATCAGCATAACCAGTGGCTCATCATGCGCATCTGCCAACTCATTCGACTCCCCTACCAGTGGCGAGAGACAGAGCAGTATATCGGTGCCTCAGCTGACGTCTGCTCACAGCTCCTGCCGCCCCTTTCCACCGCCAGCACAGCCACCGAAGAGGCTATCGCCTCCGTCCCGTACTACCAAGTCTTCGCAAGGTCGCTCGGCTTCATCGCCAATCTCAGTATCTTCGACCTGCTCTTCAATATGGGTCCCGAGTCGCTCCTCGTCTTACGACAGCTCCACAATCAGCTCTCTGGCAGCCTTAATACGAGATTGCACCCATAGTAACGCCCCCTTCACATCATCAGCATATCTTTGTCTCCGCAACTGCTCTAGTGGGCAGTACCTTGTGGTGCGCTCTAGATAGAGACTACGCATCATCAAGCCTGATTATTATAAACCTTATCACTTTACTATGAGACAAAGACTTTACCTCTTCACCTTACTACTCCTAGGACTACTGAGCTCCTCACACGCTCAGAGCAATCCCTACGGAGTAGATCCGACTGCTACCCCTATCGCCTGCACGACGATAGACCTAGACTTCGAAGATGAGCAAATCCCTACTGACTGGCTCAATGTATCTCTAGAGGGATCACGCAAGTGGGTCCTTAAGACTTTTGACGAGAATACAGCACTACGTATGACCGCTTTCCAATCGGGGAGCAAGTGTACCACCGCTTTTGTATCTCCCCTGATTGAGTTCCCTGAGAATGAGGGGCGGGGCTATCAGCTAAACTTCTGGAGTCATACAGGTTATGCCAATGGAGCAAAGCTCGTGACGAAGCTACTCGATCGCAATGGCAATGTGGTACAAGTCCTCGAGGAGTTCATCAAAGAGAGCCATCCAGACTGGGCTCCCTTTTGGGATGAGCACATACTCTACCTACCAGACATGACAGAGCCAGGCTATATATGCTTTGAGTACATCGGCAATGATGACAATACGCAAGGCCCGATTATGACCACGACCTACGAGATCGATGACATCGTCATAGAGCCTGCCAACGCTGAGCAAGAGCTCACAGCCTCCGTAAGTAGCTACGACTTCTATAGCCGTGCGATCAACGAGGATCATACCTACACTATTACCTTCCTCGGACGCAACCTCCCTGAAGACATACAGCTCTCACTCGTCGATAGTAGCCAGGTCTTTACCCTGAGTACCACTACCCTACCTAAGGAGGGTGGAGAGCTGATCATCACTTATCACCCCACAGAGGGCGGTAGTCACTCCGCTTCTCTCTCCGCAACGGCTGGAGATCTTTATGAGGGGATTATGCTCTACGGACGTGGCTTGGATCCCTCTAATCCCTACAATGTGAATGTCACTATGACTCCGCAAGCTCTCGATGAGGACTTTGAGCCATACGGATGGGACGACTCTGGCTACAATCTTCCCAAGGGGTGGGATCAAATCCCTCTCAAAGGTCGTGTAGCGTGGGAGGTCAGAGATTACAGCAATAACATGTTTCTACAGATCAATCCTTTTGGTCTAGGTGTAGAGGTCGAGACAGCCGTGACGACACCTTTGATCGATATGGATCCGACAAAGAGCTACACGCTATCTTTCGATTACAACTGGGGCTTTGCCAATGGAGCTGAGCTCTCCGTCCTACTCCTAGACAAGACGGGTAAGGTCGTCAAGGAACTCACGACACTCACCCACACCGACAATGTATTGTGGAGAGATGACTTCACACCGATGGAGATCTTGTTACCTTCAGGCTGTGATGATAGCTTTATCGCCTTTTTGTACAAAGGGCTAGACAGTAACGACAAGAGCCTGAAGCGTACGACCGCTTACCGCCTAGACAATATTAAGGTATACGCCGAGAGCGACCAGCCCTCATCGGGTAGCATCAAGGCGAGTGAGTCTCGTGTAGACTTTGGAGAGTTTCTCATCGGTGAGCGTGATGAGTATCAGATCAGGCTTACTGGAGAGGGCTTAAGCGAGGATATGACGATATCCCTAGAGGGAGATGAGGGCTTTACCATCAGCCCCACGACCCTACCCAAGGAGGGCGGAGATATAATAATCTCCTTTGACGCTAAGAAGTCTGGATCATTTGCTACCAAGATCCTAGTAAAGAGTGGCGAGGCATCTCTCGCGATCCCTGTGCTAGCTACCGTGGAGGGCGAGGAAGATGATGACAATGACGATGACGACGAACCGACCCAAGGCTCCTACCACTTTGACACAACGGCAACGCCTATCTCTCTCAATGAGGACTTTGAGTCGGGCATCTTACCCGAGGGGTGGAGCTCACAGGCACTAGTCGGTACTCGCCAATGGATTATCAAGGAGTACAATAGTAATCAGTATGCCCAGTTCTCAGCATTTAAGAGTGGCGAGCAACTGACCGTAGGACTCATTACGCCTCTTGTAGCGATAGACGCTGCTAAGGAGTACGAGCTACAGTTTGACCTTAAGAGTGGATTCTGCAATGGAGCGACCCTCAAAGTCTGCCTCTACGATGCTCAGGGACAATTGACTAAGGAGCTTAAGACATTCACCGCCACGGAGCCTGAGCAGGGGTATGCCGACAACTTCACCACAGAGAGCATCGTCTTGCCTAAGGGCATCAGCAATAGCTTCATCCTCTTCGAGTACGAAGGCGATGATAGCTCTCAGAGCAAGCGAACCACAACCTATCAGGTAGACAATGTCAAGGTAAGCCAGATCACATCACTGCAAGATGTTGTCGCAACGCCTGCCTACACAATAGATGGAGTCAAGTTGATCCTTACAGGTCATAGCTCTCTGACACTCTACACCATAGATGGTACGATGGTAGCTCACGGTGATTATCCTGCTATGAGCCAGATCACACTTGAGCCGAGCAGATGCTACATACTGCTACTAAACGGCATCACTTACAAGGTTATGACTCGTGAGTAATCACGGAGTAGCTGCAACTTAATATCTAAATAGGGGCAATCCCCCTTGACAATAATCGGTGACTAGCAAAGAACCCTCTTGACAGGGTGACTAAAGAGAACCACACAAAGCGGGTTACTCTATCACAAGTACACCACTAATATTAATAGCCACGTGGAGATTTGATGATTTCCACGTGGCTATTTTTTATTCTCCACGTGGACGAGATTCATTTCCTCCGAAGTTTCATTTGATTCCTCCGAAGTTTCATTTCGCCTCCACGTGGAGAATGTTTTTTCCCCACGTGAGGATTTTCGATTTCCTACGTAGGGGTCCCCTTTTTCTTCGTAGATGCGCTTTAATACTAGCTTTTTGTCACTTGAAAGGACGATCTAGTCCGACTATTTTTCCTTTATCTCACCAAATAGATCGAGATAAACTACACAGATTACACTTTTGTAATAGAAAAAGTGTATCTTTGCGCCATAGACAAGACGAAATAGTGCTAGTTATAGATACAAACATATTAAATATGGCCGGTATGAATACAAATAGTCGCAAGGATAAATATGTAGCTAAGGCGATCAGCATACTCAAGCAAGAGGGCTTCAGACTATCGCTCGATGAGATGGCTACCAAGATGGGGATCACGAAGAAGACCCTCTACAATAACTTCAGCTCCAAGGAGGAGCTGCTCAAGGAGTGCGTACACGCTATCTCGAGAGACTTCCAGCGTGTGCTCTCGATACTCGATGATGAGGAGGTGAGTGCCATAGAGAGCTTGACGAGGTGCTTCGCACAGCTAGACGAGCTCTTCGTAACGCTCAACCCCGTCTTCTTCTCCGACTTGATGCGTAGCAATCCCGATCAGGCGATGCTGGAGCATGTCATGGGGTCTAGCTACTTCAAGGAGCAGATGACGATCAATCTGCAGCGGGGCGTCCAGGCAGGTCTCTATAGGGCCGATCTAGACATCCCCTTCGTATGCGAGTATATGTCTTACTCGATATTTGGCTTTTACATACAGGCGGTGATACGCAGCAAGCCGTTGCCCTCGGGAAGCTACTTTGCCTCCATACTACAGTATCACTTACGGGCTATCGTCTCGACACAAGGTAATTAGTTTATACACCATAATCATGATAAGATCTAATCGTCGCATCAGGCTGCTCCTCATCAGCCTGCTCCTGCTTGTAGCCTCAGGCTATGCTCAGGAGAGCTACTCGCTACAGCAATGCCTCAACTATGCTGTGCAGCACAATAGCAATGTCAAGAAGTCGTCCTACGATCAGGAAAAAGCTAAGCAAGCTCGCAAAGAGGTAATCGGAGCTTTAATGCCTCAGATCAGTGGGTCAGCTGCGCTAAATGACAACGTAAAGAAGGCTAAGTTCATCATGCCGAACTTTATGAACAATATGCTCCCCGAGAAGATGCGCGACCCCAACGCTTCGCAATACATGACCATCGAGATGGGTACGCAGTACAGTGCCAACGCTGGAGTTGCTGTCAATCAGCAGATACTCAACATGTCGCTCTTTAACACGCTCGACATTGCCAAGGTCTCTGAGCGTATGGCGGCACTAGCAGCCACCTCGACCGAGGAGGATGTGATCGCCCAGACTGCGACACTATATTATGGAGCTCAAGTCACACAGTATGCAGCTGAGCAGATGCTACATAGTGTAGAGCTAATGGACAAGATGCTCAGCACGATGGAGGCTAGCTACTCCAGTGGTCTAATCAAAAAGGTAGACGTAGATCGTCTCAAGGTCAACCTAACCAACCTCAAGACACAGCAAGCAGCTATCGAGAGCGGACTGGAGGTGCAGAAAAACCTCCTCAAGCTACAGATGGGACTAGAGGTCACAGAGCCGATCGTGATCGCTCCGCTAGACCTAGATCTACTCGCTCAGCAGGAGATCGCCGAGAGTGGCTCAGCAACCTTTGACCCAGTGCAGCATATCGCCTACCAGCAGCTGCAAGAGCGTGAGAAGATGGCGCAGCTACAGGAGCGCTCTAAGCGATATGACTACATCCCTACCCTATCTCTCGCCTTCAATGCTCAGTACAACTATATGAGCGACAAGCTCTTTGGCGGTGGCAATACGCAGTACAGTTACCCGACAGCGATGCTGGGGCTGAGCCTGCGGGTGCCTATCTTTAGCGGTCTCTCTCGTCTCTCCAAGGTGCGCGAGAGCCATATGGATCTGCTCAAGGCGCAGGAGGATCTACGCTCTCTCGATCAGTCACTCCGTATGGCGCATCTCAATGCTTCGCTCAAGCTACAAGACACTCAGCGGACGATCTCACTACAAAAGGAAAACCAAACCCTCGCAGCACAAGTCTTCGACCTAGCACAGCAAAACTTCACCCTCGGTGTAGCTTCGCTCTCTGATGTGCTCAATGCGAGTCAGTCGCTCGTGCAGGCGCAGATGTCTTACGCCAGCGCCCTCGGCGACTATATCAAAGCCTACATAGATCTCAAGAAGAGCAAAGGCGAGATGAGAGACCTTATGAAATAACAGAACAACTCAACAGCATCACACTTATCTAGTTATGAAACGAAAAGTCTATCTACCGATAACCATCGTACTAGCTATCGGACTCATCGTACTAGTCCTAGTACTGAACAAGAAATCCACCACCGCCAAGACACAAGCGCTCCTCGCTGAGGAGTCGGCCGTGGCTGTACGCACAGAGGTAGTCAGCGAGAGCGACTATACAGCAGACTTCACTGCCAATGGGCTCGTGGAGGGTGTGCAAGATCTATCCTTCGTCTCTAGCCTCGGCGGACGTATCGTCTCACTCTATGCCGACGAGGGCGACCATGTCTCCAAGGGCAAGCTCCTCATACAGCTCGATGCCGAGACACTTAGAGCCGATGCCAAGGCTAGTCGTGTGGCTTACGAAGCTGCCAAGAAGGACTACGAGCGCTTCCAACAAGCGCACGATCAGGGAGGTGTGACCGACCAGCAGCTCTCGACGATGCACACGCAGATGGTCGCAGCCCAGGGGCGATACATATCTAGTCGCAGTCGCCTTACCGATGCCTCTATCAAGGCGCCTATCTCAGGACGGATCTACAAGCGCTACGTAGAGGTCGGTAGCTATGTCAATCCTGGCACAAAGCTCTTTGACATCGTCGATGATTCACAGCTCAAGGCTAGCTGCTTCGTAACCGAGCGCCAGCGTTTGCAGCTTACCAAGGGGCAGACGGTCTCTGTCGAGAGCGAGCTTTACCCTGGTCAGACGATCACGGGTAAGATTTCAATGATAGGTGACAAGGCGAACCACGCACTCGCTTTCCCCGTTAATGTGACGCTAGACAAGCAGAGCGCCGACGGACTGCGGCCTGGTATGTATGTCTCCATATCCTTCGGCAGTCAGCAGGAGACACATGGTATCTTGATACCCCGCCGCGCTATCGTCGGCAGCGTCAAGGACGCCCACGTCTATGTCGTAGAGCAGGGCGTGGCTAAGCAGAAAGCGGTCACCGCTGGTTCTCTCATCGGTGACCGCATCGAAGTGCTGAGCGGACTACAAGCTGGCGACAGTGTCATCGTAGCCGGACTCATCAACGTATCGGACGGACTTCCCGTCAAGACTATCAACGAGTGACTTAGCGGACGACAGCATGAAAATCGTAAAGTTATCTATCCAACGACCCATCTATGTCACAGTACTCTTCATACTGCTGACCGTGCTGGGGTACTTGAGCTTCAAGAGCTTGAGTGCAGAGCTGATGCCTAAGTTTACACCGCCTCTGCTCAACGTACAGATCATCTACCCAGGCGCCTCGCCTAGCGAGGTGGAGAACTCGCTGACGCAAAAGGCCGAGGAGGTGCTCTCCAGTATGGAGGGTATCGACCAGATGCAGTCCTACTCCTTTGAGGGTATGTCGATGATTATGGTCTCTTTTGACTTTGGCACCGACATAGACAATGCTATGACCGAGGCGCAAAACCGTCTCGCCGCCAAGCGTGCCGAGCTACCTCGAGAGACGCTTTCGCCTCGTATCTCTAAGGTGTCGGTAGACGAGAAGCCTATTCTGATTCTCTCCGCCAGAGCCGACATCGGCTCCACAGAGCTTTATGACCTTGTGGACAAGCGCATCGTCCCCGAGCTATCGCACATCAAGGGGGTCGCCAATGTAGACCTCATCGGTGGCGTAGAGCGTGAGATACAGATCAACCTAGACAAGGGGCGTATGCAGGAGTTCGGCATCACACCGATGATGGTGCAGGGAGCCATCAGAGCGTCCAACCTGGACTTCCCGACTGGTTACCTGCAGAGCGACCAGACGCAGATGGCCGTACGTCTCTCGGGCAAGATAACCTCTATCGAGGAGCTACGCCGACTCATCCTGCGCAACGTCTCTGGGACTCCCATACGTCTGGAGGATGTCGCTGAGGTGGTAGACGGGGTCAAAGATCCTGTCAAGATGGGACGTGTCAATGGTCAGGAGGCGATCCTGCTCAACATACTCAAGCAGTCCGATGCCAATGCGCTCCAAGTGAGCGAAGCTGTCGGCAAGCAGATTCAAAACCTTGAGGAGCAGTACACCTCTGAGGGACTCAAGGTGGAGGTAGCGCAAGATACGACCACCTTCACACGCAATGCTATCAGCTCCGTGCTGACGGACCTTCTCCTAGCGATCCTACTCGTATCGCTCGTGATACTGCTCTTCCTGCACAACGTGCGCAATGCGCTCATCGTGATGGTCGTGGTGCCTGTCTCGCTCATCTCCTCCTTCATCGGGATGCGTATCTTCGGCTTCACGCTCAATATGATGTCGCTCCTAGCCCTCTCACTGGTCATCGGTGTCCTCGTCGACGATGCTATCGTGGTCATCGAGAATGTCTACCGCCATATGGAGATGGGCAAGAACCGTGTCCGAGCCACTTGGGACGCACTCAACGAGATCGGTCTCACCGTCATCTCTGTGACCCTCGTCCTCGTGGTGGTCTTCCTACCGATCATCTTCACCAATTCGCTGGTGTCGGACATCTTGCGTCAATTCTGCGGAGTCATCGTCATCTCCATCCTCTTCAGCCTACTCGCTGCCCTCACCTTGGTACCTCTGCTCACCTCCAGGCTGGGCAATATACAGCCGCTAGGTGACGATCGTCCGCTGAGTCGTATGCTCACGGGCTTCGAGCGTGGCATCAGTCGCTTTGCCGATGGCATTTCGTCTCTCACACGCTGGGGTCTAAGCCATCGCTGGGCTTTGGCAGGCATCGTTGTCGTGCTAATGGCTGCGGTGCTGGTACTCTTCCCCTTGGGCTTTATCAACTTTGAGTTCCAGCCCTACATGGACCGCCAGGAGTGTATCATACAGCTCGAGATGCCTAAGGACATCTCTATGGCTGAGTCTAACCAGCTCGTGCGCAAAGCTGAGACGTGGCTCATGCAGCGCCCCGAGGTGGAGAAGGTGGTAACTATGGTCGGACTAACGAGTGACAACAGCCAGAGCAACAAAGGTACCCCCTACCTTGCAGAGCTAGATGTCAAGCTCCGGAAGACGCCCGAAGGTACCGAGTCCTACGTGGCTCATATCCGCAAGCCTCTGACCGACTACCTCGTCGATGCGCGTGTCAACGTCTATAGTGTGAGCATGACCGGTACCGTCTCCAAGGCGGCTGTCGAGTACATCATCTCAGGTGCGGACAAGGACTCCGTGGCTCGCTATGCGGACAAGGCTCTGGAGCTCCTAAGCACCGTCCCTGGGGTCATACAGCCTACCCTTTCGGTCGAAAACGCTACCCCCGAGATCCTCGTGCGGGTGGATCGCGACAAGATGTCCAATCTGGGGCTAACGCTAGACAACGTGGGGGGAATGATGCAGACTCTCTTCCAGGGCAATGACCAGCTCCGCTACACGCAGGGGGACTACGAGTATGCGATAAATATACGTGCCGACAAGGCTTCTCGTCGCTCTATCGAAGATGTAGCAAGTCTGACCGTCGCCAATCCACAAGGCGACCTGATACAGTTGTCGCAGTTTGCCGATGTGACGCTCGGCATCGGGCCTAGTCGCTTGGAGCGCTTCAACCGCAACAGTTCGGTGACTCTGCGCGCACAAGCCTACGGCGTGCCAGCAGGTGCTATCGCCAAGCAGTTTATGAGCCAGCTCAGCGAGGAGCAGATGCCCCAAGGCGTACAGATACAGACCGCTGGAGATATGAAGAAGATGTCCGACTCGATGAGCGTCCTCACCACCGCCATCCTCCTCTCCCTCCTCCTGATCTACCTAGCACTCGTCCTACTGTACAACAACTGGACAGACCCGTTCGTCGTTATGATCGCCATCCCGCTATCTATCGTGGGGGCTCTTCTCGCCTTAGCTATGAGCAATACCGCCATGAGCATCTACGCTATGCTCGGTATGGTGATGCTGATCGGTCTCGTTGCTAAGAATGCGATCCTGCTGGTGGACTTTGCCAACGAAGCTCGTGGCGAAGGCTTGCCCGTAGACGAGGCACTTATTCAGGCAGTCAAGCTTCGTACACGACCGATCCTCATGACGGCACTGTCGACCATCATCGGTATGCTCCCCGTAGCGCTCTCACGCGGATCGGGTGCTGAGCTACGTACCGGCATGGCGTGGGTCATCATCGGCGGTATGGCGCTCTCGACGTTGCTGACGCTGATTGTCGTACCAGCCCTCTACAAAGCCTTCCACGCTAGGCAGCGTACCAGCGCCAAGCCAAAGGCCGATATAGAGGCATTGATGCAGGAGTAACCCACAGGGGGAAGAACCGCATCGATTTAGTTCGTTTCTCGTCACGCCTAGGAGCAATCGCTTTCCTGGGCGTGACTTTTTTGCTCTTTTGGTCAAGAGGGCAAACATTCCCCTTTTGGAAATCTTATCTACTACAAATGAAGCACAATACGAATCGAAGAGTAAAGGGGAAAGGCTATCAATACAGCCCTCTAATTCTAACCACTGATCACTTTGATGCGCAGAGGCGAAAAAAAGGGGCAGAAACCGCTAGGTCTCTACCCCTTTCTTATTTGTCGTAGGGCTATGCCTCTACAGATACATATCGTGCCTTAGAGCTTGACTACTTGACAAGTCTAAAGCTCAACTCAGGTATCGGAGAGACGGCTCCATCCTTCTGCTCGTAAAGGAGTAGAATATTGGTATCCCAGTTGACCTTCATGATGAAGTGAGCGGTGTCGTTTTCTATCGTTATAGAGGCAACGTAAGCCTTTTGCGTAGCATCATAGCTATAAGACACAGGGACGGTGTACTGCAAGCCTTCAGTAGCCATCGTCAACTCGGCCTCTGTCTGACTTTTGAAGTAAAGCTCTCCAGAGATGTCACGATATTCCTCATCGATGTCAATCCCTGGGATATTAAGATCGGTCTTCCAGCGGGTATTGACAAGCGCCTCCTTGGGGTCTTTTTCCGTAGGCTCTTTATCCTTCTTGCAGGAGCTAAGCATCAAGGTGGTGCTGGCTAGCAGCATGGCTAGGCAGATGCGGATTAGTTGTTCTTTTTTCATTGCTTGAAGTGGTTTATGGTTATTATATCATCCTAAAGAGGCTACTACTTGACAAGCGTGAAGAACATAAAAGGCTTCGGCATGACGGCTCCTTCTTCCATTTCGTAGGCTGTCAAGATGTTAGTATCCCAGTTGACCTTCATAATAAATTGCCTAGTCTCATCTCCTAGCTTGATCGTGGCGGGATAAGCCTTTTGCGCAGCATCGTAGCTGTAAGTCAGCGAGAAGGTCAGCTTCATACCTCTAGCACCCACTGTCAGCTCGCCATCCGTCTGAGAGGTGAAGCGGAGCTCGCCTGATATCTCTCCGATCTCTTCGTCAATGTCAAGCCCTGGGAAGTTCGTTGCCATCTGCCAGCGGGTATCAACGAGCGCTTCCTTGGGGTCCCTGTCTTTGGGATCCTTATCCTTCTTGCAGGAGCTAAGCATCAAGGTGGTGCTGGCTAGCAACATAGCTAGGCAGATGCGGATTAGTTGTTCTTTTTTCATTGTGATTGGGTTATTTATTGGTTTAACGCCCGCTAAGGTAGTGCTTTTTCCCAATATAAAGAGCGTTTAGAGATGCGGGTGCTCGAGCTGTCGTATCTCCTGAGCGAGTGCGTGCAACGCCTTGCGGGCTACGGGGATCTGACGCTCGAGCTGTAGGATCATCTCGATCAAGTCGGCATCGCTACCGCTATGCTGGTGATAGGCTGTGCGGAGACGATCCAGTGTCTGCTCCTGCTCGGTGAGCTGCTTCTGCTGGGTCAGATATTGATCATAGAGGGTCGCAGCCTTGGCGGAGTGAAACTGCTCTCGGCTGGTGTAGATCAGATCCGGTGCCACGACGAAGGCTCCCTGAGAGGCACTGCTGTGGGCAGGCTGTGCGATTGTTTGCTGGCTCAGCAAAGCTCCGTAGTCTACGTCAGGACGCTGTGTGATAAGGTAAGGGCGTAGCATAGCGTACTGACGCAGGAGAGCGGGGTCATTGGAGGGTACCTCAGTCACCTCGCCATCATTGTAGACAAAGCGATAGACAGTGACCATGCCGTGGGGAGCATAGCGGTCGGAGACGAGGTAGCCGAGATGACGCTCAGCGTTGAAAGCGAGGAGCAAGTCATCGCCCGTGCTGTTGTACGGGAATCCTAGCGGAACCGGCTGTAGGTAGCCACCCGAAGCGGTCTGGCGGGTCATATAGAGGTCTCGCCCGCCCAGTCCGTGCTTGCTAATAGCTGAGAAGTAGAGCGTGATACCGTCTGGAGCTAGTGAAGGGTAAGAGGGGGCCTCTAGGCTGTCTGGGATGGCGGTAATAATCGTGGCATCCGCTTGAAGGGTTGTGGGGATCGGCTGATTGGCAAGAAGACCGCCATAGACGAGACGCACGGGTGCATCGGGACGCTCTCGAAGCGGTCTGATGTAGCGATCGCCTCGCTCGGTGAGGAAGCCTAGTCCTAGGCTGTCACAAGAGAAGACTTTGACACCCTGACCATTAAGGTAGTTGGCTAACTGCTCTCGTGCAATGGTGGCGGTGTCGGCAACTTCTAGCCAGAGGACATGCCCCATAAGCCGTCGCAACGCATACAGTCTCTCAGCATAGAGATCGGTAGCGTGATGCGACTTGCGCACTTTGCTCTGCTTCTCGAGCGAAGCGGAGAGCTCGTCTAGTCGCAACTCTCTGAGATAGCTCTCCCAGAGAGCGGGCAGGTACTTACTATTTTGATGGGCGAGGTACTCATAAGCTGAGACGGCTAAGTCACTGCGTCCTCGCTCTGTAGCCTGCTCCACGAACTGCGTGGCGATAGCTACAGAGGGCTTCGCACGAAAGGCTTGCGTGAGCGAGTCTAGCTCCTGACCTTGGACCATAAAGAGTGGCAAAGTGAGAAGACTAACGAAGATGACGAGTAGACGCTTCATGGGGGACTAGAGGTTAGAAGTTAGAGATTAGAAGTTAGAGGTTAGAACAAGCGTCTCGGAGTGGTCAGATGAGATCCGACAGCTCCGAGACGCTGATGATTACTGCTGAGCGATGCGCTGCAAGATGCCAGCGTAAGCCTCTTCGTAATGTGGTGCTGAGAGTCCTAAGCGATGACTCTCACGGACTACGTAGCCAACAAGACTCTCGACTTCGCTCTGATGATGGTTGCGTAGGTCGCTATTCATCGAGGTGGTCGTGGCGGGTGGCATACGCTCTATACGACGAAGCGCTGAGGCGACTGGATCAGCATCACTGCTACCCCACCCCTTAGCACGGTAGAGCTGGCAGAGCTCTTCGGTGAGTCCGATGACAAAGGCACGATGCGCACCGAGCAAGCCCTCGACGTTGCAATCGTAGTAGCCCGTCGCAGCTGCTGAGTTGGAGAGCATAAGGTACTTCTTGCGCACCTCCTCCATAGGATCGTCGGGAATGACAAGGTCTATGCCCGCAGCTTGGGAGATCTGGAGGAGTCGCTCTTCGCTAGCCGTGCGCTCACTACCGATGGGACGTGCGAGGGAACCTATGTAGAGTCGCTCGTTGTCGGAGTGGCTCTCCACTACACCAGGCTCTGTGCGCCGTGCGGTGATATAAGCGACACCCGCCCAGCGCTCGACCTCTGCGGGGAGCATCGTGCGGAGCTGCTCGTGGATGTCTAGTCCATTGAGCAGTGGCAGGACGGCACTCTCTTTGGTCAGATAAGGCTGGAGCGGACGTATGCTGTCGGCCAGATCATAGCTCTTGGTCACGACAACTAGATAGTCTATCGTCCCCAGCTCTTGCGGATCGCAAGTGACGCAGCTAGGACGTACGATAGTCTCTGCCAGACGAGGCGAAGAGATGCGCAAGCCCTCACGGCGCACACGATCGTAGTGCGCTCCTGGACGCATAAGGTAGGAGACGCGTAGCTGATCGGGATGCTCCATAGCGTAGCGTGTCCACAGCCCGCCGAAGTATCCGCCGACGCCCCCTAAACCTAGGATAACGATATGAGGAGGTCTCATAGCTAACTAATGCGTACGGGGAAAGGTCTCCAGCGTTTCCTTGAGGATCTCAGCCACAGAGGGGTGCGGGAAGATGATTTCGCTTAGCTCGTGCGCTGTCATGCCACGCTCGATGGCTAGCCCTGCAGTGACGATCAGCTCGCTACAAGGATTGCCTAGCATATGCACACCGAGTATCTTGCCTTCAGGATTGACAAGTACTTTGCAGTAGCCTGAAGCCATTTCGTTTTCGGCAACAAAGCGGCCAGAGTAGCTCATCGGGAGCATCAGCTTCGTATAAACTTTGTCTCCACTCTTCAGAGCATCTTCTGTGAAGCCTACGCCCGCTATCTCAGGATGCGTATAGACAACCCCTGGGATAGCACGATAGCTCATCGGATTGATCTCACGGCCGAGGATATGGTCGACCGCTACCTCTGCCTCACGCACAGCCGTGTGAGCTAGGAGAGAGTGTCCATTGACATCGCCCGCTGCATAGAGGTTGGGGAGCGAGGTGCGGAGGTATTCGTCGGTCTTGACGCCTCGACGCTCTAGCTCGAGCCCTTGGCTGAGCAGTGCCTCGAAGGAGCTGGTCACGGGACGACGTCCCACGGAGAGCATTACTTGCTCGCCCTCTACCTTAAAGGTCTCGCCCTCGTACTCGACCTCTACGCCATCGGCATAGAGATGCGTCACCTTGTGCTGGAGGTAGAACTTGATACCACGCTTTGTGTACTCCTCACGCAGGAGCGCAGCCAGCTCGCTATCCATCCCGTTGATGATCTCGGGGAGCATCTCAACAACAGAGACGGTCACGCCCATCTCGTTGTAGTAAGCTGCGAACTCCATACCGATGACGCCACCACCAATGATGACGATCGAGGCGGGAAGCTCCTTGCTGTCCAATGCCTCTCGGTGGGTAATGTAGTGCCCCTCCTCGACACCTGGGATAGGCGGGATAACTGTCTCTGAGCCCGTGCAGAGGAGTAGATGCTTAGCCGTGTAAGTCTCAGCAGCTGCCGTAACGGTATAGGTGTCATCGCCATTGTGCGCCGTGACAGTTGCATGCTCCGTGACCACGGTCACGCCAGCTTCCTTCATACGTGAGCGAATACCTGCGACCAGCTTACGAACGACTTTATTCTTTCTAGAGATAACCTTGGCTGGGTCTATTCGCTCTGGTGTACAAGCGACACCATACTTGGCAGCGGTCTGCACTGTCTGCCAAACCTTAGCTGAGTAAAGGAGTGTCTTCGTAGGGATGCACCCTTCGTTAAGGCAGACGCCACCGAGCGCACGCTCCTCGATGAGCAGCGTCTCCAGCCCTCCACGAGCAGCACGCTCTGCGGCTGTGTAACCCGCAGGTCCTCCACCAATAATAATAAGATCGTATGTCATAATAGTTGGAAGTGTCTAGTGAAATGAATGGGATCGCAGTTACTTGCTCTTGCCCTGATTAGCAACGGCTGCCTGAAGCTTAGCTATCTGCTCGGGATCACCAAGGAAGTAGTCACGCTGCAGCTGCATATTATCGTCAAACTCGAAAACGTACGGGATGCCCGTCGGCAGATTGAGCGCTGGAATCTCTTCGTCTGAGATGCCCTTGAGATGCTTGACGATACCCCTCAAGCTATTGCCATGAGCCGCGACAATGATCTCGCCATACTGCTCTAGATCGGGGCGAATGTTGCTCTCCCAGTAAGGGAGGATGCGCTCGACTGTCTCCTTGAGCGACTCCGTGAGTGGGAGCTCGTTAGGATTGACCGCTGCATAGCGTGGATCGTGCTGAGGTGCACGCTCATCGGTTGGGTCTAGCGGTGCGGGCGGGACGTCGTAGCTACGTCGCCAGATGTGTACCTGCTCCTCTCCATACTTAGTCGCAGTCTCAGACTTGTCCAGTCCTTGGAGCATGCCGTAGTGCTTCTCGTTGAGACGCCACGACTTCTCCACAGGGATCCAGTCCAGATCCATCTCATCGAGGATAATGTTGAGTGTCTTGATGGCGCGCTTGAGATATGATGTGTAAGCCTTAGCAAAGCAAAAGCCTGCCTTGCGTAACTGTCGGCCAGCTTCGTGCGCCTCCTCGATACCTTGCTCGGTGAGGTCAACGTCTGTCCAGCCTGTGAATTGGTTACTCTTATTCCACGCACTCTGTCCGTGGCGTACTAATACAAGTCTTTTCATAAGGGTGAGATAAGGGAGTTTCTAAATGATTACTGATTTGTTGTGTCAGGGAGCCTCTGACCAAGCTGCTGAGCGGTCATCTCCTTGATAGCCTCTAGAGATCCGCCAAAGATAGGTAGTGCCTGTCTCAGCATCATCTCATACTCTGCCGAGAGGTTGCGACCCCAAAGCATATCTATACGAACTAAGTCCATAAGCGTAACGAGCGAGTAGCGTACCATCGAATCGCTGATCAGAGCTAACTGATGACGAGGCTTCTGCTGACTAACCCAGTAAAGGAGCTGCGCCGTGTCACGGTAGAGTGCACGAACGATCTCATCTCCCTGCTCTGGCATATCGGCACGATAGTATGCATCAGCTAGAGCTACATCTGTCATGTCGAAGGGCACCGCCTCAGGCGAGATCACCTCGGCACACTTCGTCAGCACCTCCCTAGCTCGCTCGGTATCACCTTGACGCAGGAGTGCTTGTCCTAGCGTTGCGAAGACACGAGAGCGGTAGTAGTAAGAGATGTTGCGTCGGATGTTTTCGTCAAAGTAGATGTCGGGGTCATTGGCATTGAAGTAACGATACTGATGCATCACCAAGTCATACATACGCTCCACATCTACTTCATAGGGAGTCCCCACTACGGTCGTTGGGTTAAAGCGCTGCGCCATACCCACATGAGACATATACTGTCTCTGGTTGGCAAAGATATTCTGAGGAGCTGAGGTCACCCACATGATCGGTCTCTGCCACTCCGCTGCGCCCAGCATATCTAGGACAAAGAGCTGATCTCTCGTTACAGCCGACTTACCCTCTAGCGAAAGCACCATGCTCTCGGGTATAGGCAAGCCCTGAAGCTGTGGAAACTGCTTAGCAACAACTGCCGAGTCTATGGAGAGTAATACCTTCTCCGTAGGCATCTGCGCCTGCCCCTGAGGCACGATCCTTGTGGCTGCCTCCATAGCTTGGTCAAAAGGCATCGGCACCCCGCTCGTTGGACGTATCAGCGCATAGGAGTTCGTGACGAAGAAGGCGGGATTCATATACTTATTCGGTATCGGCTGTGCCTCATAGCTGTGACGGAGCATATGCTTGCCGTACCACTCTGACTGCAGGTAGCTCAGATTGCTCACCTTGACATCAGTGCGTACGCCCTCCACCTCCTGGGCATACCACAGAGGGAAGGTATCGTTATCTCCAAAGCAAACTAGCACCGCATTGGGATCGCAGCTGATCAAGTAGTTGTAGCCGAAGTCGCTTGCTAGGACACGTCCCGAGCGGTCGTGGTCGTCCCAGTTTTCCGAAGCCATCTGTATCGGTACGATCAGCCCTAGAGCCGAGACGATCGAAGCGGTCAGTACAGGCTTGAGCTTAGCACGGCTCAACAGTTCGTAAAGGCCTGCTACCCCGAAGCCGATCCATATTGCAAAGGCGTAGAAAGAACCCGCATAGGCGTAGTCTCGCTCACGCGGCTGCCCTGGTGTCTGGTTGATGTATAGGATGATCGCCAAGCCCGTCATAAAGAAGAGCGCCAGCGTGATCCAAAAGGCTTGCATCCCCTTCTTGCGTCTCGTCACTTGATAGGCAATGCCGAGGAAGCCGAGGAGCAACGGCAGCAGGTAGTAAGCGTTGCGACCCTTGTTGTTGCGGAACTGATCCGGCAGATCTTTGGTCTTACCCAGTGCGATCTGATCAATAAACGAGTAGCCCGTGAGGACTCCCCCCTTGAGCATACCGCCATCACCCTGCAGATCGTTCTGACGACCGATGAAGTTCCAGCCGAAGTAGCGCCAATACATATAGTTAACCTGATAGCGCAGAAGGTACTTCAAGTTGTCCGCCATCGAGGGCTTAGACATATCATTAGGATTGCGATCTACCCAAGCATTGTAAGCACTTATATGCTCTGGCTGCGAAGAGTACATACGGGGGAAGAGCATCTTGCTCCCCTCAGCGTACTTCAGCTCTGGCTGGCTGTAGATCTTGACATACTCGTCTGGTTCGTTGGGATTACTCTTCACCTTAGGCGCATAGACCGACTTACCCTCCTCCATAGCAATAGGACGCGCCACGTAGGTAGCACTATATAGGTGGGGGATAGCACCATACTGCTCACGATTGATGTAGCTCTTGATCGCAAGGGCCGTGTTCGGCTCATTCTGATTCATCGGTGTGCCTGCGAGCGAGCGCACGAGGATCACCCCATAGGAGCTAAAGCCGATCATAATGACCAGCATACACATTTGTGCCGTGTGCAGGCGCTGCAGAGAGACCTTTTTGTTTTGGAAAAGGTATACCGCCAGTGCTATCGTCACGATCACACCTAGCCAAACGGCTCCTCCGAAGTATGGGATACCGATCAAGCACCATGAGAGGAGGAATGAGCTGATGATCAGATTACGACCACGCTCACCTCGCTGGTAAAGCGTGAGCGAACCGACCAGCACCACCATAAGGACGGCTAGATAGATGTAGAAGCCACTGTTGTACGGCATCTTTAGGCCATTGACCACCCAGCGGTCTATCGTACCACCGAAGGCTACGACACCCTGCATAATGCCAAACATGATGACTGCAATCAAGACGAAGGAGACGATCAGTGTCGTGACGATCCCCTTGAAGGAGAGCGTATCATGCTTACGGAAGTAGTATATGAGAGCCATCGCTGGGATGCAAAGCAGGTTGAGCAGGTGCACCCCGATGCTTAGTCCCATCACGTAGGCGATGAGGACGATCCAGCGGTCAGAGCGATCATTGTCCGCACGGTCGCTCCACTTGAGCATCAGCCAGAAGACTAGTGCCGTCAGGAAGGAGCTAAAGGCATACACCTCGCTCTCCACAGCACTGTACCAGAAAGTATCCGTAAAGGTATAGAGCAACGCTCCCACCAGTCCAGAACCCATAATCAGGATCGTCTGCGCTAAGGTAGGGACAGGCATCACCCCCTCAGGGACCAACTGCTTAGCACAAGGCGAAGCACCTGGTAGCACCACACGACGCACCAAATGAGTGATGGTCCAGAAGAGTAGCAGTATCGTACCCGCACTGAGTAGACCACTCAGCGCATTGGTGTATAGTCCCGCCAGCTCAGGTGTAGGTGCTAGGTGCGCAGCGACATTGTACACAAGCATGTAGATCGGTGCCCCAGGTGGGTGTCCCACCTCCAGCTTAAAGGCCGATAAGATAAACTCGGGGCAGTCCCACAGACTCGCTGAGGGACCGATGGTCATCAGGTAGACCACCGCTGCGATGACGAAGGTCACCCAGCCCACCACGTTGTTAAGCAGATTGTACAGTCGCCAGTTCTGTTGCATATCTATAGTTATGGTATCGTATATGGGGACAAAGATACGAAAATACGAGTTAGAGATTAGAGGTTAGAAATTAGAGATTAGACTCTAAGAGACACTAACCTTACTCTCTAACCTCTAACCTCTAATCCCTACCCTATCAAGCGGATCAGACAGTAGCCCCCGATGGTGAGCCACAGGTAGAGTGCACCCGCAAGGAGGAAGGGCTTGCCACCAGCTTGCTTGAAGCGGGCAAACGAAGCATCGCTACCGAGTGCTGCCATAGCCATACAGAGTCCGAAGTCGTCTGCCCAGCGAATCCCGCCACAGATCTGACTGTAGAGATCGCTCATACCCTGCTGCTCAGCGAGGTAGCCGATGAGCGTATTGACGCAGATCATGATGAGGAACCAGATAGCGAACCAAGGTATCGACACCTTGCGCTGCACCGTAGCTCCTCCCCGCCCGCCACGATGCAGGACGGAAGTAAGGATCAAGAGGTAAGGCGCCAAGAGGATCACTCGGATCATCTTCGTAATGGTCGCTGTCGAGGCGATAGCATCTCCCATAGCACCGCCAGCTCCCGCCACGTGTGCCACCTCGTGGAGCGTTCCTCCAGTGTAGATAGCCATCTGATGCTCCGTCAGTCCGAGCCACCCTGTAGCATAGACGAGTGGATAGACAAACATACTGAGCGTGCCAAAGAGGACTACCGTAGCGACCGCTATGACTGTTTTCTCCGAACTAGCTCCCAGCACAGGCTCTGTTCCCAGCACCGCAGCAGCACCGCAGATAGCACTGCCCGAGGCAGTGAGGATGGCGGTATCGCGATCCATCTTGAGCCAGCGACCGATGAGTACCCCGAGGAGGATCACCGAGGTGACGATGATGAGGTCATAAACGAAGGCTGTAAGACCCGCAGCATAGATATCTGTCAGCGTAAGGCGAAAAGCGTAAAAAACGATCGCCAAGCGCAGGATACGCTTCGATGAGAAGGCTAGCCCTGGCACCCAAGCGGGACTAAGCTTATGCCGTAGTGTGTTGGCATAGACCATGCCTATTAGGACGCTTATGATGAGTGGAGAGATGCGGAGTGTCTCCTTAAAGAGTGGTAGCTGCGCTAGTAGGACAGCGACACCAGCGAAAACCACCATCAGGAGTAGCCCACACCAGAAGCCCCTCGTGGGGCGTGAGATTGCTTTTGTCATAATATAATAAGTATAGGTCTAGTGGAGCTTTTACAGAGCCACGAAGGTGTAGAGTAGCGAGACGACCGCTATCACAGCAAAAACTAAAGCAAATATGCGGTTGAAGATGCGCAAATTGCGCAAACTCACAAAGTCTCTCAGACGAGTCGCTATGTAGGTGATAAAAAGCCACCAAATAAGAGCCCCTAGAGCAATAGAGATAAGGCCGAGAGCAAACATCCCGTAGGGAGGCTCGCCGAGCGGATAGACGAAGTTAAACTGACTGAAGAGGACTACATAGACGGGGACTATGAGCAGATTAGGGATGGTCAGCAAGAAGCCACTACCTAAGTGAGAGAGGTTGCGCTGATTGATCTGCCCAGCGACACGCTGCGACACCTCGATGCGGGGTTTACTGAAGTATAGGTATATAGCAAAGGCCAAGAAGAGGAGACTCGCCACGATACGCAGTGCCATCTTGTTGTGGTCTACATAGTCCAGCATAATCCCCGTAAAGAAGTAGGTAATAATCGCATAGACTAGGTCCCCCAATGTAGCTCCTATCCCTGTGATGACCCCAGCACGCCGTCCCTGCTCGAGAGCACGTCGCAAGCAGAGGACCCCTGCAGGACCCATAGGTGCAGAGATGCAGAGACCTATGATAATCCCTCCAAACAGCTGTAGTATGTACTCTGTAATCAACATGTATCTATAGAATCGGCAGGAGAAGCCCCACGGAGCCCTTTCCTACCTTACTCTCGTGCAAAGATACAAAAAGGAGAGCGTTACAATGGATTGGAGGTTAGAAAAAAGGAGACCACTCTCCAATGGTGAGCGGTCTCCTTTCTTCTATATATGTAGGTTCTATCAGCTAAGCTCCGTGGAAGAGGTACTCGGCCTGTATATCGCGTGTCATCTGCGTAAAGAGCTCCTCGATCAGCGCATCGGCTACATCGAGCGCACGCCACAAGATCGCATCCGAAGCTTCTTGTAGCACATCCTGCGCAGCATGCGTCATACCCTTGTCTAGCATATGACAATAGCGACGTTGTATCTCCTCAATGCGCTCATCGCACTCCAGCTCGAAGGCGTGGTAGCGCTCCTTGATCAGCGGAGCATACTTATTATAGTTGGTCATACCCAGCACCTGCACCTTGCGGAAGGTCCAGTAGGCCGACTCCTGCGAAGACTCACCCCCACCCTTAGTATAAGGCTCTGGATAGGAGGTCACACCCTGGAAGAGCGGCACGAAGAGACCTAGATCTGCCATACCAAGGCAAACGTGGTTGATCCGCCCGACAGCTACAGGGAGCTTAGGTTGCACCTGTAAGATGTGCGTCTGCGTAGTACGGAAGATAGAGACAGGACGGTACACCTCGTGCGGATTGCTGTGGAGGTAGGGGTCATGCTCCGTGCCGTCGTAGTGAAAGCGGAAGGCGTGGCGCATAGCCTCCATCGTGATCGGCTTCTCAGCCTTAGCATAGACGGGGAAGTCATTGACAGCCACATCTTGTTTCATCTGAGGGGTAAACATCTGCTGGAGTCCCCAGACGCGTGGATAATTGTACGTAGTGTCTAGCTCCACGTCACGGATATAAGCTTTGTGAAAGTCAAAGGCACCCTCCTTCGGATCATACAGTCTATGCTCCTGGGCAAACTCGACGAGGTCGCTGGATGCCATAAAGTGCTCCTTGTCCTTGGGATCGTACTGACGGAAGCGACTCTGATTGCCCGTGACGAAGTATTGCTCCTCTGGCATGCGACAAGCGAGCCAGCGATGCCCCGAAGCGGTCTCTAGATACCATATCTCATCGCTATCAACGAAGCCGATGCCAAAGCCCTCGCTAACACCATACTCCTCGATAAGCTTGCCGAGACGCTCTACGCCCTCGCGAGCCGTGTGAATGTAGGGAAGGACGATGTTGAAGACTGAGTTCTCAGCCACACCATCCTCCACAAGTGGATCGACAGCCAGTGCAGCGTCACTACTAAAGATCGACTCCGTAGCACTCATGCCGACACCCGACTCGTTAAAGCCCGCACTCCCCCAGTGCCCTTTCAAATGATAGGGAGGCAGAGCCGAGTAGCTCTGCGCATCGCCAGGCAGATCGCAAGCGAAGGGGCTATCGAATGCGTCAAAGCGCATAGGATCGACCGACCCAGGCTCACCTGGACGATAGATGGTGAGGTTCTTGGCAAACATAGCGTCCCAGTCTTCTGAGCGCGCTACGATGCGTGATCCATCAGCACTCATCTGACTGCCGACGATGATGGTCGTACACTCAGAGGGTAGATTAGAAATCTTCTTATTCATAGTACTTGTGTCTTGATATAAATCTCGTAGAGACAAAGGTACCTATTTTGCTTCACTTGAGATAGTCCCCGCCATACCCACTCTCAGTGAGTTTTTTTCTGTGGGAAGGTTCTTATATCAGAAAAAAGCATTACCTTTGCACCACGACAGAGCGAACGGCACTTCCTACGACTAGGATTATAGCCCACAAGCTCTGCAACGAGGCTCCTCAGAGCCTACAGAGAGACACGCCTCAGAGGCAAGATCTCGGGTCCCATAGCTCAGTCGGTTAGAGCACCTGACTCATAATCAGGGAGTCCTTGGTTCAAGCCCAAGTGGGACCACAGCGATGCGCGCTTTGCATCCATTCATCTAGCGAGTGCAATCCAATGTTTGGGTTGCACTCGCTCTATATTTTATCGGGGAGATCATAGTTAAGCTGGAGAATCTAGAGGATTAGGGTGGTCAGAGTGAGCTGAGTCGTCGGAGGTGATGAGTAGCCCGCTGACTAAAACGTACGAGCGATTGCGTCGATCGCTATTTTCAGTACTTTTGCGAGGAGGAGCCTCGTTGCAGACAGCTCAGCGAACTTAAGCTCGCTTTACTCCATATTTTCTACCTATGACTACCACTGTCCGATGAACGAAATAAGAAGATCTACCCGCCCCCTGTCACGTCTGACTCGCATACCCCTATGGGTACTCTGTGCTACGCTCTTGCTGATAGCATGTGTGCGGTCGCCCTGGCAGTATGACCGCTCAGAGGGCAGCCAGCCCTATCTATCTGTCGACACGATACGACTAGACACGCTCTATAGTTCGCTCTCCTCAGCGACCCACGTGGCGATGATCTACAATCAGCACGACCAGCCACTACTTCTTGACGAGGTGGCACTCTTGAGTGGTGGCAACAAGGGATACCGCATTAATGTAGACGGACGTAGCGGCTCGCAGATACGAGACATCACGCTGCCTCCTCGTGATAGCATCTATATCTTTGTGGAGGCGACCTTTACGGCTGGGGACTCAGATCTGCCGACGCTAGTGACCGACTCGCTCCTATGGCGCTGTAATGGGGTCACCCACTATACCCGCATCGAGGGCTATCGGCAAAACATCTCTACCCTACCTGCCAACTTGCATATAGCGACAGACACCCTTTGGAGTAGCGAAAGACCTTACTTGATCACCGATAGCATCACCATAGAGCCTGGTGTGCGGCTAACGATTGCCGAAGGAGGGCATCTGCTATTGCCTCAAGGAGGTAGGATCATCGTGCGGGGAGCCTTGACACTAGCGGGCTCTGCCTCTCGACCTATCCTTATAGAGGGTATCAGGCGAGACAACCTCACCTCAGATGTCTCCTATCGTCTGTTACCGAATCAGTGGGACTACATACAGTTTACCGCTGAGAGCCAGGGCAATGAGATACGCTACACGACCATTCGCAATGGACGAGGGGGCGTGACCTTCGTCCAGGGTGGCGATCCTCTAGCTGAGCGACTACTCCTTCAGTCCAGCACCATAACCAACATGGGCGGAGATGGCTTGACCCTCACCAGAGGTAGCTATACCTTACGAAATAGTGAGCTAAGCAATGTGCGCGGCACCTGCCTATCTATGGAGCAAGCTTCTGTACAGGCAGAGCATCTGACGGTGGTGAGTGATTACCTATTTGACCATAGGCGTAGCCCTGTACTCTATGTAGGTGAGGGGGGTAAGCTCCAGATGATCAATAGCATTGTAGACGGGCGGCAGACAATCTCACTGCAGAGCGATACCCTTCGTCGCTCAGGCGAGCTGGCGTGGCACCCCTCGGCTCAGTCGCAGCTAGATCTACAGCATTGCTACCTACGACTGGAGCAGGACTCTATCGTAGCTAAGCGACTCATCGAGGAGCTCTTTCCGACTTGTCATCGAGCTACCGTCGCCTTTGTGGACAGCTACTGGATGCTAGGCAAAGACTACAAGGATCGTAGCAATAGACAAGCTCCGTATCACTTTCACTTTGACTTTCATCCAGTGGAGACGGCTGGTCTACAAGAGCTGTCGCCTATAGCTCCTACGACTTGTGACCTCGATCGTACGGGTCTGCCTCGACGCAAGAATCGACTCGGTGGCTATACCATTGGGGCCTACGAGGCGATCACTCCGCCAGAAGAGAAGGAGTAGAAGCCCTAACCCAACCATTTTTTCTACGTGGATATTTTCAAATCCCCACGTGGAGAAAAAACATTCTCCACGTGGGCGTGAAATAAAACTTCGGAGGAATCCAATGAAACTTCGGAGGAATCATTTCTCCCCTACGTGGAGAATAAAAAATAGCCACGTGGAAAATGTCAATTCTCCACGTGGCTATTCTGTTTTATAGTCTCAATTGATTGGAATACGCCGACCTAAATCTGGCCCAGCTCCTCAAAAAAGGTGTTAGCCCTGCCTCTAATATCTAATCTCTAACTCCTAAATTTGTACCTTTGTACGCGTCTAGCCGTTTCGTCCTAGAGTGGCTCCGCTCAGAGCGAGCACCGAGGGCGCTTGCGGCTCATTCAGGCACCAAACTTAGCTTATGAAATCCGTACGAAGACGTCGTAAACTCTTTTGGATCCTACTTCTCGTCCCACTGACAGTACTATTACTGCTGGTGGGTGCGGTCTACCTGCCTACTATACAGCGCTGGGCAGTAGGACGTCTCGTACATACCCTCGAGGAGCAGACTGGTTGGAATATTACTGTCGAGGAGATGCGCATTAGCTTTCCGCTGCGAGTAAGTGTCGACAAGCTACTCGCCACTGAGGGCAGTGACACGATCATATGGGTTGACGAGCTACGCACCAGTCTGCCACTGATGCCTCTCTTTAACAAGCGTATAGAGGCTCCCCGCCTGAAGCTACAAGATGCGATCGTGGCGATGCCTCTAGATAGTCTCAATCGTAGCCGTATCGATGCTCGCCTAGGGGATATGGATGCGGGACATGTGCAGGTAGACTTGAGCTCGATGGATATCGATATCGCTGCGGTCTCATTAGCTGATGGGTTCTTTGCTTACACCCAGATTGACACGACGGAGAGCAGCGAGCCGGGCTCTCCGATGAGTATCAATGTCAATCGTGTGGATCTCACACACTTTGCCAGTTACATACACCTCTACCCTTCTGGAGTACACACCGATGCCTGGGTCGATCGTGGTGCTATCGACAAGGTAATGGTAGAGCTCCCAGACTTTAACCTACTCATAGATCATATCGACTTAGACCTTACCAAGGCAACCTATGCGAGAGATACTGCCATAGTCCAGCTCCCCTACGTGGATTATAGTCATATGGTTTATCGTGATGCGCATGTAGATATGGATGGACTCGCCATCAATAGCCAGGGATTGGTACAGATGGACATTAACCAGCTGAGTCTACAAGAGCAGAGCGGAGCGCAGATGGAGCGGTTTAGGGGATACTTTAAGCTAGAGGACAAGGTGATCAATATGCGCAACTTCTCGCTAGCTACCCCCACAAGTAAGCTAGCTGGCGATCTGATCTTGCCCCTAGACCTCTTCTCTGGTGATGAAGAGGCGGTCGTCACCGCCGAGCTCAAGGGTACCTTAGCGCCACAAGACCTATACTACTACACGCGCATTAGCCTAGACAGTATGCTCTATAGCCCTGGAGCGCACAAGCAGCTGGCTGACGTGCCACTGTCGATAGACGTGCGCTCACGGGGCTCGCTGCGTGCTTTAGACATATACAATCTGGAGTTACAGCAAGAGGGCTTCATCGCACTCTCTGCTAGTGGCAAAGCGACTAACCTACTCGATGAAAGAGCACGCACAGCCTCCCTACAGGGTAATATACAGACAGAGCCTGCGGCTAAACTACTTCTAGCCCTGGCTGGCATAGACGAGACGTCTGGCTCTGTGACGCTACCAGATAGGATGGATCTAGACCTAGACGGCACACTACACGGAGATCAGATCACAGCGGATCTACATCTAAGTACTCCTAGGGGGGCGCTAGCCCTCAACGGGCTATACGCACTAAATCAGCAGCGCTACAAGCTCGATGGTCAGCTCGATGGTCTGGATGTCGCTCAGTTTATGCCACGAGATTCCATCGGAGTGATCTCGGGAACGATCAAGGCAGATGGCGCAGGCTTGTCCCTAAAGGCCAAAAACAAGAATGGACTCATCGCTGTAGATCTCGATGAGGTCAACTATCGAAGCTATGCGCTCCACAACCTTGCACTCGATGGCTCTCTGCGTGGAGACTCCGTTGCGGTCTCTCTACAGGCTAATGACCCCTCGGCACAGCTCGTTGGGAATCTTGCGGGTATGCTGATCACAGCTGGTGAGCAGCCCTCCTTCGGGGGTAAGATAGATCTAGATGTCGCCCACCTAGATCTGCAGACTATGGGTCTGAGCGATAGCATTATGGAGGGACGTGCGAGGCTGTCGGCAGATCTCTACAGCGACTTTGCAGAGACCCATGTGATCGATGGCGAGCTGTCTGGTCTACACTTCGCCATCGGCTCTCAGCGAATAGATAGCGAGCAGATCGACCTACGCTTAGCTAGTGACACGACACAAGTCTTAGCACAGCTAGGAAGCACCGACATAGACCTGCGTGTGACTACGCAGGAGGGTCTGAGTCAGCTCTTGACCTCTATCTCTGGCATCTCCAAGTGGGCGGGAGAATATCAATTTGACACGCCACGACTGACCGCTTACAGCGACCTAATAGGCGTCCTACCCAATGCCCACATAGCACTACATATGGGGTCAGAACATCCGCTTCGCTCGCTACTAGAGAAGTACAATGTATCTGTAGAGTCTCTCGATGCGGATTTACTGACCAGTCCCAAGCTAGGGATCAATGGACGTATCGAGCTACACCAGCTACAGTACGACACGATACAGTGTGACAACGCTCTCCTCCAGCTGACGACACTCTCCCCGAGTCGACCCATACTCCTAGACCACCTGAACCATGTGAGCCAGCAGTTACCCTCTGAGGCTATGAGACCTCTCCTCCTGTCTGACCTCTCCGATCAGTTTAACTCTGAGGAACTTGCCCAGCGCTATGTGCATCCGTTGCTACAGATAGATCTAAGCCTCGAAGGGGAGCGACAAGAGCAGCGTCCTCCATACAAGATCATCGGATCGGCTCAGACAGACCTCGTAGCCATCAATCTTGACTTCGACTGGCTACGAGACCACGAACTATTCTACAGCTTGGGAGCTAGTGGCTATTACAACACCGAGGGCTTTGGCGTGAGCCTCTCCAACAAGGATATCTATCTCGCTGGCGAGCGACTTCGTGCGAATGAAGACAATGCGCTCTTCTACTTCCATGAGGACAATCAAATCTTTGCCAACCTGGAGCTGACGAACCCTCGAGGCGCCCAGCTCACACTGCATAGTGAGATGGATGAGCAGAGCGATATACAGAGCTTACTCTGCAATGTACAGCGACTAGAGCTGAGCGACTTGTCACGCATCCTGCGACTCCCAGATATGAGTGGACGTACCTTTATGGATCTACGCATCGAGCGTGTAAACAATGTCTATCGTGCCACGGGTGATCTCTCGGTCAATGAGATGACCTATATGGATGGGGAGATCGGCAACGTGAGTGTCGCCTTCTTCTATGAGCCTCGTGACAACGCTTCTCAATATGTCACCGCTCAGGTGAGTAGCAATGGTAATCTAGCACTGACCGTAGATGGTATCTACCATAGCCGTAAGGGTCAAGAGGCTCTCGATATGAACGCTTTATTTGAATCCTTCCCGCTACGACTGGCTAACCCCTTCATGGGTGGCAACCTCATCAGTCTATCTGGTGCGCTCGATGGTTCGATCGCTGTGACTGGTACCCCCAAGAGTCCTCTTCTCAACGGAACGTCACACATTACCGACGGATCGGTCGCACTCTCTCTGACGGGCAATCAATACACACTAGATAGTCGTCCGCTGACTATCCAGAAGAGCCGATTAAACCTCAAGGACTATAAGCTCACGCTACAAGGCAAGGAGACCTCCCTCTACCTCGATGGTTGGCTATACCTCTTTGGACCAGAGGCACTCAAGAGCGATCTCCGTCTCTATGCCGACCATGCTCAGGTGATCGACAGCAAATACCACAACAAGCAGTCGATCTATGGCCGAGCTATCCTCTCTGCCGACCTACGCTTGCAGGGCTACCTGACAGCGCCTCAGCTACTTGGCTCTGTCACACTACATGGAGGTACCAATGCGACCTACGTTATGTCGCAAGCAACTATCAAGGCTCAGGACAATATGTCGGGCGTTGTAGAGTTTGTCAACGTCTCCGATACAACGAGCATCAAGGAGCCTGAAGAGACGCGCACGCAGTCCCTGGGTCGTATGGATCTATCTGTGGCACTTCACATAGAACCTGCAGTACAGATCGGTGTGGACCTCTCCTCACGAGGACAAGACTACGTACGCATACAGGGCGGAGGAGACCTTCGTCTGAAGTATCCGCCACTCGGCACGATGAGCCTCGTAGGGCGGTACGACTTCAATGGAGGAGAGGTGCAGTATGATTTCCCTGTCGTAGGACGACGACACTTCGACATCGATCCCGAGAGCTACCTCGTCTGGAGTGGTGAGCCACTAGATCCTTACCTACACTTCATCGCTTCGCAAAAGTTACGAGCCGACGTGACCAGAGGCGAGACAACCAATAAGGTAGACTTTGAGGTATCCATCAAGGCGGATGAAAACTTAAAGGATATGTCACTCGCCTTCGACCTAGCAGCCCCTGAAGACCTAGAGACGCAGACGCAGCTCTCCTCTATGAGCGAAGAGGAGCGTGGCAAGCAGGCGGTAGCTATGCTCGTGTCGGGTACCTACCTCGCCTCCGATATGGGACAGATGTCGATGGAGAAAGTACTCAGCAACGTCGCCATGAGTGAGCTCAACAACCTAACAGGCAAGCTCCTCGAGGGAACAAATCTATCTCTCGGTATGGAGCTAGGAGGGTACAATCAGTCTCAGCTACAGCAGACCAACTATACCTATAGCTTCAGTCGTCGCTTCCTCAACGATCGCATACGCTTCGTCATCGGAGGACGCGTAGCTTCTGGCAATCTGCCGACCAACTACGAGCAGACCTTCATCGACAACGTAACCTTTGAGTATCGTCTTGATGAGGCGGGCAGACAGTATGTGACGCTCTTCCACAGACGTAACAACGACAATATGCTCGAGGGCGTAGTGACCGAGACAGGAGCTGGTTATCTAGTCAAGCTCAAGGCACGTCGCTTCGTGGATCTCTTCGATCCTCGCAACTATATGTGGTGGCAAAAGAAGAAGTCCGAGAAGCCTGACGATCCTAAGAAGGAGCCTGACGAACTAGACAAGATCCCGTCAGACAGCACCTCCGTATCGATCGCCACGGATAGCCTATCACACGCTATGCCCATCGCTCCTGATACCGTAAACTCAATCTCTCAGACTCCACAGCTATGAACCGTAATCTCTACAGCAGACCAAGCATAGCTCATACGCTACTCTTACTGCTCGGCACTATACTAGCTCTGAGTAGTTGCTCCGTGACACAGCACATCCCCGAGGGAGAGCTACTATATATAGGTATCGGTAAGACACGCATTCAGGGAGACGATGGCAGTGACGCTGCAGATCGAGCTATCTCTAATATGGAGAAAGTACTCAACGTGCCACCCAACGACGCCTTCTTCGGCAGTGCTCGCTCTCGCTTTCGCATACCCATAGGGCTTTGGTTTTACAATGGCTTTGTCAATGACAGCACTTGGGTCGGCAAGCGCCTTTATAAGCTCTTTGCTGAGGAGCCCAAGCTCATCAGCGACGTACGTCCCGATGTTCGAGCCAAGCAGTCTCAGTTTATCCTACACGAGCACGGCTACTTTGACGCTAGCGTGACCGATAGTATAGCACGCTCCTCTAGCGACTCGCTACAGGCTCGTGTCTACTACAAGGCTGATCTCGGAGCGCCCTACCTCTACGACAGCATTAGTTATATGGAGCCGTGGCTCCTAAGCAGTGGTGAGATACTAAATCATGCCGAACTATCAAGGATACACAAGGGTGACCAGTTCAACTTCTCGCAGATCCTCCAAGATCGCAATATGCTGGTCACGAACCTAAGAGACCGTGGCTACTACTTCTATGCTCCCGATCTGATCGTGTACCAGGTAGACACGCTGCTTACTCCAGGCAAAGTCTATATGCAGGTTCGGGAGCGGACTGGCTATCCAAACTACACCTTCGAGCCATGGCGCATAGGCTCCATTCACATCTTACTCACAGAGGATGATCGGCTCTCGCTGACGGACACCATGCAGTTTAAGGGGATCACGCTACACTACCGAGAGCATCCGAGAGTGCGCCCTGCGGTCTTTGCCAATAGAATACAGCTACGCTCGGGCGAGCTCTACTCGCAGTCTCTCGAGCAGTCCACCCGTCAGTCTCTGCTGGGGCTAGGTGCCTTCTCCTATGTCGACATGCAGTTCGTCGCTAGTGACACGCTACACAACCTCCTCGACCTCTACATCACCGCTGAGCTAGACAAGCCCTGGGACTCCTCGCTCTCTGCGGTCTTCACAACCAAGTCCAACAACTTCATAGGACCAGGACTCAACCTATCACTCGGACGTCGCAATCTCTTCGGGGGAGGCGAGCGACTCTCGCTCGACCTCTACGGCTCATACGAGTGGCAGTCCAATCGTACTCACAGCAATCAGGACGTCTCCATATCTGACATCAACAGCTACGAGGTGGGCTCCAACCTCAACCTACAGGCTCCACGCATCTTGCTACCGTGGCTCTACGATCTGCACCTCACGCACGACGTGCAGACCACCTATACCCTATCCGCCTCTATGCTCAATCGTGCTCGCTACTTCCAGATCACCTCTCTAGGACTGACTGCCAGCTATAGCATACGCAATGAGCAGCATCAGAATATGATCACCCCTCTGCGGATACACTACAACCGGCTCTCTCGCCAGTCCGAAGCCTTTCAGAAGGTCATCACTGACAATCCTATCTTGGGTCTGAGCTTGCGGAGTCAACTAATTCCTCAGATGGGCTACCAGTACACCTTTGACAATATCTTCACAGGACTAGGCAGTCACCACTTGCACATCGATCTAGGCATCTCTCAGGCTGGCAATATACTCAACGGGATCTACTCGCTGGCAGGGCGTAACTACCATGAGACTAAAAAGCTCCTTGGAGTTCCCTTCGCACAGTTTGTCAAGGGTACAGCAGAGCTACGCTACACCTACGGCATCGATCGCAATCAGAGCTTAGCCCTAAGAGCTGGCGTAGGTGCCATCTACAGCTTTGGTAATATGACGGTGGCACCATATAGTGAGCAGTTTTACGTAGGTGGGGCAAACAGCATCCGCGCCTTCACCGTGCGTAGCATAGGTCCAGGACGCTTTGTGCCTCGCAATAGTCGCTACGCCTTTATGGATCAGACGGGAGAGTTCAAGCTAGAGATGAACGCTGAGTACCGCTTCCGTCTTGCGGGCGACCTACATGGTGCATTCTTCCTCGACTCTGGCAATGTGTGGTTGCTTCGTCCCGACGAAAACCGCCCAGGCGGATCACTCCAAGAGATCACCGATGCTAAGGACTTCTTCGATCAGCTCGCTCTCGGCTCTGGCGTAGGACTACGCTACGACCTCAACTTCCTTGTCATCCGCTTTGATGTCGGTGTAGGGCTACACCTCCCCTTCGAGACTACACGTCAGGGCTACTACAACCTGCCCAAGTTTGCCAATTCTCTCGGCTACCACTTTGCCGTAGGCTATCCCTTCTAGCCCTAAGCTTCACTACGAAAAACAGTTTTGGGGAGCTGTGTACGCAAGACTATCCGTCTTGAGAACTTGCGGAGAAGCTACCAGAGCGAGCGACTCGTTTAGTACCTTAGCGCAAAGATCTGCGTCAGGAGGTCTAGGTAGATAGTGCGTGCCGAGGGGTTGACTCCGTGGGCGCCCTTGGCATCACCGTCGGCACGTCGTATGGCGGAGATGATATTGAGCGTCTGCTGCTTGGAGTAGAGACGCATGGCCGACTGGTACATGCGTGCCATCGACTCATACTTCAGGTTGAGCGCCTCCTGTATGTTTTTCTGACTATTGGACGGGAGGTAGTGCGCCACCATCAGATTGGCAAAGAAGCCGTAGAGCGAAGCGATAATCTGCGGTACGGGGTATCGCTTTTCGTCCTCCGCCATGGCGAGTGCTATCTGTAGCGCCTCCTCGTCCTTGCGTCGCTGCACCGCATTGAGTAGATCGTAGGGTCCGTACTTGCGCGACTTGCTCACCACCTGCTGCACCATAGCACGAGAGATGAGTCCGCCAGCGCTCTTGGCGGGTATGGCGAGCTTTTGCAGCTCCGAGTAGAGCGTCTCTAGATCATATCCGATCCGCTCGATCAGCGTCGGGATTGCTTGCGGAGCCAACTGCAAGCCTAGCCCCTCAGCCATATGGATCATCGCCTCTCTCAGTTCGTTGTCACGCCTGACGGGTACCGACTCGATGAGTGCCACTTGCGACTTGAGCGCCTGCGCATTCTTCTTAGCAGCTGCGGGGAGCGCATCGTGGTATAATATAAGGAGTGTGGTACCCTCGGCAAAGGTGGTCGCATCGCGTATCAACTCAGCAATGCCGTACGGCTTCTTGAGGACGCTGCTCTTCTTGAGATCCTGCGCATCACGCAAGACGATCAGACGCTTCGGCGCAAACATCGAGAAGGTCTGCGCCTGCTGAAGTACCTCGGGAGCTGTCGTCTCAGAAGCAAAGTAGACGACTAGCTGGGTCGTGCGCTCCTCCTGAGGAATGTAGTTTTCGACCACCAGCTCCTCTAGGCGATTGATGTAGTAGCTCTCCTCCCCGTAGCCTAGCACGAGGGGCGGGAGCGGTTGACCCGACCGGATCAGGTCACTAATCTGTACCAGTTCAGTCATAGCTGTTTGGAGTCTCTATTACCAGTCAAAGACGATGCTCTTCATCTCCTCGGGAGATTGGCGAAGGCTCTCGACAGTACGGATGCCAAGCTGGAGATGCTGCTCCGCAAAGTGTGCCGTCACGTAGCTATCGCTCTCGTCGCTCTTGACCCCCTCGGGTGTCATCGGCATATCGCTCACCATCAGGAGAGCACCCGTCGGGATACGGTTCGCATAGCCCACGGTAAAGAGCGTAGCCGTCTCCATGTCGATGGCGTCCGCATGGGTCGTGCGCAGGTACTCCTTGAAGTGCTCGTCATGCTCCCAGAGCCGTCTATTCGTCGTGTAGACCGTCCCCGGCGCATAGGATATGCCCGCCTCGAGGAGCGCATTGCTACAAGCTTTGAGCACATTAAAGGAAGGGAGCGACGGCACCTCACGAGGCATATAGTCATCGCTCGTACCCTCGCCACGTATCGCTGCAATCGGGAGGACGTAGTCCCCCAGCGTCAACTGCGACTTAAGCCCGCCACACTTACCGAGGAAGACCACCGCCCGCGGCTCAATGGCCGAGAGCAGATCCATAATCGTTGCCGCATTGGGGCTTCCCATGCCAATGTGTATCATCGTCATCCCCTCATTGCCACAGTTTGGCATCGAGGCGCTCTCGCCTAGGATCGGCTCGCCTATCTTCTTGGCAAAAGCTTGCAGGTAGCTCGTGAAGTTGGTCAGGAGTATGTGTGGCGCAAACTCCTCGAGGCTCCGTGTGGTGTACCTCGTTAACCAATTGGTAGCAATCTCTTTCTTTGTTTTCATTGGTGAAAATGGTAACTTTGCACCGTCTAATAGCAGTAGTGCGAAGCAAAGTTAATGAAACCCCTCCACTTACCCTCCTATCCAGCTCTCATTGAGGAGCAGTCAGGGCGTTCGGTCATATACGACGTTTATCGTCAGAGTATGGTCGCGCTAACCCCTGAGGAGTGGGTGCGCCAGCACTTCCTGCACTATCTATCTGATCATCTAGGCTACCCGCGCCTCTCCATACAGGTCGAGAGCCTCGTCGCCAGCTCCATACGTCAAGACCGCTTTGACGCAATGATCTATGGTCCAGGCGGACGAGTCCTCGCGCTCATCGAGTGCAAGGCTCCCGAGGTGCCACTCTCACAGGATACGGTCAACCAGATCTCGCGCTACAATGCGCACTACCACGCACCGCTCCTGATGATGACCAATGGACTCACCCACCTTGTCCTGCAGATAGACTACGCCACCGCCACTGCAAAACCGCTCGCCGAGATACCCTCCTACCAGCGAGCCCTCGACATACTCCAAACCTCTAAGGTCTAATCTCTAACTTCTAACCTCTAAAGTCTCATGCCATACTTACTAGAAGCAGAGCATATCGTCAAGCGCTACAAAAACCACCTCGCCCTCGACGATGTCTCCATACAGGTACAGCCCAACAGCGTCTTCGGACTCCTCGGTCCCAACGGTGCTGGCAAGAGTACCCTCATCAAGATCATCAACAAAATCCTCCTAGCCGACAGCGGTACCGTACTGCTAAACGGCAAGGAGATGACCTACGAAGATATACGCCATATCGGCTACCTGCCCGAGGAGCGAGGACTCTATAAGAAGATGAAGGTCGGTGACCAAGCCATCTACCTCGCTCGCCTGCACGGACTCTCCCGACAGGAGGCGCAGCAGGAGCTGAAGCACTGGTTTGAGAAGTTTGACATCATGCCCTGGTGGCATCGTAAGGTCGAGGAGCTATCTAAGGGTATGCAGCAGAAGGTCCAGTTCATCTGCACCGTCATTCACCGCCCCAAGCTACTCATCTTCGATGAGCCCTTTAGCGGTTTCGACCCAGTCAATGCGGAGCTTCTCAAGCGTGAGATCCTAGAGCTACGAGACAACGGCTGTGCCGTCATCTTTTCTACGCACAACATGCAGTCTGTCGAGGAGATCTGTGACGACATCGCCCTCATCAACCAGAGCAAGGTGGTGCTACGTGGTGATGTGACCGAGGTCAAGCGAAGCCACTTCGACGGCGTCGCCTCGCTACTCATATCAGGCGAAGGGTATCGTCCCAACTGGGTCGAGTCTCTGACCGAGCAGCAGATCGAGCTACTCGAGATCAAGCGGGAGGGACACGATATGCGTGTCCGCCTCAAAGACCCGCAGCAGCGGGACGTACGCGCCCTCGCGGGATTAGTCCCCACCGACCTGCACCTCCTAGAGGTAGCGCAGGAGATACCCTCTATGCAGGAGATATTTATCCGCACCACCACGGCTCAGCCCGCAGCAACCACCACCCTTTAACCAGCCCCACTCTTATGAAAAAGGAATCATCCTCCAAGCTCTCCATACTCATCGAGCGAGAGTATATGGTGCGTGTCAAGAAGAAGTCCTTCATCGTCACCACCCTCCTCGTCCCCATACTCATTGCGGCTATCTTCTTTATCGTTATCTACGTTAGTATGAGTTCGCTCAGTGACGAGCGTGTTGCCGTCATTGACGAGACGGGACTCTATAGCGACGTGCTGGCTGACAACGAGTACTACACCTTCGTCCCGAGCTCCGAGCCACTTGAGGCTTATACCGACAAGGCGAAGCTCGAGGAGGAGGGACTCTCAGCGGTCCTCTATATAAAAGACACGCTGATGAACAATCCCAACGGCTGGAGCCTTTACTCCTACAAGAAGCTCCCCGATGGCATCGTCCGTTACATCAACGATGCTTTTACCGAGCGACTCAAAGAGCAGCGCATCGCTCAGTACGATATAGAGGGACTGCCTGAGATCATCGACGATGTGGAGACGACCATCTCCGTACCCACCTATCAGTGGGATGCCAAGGGCGAAGAGGCTAAGTCTAGCGGCACACTGGCTGGAGTCATCGGTATGATCCTCTCGGCTATCATCCTCGCCTTTATGTCCAACTATTCGGGACAGGTAATGAGCGGTGTGCTAGAGGAAAAGAAAAACCGCATCATGGAGGTTATCGTTAGCACCGTACGACCCATAGAGATGATGATCGCCAAGATGGTCGGTGTCTTCCTCGTCGGACTGACACAGGTCGCCATCTGGTTGATCTTTGCGGGGATTATCTTTGTCGTCGGCTCACTAGTCGCCGTAGGTGGCGTCTACGACCTCTCGGCACTCTCGCAGCTAGACCCCGCACAGATGAGCGGTCTCGCTGGCGGTATGAGTATGGACTCGATCACTGAGATGCAGTCTAGCCTAGAGGTGCTACAGAGTATCAACTTCGTACAGCTCATCATCATGCTCCTCGTCTACTTCATCGGGGGCTACCTCCTCTACGCTTCGCTCTTTGCAGCGATCGGGTCGAGCGTCTCGAGCGACGAAGATGCCAGCCAGTTTATGATGCCATTTGTCCTCGTCATGATGCTTGGCTTCTACATCGCTATGGGTAGTATGGACAATCCCGATGGCGCGATGGCCTTCTGGGGCAGTATCATCCCCTTCTCCTCACCCTTCGTGATGATGGTACGACTACCCTATGGAGTCGCCACGTGGGAGCTCCTCCTCAGCATCGTGCTACTCTACCTCACCGCCTTTGGCATCGCTTGGCTAGCTGCTCGTATCTACCGTGTCGGCATCCTCTTCACGGGCAAGAAACCCTCTCTACGCGACCTCTGGAGCTGGATACGGATCTAGTAGTTAGTATTTAGCGAAAGCGACTCATCGCATCAGCCCCCTCACCGCTCAGCAGGTGAGGGGGCTGTTTCTTTCTCCTCCGTTGTAGTACGGCTAAGCGAGTAGCGATCTGTGTTCCCTGTCACGTGTAACCCTTTGCTTTCTAAGTTCATATGCAAGTAAAATGCGAAGTTTTTTCTCGTTTCGGAAGCTCGGTCGACTTCTTTTCGGGTGAACCGCTCGGCGGGGTGGGAGTTCCCACCGTAGGGGCGGACCTGTGTGTCCGCCCGTCCTCACC